>Ga0209181_10004973_pt1 | contig 19383 bp, 15 predicted proteins | sample MAT05_FD_187208 | JGI IMG/M metagenome (GOLD analysis project Ga0209181, IMG submission 187208) | Freshwater microbial communities from Lake Fryxell liftoff mats and glacier meltwater in Antarctica - MAT-05 (SPAdes) (version 2) | ecosystem: Environmental > Aquatic > Freshwater > Ice > Liftoff... | reverse complement strand
ATTCGTACCTTTTCTTGAGACTCTTTGTTACCTCGCTTCTTAAGATGTATTGTTTCTTTTATTTGCATATACAAATATACAAATAAAAATTTAGTTACATACTAAATTATGCTCTTATTAATAAGTGCGGAAGGCAAGTACATAATTGGAAAAGTGCCTACAAACCTGGCTAATCGGTTTACTTATTGCCGAACGAAGATTTATTGAGAACCGCTAAAGACACCACAAATGTTTTAAAGGCGGGGGCAGAATTGAACGATTTAACTGGAACAATAAACTTGTCTGGTACTATTCACTTTCCAACGCAACAGAATGTCAGCACCACGATATTTGTCCGCTTCCGAACGGCAACATTCTTGTATTGGTTTGGGAAAAAAAATCGAAGCAAGACGCATTGACATCTGGCAGAAATCCTGTTTTGGTGAAGGACTGCCTTTGGAGTGAAAAAATAATTGAACTTAAACCGATCGGTAAAAATTCTGCTAAAATTGTTTGGGAATGGCATGCCTGGGATCATTTGGTGCAAGAGTACGATTCTTTAAAAAACAATTATGGTGTTGTAGCGCAAAACCGTCAACTCATTAACATTAATTACGCCACCGTGCCAGACGCCGACTAGCTTCATTTTAATTCTATAGCATGCAATGTTAAGTTTGATCAAGTGCTTGTGAGTAATCGCAATTACAGCGAAATTTTTGTGCTCGATCATAGTACCTCGGCACATCAGGCGGCTTCGCATAGCGCAAGAAAATATAACAAAGGTGGTGATTTGCTTTACCGTTATGGAAACCCTGCGGCCTACAATGGAGGACCAGCGGCAGATCAGGTACTTTTCGGTCAACACGATGCCAAATGGATAGAATCCGGTTTTAAAGATGAACATAAAATTATGCTTTTTAATAACGGCATGGGCAGAAGAACGGATATTTACTCCAGTGTAGATATTATCAGTCCGCCCATAGACTCGCTCGGAAAATATAACGTAACAGAGAAAACATTGTACAAACAACTTTATTCAGAAAGACAAAACGAACACATGGGTGGTATTTTTTTCTCTCCAAATGTATCCAGCGTACAACGGTTAAGTAATGGCAACACGCTTGTTTGCTCGGGCGCTACCGGTCAGTTTTGTGAACTAAATGAAAACAATACCATCGTGTGGCTTTATGTAAATCCGGTTACCATTAACGGCATAGCAAGAAGAGGAGCCCTTGTTACACAAAACCAGGCGTTTAGGTGTGCTTTTTTTGAACCCACGTAAAGGGTTTAAAGGCCGAGATTTAAAGCCAGGTTTAACCATTGAAGCAGGCTTACAAAGTTACGAATGTATCAGTCAACCCGAAAAAAAGTAGTTTGTGTCTATTGACCTGTTAGTTTTCGGGCCTCAGCAAGATCTATGCGTTGTCCGTTTTTTATAGCAATCACAAAACAATCTTTAAACCCTTTTTCACGCAAAAAACTTTGGTGCACAAGCGCATCTTTTAAAGCAACGAATTTACCCGAAGTGTATTTAAGTGCGTTATTAACACGGTAAAAATCAGCGTCGTTAATGGCGGCAAATTTTTCTTGTTTTAGATTTAAAGCAATATCGCTTGTTGCAAACTGAACTTTAAAAACAAGCTCATTTGTTAAAGCTTCTTCTTTCTTTTTTATCTCGCGTAATTTAATTTCTTGCTCCTTTTTTTCTGCGGTAATTGGTTCCTTTTTAGGTTCAGTACCTGCTTTTGTTTCCTTCTTAAATTTTTCGGCAATGGCAGTTGCGGAAACAACCGTATCATTTTTTGCGGCGGAAGCTTTTAAGCTGTCGGGCTGTTTCGTTTTGATGTCTGTGTTTTTTATTGCCGAAACTTCTTTCGCTTGATTTAGCAATACAGAAGCTTGTTTAGTGGCTAAAGGTTTTGACTTATTTTCAAGCGCCTCGGGTTTTGTGATTTCTACTTTTAATGCAACTGGCTCTGGCGTTTTGCTTGTGGTACTTATCGGTTCTGGTTTTGCATCTTTGTCCACCGTTTTCTGATCGTCGTCATCGTCCTCTTCCTCCTCGTTTACTTTTTTCCCACCAAGTACATTTCCTGCTTTTATATTTTCATTTTCAAGAGCTACCTGATTCTCAAATTCGTCGCTATACTCTTTCTTATTTCCTTCTACTTCGTCTCTGTATTTTCTTAAGCCTCTGAACATAGCCTTGGCGATATATTGCTGGCCTTTTTCACTTCCTAAAAAAATTTCTTCCAAGGGATTAGTCAGGTAGCCAATCTCAGTGAGAATACTTGGCATGGAGGTTCTCCAGAGCACCCAAATACTCTGGCGGTGAACACCTTTGTCTATCCGGCCTGCTTTTTTCCCATACTCCTCCTGCATTTTCATAGCTAGGTTCGCGCTTTGAATCACGTAAGCCGAAGTATAATTGCTCATGATGATATAACTCTCTTCACTTTCGGGATCAAAGCCACCGTATTTTTTTTCGTAATCGTCTTCATAAAAAATGGCTGAGTTTTCTCGGGTTGCCACCTTCATCTTTCCTTCTTCATTTTTTAATCCCATCACGTAAGTTTCTGTTCCGAAGGGCACAGGATTTGGCTTCTCTACTACGACGAGCTTTCCTTTTTTATTTTTATACATTTTAACCCGTTTTTTTCCTGTCTTTGGATCCTTTATTATCACAGGCTTTCCGGCAGCATTGCAATGAATGGAAATAAAAAGATCGGCCTTCGCTTTATTGGCGATTTGCGCGCGGTCTTCCAACTCTACAAAAACATCTGTCGTGCGGGTGTAAATTACTTTTACGTCTTTAAAGTGGTCTTCTATGTATTTGCCCAATTTAAGTGCAACGGCAAGAGAAATTTCTTTTTCCTTATGCGTGACCCCCTGACACCCTGGATCCTTGCCTCCATGACCAGGATCAATCACAATTATTTTGATGGCATTGCCACCACCTTTATGCATGAAACTAAACGCTGCCCCTGTAATAACAAGCCCTGCCAGCACAATAAAATATTGTAATTTTTTAACCATGTGTGCTAATAAATTGTCTTGCAATACGTTAAAGTATTGTAGCTTTGTGAATTCGCGCTTTGAATAAAAGTATCTGATTCTGCTTGATAGTCGTCACACATAATAAAGTAGTTTTCTTCTTCGTCTTGTTAATATCTTTGAGTATTAGCAAGTTAAACGCCCAGACACCCTCCGAGGATACGTTAAAAAAAGTTAGCGCAGATACGCTTGCCTCCCAAAATGACGATTCTGAAAGTTTAGAAGAGCAGGTTAAGTATTCTGCAGAGGATAGCATAGTAGCTCTTCCGGATGACGGGAAAGCGCTTTTATACGGCAAAGCCAAAGTGAATTACGGCACCACCAACATTGAGGCCGAGTATATCGAAATCGATTACACGAAAAACATGATCTCTGCTTATGGCGGAAAGGATAGTCTTGGTAAGCCCATGGGTAATCCCGTTTTTAAAGACGGCGGCGAAACCATGGAAGCCACGAAGATCATGTACAATCTGAAAACAAAAAAAGGAAAAATTTTTAACGCCCTCACCAAACAAGGAGAACTGCTTGTGATTGGAAGTGAAATAAAAAAAGACAGTCTGAACAATATTTATTTTAAAGACATGCGCTGCCTGCCATGCCAGGAGGTAGATGCACGAACAGCCTTCCGCGCAACTAAAGCCAAGGCGATTCCCGATGATAAAATTGTAACCGGACCCATGTTTCTGGAGATTGGAAATGTACCGACCCCACTTGGACTTCCATTCGGTTATTTTCCTAACACTAAAACGAAGGCGAATGGAATTATGATGCCAATTTTTGGTACCTCTGCAGAAAGGGGCCTTAACTTAAGAAATGGTGGTTATTACCTTGGCATAAATGACAGAACTGATATGGTGATTCTGGGTGACATTTATGCCAACGGAAGCTGGCTGCTAAACACACAGAATAATTACAAGGTTCTTTATAAATCGACCGGTAATGTAAATCTCAAATACAGCCAGTTTAACATTGGTGATAGGGACATACCTACAAGTTACAGCAAGCAAAAAGCCTATGAAATAAGATGGCAGCACACTCAGGATAATAAAAGTAATCCCTCGGTGCGATTCGGAGCCAATGTAAATTTTGTGAAAAACCAGGCATACAACCGCTTTAACTCTCTTAATTCCGGACAATACCTCGCCAATACTTTTTTATCTAATGTAAATTTCACTAAAACCTATAAGCTGAGCTCGCTAAGCATTAACGCCATGCACAGCCAGAATGCCAATAAATCTGTAGAAATTGTTTTCCCTCAATTGACTTTTAATGTAAATCGTTTTTATCCTTTCAAAAGAGAATCTGCCGTGAAGCAGAATGTTATTGATAAAATAGGGATCAGTTATTTATTAGAAAGCCAAAATAAATTAAGAGGGACAGATTCAACTATCTTCAAAGGCTCACCGCTTGACAGTATGAACTTTGGCGTGCGGCACACTATCCCAATCAACACCAATTTTAATATTCTAAAATACATTACAGCGACGCCAGGCATCAATCTCTCTTCAGTGATGTACACAAAAAGTATTCAACGAGAATATTACACGGCTCAAACGCTCGTGAGTCTTCCTACCAAGACAACTTCCGGCAAAGACACTATAGTTAAGAAGTATGTTGACATGCCGTTTAATAGAACCAATACAAAAAAAGACTTCATAGCCGCCTACGACGCCAATTTTTCTACAGCCTTTAATACAAAAGTTTATTTTGATTATTTTTTCAGGCGTGGTAAAGTCAGCCAGGTGCGTCATTTATTAATTCCCACGTTAACTTATAACTACCGTCCTGATTTTGGCGAACCGCAATACGGCATTTGGAAAAAGGTGCAGGTAGATACTTTAGGCAACAGACAGAATTATTCCGTATTCGACAAAAGTGTTTATGGTGGTCCCAGCATTGGAAAAACAAATGCCCTAAGCCTTAATTTGAACAACGTAATTGAGGCAAAAACGAAACAGAAAAGTGACACAGGTGTTACCTATAAAAAAGTCACCCTCATTCAGGGACTCGGAGTGGCGGGTTCGTATAACTTTGCCGCCGACAGTTTCAAAATGAGTACAGTAGGTATAACGATGCGAACTGTATTATTTAAATACTTTGATATAAACGCAAGCTCTTCTTTTGATCCTTATGCCTACGACAAAGCTGCCGGGCGCAGAGTAAACAGATATTCTTATGCGGAAATCGGACGGTTGGCACGATTCAACTCTGCAAATCTTTCCGTAAACACATCCATTGGAAGCAACATGCTCGAAGCTTTGAGAAAAACCCGGCTGGCTCCAGATATGACCAATGGCGCTGAAAGAGGCGCGAAGACTGATCTTAACCCAACCGAAAGTTTGCCATGGAATTTACTTATCACTTATAACCTTGGTCTTACCAACATAAAAGACCGCATTATACAACCGAGTCATCAGCTTAATTTTTCGGGCGATTTGATGCCGACCAAATTCTGGAAAGTGGGGATCAGCAGTGGATTTGATTTTAATACACAGAAATTAAGTTATACCAGCATCAATATTTACCGTGACCTCAAATGTTGGGAAGCCCGTATTGACTGGATCCCATTCGGTCCTAATAAAAGCTATAACCTGACGCTGAATTTAAAAACTGCAATGCTGAGTGATTTCAAAATTCCGAAACGCAGCATTCCGAGATTGGATAATTACTAAAGTTTAATTACCTCAGGATTTTTTCGATCAGCTTTGTAGTAGAATATCCGTGAACCATAGGGATGGTAATGATTTCGCCTCCTTTCGCTTTAATGATGTCGTAACCAACAATTTCTTCTGCTTTGTAGTCATTTCCTTTTACAAGAATGTCAGGCTTTAAAAATTTAATTAACTCGTAAGGCGTTTCTTCATCGAAAAAAACAAGCAGGTCAACACACGCTAGTCCTGCCAAAACCGTGGCGCGCGTTTGTTCATCGTTAATGGGGCGATTGGGCGCTTTATTTAATCGCCTAACAGAAGTGTCTGTGTTCAATCCTAAAACTAAAAAATCCCCAAGGTCCCGCGCCTGGCTTAGGTAATCTACATGACCCGGATGCAGAATATCGAAACAACCGTTTGTGAAAACAATTTTTTTACCGGACGACTGCAAGGGGCTCATCTGCTTCTGCGCGGTTTCTTTGCTTACAATTTTATCTTTAAGCAATTGGTGAAACGACATCTTTTTTGCGGTTATAAATCGGTAAAACAATCAGGCTAATAACTCCAAGGATAACGATTAAAATGAATTGACTGGTCCACGATAACCACGGCAAAGCAATCGAAGGCACCTTGTCTACATGGTAAGTTGCAAAGAGAATCCCTCCCACAATAGCAGGGTATGCGCCAAGTCCGCCAGGAGAAAACATAACACCAAAAGTGCCAAACAATAATAAAGTAAGGCACTCCTTTTGTCCTAAGTGGGAAGTTCCGGGTAAAGCAAAAAAACAACAATACAGCGAATAAAAATAACAAGCCCAAATCATAAGACTAAGCAAAATGAACTGCGCTGGATTTTTCATTTTTCGCACAGAACCAATTCCTTCCCCCATGCCTTTAATAATTCCTCCGAGTTTACCTTTCAATAAGTTTGAGAATTTTTTGCGCAAAAGAAAAAACGCGGCTATTATGCCCACGACTATTATACCTGCTATTGCCAGTTTAACCGGACTTTCCCCGATACCCGAAAGTTTATTACGGAGAGGAAAAAAAATGTATTCATTCGCAAGTCCTATTAACTCAGCAAACTGTAGCGCGAGTGTTAAAACAAAAATCACAAGAAATAAAATAAAATCGATAATCCTTTCTGTGATCACAGTGCCAAAAGCTACTTCAAAAGGAACCTTATCGTATTTTGATGCAAGTGTGCAACGCGAAACCTCACCCATGCGAGGAATGCCATAGTTTGCAAAATAACCCACAAGAACATGACAGGTTGCATTTAAAAGATTGACTTTATATCCAACCGGCTTTAATAAATAATTCCAACGATAGGCTCTTAGAAAATGGCTAAGAAACGCAATGGCCATTGCAATGATTATCCACAGGTAATTCGCCGTTTGAAAAGCTAAGATGATTTCCTGTTGTTGAGCAGGATTAATACCGCTGAGTGATAGCCAGATTAACAAAATACCAATGCCTAACAACACAACAAATTGGATGATAGACTTAGTGTTTTTACTGCTCATTTATTTTAGTTTGTTTGTTATTGTGTCGGGGAAAACTACCCAGGGCCTGAATGTTTTGGCCTTTTCAAAATCCATATTGGCGTAGGAAATAATGATGACAACATCGCCTAACTTAACCAAAAGTGCCGCAGGACCATTCAGACAAATAACGCTACTGCCTCTTTCTCCCTTTAAAACGTAAGTAATAAAACGTTCCCCGTTATTTTTATTGAGAATATGTACCTGCTCATTCTCAATTAAATTAGCCGCATCCATTAAATCTTCGTCAATCGTAACACTGCCTATATAATCTAATTCTGCCTGTGTAACCGTTACACAGTGCAACTTAGATTTCATAACCTGAATTTCCATAAGGACACAAATTTAGGGTTTTTTATTAGTTTTTGACGCATATTAAAATCGATAAGTTGGCACAATTTATTCGACATAAATCACGTTATAATCCTCCTGAGACGGCTTGTTTTATACTTATAGCGCTTTCATTTTCATCGCTTGCTAATTGCCAGGAAAGCGATGGTTAGGGCGTAAATTTACGCAGATATTATGCGAAGAAAATTCATTTTGGATTTACGATCGCAGGCAATCAAACTGATTTTAAAATTAATCCCGTTCCTAACTCTATGTTTCCCGACTCGGTTATTGGCGAATCACGTTACCGGGTTAAAACCGTTTATTCAAAACCTTCGGGAGGTTTCGCTATTGGACTTGTTGCCGACACGCGTCTTTTTGAATATGTGCGCTTAAGAATTACACCCAATATTAGTTTCGGAACACGCAAAATTCGATACACATTGGCAACCGCGGATAGAGATAGTTTCAAGATCTTCGAAAAAACCCTAGAGTCTGTATTTCTGATCTTCCCACTCGAAATGAAAATTCAATCCAAGCGGCAGGCTAATTTTTCTGCTTATGTGATCGGAGGTGGTGGATATACCCTTGACCTTTCTGCACGAAAAAAAGCAGGAATGGCTTCTTCCGGTGGGCCCAACCAATTAGATGACGCTGTAACAGTGCTCCGCGATGACTTTTTTTATAGTGCTGGCGCCGGAACAGGTTTTTATTTACAGTACTTTAAGTTGGGTTTTGAATTGAAGCTTTTAATCGGAACGAAAAATCTCTTCAAAAAAGAGAAAAGTGTGTTCAGCAATAGCATTGATAAAATACGCTCGCGGATGGTGGTATTTAGTGTGACTTTTGAAGGTTCATAACGGTAGGAATTAGCGTTTTTTTAAGCTTTTGTCTAGCGTTAAACTCAACAAAATCAATAACTTTACAAACTTAACCTGGCACAAACATCTATTGTTACTCTGAAAAGAATAGTCTTAATACTTATTACAGTAATGTATTCCGCCCTTGTTTTTTCGCAGGAAAGCGACGGTTACGGAGTAAATTTACGTCGATTTTATGCTCAAAAAATTCATTTTGGATTTACCATCGCGGGCAATCAAACTGATTTTAGAATTAATCCGGTTCCTAACTCGATGTTTCCCGACACGGTTATTGGCGCATCGCGTTACCGGGTTAAAACCGTTTATTCAAACCCCTCAGGAGGCTTCGCTATTGGACTCGTTGCCGACACGCGCCTGTTTGAATACGTGCGCATGAGAATTACCCCCAACATCAGTTTCGGAACACGCAAAATTCAATACACCCTTGCAACCGCGGATAGAGACAGTTTCAAGATCTTCGAAAAAACAGTAGAGTCTGTTTTTCTAATCTTCCCGCTTGAAATGAAAATTCAATCCAAGCGGCAGGCTAATTTTTCTGCTTATGTGATCGGCGGCGGCGGCTACACGCTTGACCTTTCTGCAAGGAAAAAGGCAGGATCAGGAACCACCGCAGGGCCAAATCAATTAGATGACGCTGTAAAAGTGCTTCGTGACGACTTCTTTTACAGCGCCGGGGCAGGCACTGATTTTTATCTCCAATACTTTAAGCTGGGCTTTGAATTAAAACTTTTGATTGGCACTAAAAATCTTCTCAAAAAAGAAAATAGCGTCTTTACCAATAGCATCGATAAGATCCGCTCAAGAATGGTTGTGTTTAGCATAACGTTTGAAGGCTAGCCGCATATTCAAGCGCTGCAAGAACAAGCGCTCGAAAACCAATAAAACGTTCTATAAATAAATCTGCGCAATCTGTGAAATCTGAAGCCTAAACATCTAACTTTACATCACCTGAAGAATAAAAATCTTCCATATGCAAACAAAACTACAATTACAGGTTAGTCCACAAACAGCCTTAAACGAGAGCCTTCTGAAAGAAGAGGTAAAACAGAATCTTTCTATTAACGAAAACTCTACCCTCAACATCAAAATACTAAAACGCAGCATCGATGCACGGGGACGAAAAATAAGAATCAATCTTACCGTTCTTGCCGCAATAGACGAGGAAATTCCTACTGAAAAAATACGCATGGAGTATACAGAAGTTCCTTCCTCTGCAAAAACCTGTCACATCATTGGTGCTGGTCCCGCCGGACTCTTTGCGGCATTGCGCTGCCTGGAGTTGGGAATAAAACCAATTGTTATTGAAAGGGGTAAAGATGTAAAGGCAAGGAGACGTGATCTTGCGGCCATCAATAAGCAACATCTAGTAAACCCGGAAAGTAATTACTGTTTCGGAGAAGGTGGCGCGGGAACTTACAGTGATGGCAAGCTTTACACCAGATCGAACAAGCGGGGAGACATTGACAAAATCCTTAAAACTTTTGTTTACCACGGTGCCAGCCATGAAATATTGGTCGACGCTCATCCGCACATCGGCACTAATAAATTGCCGCAGCTTATCCAGCAGATTCGCGAAACCATCATACAATTTGGTGGTGAAGTCCTTTTTAATTCTAAACTTATTGATCTAAAAACAGAGGGCGACAAAATTTCTTCCATAAAAATTTCTTCTGAAAAAGGAGAACAGGATATTGTTGTGCAAAACGTCATTCTGGCGACAGGCCATTCTGCAAGGGACATTTACGAACTCCTTCATACTAAAAAAATTCTCCTTGAAGCAAAGCCTTTTGCTCTTGGTGTAAGAGCAGAACATCCTCAATGGCTCATAGATAGCATTCAATACCATTGCGGCAGTATGCAGGAGGTTATTGCTACCCGTGACTTTTTACCGGCGGCCAGCTACAGTTTAGTGCACCAGGTGAAAGGGTACGGCGTTTATTCTTTCTGTATGTGTCCCGGTGGAATTATTGCCCCCTGCGCTACGAGTCAGGAAGAAGTTGTAACAAACGGATGGAGTCCAAGCAAAAGAAATAACCCCTACGCTAACAGTGGTATCGTTGTGGGCTTAGAGTTAAAAGATTTTGAGCCGTACAAAAAATTCGGTCCTCTTGCAGGTCTTGAATTTCAAAAACAATTCGAGCATACAGCATGGACGCTGGGCGGCAAAACACAAGCCGCTCCTGCTCAGCGTTTACAGGACTTCACAAATGGAAGAATAAGTTCAACGCTTCCTGATTGCAGCTACCAACCGGGATTAAAAAGTGTTGAGATGCAACAGGTTTTAGGAAAACTAATTGGTCCGGCTTTAAAAGAAGGACTCAAAGCTTTTGGCGGGAAGATGCGGGGTTATTTGACGAATGAGGCTGTGATTGTTGGCGTTGAATCCCGCACCTCAACGCCGGTTAGAATTCCACGAGACAAAGATCTCTTGCATCACCCACAATTAAAAAATCTTTTTCCTTGTGGCGAAGGTGCTGGTTATGCTGGCGGCATTGTAAGCGCAGCTATGGATGGCGAACGTTGTGTGAATAGTTTGATTTATTAATTTATTACATTTGTATTTTCAAAGTTATGTCAAGAATTTTAACAGGTATACAAAGCACTAACGTCCCTCACCTTGGTAACTTGTTAGGGGCTATTATACCAGCCATTGAGTTAAGTAAAAAAGCAGAGAACGACAGTTTGTTTTTTATAGCGGATCTTCATACGCTTACCAGTAAAAAAGATGCTGAGTTTATTAAACAAAGCACGCGCTCGGTAGCAGCAACCTGGTTGGCCTTTGGACTTAATCCTCACAGAACAATTTTTTACCGTCAAAGCCGTGTTCCACAAGTAACAGAATTAACCTGGTACTTAAATTGTTTCACTCCTTATCCGATGTTGGCCAATGCGCATTCTTTTAAAGATAAAAGTGAGCGTTTAAGTGATGTAAATGCGGGTTTATTTATCTATCCGGTATTAATGGCGGCCGATATTTTATTGTACGATGCGCAGTTTGTTCCTGTTGGAAAAGACCAGATGCAACACCTGGAAATTGCCGCAGACATTGCGCGTGCATTCAACCATAAACTTGGCAAAGAAATTCTTGTGGTACCAGAAGGCTTAACCGATTCAAGAGTGATGATTGTTCCGGGAATTGACGGCCAAAAAATGAGCAAGTCTTATAATAACTTCATTAATATTTTTCTTCCTGAAAAAGAATTAAAAAAAATAGTGATGAGCATTGTGAGCGACAGTAAAAATCTTGAAGACCCTAAAGATCCAGCAACAGATAATACGTTTAAGTTGTATGCACTTTTAGGAAGTGATGAGCAGGTAGAAACTATGCGAGCGAATTATTTGAAAGGGGGCTTCGGATACGGACACGCTAAAACAGCTTTGTTTGAATTGATCCTTGAAAAGTACGAACAGCAACGTAAAACTTACGATCACTTTATGTCAAATCCCGATCTTCTTGAAAAGGAATTAGCAATTGGAGAAGACAAGGCGAATAAAATGGCACATGAGAAATTAAAGCAGGTGAGGGAAGTTTTGGGGTATATCTAAAAGTTAATTCAGTGCTCAAATTATTGAAGCAACGATTTTCTCAGTAAGTAATTTGAAATCCGAATACGAGCTTTTCACAGCCCCTAAGTGTGCTCCAATTGCTCCGTCTGAAGGCTTTAACAGAAATATTGGCTTTCTGGCTTCCATTGCCATTGGTATTAAGCTGTGATAATGCTTTAGCAATGCGATACAATATTTATCCTCTTGGACTTTTATCTCCTCAGTAATGGTTTCCTTTAGAACAAATTCCCTAAAGATCTGAGGAATTCTATTTGCCCATTTCAAATATGATTTCACTGGTCTACTTTCTTTTATACCATGCTGCATGACAACATAACCCAAGGGTTGAATATTAGAATTGGGTAACTCCAACGTTGGTGCAGGATTTTCAGACTTTCTTTTTTTCCATTCGTTTTTCCACTTTTCCAATCTGCTTCCTAAGTTTTTTAACCCTTGAAGCGAAAATAAATCCGCAGCCATCGGCACTACTACATAATCGGCTGCAATTAATGTGGCTCGATTAATGGCTCCAAAATTTGGCCCAATATCAATTATACAAAAATCCGCATTGGTTCTGTTTCCAGCTTCCTTAATTATTCTATAAAAAGAGGAGATTATCCTAAAAGCCGCCTCATCCCCATCATTGCATTTACCCCAATTCTCGCTTAATTTATCCTCAAACATTGACAAGTCAAGATCCCCGGCGAGTAATCCTATTCTATCGGTTATTTGATGGACAGTAGCTGGTTTTACATCACCAATACCTTTATCTAACGGCTTAACTGCATCCAGAATCGTTGGTCTGAAAGAATCGTTGTCGTAAATCTCAGTTAATTTTTCATCCGTCAAAAATATTGACGTGAGGTTTGTTTGTGGATCTAGATCAACAGCCAAACAAGTGTATCCTAGTTCGGCAAGCATATAAGTAAAATGATACACTAAGGTAGTCTTACCAACGCCACCTTTGTTATTGAAGAACGCTATTGTTTTCATTTTGTTTTCTTATAAATTACAACCCCAAAACTTGTGTGTTGATTAACAATAAATTTAGGTTGAGGATTGCCATTTTTAGTTAACGCATCAATAGATCTTTTTATACCCAAATTAAAACGATTAACATATCCTAAATTATACGCAGCTTCTGCTATTGTTGGATTTCTGTAATCATTTTCTGTCTGATAATTCTCGGGCCTCACCTTACCATATAAACCCCCTGCATTCGATATTTCTATTCTATCTGCAAATTCATAAAATTTTATTGGGGCATTGGATTGATAGTCCCGATGAATAATAGAATTAAACAACAACTCCTTTAATGCTGAAACAGGAAAATTATACTGATGAGTTTCTCCGATGTTATGAAGCACTTTTTTTATTATTTGTGATTTAATAAACTCTTCCATTACCCGCATGTGCGTGGTTAAATCTCCACTGAATTTTTGCTCATACTCAAATTCACTCACCTCGTCATTCCCTTTAAAATGAACATATTGAATATATGCTCCTGGTAAATAAAAAAGTGGGTTTTTTCCAAACATTAATAGGCCCGCATAAGTAGGACAATCAGCTTTAAGGTCGTAAAATTTCAGTGACGCTAATTGTTCTTTTATCTCGCGTCCATTTACAATTAATGTTTCTTCATCAATTGCAGTTGGTAAATATGTAATTTTAAAAATATCAATACTTAAATCATCAAGCGTGCTTCCGTAACAAGGCTGGGTATCAAATGATCTAGCAAAAGTTGAACGCTTTTCACTGAGTATCCTTTCTTCCGATTCATTAGCCATTCCCTTCCTTGGCCCAATTCTAATACAAACTTTTCCTTTGTATCTTACTGGTGGCACCATGGACGGTTTAACTTCAACTACCGCAACATCGCCGTCCGGATAGGTAAATTTTTCAACGACCATTGCAGGAGGGGGAACTATTCTGCCATCAGTTCTGTAACTTAATAATATTTGCATTAGTTTTTCGTCAACCACAGTCCCATTTAAACTCCCATTATCGTTTACGCCAATCAGCAAGTATCCTGATTGACCATGAGCCGACATATCGTTACTAAATGCGCAAATGGCTTCCCCAAATTTATCAGTATCGGATTTAGAAATTGTCTTTTCAATGCGATCGGTTTCCAAATTCTTAAGCATCTGCGTCAATTGTTCCTGCGTGATCATTCTATAAAGTTAATTTAATTTTTACGTATAATTTATTTAATACGCTGTACTTAAGAGCCTGTTTAAAAGTTATCTAATAATTTGTTTATGCTTCTTTTTGACCGCAACATCGTTAAATTTTTCGACGTAATACGTCCATTATGTCTTCATCCCGATAACTATCGGGAGCCTCGTTTCACTCAAAAATAAACTATAAACAATTTTACAATATAAATTTAAACAGGCTCTAAGAATTTTGTACCAAATGATTGATATATATCGCAAGCATTCCTTTATGTATTATATTGTATTCTTACTCCACCCAACTCTTATAATATTTTCCATCGTCAATGCCCATGGCCTCTTCTGTTACCATGAGCGGTTTAAAGGTATCAATCATCACCGCAAGCTCCTGAGTTTCTTTAAGACCAATACTTCTTTCCATTGCTCCCGGGGCCGGACCATGAGGAATCCCCTTGGGATGTAAAGTTATGTGCCCTTGTTCAATGTTATTGCGACTCATAAAATCACCGTCCACATAATACAAAACTTCGTCACTGTCAATATTGCTATGATTGTAAGGAGCAGGTATTGCCAAAGGGTGATAATCGTATAAACGTGGACAAAAACTACACACCACAAATGTAGAAGTCTCAAATGTTTGGTGCACAGGAGGTGGTTGATGCACACGTCCTGTAATGGGTTCAAAATTATGAATAGAAAATCCCCAAGGGAAGTTGTACCCGTCCCAACCTACCACATCAAAAGGATGCGTGGCATAAACGATCTCGTGCATCATTCCCTCTTTTTTTAATTTAAGAATGAAGTCGCCTTTTTCGTCATTCGTTTCAAGTACAGTTGGCAATTTATAATCGCGCTCACAAAAGGGTGAATGTTCGAGTAACTGCCCTTCGGTGTTTTTATAACGTTTTGGAGTGTAGTATGGCGCATGGCTTTCGCAAAACAACAAACGGTTATCACTGGTTTCAAAATGCATTTGATAAATCATACCGCGTGGGATGATAAGGTAATCGCCGTACTCAAAATCGATGTTGCCCATCATCGTTTTTAAAGTGCCTTTTCCTTTGTGAATAAAAAGCATTTCGTCAGCATCGGCGTTTTTATAAAAATAATCGGTCTGACTTTTTGTAGGAGCTGCCAGTCCTATCGCACAATCTGAATTGATCAAAAGAGTTTTCCTGCTTTCCAGAAAATCTGCAGTCGGTTTTATTTCAAAGCCTTTTAATAAAAGCGCTTTGATGTTTTTTCCATTAGCAATCTTTGGTTCAACCGCATAACTTTTTAGGATCTCTTTAACCTGAGTGGGTCGGTGAACATGGTACAACAAAGACGACATGCCGTTAAATCCCTCGGTTCCAAACAACTGCTCGTAATAAAAGTGATCGTTTTTATCTTTAAAGATCGTGTGTCTCTTTTGCGGGATATCCCCAAGTTTATGATAGATTGGCATCTTGTAACAAATTATATTTTCTTTCCTTTTACATGCATGGTTTGAGAAATCTTTAACTTCTGATCTCCTGAAGCCGCCGTGCCCGTAATAAGAACAACATTTACCCGGAATTGTATTTTATCCTTAAAAATGTACTCCTTAATGTTTACATCCACTAAATCTGCGTCAATGGAAGTGCTGTTGGCCGGAAAGTTGGACTTTGTAGCCACCAACACATCTCCAAGATCAGTTGTTTTAAGATAGATCGACATAGTTTTCAGGAAATTAAGATTTCCACTGGGATTAGCGATGTTGAATTTCGTAAGCTTGATCTCTGTAATAAGATCTTTTGTTGTAGATTCTGAAGTAAACCTACTGGCAGAAGCTGTGGAAATATCAGGCGTATTAAAATCAATAGGCTGGGTGGTGCTACTTGGCGTGCCTCCCGGTGCTGTTAGGGTTGTAGAAGGGATAGCGAATTCTGTTGCGTAATTCAAGTCGAATTCCGTTGCCTTGTTAATATCGCTTTTCGTTTTTTCGCAGGAGGTGATCCCCGCTAACACTAGGACAGCTAAAATAAATGAGGCTGCTTTTTTCATGTTTGTGTGTGATTTTAATTTATTTTAAAGATAAGTTATTTTTTAATACCTCTTTTAAATTCGGTCGCAGGCGGCTTTTATACACGGAGAGACATTCCGGTCCGTTCTTCACTCTTCCTTTTCTTAGTTCGCGTTGTTCTTCTATTGGCAAGGCCGCTATCTTAACACACTCAGGTGTGCAGCAGCCGTTCATCTTTTCATTGCAGTCTGCGCACTGAATAAAAAGCAGGTGACAATCGTCATTTTTGCAATTTACATGCGTATCGCAGGGTTTGCCACATTGGTGGCATTCTGAGAGAATATCTTCCGTAATCCGTTCGCCTATTCTTTCGTCGAAAACAAAATTCATCCCTCTGAATTTACTCTCCAGATTCTGTTCTTTTATTTCCTGCGCATACTGTATGATCCCACCCTTAAGATGATGAACGTCCTTAAATCCCTTGTGTTTAAAATAAGCACTGGCCTTTTCACACCGAATTCCCCCGGTACAATACATTACGATTTTTTTTTCTTCCTGCCCCTTAAGATGATCTATTACTAATGGCAGCTCCTCCCTAAAAGTATCTGCATCCGGACAAAAAGCGCGGTCAAATCTCCCAACTTCACTTTCGTAATGATTCCTCATATCAATCACGATGGTATCTCCATCCCCCACCGCTTTGTTAAATTCTTCAGCATTCAGGTAGGTCCCGGTATTGGCCGGATCAAAACCTTCATCACTAATTCCGTCCGATACAATTTTATCGCGCACTTTTACAATCAGCTTGTAAAAAGATTTTCCATTCCCGTCCACAGCATGTTTAAATGGCACATCCTTAAAATAGGATAAGGCGTGCACTTGTTCCACAAACGCATCCCAATGATCTTCGGGAACACTCATCTGGGCATTGATTCCTTCGTTCGCAAGATAAATCCGGCCGAAGCAGTTAAATTCGCTCCAGGCTTTGTAAAGGTCATCTCTTAACTTTTCGGGTTCAGGAATTTGTACATACCGGTAAAACGAGATCGTTCTACGCTTAATTGTTTCTTCCTTTAAACGTTGTTTTAAAACGTTTTTGTCTGTTCTGTTTACTAATAATGACATGACGATAAAAATAATTGCAGGTTATATTATCTTGTAAAACTTTTGAATTCTATCTTTTCATGATTTTTGAATTAAAGCAATAAATCTAAAACTCAAAGACGCATTAAATCAAAAATTCTTTTTACGTTTGCAAAGATAGGAAATTGTTCTAAAACATCAGCTGATTAAAGTCATGTCAACTACACAGGAAAAGGTATTAGTAATAGGTGCCGGAGGGCAAATAGGGTTAGAATTAACTGAGAATTTATCTCAACTATATGGGGCTGACAATGTGGTCCCCTCAGACCTCAAACCCTCTGAAAATTTCAAAAACAACCCTTTTGAGCAGTTAGATGCTTTAGATAAAGATAGAATGTTTTCTATTGTTAAAAAACATGGCATTACACAGGTGTATCACCTTGCGGCCCTACTATCGGCTACCGGAGAGCAAAAACCAATGTCGGCATGGAAACTTAACATGGAGAGCCTTTTTCACGTGCTTGATCTTGCTAAGGAAAAACAGATTCAACGAGTTTACTGGCCAAGTTCTATCGCCGTATTTGGTCCTACTACCCCAAGTGAAAACACGCCACAATACACGGTTATGGAGCCTTCAACCATTTACGGTATCAGCAAACAAGCTGGTGAACGTTGGTGCGAATGGTATTTTAAAAAACACGGCGTGGATGTAAGAAGTTTGCGTTACCCTGGCCTCATTGGCTGGAAGAGCGCGCCAGGTGGTGGAACAACCGATTATGCTGTTCACATTTTTCACGAAGCTTTAAAAACAAAAAGCTACGAATGTTTCTTAGGTGAAAATACAGTGCTACCAATGATGCACATGGAAGACGCGATCCGCGCTACCATCGAAATTATGCATGCACCTGCAGATTCCATTAAAATTAGAGGTGCTTACAATCTTTCAGGAATTAGTTTTAGTCCTAAAGAAATCGCTGAAGAAATAAAAAAACACATCCCTGATTTTAAGATTACTTACAAGCCCGATTTCCGCCAGGCTATAGCAGATAGCTGGCCAAAAAGCATTAATGATGCTGAGGCCCGCAAAGATTGGGGTTGGAAAGAAAAATATGATCTTCCGAAACTGGTAGAAAATATGCTGGTCAATTTGAAATAATTCCTATTTTATAACCACTCATTCTTTTACCCAATGGCAAAGTCTACTCTGAAACATGTTTCACATTGTCTGTTTTTAGTTTCGTTGATCTTTTTATTTGGTAGCGGCGTTGCTCAAAAATCAAGCTACCCGGCTCATTACGCTAAAGAGGAAATAAACTATTCTGTATATAGCAACCAGATCGATAAAAGTGTTGCCATACTCAAGAATTACATCGAAGCGCGCGGGATTAAGCTCATCACTTATTCTCAAAACAACGGCTTCTATGAATACAAATTTAGTGTGCTGAAACAAAACCTAAACTCTTTGGATTCATTGGTCAATTTTCTAGGATTCAGAGCCTCAAAGAAAACAAATACCAGCGCCAAAGAAAGCGCTTCCATTATCGAACTTCAAACACAGATTCAACGTTTGAAAGAGAAAAAAGAAAGCTATAAATCGTTGCTCTCGAGAATGGATTCCGTCTCAAGAAAAAATTACCTTTTCTATTTCGAAAAAACAGTGGATCTCGACGATGAGATCTTTCAGGAGACTCTTCTCCTAAAAACTTCCATGGAAAATGAGCGCATGCAAACGGTAGAACTTGAACTGCATGACGACTACGCTACCAGCGATTACTCAGATGTCACCTTCGTGCATATGCCAGGAGGAGAGTTTAATATGCTTTTTGTCGAGAATCCGGCAGCCGGTATTTCTGCCGGCCAATACCAGGGATATTCCTTAAAATATTTATTTACCCGTGGCAAAAGTTATTTCTCGGTGGGGGCGCTCAAACCGGTTAAGCCTCTTCCAAAAAATGATTCTACAAGCGTAAAAGATATTTTCAACCTAACGTTCGGACAGGATTTTTATAACCGCCACCTAGGTCGCGTTAAAAGAAAATTCTTCAACCTTTATATCGGTTACCAGGTGGGAGTAAGTAATGCCAGAAATAACAATTCAGATAGGGTATTCGCCCTAATTGCGCCAGTAACTGGACTGGAGCTTTTTAAAAATAA
>Ga0209181_10004972_pt1 | contig 19386 bp, 11 predicted proteins | sample MAT05_FD_187208 | JGI IMG/M metagenome (GOLD analysis project Ga0209181, IMG submission 187208) | Freshwater microbial communities from Lake Fryxell liftoff mats and glacier meltwater in Antarctica - MAT-05 (SPAdes) (version 2) | ecosystem: Environmental > Aquatic > Freshwater > Ice > Liftoff... | reverse complement strand
TACAACAGTTCAAACACCTATACCGAGACATGGACGGAAACCGTCACCGTGTCGGACGAAATCACTGCCGCTGACCTCACGGATGCCGCAGTGCAGACTTATGCTCCTATGAGCAACACCATCGGCTGGTTCCTCCCCGGCCAGCAGCCGCAATCCCGTTTCTCCAGTGGTTTCTCAGTGGACTCACTCGGACTTTATGAAGGGTGGTCGCAATTCACTTACCCGTGGCTGGAGTGGGACTACACCCACAGCCACAGCGGCATCACACCTGCACAACTCGCCGCCGCCAGCGCGCCCGGCCAGAGCTATGTGACAGTGAATCCACAGTTCGGAGCCTTGGTCGGGGAATATTCGCTGAATGCGGACGAGACCTCCGCGAACCTGCTTTCGAGCGAATACAAATTCCGGTTCTATCCGCCGGCGGAATCCTGCACCATCGCATGGCTGGAGACCTTCACGCCCGATCCCGTCGAACCAGACCAGACGCAGCAGTACCAAATCCACACCTACACCGTCCCCGCAGGCCAGGCGCAGATGCCCGACTCCGCGCTCCTCGCCGTGGACCGTACGGAGGCGTGGAGCGCTCAGGCCGCAGGGAACGCACCGCAGGCCGCACCCCCCGCCCCGAAGCGGCAGGGGCAGGTGATGTTGGGGGCTGGCATCAATCCCACGATGCAAGTGGACAGCAACAACGACGGACACATCGACGGGAATGACAAAGGAACCATCACCGAGAGCAATCCGTGGAGGTTCTGGCTCAATGATGATGATGACGTGAATGGCGTGAATGGGTGGCAGCACCCGGACTACGCCAATGCCGAGGTGGACGGGCAGGCGGACCTGAAGGATTTCTTCCCGGTGTTCCTCGACATCCAGCAAGTGGTGAAGGCGCTCCCTCCCAGCGCGACGGTGAAATACAAGCTCAAGCAGGCGGATGGGGCGGTGAACTTCGTCGAAACCCGCCTGGGGCAAGGCGAGGCGTTCTCCTATGTGAATGACACCCTGCCCGTCGGCTACGGAATCAATTTGGCGCATCCCGCCCGCCTCGCGACGAGCCGCCAGATCACTCCGGCCGGGGTGGAGTTGTCGTCCGTGTTCCTGACCAATATCGGGGATTCCAACAAGGGCATCATCCTGGTCGAGGGGCGCGTGCCGACCACGAAGCCGCTCGTGCTCACCGTGGAGGAAAATGGCGTGGAACGCCTGCAGGTGTCGCTCCCTCTCGCCCTCAACGCGAGAATCCTCCTCCTGCTGCATGGGATGAATTCCAATACCCAGACGTGGGATACCTTTGTGCAGCAGCAAATCGGACTTCCGGTGGCTAAGTGGGCGACGGATATCCGAGTAAATGAAGGTGAAATCGCAGGACAACGCCCGATGCTGAACTCTACAGGCGTCCGCTGTTACCGGTTGCAGTTTGGTGGCTATGAAAATGGCAATACGCGGATGGGGTTGGAAGATCTGACGGCTGCAATTGCACCAAACTATCTCAATAATCCGCTGCGTAGATGTGGCGACTTTGAAACATTCACACAATTGGGTCAGGAAATTGATGACGCAATCACGCTTCTGCTTGCAAGGCCGGAGTATCAAAACGCGCAAATCATCCTTGTTGGTAATAGCCGAGGTGGGATTGCAGCACGGGCCTTCCTCCAGATGGCCGATGCCAATGCCAGCAAAACGGCAGTCGTCGGATTTCTTACCACCGGCACGCCGCATACCGGCAGCCGCATGGGTCGGATATACAAATGGCTCAAGGATCATCCGAGACCCACCCCTCCTGCAACCAATGACGACTGGGACGTGGTTAAGACATTGTTTGAGGCCCCTGACGGCGGGCTCGACATACGCCGTCCGGTGAACGGCGACGTCGCGGACAATTCGGAAGCGATGGTGAACCTGAATCTGCCCGCGGAGGTCGCCAAGATGCCAGCCGACATTCGCTATGGGCAGATCGTCTATGCGAATTCCGACTTGGGCCGACTCGCTCGAACTTTCATCCCGGAAACATCTATTCCTTTCGTATACACCGTCTTAGGCAGTCAATGGAACCTAGGCCCGCAGTTGTCTGACGCGGCGCAAACATCCGTCCTTGCAGGGGTCGCGCCAGCAGGCTATCCTGGGGATGGCCTGATCCCCAGACAAAACCAAAAGTTTCCTGCGGGTGTCCTTTCCAACGGAGGCAACATTGTCACGCTTGAGAATTTGGATGCTGATGTGTTGCACACTGAAGAGCCAGGCAGGGATCAAGACTTACACCTGCAACTGATCAGGTTGATGAGTCATTGGTTTTTCCGACCATGAAGATACGCGACAAACTCATCTTAGGCATTGCAACGTTTCTGCTGCTGGGTGCTGTGGCTTGGTGGTTGTTCGTTCCTGCTCCTGCCCCGCCAAGTGCGAAACAAACCAATCGCGCAACAGGCCCGAGAACAAGCGAAACCTCGCCTGCACCAATCGCGAAAACACCCCAGCCAAAGCCCGTGCCGGTGCCAGATCCACAGGCTTCTGCGCCCGCCGACAATCCTCATCCGCAGAAGATGTTTTCCGAAATGGCGGTTTTGGAGCGGGGTAAAATCATGAAAGAAATTCGAGAGAAGGACATCAATGCAATTTTCCAGCATTTCCTCGACGCCGGACGAGTAGAGAATGATCCGATGAAACAGGGCGCGGTTCAAAATTATTTAGCTTATGCTTTGCGAGATCGTCCACCAAACCCAGTGTTTTTGAAAAAGCTGCAGGAGTTCATTGAGAGCGACGAGGCCTCCAAATTTGAACGGAAAATGGCACTTGGTGCCTTGAGTTTTGCGGCAACCAAGGAAACGGTGGGATTGCTCATCCACGAGGCGCTCAATTTGAAGGACAAGGAATTGCGGGACAGCGCGGTTGCTTGTGTTCGTGATGTTGGCGACATCGTTAGCGGGACGTTGGAAAAGGATGATTTTACGCCCAAGCTGACTGCAATGTGGTTCGCGACAAACGACCCGAAGACGATGCTTTCGACCGCCCAGTCTATTGGGCGAATTGGCTCAGCGTCGGGCGTGGAAGTGTTGTTATCAGCGGCGCTGGCTCCGGATGGGAAGGACGATGCACGAAGGGAAAAGGCGGCGTATGGGCTGCTGAAAGTCACGCAGGCCACCGCCGTGCCGCCACTGGCTGCGATTCTCGAAAAGTATCCGCCCGGCAGCCAGGAGAATACGGTGGCCTTCCGCACCCTGAATCAAATCCGGGACAAGACCGCCGCGGAGGCGGTCTTGAAATGGCTGCAAACGGCCGACAGCAGCGCCGTGCCATTGGTCACCTCATGGTACTCCGCCGCGAGAAGCAGACCCCAAATGGAGGCGGTGCAGGCCGTGCTCGACGCGAAGGCACCCTTCCGCAGCGAGGAAATCCGCAAGGCGTTCCGCGCGGGCCTCGACGCCTACCGCGCAAAATACGAGCAGGAGAAATGAGCGGCCCCTGCCGCATTCTGCCCACGCCTGAGGGGGAAGCCATTTTCTCGGACAATTTTTTCTGCCCGCAAAACAGCAACAGTGTAGCGCTCACAGCACTGCTCACGCTTTTAGATGTCCCTTCCTGAGACAAAAGAGCCAGGCTCATAGTCGAACGCGGTTCCCGAAACCGGCCGCATGGGCGGCATGAACCGCCGCGAAATCGGCCACGGCGCACTCGGCGAGCGTTCCATCGCACCAGTCATCCCCTCGACGGAAGACTTCCCGTACGCCATCCGCATCAGCAGCGAAGTGTGCGAGTCAAACGGCTCCACCTCGATGGCCTCCGTCTGCGGCGGTGTCCTCGCGCTCCTCGATGCAGGCGTGCCGATCAAGACGCCCGTCGCCGGCATCAGCGTCGGCCTCGTCACGGAGTTTGAGGGCGACACCCTCAAGCGCTACACCACGCTCGCCGACATCATCGGCAGCGAGGATCATTTCGGCGACATGGACTTCAAACTCTGCGGCACCCGCGAAGGCGTCACCGGCTTCCAACTCGATCTCAAGCTCCCCGGCGTCCCGCACAAGATCATGACCGAAGCCGTCTATCAGGCCCGCGACCTGCGCATGAAGATCCTCGACATCATGAACGAGTGCATCGCCGCGCCGCGCGCGGAAATGTCGCCCTACGCCCCGCGCATCGAGACGATCAAAATCAACCCCGACAAAATCGGCCTCATCATCGGCCCCGGCGGCAAGACCATCAAGGGCATCGTCGCCGAGACGGGTGCGGAGATTAACATCGAGGACGACGGCAGCATCCGCATCTACTCGAACAACCCCGACGCGATGGCCCGCGCCAAACAGATCATCAATGGCATGACCAAGGAGGTCACCATCGGCGAGATGTACCACGCGCCGGTCGTCAACATTAAGGAATTCGGCTGCTTCGTTGAAATCCTGCCCGGCAAGGACGGCATGTGCCACATCAGCGAACTCGCCGACCGCCGCGTGAACCGCGTCGAAGACGTGGTGAAGATGGGCGACATGATCTGGGTGAAAGTCCTCGGCGTGGACGAGCGCGGAAAAATCAAGCTCTCGCGCAAAGCCGCGATGAAAGAGCGCGACGAAGCCGCCGGTGCCGCCGCCGCCAACGGAGCGCCCGCAGCGCCCGCCCCGGCACCCGCCGGCGCGAACTAATCACGGTTGCGGCGGGTAAAATCCACCGCAGGCCCAAACTCACAAAAGGGGCGGCTCTCGGGCCGCCCCTTTTGTGTTTTAATGCAAGTTCTCCGCCGAGGTGATTTCGCGCGGCAATATCGCGAAGACTGAGACGGGCACGAAGCCGTTGATGCCGGATGGCCTGGAGAGCATCCTGAACCCACAAACTGCGGGCATTGTGATCGCGTGGATTCGCGCAAAATGGCCAAGGCGAATGGAGAATGCCTTAGATTACCAATGATGTTATTTGGCGCGCGATGTTGCTCGACCTGTTTCTCACCGCCTACGATCCCTCTGACCTGCCGGGTGGCAGTCTTGATCCCATGGGCTTCGAGCGCGGGTATCTCATGCTCGCGGACAAAATCCTTCCCGGTCTGACAAATGCCGCCGGGCACCCTCGCTACCTTGGCATGATGTGCCTCGGAGTGAGTCTCACAAAGGACGTGGATGCGGCGACACCACAGGCGCGGCGTGCGGCACGGCAGGAGACACTGCTGCGCACGGAGCGATACTGGGCTCTGGCAAACGCACTGGATACAGGAGAGGCCACCACGGGCGCATTGCGCGGAGTGACGCGTGCCAAGGCAGAAGCGGCGCGCGTCGAGGAGTCAGGAAACACGCGCACAAATGACGACTATCGGCTGCTTTTGCGCCAGGCTCGAACGGGTGTTGTCGGCATGTATGGCATCGTCGCGGAGTCGCTTGGTTTTGTGACTCGCGATGAACTGCGGCTCACGCCGGGACGCGGAGAGGAGATGGCGAAGGCATTTGTAGAAGAGACAAAAATGCCGCCCGATTTGCGCAAAGCGATGCAGCACGACACGACGACGGTCAGTGTGGAATCGCTGAGTCAGTGGGGTCAGCGCGCCCATGTGGATGGTCGGCCGAAAACGGGAGAGGCGCACTGGCTGCGCGTTGCGTTGCATGAAAATGACACGCGCTCGCGCATGATTCGTCGGCTTGAAGCCACACCCCGGCGCGATGGCGAGAACGAGCTGGATTGGCTGGGGCGGGTGCAGCGCATGATCACTCGCAGCAAGGGCGCGGATGCCGATCTGCTGGAGTTCATCACCAGCATCCTCGCCTATGAAAAAGCGTTTCGCTGGGCACTAGTGGGCTTTGAGCAATTGCTTGGATTGTGTCGTCGTCATGCGACAGGGACGCCAGCGCTCGCTGAACTGGCGAATGATGGGGTGCTGCGCGATGTCGCCGCGGAACTGCCACGAGCCGCGCAGGCCTTTGGCGAGACCCTCACGGGTCGAGTGCTGCATGGCGGTGCAGCGATGGACGATGTGCGCAGGTTTTTGAACGACATCGCAGGAAAGGACAAATCCAGCGCCGTGGTGGATGCCATTTTTGCGAGACATTCGGAGGTGCAGCAGGGCAAGGTCGTGCGCAGTCAGCGCAAGCTCCCGTGGCTGGAGCAGCGCGATGGTTGTCTCAGCCTGACGATGGCACGCAGCGGTGCTCAGCACGGTGAAGTCTCTGCGCCTGAGCACATCTCTGCGCATCCTTATCGCCTTGCCGCGGCGGAACGATTCATCTCAGCCACCCAAGCCCGCCGCTGAGAATGTCCCGCTCCTCTGCCAGTGCTCCACGCAAACTCAGCGACCGCCTGTTGCCGGATGCCCGCACGGGTGCGCTGGAGGCGGTGCTGGCGACGACGTTTGAGATGCAGCCTGATTTCGTGGACACGGATCTGCTCCCCACGCTGCTGGAGTTGCACACGCAGGACGAACGCAGCCTCGTCGGGCGTGTCGCCATAGAGCGCGAGCTGGCGCGGTTGGACTCCGTCACGCTGCTCATGGAGCCGCGCCGCTACCGGGATCGTGGTCGCTCCCGGCATCTGCGCGTGGATGTCGTGCCTGCACCGGGTCTTGAGGGGAAACTTCATGCCAAGGTCACGGTGCTGCTGTTTGCAAAGGCGGTGCGGGTGATCGTTGGCAGCGCGAATCTCACTGACAATGGAGGCTCTTGCAAAACCTCAGCCGTAAGAGGGCGAGATGCATTCACTCCTCTGAGCGATGACGCCGCGCGTCGGTGACCGTGTAGGTTTTGCAAGAGCCTCAATGGCTACCGGAAAAACCGCGAGGTGGCTCTGACTCTCACCAGCTACACCGCGCGACCCAGCGTCCACGATGCGCTGGTGCGGGAGGCATTGCTTGGCTTTGAGCAGCACCTCGATGCCGCCCTCACGGGCTCTGCGCGCGAGACGGTGCGCAAGGCGCTCGCACGCACTCCTGCGAGCGCAAGCGTGCCAGACACGAGCTTCGCATGGAGCGGTCCTGGCCAAGCGCTGTGGCCGCGCTTTGTTGAGCTTTGGCCGAAGGATGAGGCCATCGAAAAGCTCACGCTCGTGTCGCCGTTCTGGGCACAGGAAGCAGCGGACACGCTTGGCCGATTGCTGGATGCTCTGCGCGAACGCGGCGGCATCACGCCGCAGACGGAGGTGCGGCTGATCACGGCAGCGCACGCGCTCACGCGGACCGCGTGGGGGCCGATGTTGCCGCCGAGCTTCAAGGCGCATGACTGGCGCTCGCTGGGTGTGCGTGTCACTGCGCAAGCCGCTGATCCGAGCGTGTCCAAAGAAGAAGTGGATGGCATGGAGGACTTCATTGGCACGCGTGATCTGCATGCGAAGCTGGTCATCGCTCAAGGTGCGCGACATGGCGTGGCGTATCTTGGGTCCGCAAACTTCACGGCGCATGGCTGGGGCTTTGCAGGACGTGCCAATGTGGAAGCGGGCGTCTTGCTGTGTCGCCCAAGCGGTCACGCAGACCTCGACGCGCTGGCGATGCCGGTATGCGGCAAGTGCATTGAACTTGGCGGTCCCGGCATGGATGCGATCACTGACAGCGAGGTGATCCCTGCTGATCCGCCGTGGCCCAAGTTCATTCTGCGGGTGGTGCTGAATGGCAATGCACAGGCGTATCACCTCGCGGTTGATCTTGATGTGCAGCGCGTGCCAGCGCCTTGGCGAATGGAACTGCGCAGTGCCGCAGAGTCGCCCGCAGTGCTTGTCGCATCCGACGCAAGCACTGCACCCAAGCCCCACCTCACCGTGCCTTTGAGCCCCGATCACGCACGGCGATTGTTTGTGGAGCAGCAAGTCTGGGCTGTGTGGCCGGAGTCACCGGACGGCAGCCCGTTGCCGGTGAATGCAGCCACCGAACTGAGGCACACACTGCCGCTGCTGCCTGACCAGCGCGCGCCGAACGAGGACTGGTTGCTGGCTTACTTCCAAGGGCGGGTGGATTGGCAGTCGCTCTGGAATGACCCGGATGAAAAACCGCACGCACTGCCCGCAAGTCTGGTGACGCCAAGGAGCGTGGATACCACCGGCATCCAAGCCTACCAGATGCGTGAGTTCGTCGAAGCACTCGCGGGTGTGCGACGGCATTTGATGAATGGCGAGATGCGCACGGCGGGTGCGATTCGACTGGAACTGCTCGGCCCCATCAGCCCGCTGGCACTGGCGCGTGCAGCCATCGCTGCGGAAAATTCCGGTCAACGATCCGCGACAGCCACAGCCTTCCAGCTCGCGGAGTTGCTGACGTGCGTGCGCGATGCAAAAGCCCGCGAGATGCCGGAGCCGGTGCGGGCAGACTGGCTCGCTGCCTTACGCGAGGCGGAGACGGAGATGCACGCAGCGATGCGCACACTGGCAGTTAAGCTGGGGCCGCGTTCCGCTTTCGAGCGTGCGTATCGTCAGACTCTGGCAGTGATGCCTGCAAAACCGTGAACGCCGCATCCTCCCATCTCTTCGATCTCGGGCTCGACCGTGAACGCATGAAGGACCCGCGTGATGCTGCGCGACAGATGGCGACGGTGGATGCCTTGATGCAGCGCTTCTTCGACAAAAACGAAAGCCATCGCCATGAGGTGCAGTTGCTGGCGGACGAAGTGGGCATGGGCAAGACCTTCGTCGCCCTTGGCCTTGCGTGGGCCATCCTGCATCGCATGAAGACGGGAACCGCCTCGCCTGATCTTGCGGACTGCCAGCCGCGTGTACTCGTGCTCACGCCGGCCAATGACACGTTGTTCCGCAAGTGGCGGGAGGAGGTGGGCGAGTTTGTAAAACGCTGCGTGCCGCAGAAGCATCGCGAGATGCTGCGCTTCAAACCGGAGGCAGTGACGCGCCTGGATGAACTCGTGGAGGAGTTGCGCAAGCCGGGCAAACAAAGCCAAATCATCATCGCCAAGCTCAGCGTGTTCCGCGGAGGCAAGCTGGAGAACTATCAACTCAAGCGCCGCCTGCTGCTCGCCGCGCTGTTCCGCCACTGGGGGCCGGGCTTTCGCCATGATGCTCGCGAACGCCTGCTGAAAGGTGCGCCCGACGACTGGCCGCGTGACTCACGTGAGTTGGAGATTTTCACCCCGGAAGAAGAAGAGCGTCTGCCGTTCGACTTCGATACGATGCGAAACCTTCTCACTGACTGCGATGAGGTGTCGGCCTTGCAGAAGATGTGTCGCGATTTGGCCGAACCCAATCGCCGAGATCGCAAGGCAGGATTTCGCGCAGTGGAGACAAAACTCAATGCGGTCTATCGCCTTCTCTGCCTTCAGAGCCTCAAGCGTGCGCTGCCGCTGATCATCGTGGATGAGGCGCATCACTGGAAGAATGGCAAAAATGGTTTCGCCGAAGTGAAGGAGCACCTGTGCCCGATGGCGCGACGTCTCTTACTGCTCACAGCCACGCCCTTTCAGCTTCGGCCTGAAGAGATGCTCAGTGTGCTTTCTGTCGCTGATACGCTGGAGCCGTGTTGCACCAAGGCTGAATCGAAGCAACGGCAGCAGGCGCTGTTTGAACATCGTGAGCACAGATTAAAGCCAGCGCTGCGGGCATCGGAGGAAGCAAGTCAGGGGTTCAGCCGCGAATGGGCGAGATTGCCCCGCAGCGTGAGCACGGAGCTGCTTGAGGAAGAATGGCGGCAAAGTCGCATCACCAATGCCACGGCGGCGCGGCACCCAGACGTGGGAGCCTTCATGCAGGCGGCGCAAAATCTGTTCGAGGCGAATGAGCTGCTATCGAAAGTCCAGGGCCGCATCGTCATCCGGCATCGGCGAACGACCAACCATCGGTGGGTGCTGGCAGGCAGCGAGTTCACCACCGCGGCGCACGGGCGCAGCGCACGGCCCGATCAGCATGTGCTGCACGCGGCTCCCGGCCTGGATGCCACGGGCGATGCTGAGCTGCCGCTCTACCTGCTGATGCGCTGCGTCTCGCTGATGAAGGAGGGCAAAGGCAAGTCATCGCTGGGCGCGAACCTGACCGGATGCTACTCCACGCTTCATGCCAGCCAGGAAGGCCGGGAGCTGGAGCGCCTGCTGCGTGGTTCGCAAGAAGGCCAGCGTTACTTGAAGATGCTGCGCGGGCTGGTGCGAAAGCAGGATGATCCGCAACATCCGAAGGTGAAGGCGCTGGCGGCCTTTGCCATGCAATGCTGGCACGCTGGCGAGAAGGTTCTCATCTTCTGCACCCGCGTGCATACGGCGGAGCGCTTGCACACCATCTTGCGTGGTCAGGTGAAGCGCGAACTGGCTGCCCGCGCCCGTCGCTGCCTGGGCGGTGAGGAAGCATTGCGCTCGCTGCACACGCGGCTCACCGGACGTGATCGCGACCTCGTGACGCTGGGACTGGATCGCGTGCTGTGGTCGGCGGCGAAAGTGTTCGGTTCAGCGATGCCGCTGACGGCGGATGAACTGCGTCTCGATGATTCGGAACTGCCGGCGCTCGCACGTTTGGCGTTGCGCTGTCGCGTCGATCTTGGTGCGGAACGTGTGGATCGGATCTTTGTGCATCGCGCCACGGAACATCTCATCGCGTTGCGCTTGCAGGCGCAAGGCCACCTGCATGAGCACCTGCAATCGCTGGCGGAGGAGTCATGGGTCACGCATCAATATGGTCTCGATGCTTGCGCCAGTGATGATGGAAAGGCCGGCGAGTCGGCGCGGTTCGACGAGCGCGGCAGTCGCAAAGTTTATAGTCTTGGCCCAGAGCCGCAGGATACCGCCATGCACGCGCTTGCCGCCAAGCTTCGCACCACGCGGGAACACGCGCGCAAAGCGGGACAGGTCGCCGTGCTCGACGCGTATGCTCTCGCGCCATCGCTCTGGCTGGGTCGTGATCCTGGACAGGCACCTGCTGTCTGCGCTAGGCTGCATCACCTGCTCTGGCAACTCACGCTCGACGACGATGCGCGTCTCGATTTCACGACGCGACTGCGGGTAACGGAGGCACTGCGCCGCACCGTTCTGCGCGATACGGTGCTGCTGCGCCTGCTGCCTAGTCACAAGGAACGTGCAGAGGAAAGCTGGGGCGAACTGCTCGCCGAGAAGTTCCATGAGCCGCTGCCACACCAGCGGGAGAGCATGGCCGATCGCTGCGTCGCCTTTCTCGAAGACCTGCGCGGAGCGAGCGGCAATGTGGCCGATGCGGACAGTCGCCGCGGCAGCCTCTATCAAGCCACGCGTCTGCGTGCCGACACAGGCGCTCCAGTCACGCTCGTCACCGGCACCGGCAGCGCGGCCGAGACGCGCACGCGAATTTTCACGGCCTTCAACACACCGCTCTCGCCAGACATCCTTATCTGCACGCAGGTCGGCCAGGAAGGCATAGATCTTCATCGGCATTGCCGTCATGTCGTTCACTACGATCTCGCATGGAATCCCGCTCTCGTTGAGCAGCGTACGGGCCGCACCGACCGAATCGGCAGCAAGACCTTCCGCGAACGCGATCTCACTGCCACTGGTCAGACGGTATTTCTCGAAGTCGGCCTGCCCTATCTGGCCGGCACCTATGACGAGCGCATGTTCGAGGAACTGCGGCTGCGCGCCCAGACCTTTGAAGTGCTCACCGGCGGTGATTTCAGCGCCGATCACGCCGAGGAATGGGAAGCCTCGGACACCCCGGACGACAGCAGTCGCCGCATATCCGCGGTGCCGTTGCCGACTGCGCTGCTGGATGACCTGCGGGTGCGTCTCGCCGTGTGGCAGGAATATCCGCGATGAGTTCGCACGCTCAAAGCAGCATCTGCGCAACTACATCACGAAGGGGACGGTTCAGTTCTTCAATCACCTCGCCGATGAAAGCGGTCTCAAGGCGCGCGCCCCCTGCTCGTCACCTTCGCCGACGCGCGCCACCGCGACCGCAGGTTCCCAGCTCCGGCCTGTGGCGCGGCTACCCGACACCGTGGGTCGTGTGGAAAGGGGGTGCCCGTGATCGAAGTCTCCGGTCCCGGCCTCACGACGCAACCGCTGCCCGCCGCGTGGCTGCGCTGCCAGAAATAGGAGCTGTCACTCCGGTCGTGAACATCAAGGAATTCGGCTGCTTCGTCGAAATCCTCCCCGGCAAGGACGGCATGTGCCACATCAGCGAACTCGCCGACCGCCGCGTGAACCGCGTCGAAGACGTGGTGAAAATGGGCGACATGATCTGGGTGAAGGTCCTCGGCGTGGACGAGCGCGGCAAAATCAAGCTCTCGCGCAAAGCCGCGATGAAAGAGCGCGACGAAGCCGCCGGCAACGGCGGAGCCCCCGCAGCACCTGCTCCGACAGCCGGAGTCAACTAGGTCCTTCGCAGGAGTTCTCTCTCAACCCCGGAGCCTTCTTTGGCTCCGGGGTTGTTTTTTTCCGTTGGGGTGAGTCGGAACAGGATCCGCTCCGCGCGTCTGCCGTCCCGGCTGAAGTGATACGGTTTTCTCAGACTGAATGCCTGAATACAGGAGGCGGCGGTGGGGTGCCGTAGCGTAGCTCTCCCGAGCTGCGCAACACGAGGCTTCCCGGGGGAAACCACCCGCGCAGCTCTGTATGCGCGGCTCTGGAGAGCTACGCTACTTTCCAGTCTCGCGCCCCATCTGGCAACAGGACTGGACAAATCGTGTGATCCTGCCTCGCAAGCATAAGAGGACGACGACAGGCGCGAAGAACGCGAAGGTTTCCGGAATTCACCGTACTTCGCGACCTTCGTAATCACCGTGAACTGCCGGTGATTTTCGCGAGACGGTGGGATTAGCCGGTGCATCGCCGATGACCGGCGAGGCGCGCCACGCGAAGCCCGCGCTGACGGTCCTGCAACGCATGGCGGGCGCGGCAGCAGCGTGGAATTGAAAACGCTGGAGCGCTGCGTGTGGATGGCGATCCACTGGCAGCACGGCCAGCGGCTGCAAGCGGGACCGATTTCGACCGGCGAACGAGTCGCCACTCAGCAATAGAAACGGCGATGGGATCCGGCACGGATTACCCGGATATTCTTTCGGGAAGGATCTCCATTTGAAGCCCATCCATGTTCGATCGCGCCGGGCAATCCCAGGATCACATTTTTTTCAACACGCGATCAGAAGCCGACGGCTGCCATGCCCGGCTTGATTTCCTTGAAGGTGCCCTGGTTCTGCGCCGCGAGATCCTGCATGAACTGCAACCCGCCGTCCGCGAGGAAGGCGACCGCATTAATCACGCTCGGTCGCGGCAATTGCTTCTGCATTTCCTGAACTGCCGGGAGAATGTCCTTCGCCTGATAGCCGCCGTCCGTCGGGACACCGTCGCTGACAAAGCAGACGGCATCGGGGTTCATCGCAAATGCGTACTTCAATGCAGCGAGTGATTTCGTGCCGGCGTGGTTGAACTTTGTCACGCTCGTGGCCTCACCGGGCTTTGGTTTGTCGAATCCGGCGGCGACCCGCTCGATATTGCGGCGTTCGGCGACGAGGTTGAGGCCGGGATTGCGCGCCATGAGCCACTTGATGGCGCGTTCCTTTTCGAGGTCATTGGCGGGGACGAGCGCCTCCTTGTAAGGCTCCACGTCACCGGCGAACGCGACGAGGCTGAAGGTCATCGCCTTGTCGAGGCTGCGGATGCCGCGGGCGATCTCGCGTTCGAGGGCGAGGTAGGTCTGGGGACCTTTCTCGGCTTTTTTCAAAGGGCTGGCACCGGGGGCCATGGAACCCGCTGCCGGTGTCCGGTTCAGCGGCGTGACCATGCTATCGGACACATCCACGAGGAAGACGATGCTCTTGGCCCGGGTGCGCAGGCCGAAGAAATTGATGCCGCTGCCGGCGCCAGCACCTCCGCCACCGGGCGCGCCGGTCGCTCCGAAGGCGCTGCCCGCGCCGCCGAGACCGATGGCGCGATTTGCAAAAACATCCGTGCTCGCGGTGGGCATCTCCGGCATTTCGGGCAGCGCGACCTTGGCGAAGGCGCTGTTGGTGACGACGCGTTTGGCCTGCTCCGGCGCGCTCATGGTGCTCTGTTTGCGGCCGAGCGAGACCTTGTGCTCGGCTCCCTTTTTCGCGGCTTCGGCTCCACCGGCGGGCGGCATGAATTTCTTCCGCGTCACCGTGGTATCCGCGATGACGATGTAGGTCGCGCCGATCGCGAGAATCACGTGCAGGACGATCGCGACGAAGAGGAACTTCCTCTCAATAATCTTCTGCCAGATCGTGGGGCCGGCTTTTCCGGATCGCGCCGGCGGGGCAGGTGTCACGACCTTCGGTGTGGGAGCGGGAGAAGACATGGCTATTCCTTTTCTGATGCAGGGGTGCCGCGCAGGGCGGCGAGTTTTTCGATTTTGGCACTGAGTTCCGGCGCTGCCTTTGCCTCGGGTGTGGCGGGGAATTGCTCGGACAATTCCTTCAACGCGCGGCGCGCGCGGTCGAAATCCTGCATGCCAAAATAGGTGCGTGCCGAGCCGTAGAGCGCCTGGGGAAGATACATGCGCTGCATCCTGTAGAGGGCGGGGACGCGCAGAAAACTGAGCAAGGCTTCCTCGTAACGGACCGCTGCCTGCTCCATCTCGCCCTTTTGCGCCAGCGCATCGGCGAGGGCGACGAGGCTCTCGCCTTTGTTCGCAGCGACGAGACCGAGGATGTCCATCCGCTCGGTTTCCTTTGCCATCTCGTCGTAGAGCGGGAGCGCGGCTTCGTGGTCGCCCTTCCGCGTCCGCGCGACGGCGGTGAAAGCCTTGCTGAACTTCTTCACCTCGGGGTTTTCGCTGAGCCGGTCGAATTGCTCCGAGGCGTCGTTAGCTTCCTTGTCCTTGCGAAGCGCCAGCAGCGCCTCGATTTGGACAGGCACGAGTTCCATCCACCAGCTTCCCGGCGCGTCGCGGAATCCGCTGTAAAATTTGATCACCGGTTCGAGTTGCGCGAGCGCCTCGGTGGCCTTGCCGTCGGCGATGAGGTTCGGCGCGGTGTCGAGCACTGCCGGCTTGGGAAAATCGAGCTTGAAGACGTCCCTCAACGGAAAGCCGAAGTCACCCGTGGTGGACGGTCCGCCGGGTTCCTTCGCGGGGATTTCCAGCGTGGCGACGATGCTGTCCTTGTCACGGCGAAGCTGCTTCGCGGGGAGAATGCGACCGTCCTTGAGATGCAGGTTCACATCCGCGCACGCGGTGGAAACGAGGGCGGCGGTGAAGAGGAGGATGCCGCGCATCATGCCGGACCTCCGAGTTCGACGAGCTTCTTTTTGGCCTCTGCGGCTTCCGGGAGATTCTGGAGCTTCTCGTTGCCCAGCAGTTCGCGGAGGCGCTCCTTTGCGAGTTCATCCTTGCCTTGCCGGTAGTAGCCGTTCGATGCGCCGAGAAACGCGCGCGCGGCCCACGTGGGATATTTCTGTTGCGTGACGGCGACGCGCTCGAAGAGAGCGGTGGCCTCCTTCCATTTGTTCTGCCGCGCCTGGAGCTCGGCGAGTTGGTAAAGCGCGTACGCGGTCGTCTCGCCGCGCCACTCACGCACGCCGGCGACTTCCTCGAAAAGCTTGCGCGCCTTTTCGAACGACTCACCCGCCGGTGCCGCGTCAACGGCCGATTCCCGTTTGGCCGACGGCTTGGCAGCGGCAGCGCCTTTTCCCTCGGTTCCCGCCGTGGCGAATTCCATGTGGCATTTCGCCTGGCCGATGAGCGCCTCCTTCAATCTGTAAGGCGCGCCGAGGTGCTCGATGGCGTAGCTGTAGAGATCCATGGCCTTCTTCACGTCCTTGCGGGCGAATGCCACGTCGCCGAGACCGACGTAGCCGGCATCGACGTTCATCGCCTTCGGAAAATTCTCCTTCAACGCGCGGTAGAGCGCCTCGGCCTTGTCCACATCGCCTTTGGCAAAGACGAAGTCGCCGACTTCCATGAGGAGATATGGGCTGAGATCGTCCGGCTTTGCGGTGGCCGCAATTTTCGCCAGCAGCTCCACACGTTTTTCGGGCCTGCGGCTGAGCTTGTGGAGTTCGCCCACGGCGTAAAGCAGGCGCGCCTCCGCCGTGGCGTTCGCGTTTTCGCGGAGCGGCTTCAGCATGCGCTCCAGTTCGGCGTCGGCGTCCCATTTTGCGGGAGTGCCGTCCGCGGTCGCGGCGACGACGGTGCCGACCGGGCGCCGCCGCGACCACTCGGCGAGCTGGGTGAGGATCATCTCGATGCCCTCGGTCTGCGGCTGGCCCATGATCTTCTGCAGCGTCTGGATCGCGAGTTCTTTTGCCTCCTCCATGCGGCCGAGTTTCGCCTTCGCCTTGCCGACCCAATACATCGCGGTGACCGCCGCGGAATGCTCGGGGCGCGTCTTCACAAACTCCGTGTAGAGCTTCTCGACGCCCTCCCAGTCGCCGGCCTTCTGAAGCTGCTTGCCGGCCTCGAAGAGCGCGTAGTTGAGCACTTCATCGGTCTTTGCACGCCGGTAGCTCTCGATGTAGGCCGCGGCGGATTCCGCCGGCTGCTTGAGGGCCGCCAGCGCGTCGCCGAGCAGCGCATGGACTTCCGGCTGGAGCAGCTCGCGCTTGCTCGCGCCATAGGCTGCCAGCCACTCCTTGCATTCCTTCACGCACAGCTCGTGTTCATTCGCGGCGAAGCGGCAGACCGCGAGACGGTACTTTGCGTCGGAGCCGTAGTTGGACTTTTCGCCCCACTTGGCGAGGTAGGCCTTGAGGCGTTCGATGGCCCCGTCGGCGTCGCCGGGTTTCGCGGGATCCTTTTCGTAATGGCCGAGGAAAAGATGGGTGAGCCCGAGCTGATACTCCACGTCCTCCATGAACGGACCCTTCCCGCCAGACGCCTTCCCAAACTCGGCGATGAAGCTGTCGAAATCCTTCTGCGCGTCCTCGAACTTGTTCTGCAAGAAACGCGCATTCCCGTACTGATAGCGGGCCTCCGCCCAGTAGAGCGCCTTCTGGTCCTCGGGCAGCGTGGCGAGGAGTTTCAGCGCCGCATCGAGATGTTTCTCCGCGGTCACCCAGTCCTGCTTCTTCATCGCCGTGATGCCCTTGATGTAGGCCGCTTCACCCACATGCGCGCCTTTTGGAAACTCCTTCAGGTATTCGTCGCAAAAGTCGTACGTCCGCGTCGCGAGGCCAAGGTCGGCGTAGAGGGCGAGCCTGCTGAAGATCACCGTCTCCCGCACGGGCGACTGCGGGAACTTGAGGAGGATCTGGTTGAAGATGACGATCGCCTCCCATTTCTTTTCCATGTCGGCAAAACAGCGCGCCATGCGGAAATAGAGCGACGGCATGAAGTCCGGCAGCTTCTCGAATTGCGCGAGTGTCTTCCTCGCCTCCTCGAGGCGCGGCTTGACCACCTCGTCGTTCAGCCGGACGGCACGGGAAAGGGCGATGGGATCCTTTCCCGCAGCTTTCAGGTTCTGGTCGAGCCGCAGTTCGATGGCGGCGATCCGGTCGCGCTGCATCCTCGCCACCACGTCGCGCGGGCGCACCGCCCAGTAGGCTTCGAGCGCCTTCCCGTGGGCGTTCACCTCGAGCAGTTCATCACCGAGTTTGATGGCGACGGAGTTCAACGCGATGAGGTTCTCGACGAGGTGCGTCTTGGCCTGGAGCTTCTTCAGGATGATGATCGCCTTGTCCGCGAACGCGATCGACTCCGGTTTCGCGGGATCGTGTTTGAGTGCGTAAAGGGACATCAGGCGCACGGCCCCCTCGGCGGAAAACGGGGTGTTGAAATCCGGATTCAACAGCTTCTCAAGGGGAGTGATCTCCTGCTCCGGCTTTTTCATCTGCCGATAGCAAAACGCCTGGCCCATGAGAGAATTCTCGCGCACAGCCGCTGCATTCTCGATCTGCACCCACCAGGTGATCGCCGTCTCCCACTGCTTCATCCCCATGTACGTCTGCGCGATGGCCGCGCGCACCTCGACGCACTTCGGCTCCGCGGGCCAGCGGCGAATGAACTCTGTCCAGTGAACGATGGCCTTGTTCAGGTTCTCGTCCTTGCCGAGCCGGAAGCAAGCCTCGCCCAGCGTCAGATAGGTCAGCGGCGTCTTCTGCTTTTCCTCCTCGGTGAGCATCTTGAGGAACTCCTCCAGCTTCGCGACGGATTCGGAGTATTTGCCGCCCTCAAAGTACATCATGCCGGCGTTGTAGCTGTCCGCCATCTTCATGAGCCGGGTCTTCTCCTCAGCCGCCGAGGTTTGCGCTTGCGCGAGGACGCGAGAACCTGCCGCGCAATAAAGCAGGCAGGCAAACAGCGCGAGACTCTTGGTCCGAAGCCGATTCATGGGGTGTGATATTTGGCTCCGGCTCGCGCCCGATGTCCAGCGCCAGTTTCGAGCCGGCCCGCCACTCCGCGAAGCCGCCCCTGCCTCGTGCCGGAATAACTCGACTGATCGATCTAACAATATTCGGCCTCGTCGGTCTTATCTTTCGTTCTGGGGGGAACACCCGGGGCCGTCGGAAGAGTCCAAGGATACCGACGGTCCCGGAAACTCTCCGGGGGCAACTTCTGACACGGCTCCACGCCGATTCCCGCCGCCGGACCGCTACGCCAATCATGGCAAGGGCACGGAGGGTGTGATTGGATCCGAGTCCAAAGTGACAGTGTGCAGATCGCGGCAGCCGTAAGGAGGGGCGCTTTCATAGCGCCCTCTGGCAGCGGTCGCTCCGCGCCGCTGCCAGCCAGGACCGCGGCAATGCGAAAGGATCCTCGAACTCCGCAGATCCCCTGATTTTCTCACGCCTCTGGCTCGATGCGGCGCGGAGCGGCCGCATCAAGAGGGCGCTATCAAAGCGCCCCTCATTGATCTCGCGCCACGCTTTCTCGGACCTGCAACGAATCACACCGGACGAAGCGGGGGCGTGATTGAAAGTGGGTCCAGGATGAAGGGAGCCGACGCGGTAAATGTGGCACAGTCCGTCCCGGCTGTGGGGCCAGCGGGCGTCCCGCCCGGTGTGTGCAAGGAGGCGTGGCACGACTCGCGCGTCGCCGCCGGTGAGCAAACCGCACTGCGGGCAGATGCCCGCGGGCCCCACAGCCGGGACGGGCTGTGCCACTCTCAGGAGCCGGCTGTGCCACGTTCCGCGCCCGGCTCTTTCTGGACCCACTTTCAATCACACCGGACGAAGCGGCACCCTTGAAGCGCCGCCTTTACCTTTCGCGTTCGCCATGTAGCTTGCGCGCCCTTTTCCAAACTCACAGGGCACCCACCGCGCCATGCTCACCAGCACCCAAATCCGCCAGTCGTTCCTCGATTTCTTCCGGGAGAAACTCCACACCATCGTCCCGTCCGGTTCGCTCATGCCCGACTCGCCGAACCTGCTCTTCACCAATGCGGGCATGAACCAGTTCGTGCCCATCTTCCTCGGCGAGAAAAACGCAGACGTGAGCAGGTGGGGCGGCGCGGTGCCCGGCAGCGACACGCGCGCGGCGGACACGCAGAAGTGCATCCGCGCCGGCGGCAAGCACAACGACCTCGATGATGTCGGCATCGACACCTACCACCACACATTCTTCGAGATGCTCGGGAACTGGTCC
>Ga0209181_10004970_pt1 | contig 19388 bp, 10 predicted proteins | sample MAT05_FD_187208 | JGI IMG/M metagenome (GOLD analysis project Ga0209181, IMG submission 187208) | Freshwater microbial communities from Lake Fryxell liftoff mats and glacier meltwater in Antarctica - MAT-05 (SPAdes) (version 2) | ecosystem: Environmental > Aquatic > Freshwater > Ice > Liftoff... | reverse complement strand
TTCTGGGCGCTCAGAGTTTTTGGCGGTGACAGGAAGGCGGCGTGTTGGCAAAACCTATTTGGTAGATACCCTGCTGAAAAACCACTACTGTTTCAGCATGACGGGCATCCAGAATGGAAGCATGGCAACCCAATTGGTCAATTTTGGCGTAAAATTGGCCGACTACGATGGAACGAACATTCCTCAAAGTCCGAAAAACTGGCAAATGGCTTTCCTACAGTTGAAAGGGTATCTTAAAACATTGGCCCGGGATCGAAAGCAGGTTATTTTTCTGGACGAACTTCCTTGGATTGAAACGGCGAAGTCGGGTTTTGTGCAGATGCTCGCACACTTTTGGAACGATTACCTGTCGAAAGAGCCGCACTTTATACTGGTGATTTGCGGTTCGGCAAGCTCCTGGATTATCAAAAAGGTGATCAATGATTCGGGCGGACTGCACAACCGAATCACGGAAAACATTCATCTTCACCCATTTACGCTGGCCGAAACATATTCTTTTTTGATGGCCAAAGGACTTTCTTTCAGCCTTCAGGATTTGGCGAAAGTTTATATGGTCCTTGGCGGAATCCCGTTCTATTTGGAAAACCTACGGAAAGGGGAAAGTTTTTCGACGGCCATTGAGCGTTTATGTTTTGCCCCGACCGGGATTTTGCACAATGAATACCACAATCTGTACCAAGCTCTTTTCAACAATGCCGAGATACATCAACAGATCGTGGCCGCCCTGTCTACGCGGCATTATGGCATGTTGCATGCCGAAATTCTCCAAGAAATCGGTATGAAGCAACCAACCGGCAGTTATCAAAGGGCCATAGAAGAACTGATTGTATCCGACTTTGTGGTCGAAAATACACCATTGGGCAAACAAAAACGCGGCTCATCCTACCGACTGGTAGATGAATACAGCATTTTTTACCATCGGTTTATCCAAGCACATAAAAAATACAGTCCCGGAATCTGGCAACAACTAGCGGAAAGCCAATCCTATAAGATTTGGGCGGGCTATGCGTTTGAAACCCTCTGCCACAAACATATTGACGCGATCAAACGCGCATTAGGCATAGCCGCCGTTTATACCGAAATCTCTAGTATGCGGATTCCCGCTTCGGATGGAACGCCTGGGTTTCAAATTGACCTGTTGATTGACCGCAAAGACAACAGCATCAACCTTTGCGAAATCAAATTTCACAGCGGCCCCTTTACCATTACACCTGTATATTTTCAGCAACTGATAGAAAAACGACAGCGCTTTATGGATCATACAGGTACTAAAAAACAGGTATTCATGACGTTTATCACCAACCACGGAATTACACCCAATGCCTTCGCAAAGGATATTGTGGATGCGGAGGTTCAGTTATCTCAATTATTAGCGTAAAAGCAGCCCGAAATCACAAACCCTACATCTCCGAGGGCAACTTCCCATACCGCTGTTTGAAACTCCGCGCAAACGAGCGGGCATCCTCGTAGCCCACTTTCGCAGCCACTTGTGCAATGGAGTTGTACGCGCGGCTTTCCAGCAAGCGACGGGCTTCTTCGAGCCGCACTTCCTGCACATACTGAACGGGTGAAAGCCCCGTGAGCCGCTTCAACTGCCGCAGCAGGGTGGACTCGCTCATGGCAAACTCGTGGGCCAGCCCCGATACGCTGAGTATGTCGTTGGCATAGTGTTTTTGGATATAGCCCTCGAAAGTTGCCAGCCACTCCCGGTCGGGCGCGGACATCAGGGGGCGGGCAGTTTCTGGCTCGACCTCCCCAGCGACCGCCTGCTGCCGGGCGGCTTGGTTTCTCAGCAGGTTCTCGATGCGGGCCAACAGTTCCTCCTCGTCGAAGGGCTTGTGGAGGTAGTCGTCCACGCCGATGCGCAAGGCCCGCAGTTTGTCCCGCGCATCGGCCCGCGCCGTGAGCATGATGACGGGAATGTGGCGGGTGGCATCGTCGGATTTGAGCCGCTCCAGCAGTTGGTGGCCGTCCATGACGGGCATCATAAGGTCGGAGAGAATGAGGTCTGGAGTGATGCGTGATGCGTGATGAGTTTTTTGAAACCAAGTAGGTTCAGACATCTCTCCTAACTCATAACCCATAACTCCCAACGCCGCTTGGCCGTTTTCGGCAGTCACGACGTGGTATTTTTCCGATAAAATCAGGCGGATGTAGGCTTGCAAGTCGGGGTTGTCTTCCACGACAAGGATGGTGGGCTTTCCAACGGCGGTGTAGGGTGAGGCACTGGTTTCGCTCGTTGCAAATGACTGGGGCCAAACGTCCGAGTCGGCTACGGTTATGGGCGAAACGGGTGTTTCGCTGTACGCGCCCGCGCCAGATGCGAGCGCTACGGGGAACGCCACGCGGAAAACTGAGCCTTCGCCGAGCGTACTGTCCACCTCGATTTTTCCGCCAAAAAGTTGGGCGTACTCGTGACAAAGGGCGAGGCCGATGCCCGTGCCGCCTTCGGCGGGCTTGTCGGGCCGGGTGGTTTGGAAGTAGCGGTCGAACAGGTTTGGCAGGTCGTCGGGGTGGATGCCGGGGCCGGTGTCGGCGATGCTCAGGTGAAGCCAGCCGTCGGTCAGGGCCAGCGCGGCCGCTACGTGCCCGCCCGATGGGGTGAACTTAAAGGCGTTGGCGAGCAGGTTATTCAGGATTTGGCGGCATTTGGCTTGGTCTAAGTGGACGACCGCGTCGTCGGCTACCGCGATGTCAAATGAAAAACCGATGCCCCGGCTCTCGGCCAGCGACTCAAACTGGGCAAGGTGCATGCGGAAAAATGCCGCCAGTTCGGTCGGCTTTTCATCCAGTTCCATTTTGCCCATTTCCAATTTGCTGAGGTCAAGGATGTCAGTGACCAACTGCTCAAGTTGCTTCCCGCTCTGGTGGGCGAGTTGCAGCAGATGGGCTTGTTTGTCGCTCAGGGAGGGTTCTTTCAGGAGGGTGCTGACGGGGCCGAGCAACAGGGTGAGCGGGGTGCGAAGTTCGTGGCTGACGTTGGCGAAGAAGCGGGACTTGGCAATATCAAGGGTTTTCAGTTGTTCGGATTGCTGCTGGGCTTTCTTGTTCACTTTCTGCAATTGAACATAGTAGTAAGCCAGAACGGCAGAAAACAGGAGGACGATAAGCAATATGACCGTTGCCAGCCCCCTTCTTTCTTTTTCCGCCTTGATTTGCAGGTTTTGCGCTTCTATTTGCTGGCTTTTTTTCAGGTCGGTGTAGCGGGCATCCACCGCCACTGTTTTTTCATTGTTCAGCGCACGGGTGTACTCCAGTTCCATCTCGTAGCCCTTTTTGATGTAGTACAAGGCAGTAGGGCGCCCCAAGGACTTATAAATCTCTCCCCGAAGTTGATAGGCACTGTATAGCAGGTATAACCTGTTTTTGCCGGCAGCGATGGCTTTGGGGGCGGTTTTGAAGATAGAGTCCGTGTAGGCCAACGCCTCCATAAATTTGTCTTCCCTAAAATGCAGGTTAGTCAGGTTGCTGAATAAGCCGCACAGGGAGTCGTAATTCTTCGCCTTGCGGTAAAGCCGTGCTGCAGCCGTGTAATGACCCAGCTGTGCTTGGTAATCCTTCAATAACAGACCCATGAGCAGATGCCCCTCCGCTTCCTCGAATGTCTGCCCAAACTTGGGCGCGGTGCGCAATACTTCCCGGGCATAAAACATGGCGGAGTCTTGGTCGCCGAACATCCTGTGCCACGAAGAGATTCTGATGGCAAATCGAGGGTAAATAGAGTCCGGCCCATACCGGGCAATGGCGGCTTGTGCCAATCGCAACTGGAGGATGCTCTGGTCAACCCGCTGAATCTTTTCATAGAGACTGGCCAGCGCGCGGGATGCCTCCGCGTAGGTTCCCCATTGGTTTTTTTCTTCGCTTGCCTGCTGCACGTGCAGCAAGACCAGCACGGCCGTTGTGTCGAGGCCCTTGTATTCCAGCGCGGTTCCGTAGAGCAGTTGCACTTTTAGCCCCAGCGGAGAATCCGCCTGGCCGGAAGGCTTGAGTTGGTCCAGCAGGTTTTCTGAAAGGAGAATGGCGCTGTCTAATTTGCTAGAGGCCACATACGCCGTTGCGCGGGAGATATCTCGCACGAGCGCGGCATCGGCGGCACGACTGTTTTGCGCTTGTGCATCGCCAACGCTCAGAGAGAGAAACCAAATGATGGCGGTAGACACCGCAACAACTCGACGGAAAATAGTCACGGTGGGTTTAGATGTTGTCGCAAAGGTAGCAAGCCGATAGAGGAAACGCAGATGGCACAAGGATTTTCTGCTATTTCAGGCTGCTGATCTCCCCCACCTCGTTGTTCCAGACCTTGCGACCGGTAGCACTGTACAGAACCAGCAAGTTCGGTTCCAGCACCAATTTGACGGGCCTCCAGTCGGCCGTTCTGTATTTCTCGCCGCCATAATAGCCATGCGTTTCCGAACTCCAAATCGGCTGATAACTCCGGTCATACAAGACGAGGTTGCCGTCGTCTTGCATGATCAGTTCGTAGCCGGGCGATGCGTTTTTGGTTTTGGCGGTCCACAAACGGTCGCCAGAGTTGTACAAGATGAATGCCCCGTCCTCCGTGAGCCGGGCACCGAACTCAATGTCATCGCCGTCCAGCCTCAATCCACCGCCACCAGCCCAGAGGGACTGACCGGGATAAAGGACATTTTTCTCATCTACATCCGGGTCTGTTGCCGGGAGCAGTGTGCTGCGCAATTTGCCGGGAGCAGTGGTGTCAGTTTTGGCGAGTGTGTTTGCTATCGCCTCTTTTTGAGCCGTGTCAACATCTACCTCCGAACGTTCCGAGCCTTTCTGGCCACACTCCGAGCAGGCAGATACCCAAATACTCAATAAAAGGCACAGGAACTGGACAATTTTGAATGGAGTACAAGTAGAAAAGGGCATGCTTTGCTTTTTAAGGGGGTGAAATTACTCCCCCAGCACCATCTTCCGCACCGTGCTGTGCTTCGGCGTTTCTAATTGGTAGAACCCCACGCCCGCCGCCGCACCCAAATCGCTGCGTGTCAGCGTCAACACGTTCAGGCCCTGTGCGCGACAACTCTTGCCGGACATGCAAAAACAGCAACAGCTCTACTCTGACCGGAGGCTTTTAACCGGGTTGGCCAGCGCCGCTTTTACCGATTGAAAACTGACGGTCAAAAAAGCGATCGCCACTGCGGCAGCCCCCGCTGCTGCAAACATCCACCATTCGATCGCAATGCGGTAAGCAAAATCAGCCAGCCAGCGTTTCATCAGGAAGTAGGCGACGGGCGTGGCGATTACAACGGCTACGGCAACAAGTTTCAGAAAATCACCGGCCAGCAGACTGGTAATGCTGGCGACCGAGGCGCCCAGCACTTTGCGCACTCCGATTTCTTTGGTGCGTTGTTCGGCCATAAACGCCGCGAGCGCAAACAAGCCCAGGCAGCCGATGAATAAGGCCAGACCGGTGAATACACCGAGCACCGATCCTGTTTTCGCTTCCGACCGATAAAGGCTGGCAAAAGAAGCATCTAAAAAGTTGTATTCAAACGGAGCGTCGGGCACCTGTGCTTTCCACAGTGCCGAGGCTTTTTCAATCGCCAATTGCTCCATGCCGGGGCGCAGTCGCACTGCGAGATAAGACGCCCAGGTCTGATAGGTTTTGGACGATTGATGAAAAATCGCCACCGGTTCGATCGCCATTTTTACCGAAGCGATGTGGAAATCACGCATCACACCCACCACCTGAAACCGCTGGTTGCCATTGCCCGGATAACGCATCCATTTCCCGATAGCATCTTCCCAGCCGATGGCTTTCACGGCGGCTTCATTGAGGATCACCGAAGTGGAGTCTCCTTTTGAATTGTCCAAAAAATTGCGTCCGGCCCGTATTTCCAGCCCGAGGGTCGGCACAAAATCCGCGTCGGCCAGGTAGGACGAGATGGGAAGGCTCTGCACCACAGAACGAGTCTGGGCACCCTGTTCCGGTTCATAAAAATCGCCGAAACTGCCCAGCGATGGCAAAAAGGTCGAATGCGTGGCGCCGCTTACCTCAGGCAATTGAAGGAGTTGTTGCCGAAAAGCCTCCCGCGCCGTTTCAGGCGATAAGTGCCTGGCATTTTCAATGATCAAAACGTGCTGGCGCTGCAAACCCGGCGATTGTTTCTGGGCAAACTCCAATTGCCGGTACACCACAAACGAACTCAGCATCAGCACGATAGACACCGAAAACTGCAACACCACCAGACCGCTCCGCACGCCTGCATGACCACCTTTCGAGGTCGTGCTGGCTGTTTTGAAAACTTCCGCTGCTTTGAACTTTGATAAATAAAAAGCCGGGTATAAACCGCCCAGCAGGGTGGTGGCGAGCGGCAAAGCGATTACAAAACCAATCAGTTGCGGTGAAAAAAGATCGGATATGTTCCAGGTATAACCTGTCAGCCGGTTAAAAAACGGCAAGGTCAGACCCGCCAAACCCGCAGCCAGCACCATGGCCGCACCGCTGAACAACAAGGCTTCTGCCAGAAACTGACTGACGAGCGCACTCCGCTGCGAACCGAGGGCCTTGCGTACGCCTACTTCCCGCGCCCGTTGCATGGAGCGAGCCGTGCTGAGATTCATAAAATTGACGCAGGCCAGCAGTAAGATCAGCGCGCCGACAATGCTGAACATCTGCACCTGTTGGCCGTCGCCCAGCGTCGAAAGCCGCGACGAGAGGGTTGCATCGCCGAGGTGCAGCGACTTCAAAGGCAGCAATTGGAGGTCCCACCGGTCGCCGCGTTTCATGTTTTCTTCAAAATTCTGACCGATCCGTTCGTAAGCAGCGGGCGCGTAGTTGCGCACCATCGCCGGGAATTTCGCTTCGAGATTGGCTAGGCTTTCGGCTGTAGGTGCTTGACGCAGTCGCACCCAGGTATCTACCTGCAACCAGACCCAACTCCAGGAGAACCGATCCACTACTTTGAAATCCTTCATGGGGAGCAGCAAATCGAATTGCACGGAAGATGTCGCGGGTAGGTTTTGGACGATGCCTGTGACCATGAAGATGCGATCGTTGAGGATCAACGGTTGCCCCATGGCGGGTTGTTTACCGAAATATTTTTCCGCCGTTTTTTCGGTCAAAACAAGACTGCCTGGTTGGTCGAGTGCGGAAAAGACATCGCCTTCTGCCATCGGGAAACCGAATAATTCCAGAAATGCCGTGTCAGCGGCCATCGCCTCGTTCTCATTGAACACCATCGGCGCGTGGCCCGGCTGGTCGTTTTTCACCACCACTGTACCCAGGCTGAAAGTCCGGGCAGCCAGTTCGATTTCCGGGAAATCCGCTACCAGGCGCGGACCCACGGGAGGAGGTGTATTGGTCGTCCGGCCTTCCTGATCGCCCATTTTCAGGTCGAGCGCAACCACGCAAATGCGGTCGGCATTCGGCAGAAAAGTGTCGAAACTTTTCTCCTGCCATACGAACAGCGCAATCAGCCAGCAAGCCGCCAGCCCGACGGCCAGCCCGGCGATGTTGATCATGGAAAAGAAGGCGCGGCGGCGCAGGTTGCGAAAAGCGAGCAGGAGGTGGTTGGTCAGCATTTTTGATGTACTCCGGAACTCCGTTCCGGAGCATAATTTTGTTTACACGTTCACCCGGAACGGAGTTCCGGGGTACGGCCCGCCCGGAACGGAGTTCCGGGGTACTGCCCGCCCGGAACGGAGTTCCGGGGTACGGCCCGCCCGGAACGGAGTTCCGGGGTACGGCCCGCCCGGAACGGAGTTCCGGGGTACTAGGCCGGAACGGAGTTCCGGGGTACGGCATTATTCGCTGCGCAGGCTTTTCACCGGATTGGCGAGCGCCGCCCGAAGACTTTGCACCCCTACCGTCAACACCGCGACGGCAAACGTGACCAGCAAGGAGACAGCAAATATGCCCACTCCCATCGAAATGCGAAAAGCATAGTTATCGAGCCAGGTGTTCATGGCCCACCAGCCCAGCGGAGCGGCCAGCAGAAAAGCCAGCACGATCAGCCGGGCGTATTCTTTGCCAAACATCCAGAGAATACCCGACAGGCTGGCACCAAGTGTCTTCCGGATCCCGATCTCTTTCCTTTTTCGCGTCACCATAAAAGCCGCCAACCCGTAAAGACCCAGGCAGCCAATAAAAACGGCGATGCCGGCGAACAGGCGAATCAGCAGTAAAATGGTGCTTTCCTGCTCGTAAAACTGGGCAATTCGCTCATCCATGAAATCTCTTTCGTAGTAATACTCCGGATATTGGGCCGACCATGCTTTTTCGATGGCTGCCATGGCGGAGGTCGTGTTTTGCAAATTCAGACGCACCGCACAGACATCATAGTTGGAGGCATCGCTCGCCATGACCTGCGGCTGGATGGGTGCGTGGAAAGAGTGGTTGTGGAAATTTTTTACCACCCCAACGACCGGGTGAGGTACGCCGTCCACGTACAGTTTTTTACCGATGATGTCTTCCGGCGAAGCAAGACTCAGTTTTTTGACCATTTCTTCATTGACAATGTATTCCCGGACTGTATCGGCGGGTTCGAGGTTGCGCCCCGCCAGTAATTTCAACCCGAATGTTTCTATATACTCATGATCGAGAAACTTGAAATTAATGATCCAGTCTTCCCGTTCGCTGCGGCCCTCCAACTTGACGGTGGTGTTCCAGTTGTTGTCGGAAGCAGGCGGCTGCATACAGAATGTGACTTTTTCCACCCCGGCCACGCTGCTCAACTGTTGTTTAAGGGTCGAAAATTTGGAGGCGTCATTTCTGCCCGGCAGGGGCAGGTTGACAATACCGGCGCGCTGGAAACCAAGGTCTGCGTTGCGGGCATATTCCATCTGGGCCGTCACCACAACTGCGCCGATGATCAATGCCTGCGAAATGGCAAACTGGGTACCGACCAGCAGGCGGCGCAACGAAAAACCACCGGCCTGTCGCCCATCCGCCGGGCCTTTGAGCGACTCTACCGTTCGGAAACCCGACAAAGCCAACCCCGGGTATGCACCCGACAGGAAAGTCACCAGGACCATGAGCGCGGCTAAAAAGCCGTACATCGGAATGTCGCGCGCAAGGTCCATGGTCAGTTTCGAGTTGATCAGGTTGTTGAGCGCAGGCAAAGCGAGTTTAGCCAGCATCATTCCGATCCCGGTGGAAAACAGCACGATCAGGCCTGTTTCAGACATAAATTGCCAGAACAATTGGGCGCGGGTGCTGCCCATCGCTTTGCGTACCCCCACCTCGCGGGCCCGGTTGAGCGCCTGCGCGGTCGCCATGTTTACAAAATTGACACAGGCGGTGAGCAGCAGGAACAAGCCGATGAGGGCGAGCGTCCACACATAACTTTGTTTGATGCCTGCGCCGTAGTCGGGATCAAAATGCATGGTCGCCACAGGCAGCGCGTGGTAGTACCATTCGCGCACTTCAGGGTGAAAATACTTTTCGCGAAAACCCAAAAAAGCCGTCTCCAACTCGCTGGCCGGATGCCCCTCGCGCATCAGCGTAAAGCATTGGGTGCCGCCATTAATACCGCCCCAGTTTCTCAACATCCGCCGCGCATTCGTGTCCGCAGTGATGGTCGCCCAGGAGCAATAGATCTGGTATTTGAGGTCGGTATTTTCAGGAATATCCTTGAGTACACCGACGATCTGAAAATCGGTTTGGTTGTTGACTTTGAATGTTTTGCCGACCACATCGGTATTGCCGTAGTATTTGAGGGCGATTTTTTCTGTGACAATTGCAGTATTGGGTTGATCAAAACCTTTGATACTTCCGTGCGCGAGCGGCAGGTCGAAAATATCGAACAACTCCGGCTCCGCGAAAGCACGCGTATTTTCTTCCTTGAATTTCACCGGCGCCTCGCCCTCTTTGGAAAGGGTCACGAGCGAATTCTGCCGCGCAGCCACCATCGCGGTTTTTTCCAAAAAAGCATATTCCTGCCTCAGCGCCGCGCCCATTGGATAAGGCACACTGTTGTCCTTGGAATTATGTCCGCCCTTGCTCTCCGTCGTGATCATCACCGCCCGGTCCACCTTGCTGTGGTATTTGTCAAAACTCAGTTGGTGCCGCACCAGCATGAAGATCAGGATGCAGCAAGCAATGCTAAGGCTCAGACCCAAGGTGTTGAGCGTGGCAAAAGTGCGGTGCTTGCGCAGGTTGCGGAGGGCGATCGTGAAGTAATTGGATAGCATGTTTGTGTTGATTTGTACTCCGAAACTCCGTTCCGGAAAAGTAATTTATCACTCGCCCGGAACGGAGTTCCGGGGTACGTTACTCGCTGCGCAGTGACCGAACCGGGTTTTCCAATGCGGCCCTGGTCCTTTGGCTGGCCATCGTCAAAAACGCGACTGCCGCAGCAGCGATACCGGCCACAACAAAAATCCACCATTGAATATCAATGCGATAAGCAAAATCAGCCAGCCATTTGCTCATCGCCCAATACGCCACCGGAGTAGCCAGCAGGAGCGCGATGCCGACCAATTTGAGGAAATCTTTGCTCAGCAGCCCGACCACTGAAGTCACCGAAGCACCCAGCACTTTGCGCACGCCGATTTCCTTGCGGCGTTGCCGGACGGTGAAGTCTACCAAGCCGAACAAGCCGAAACAAGCCAGCACAATCGCGATGCCGGCAAAGTCGGCGCTCAGTTGCATCAGCCGCGCTTCCTGTTCATAGCCCGAATGCAAGTCATCATTCAGGAAGGTGTAGTCGAAGGCTTTTTCAGGAAAAAATTGCCGCCAGGCTTTTTCAATATCGGCGGTCACCGCCTGGGTGTTTTTACTTTTCAACCGGATGGCAAATGCCGTGAACCGGCCGGGCGACACATCCAGGATCACCGGGTTGAGCGCAACTTGAAGTCCGGCCGTGTTGAAATTATTGACCACACCTACGACTTTGCCCTGTTTGCCACCCCGCACCACATTTTGCCCGATGGCTTCTTCGGGGTTGGACCAGCCCAGGGTTTTTACCGCCAGCTCATTCAAAATGTACCTGTTCAGGTGATCGGTACCGAAGGACTTGTCGAAGTCGCGACCGGCATCGCCTGCGGTGCTGTACTGGTGGATATCGCGCACTTTGAACAGGCTGAACTTCTGTTTGTCCTTGAATTGTGCGTGCCCGTATTTTTTGATGAACTCCGGAAACAGCGCATTGGCGGCTTTCTGCGAAGTGCCTTTTTTCAAGATCACATAGGTAAAAGCATACGAAGCCAGCCAGTTATTGTTCAGTACATGGGTGACCACTGCCCGCGAAGAAGCCGGTTCTGCATCCGGAATGTTGCGGAAAGGCAGGAGCATCTCAAATTCCAGGTGCGACTGGCGCGGCAGCCGCTGCACGACCCCACTCACCGTGAAAACAGATTCGTTGCCGATGCGCAAGGGACGGCCCATCACCTGGTCGGTACCGAACAAGCGCAGGGCCGTTTCGTCCGTCAGCACCACCGAAAAGGGCGCACTGAGTGCCGTCGCCGGATCGCCGTGCAGAAAATCAAATCCCAGCACTTCCTGCACCGTGCTGTCAGCGAACAACGTGTTCCCGATCTCAAACTGCTTATCACTTTTCGGATTGCGTACACTGACGCTGCGCGGGAACAGCCGCGCCACCGATTCGACCTGCGGGAACTCATCGGGCATGGCCGGACCCATCGGAGCGGGTACCCGGTTGAGGTCGAGCGGCTCGCCGGAGAAATCTGCATGGTAACCGATGCGGTACAGGCGATCTCCTTTTGGGAAAAACGTGTCGAAGTTCTGCTCGTAGCGCAGGTAGGTGAGAATGAGAAAGCAACAGGCCATGCCCACCGTCATGCCGATGAAGTTGATGAGCGTGTACTTGCCGTTTTTGCGAAGGTTTCGAAAAGCGTGTTTCATGATGTAAGAGACACGTTTACGAAACTTTAAAAAGTTTAGTAAACGTAGTTAACGTAAGGAACGCGGCACCAATAACTTAGTCATTTTAGGTCAACCATTTTTTCATCAGACAACACTATTTTTCTGAGAATAGTGGGGCTATTTAAAGAAAAATAGCGGCCGTATGATGGAACAAAGGGTGGCATCAAATGACTAAGTTATTGGTGCCGCGTTCCTAAATACCTCCCCTACTCGCTCCGCAACGATTTCACCGGGTTTACCAACGCTGCCCGCACACTTTGAAAACTCACGGTCAAAAATGCAATGGTCACGGCAATCGCCCCTGCCGCCGCAAACATCCACCAGTGAATATCGACGTGGTAAGCGAAATCGGCGAGCCAGCGTCGCATGAAAAAATAAGCCAGCGGCGAAGCAATGACAATAGCCAGAATAACCAGTTTCAAAAAATCCTTTGCCAGCAGTCCTGTGATGCCCGCCAGACTGGCGCCGAGCACTTTTCGGATACCGATTTCCTTGCGTCGTCGTTCTGCGGCGAAAGTAGCCAACCCGAATAAACCCAGACAGGCAATGAAGATCGCGCCACCGGCCGAAGCCGTCAGGATATTTTGCCGCCGCACGTCGTCGCGGTAAAACAAAGCCCATTGTTCATCCAGGAAATGCCATTCGAACATGTGGCCGGGGTCGGTTTCATGCAACACAGTTTCCAGGCGGGGGAACACCTTTTGGGTATTGGCCGTCTCCAGCCGCACCGTGAAATAGTCAATGGGATGGATAGGATTCCGGCGATTGGCCAGAATCAGGGGAGCGATTTTTTCACGCAGGGTGCGGAAATGAAAATCGCGTACGATGCCTACTACCTGCGCCCTGAACGGCTGGTCGAGCGAGTCCGGCCTGCCGGAAAATATGACGGTGGGAATTTCTATCCACTGTCCGGTCGGGTCGGTAATCCCCAGCAGCGCCGCAGCGCTTTCGTTGAGCAATACGACAGCAGAATCGGCTGGTGCATTTGGCGCGAAATTCCGGCCCGACAGTAGGGGCACTTCGTACGTCCTCAAAAAGTCTTCATCTGCACCCACAAACCAGGCGGTCTTCACTTCGGCATTTGTACTTCCCCCTTCCATCTGCACTTCCACGCTGGGTATATTTTTCCATTCACCGGGCACCCTGGAAGTCACGCTCACTGCCTGGACACCTGGGATTTGGGCGTAGCCAGCCTTGATGGTCTCAAAATCGCGCCGCACTCTGCCGCTGTTGATGTCCACTACCACCAACTGATCGCGGGTAAATCCCAGGTCTTTATGTTGCAAAAAACGCATTTGATACCAGACCACGCCGGTCGCGATCATCATCAAGGCAGACAAACCGAATTGTGCCACGACCAGCGCTTTTCGAAGCGAAAATTCCCACCAACTGCCGGGCAGCACGTTTTTGAACAACATCACCGGGCGCAGTTGGGCCAGGTAGAACGCCGGATAGGTGCCCGCCAGCAATCCGACCAACAAGGCTGCGCCGATCGTGCCGACCCAGATGACCGGATCAGTGGATGTGTTGAGTATCAATGCTTTCCCAGTGAATTCATTGAAGGTGGGAAGGGCGAATTGAAGCAGCACTACGGCCAGCACAAACGCCCCGGCCACCAGCAGGTAGGTCTCGGTCAAAAACTGTCCGACCATCTGCCATTGCCCGGCGCCCACCACTTTGCGAACGCCTATTTCTTTGCTGCGGCCCACCGCCCGCGCAGTGGTCAGGTTGATGTAATTGATGCAGGCGATGCCCAGCAAAAACAAGGCGACGAGGATCAGCACGGTTATATACGCCTGATTGGCCATGCGGTCGCTCAGCCCTTCGATTCCAGTCCCTTTGAAATGGATATCGAGCATCGGCAACAGGCTGTAATGGCGTTTCCCCTGATCCGGCGTTGCATTGGCGGCAGCGAGGGCATTGATCTTTGCTTGCAACAGTGCCGGATCTGCATCCGGTTGGAGCACCATCCAGGTCGGAAAATTATTGGAAGACCAGTCGCTTACCTTGGCCCGTTTCATAAAACCGCTATCGTCGTAAGAAGAAGTCGAAACGGCGCAATCAAAATAAATGCTGGAATTTCTGGGGAAATCTTCCAGCACCCCGGTCACGGTCACAGGGTCATAGTCTTCAATGGTCAATGCTTTTCCCAATACCTGATCGGTGCCAAACAACCGCCGCGCAAAGGTGCGGCTCAACACGACCGAATGTGGGGCGGCAAACGCCGTGTTTCGATCACCGGATACCCATTTAAAATCAAAAACTTTCCCAAACGAAGCATCCGCGTGCCAGATAGGCGTGTGAAATGCCTGCTTTGGATCACTGACATAGACATTTGTACGTCCACTTCGACCGATTTTCACCACTTCGGCAATTTCGGGCAGGTCTTGTTTGCTTCGTTCGGCCATCAGGTACGAAGTGGCGGCTACCCGCGTCGTCTTGCCCCGAGCATCTGTACGTTCTTCCACCAACCGGAAAGTGTTGCCGGCTTTCTTGTGCATGGAATCAAACCGCCATTCGTCCGTGACATACAGACCCAGCAGTAAAAATCCCGCAAAACCGACGGTCAGACCAGCCAGGTTGAGCGCGGTGTACAGGCCATTGCGTCGAAAATTGCGCAGGGCGGTTTGTATAAAATTTTGCAGCATGGCGCTCTTTTAAAGGATGGATCGAAAATATTTAGGGACACTTGTTGTACCCCCGGAACTCCGTTCCGGAGTATATTTTGACACGCCCGGAACGGAGTTCCGGGGTACATTACTCGCTCCGCAGCGATTTCACCGGGTTTGCCAACGCCGCCCGCACACTTTGAAAACTCACGGTCAAAAATGCAATGGTGACGGCAATGGCCCCTGCTGCCACAAACATCCACCATTGAAGATCAATGCGGTAGGCAAAATCAGCCAGCCATTTTTGCACCAGGTAATAGGCAATGGGCGAAGCGATGACGAATGACAACAGGATCAATTTCAGGAAATCTTTGGCCAGCAACCCCACTACCGAGGCGATGGAAGCGCCCAGCACTTTGCGGATTCCGATCTCTTTGGCGCGGTGCTGCGCCGCAAAAGTAACCAGCCCCAGCAACCCGAGACAAGAGATCAGGACGGCCAGACCGGCGAAAAGATTGAACAACGAGCCCACCCGGGCTTCCGTCTTGTACAGTTGGTCGTATTCCTCGTCTGCGAACACGTATTTGAAGATTTTGCCGGGGTTGAACTTCTCAAAGGCCGCCTGCGCCGAAGCGATGGCTTCCTTGGTTTGGCCGGGCGCCGTTTTTATATACACGATGTCCAGCCATTCCGGGTGCTGGTAAAAAATAAGCGGCTCAATGGCCTCGTGCAGAGATTGAAAGTGAAAATCCTTGAGCACACCAGCGATCATGCCCTTGGTGCCGTTGAAATCCACCCATTTGCCGGCGGCCCCGCTTTGCAACCCCATTTCACGGGCGGCTGTCTCATTGATGATGAAGGAAGTTGTGTCCCAGCCGTTCAATTCGGGCCGAAACCAGCGGCCTTCAACCAGTTCCAATCCGAAGAAGTCCGACACATCCGTATCCACGCCGAGTTGCCAGACAGGCATTTTTTTCGCTTCGGGTCTGCCTTCCCAGTCCATACCGCCGTTTTGGCTGCCCAGGTTGATAAATGGATTGTTGGTAGTACTGACGGCGGCGATGCCCGGCTTGCCGATCAGGTCATTTTTCACCACTTCCGTAGGCGACTCACTGCCGTACATGGCCATAGAAAACACCTGCTGCGGCTCGTAGCCCAGTTTAACCTCGCGAACAAAAGCCATTTGCCGGGCGATGATAAAAGCGCCGGTAATGAGCACGAGCGAAAACACGAACTGGCTGGTGACCAGGGTTTTGCGCAGCACCGCGCCGGAATTACCCGATCCGCCGAGGTTGAACATTTGTCCCCGGAGCACGGCGGCCGGATTGAAGCGGGTGAGCATCAGTGCCGGATAGACGCCGGCCAGTATCAATGCGAACGCAGCCGCCGATGCGACGACCCGCAGTGCAACAGGTTGTAAAAATTGAGCAGCCTGAAAATTTTTGCCCGACAGTTCATTGAACAACGGCAAAGCGGCCATGGCAAACAGCATGGCGACTCCGGTAGCCGCCACGATCAGCACGCCCGATTCGGCCAAAAACTGGCCGAACAGTTCAGCACGCCCTGCGCCGATGACCTTGCGCACGCCCACTTCTTTCGCCCGGATCGAAGCGCGGGCAGTCGCCAAGTTGATGTAATTGATGCAGGCGATCACCAGCACTAACAGCCCGATCAGTCCAAAGACTGCGATGGTCTTTCGATCGCCGCTACCGGCATCGTGTGCAAGCATATCGGAGTCGAGATAGACCTGGTGCAAGGGCTGCAGGCCATACCAGAACGGTGCGTACTTGGGTTCGTTGCGGTAGCGGGCGACCAGTGCAGCGAGTTTATGCGCCAGCGCGGGGCGGTCAGCGTCCGGGCGAAGCAAAAGCCAGGAAATAAAACTCATTTGTCCCCAGTGGAATGCATTTTTCGGGTCGCGTACCACCTGATTGGCAATCGGCTCCCAAGGCATGATGCAGGAAAACTGGATGCTCGAGTTGGAAGGCGGGTCCTGCAGGATGCCCGTGACGGTGAGGTCCACTTTGTCGTTGAAGCGGACCGTTTTTCCCAGCGGATCGGCATCGGCAAAAAATTTACGGGCCAGCGTCTCGGTCAGGAGAATGCCGTTGGGGGTACTCAGCGGCTTGCTGCCGTCGCTGCGCAGGACGGAAAAATCGAACACCTCGAAAAATGCGTTGTCTGCGATCATCGCGTTGCCGACTTCCAGCAAGGTCGCCCCGACTTTAAACGTGCTGTTGCCGAAGCGCCATACCCGTACCGCTTCCTGTACTTCGGGCAGTTCGGATTTGGCGGCAGGCGCCAATCCCGCAGGCGTGACCGATGTCCATTGACGCTGACCGTCAAAATCCCAGTTGGTCAGCACCCGGACGATGTTCTTTCCCTGCCGGTGCGAACGATCGAACGTCAATTCGTCCTGCACCCAGAGCAGCACAAGCAAAGCAGCTGCCAGACCCGTGGCCAATCCAAACAGGTTGAGAGCAGTGTAGGTGCGGTCGCGCCAGAGGGCGCGCAAGGTGAATTTGAACATAATGCGCTGAATGAGGCGTTGGAATTCGTAGATATGTACGAATATCCAAGCGCCGCGCCATTTTTATATTTTATTGGCAATCAGTTTTTTAGGAATTTTTTTGAGGAATAAAAACGTCCGAACCCGAACGGGAGGTGTTCGGATTCGGACGTGGGGGCGGCTCCGTTCAATCCCGTTAAGAATCGGGACTCAACCGCCAACGGGGGGCTTCGTGGGTAAGGGATGATTTGTGGTAAGCACCGCCCACTGGGTGGCCCTCACTTATGCCGAAACCAACAGTCCATGCGCTGTGCTTCGAATTGTTTGAAGCGGGTATTGACGGGTGCGCCGTGGTACAGGCGGTCGCCAAATTTCGTGCGCGCCACGTAATTAAACGCCCCCATATCAAGTGTATAGGGCGTTTGGTTGTGGATCGTGTACGTCCGGTGTATCCGAGCCAATTCATCCAGCAGTGCCCGCATCACCCCCACACTCCCCCCGATAATGCCACAATTCAGGAGGGTATCCGCTTGGTGTTGCTGCTCATACGCCCCAAAATCCGCAATCGAGTTCCGAAGGTGCGTGGAGTGGTGCTGCATCCATTCATTGTCCAATACCGCCAATTCATCCCCACAAAACAAGGCATCGGGATGGGCTAGCAACAAGGACTGCACAAACGGATTACACACCACCACAACGTCCGATATATCGGTCACAAAAAGGTGTTTTACCTCGCTCGCGTACTGCGTCAGAAAATCCTGATAGATCAGGTACCGAAATACATTGGGATTCAGGCTTTGGTCGTAGGCCACTTCCACAAATTGGATGTGCGGGTGCTGATGTCGGGCAATGGTGGCGGCCGAAAAGGTATTGTGAAACACCACCCCGTGCAGCCCCAAGCCAATGACCGACTCGTACCATCCTTCGATGCGCTTAAACTCATCCTCGCCGATCCGTTCATTTCTATTCACATCGTACACCCCGGTGAGAATCGTGGCGCAGATGAGGGTCGGCGATGGGACAAATGATTCCATAGTTGTGTTTCGACAAAAGCAATTAAAAAAACGGGATTTAGCCCGGCACCACCTGCGCCAGTTTGAGGCTCGCACACACACTATTGGCCACATTGCGGTAGTAAATATAGGTGCGAAGGTTCACCTTTTCCACACGGTATCGCTCGGCAGCGCGTGCATAAAAGTCCGCATCGGCTGCATACCTGCTTTCAAAATGTATTTGCTCAAACACCGCCCTTTTGCCAAAAAAAGTAGCAAACAAGGTACAATCATCCACGTGGATATTGCGGGTATAGTCGTGCCGATCCGGGACGTAGTAATCGGCTTCACTGTCTACAACGGTATCCGTGAGGGAGCAGATAAGGTCCGCGCGCGGCATCTGGCGCAGGCAGGCTGACAAGTGCTGAGGCTTGTATTCATCATCGGCATCCAGGACGGTAATGTACGCGCTGCGGCTGTTCTGCACCCCCCGATTGATGGATTGTGCCTGCCCCCGATTGGGGTGCCACAGGTAACTCACGCGGGTCGGATGGCGATCCCGATAATCCTGTAGCCGGTCACCTAATGCCGGGTCACTGCCATCATCAAGGATAATCAACTCCCAATCCTCCATATCTTGTCGAAACAGGGATGCTACGGCCCGCTGCACCAGTTCAAAAGGCGTGTTGTACACCGCCATGAGTACACTGACGGTAAGGGAAGGCATTGCAGTCATGTATTTTTCTGCAAAGAAAGAGGTTGCGACCCTTCTTACCATGCTCTGAAGGGCTGTATTTACAATAATTTAATACTCGGAATGGGCGGCTACAGCCAAGCACGGAGCCGATGGGATTACTGCCGGAAGCCAAACACATACCTTTCGCCCCGACTTTAAAAGTGCTGTTGCCGAAGTGCCATACCCGTACTGCTTCCTGCACTTCGGGCAGTTCGGATTGGGCAGCAGGCACCAATCCCGCAGGCGCGACCGACGTCCATTGACGCTGACCGCCAAAATCCCAGTTGGTCAGTACCCGGACGATGTTCTTTCCCTGCCGGTGCGAACGGTACAGGTTGAGAGCGGTATAGGTGCGGTCGCGCCAGAGGGCGCGCAGGGTGAATTTGAACATAATGCGCTGAATGAGGCGTTGAAATTCGTAGATGTGTACGAATATCCAAGCGCCGCGCCATTTTTATATTATGTTGGCAATCAGTTTTTTAGGAATTTTTTCGAAAAACAAAAACGTCCAAACCCGAACGGGAGGTGTTCGGATTCGGATGTGGGGGTGGCTCTGTTGAATCCCGTTAAGGAACGGGCAAATAATAACTTGTAAATTTGATATGCTTTCTTTTCACCCAGATGACCCATCTTTTTGATTAAATAGCCCCACTATTCGCTCAAAAAGATAGCCCATCTGAGCAAAAACCAATCTATC
>Ga0209181_10004969_pt1 | contig 19388 bp, 16 predicted proteins | sample MAT05_FD_187208 | JGI IMG/M metagenome (GOLD analysis project Ga0209181, IMG submission 187208) | Freshwater microbial communities from Lake Fryxell liftoff mats and glacier meltwater in Antarctica - MAT-05 (SPAdes) (version 2) | ecosystem: Environmental > Aquatic > Freshwater > Ice > Liftoff... | reverse complement strand
TCCACATCAAAGATGGACAATGAACCCAATTATCATAAAGTAAGTGATGAAATAGGAACGCTGGATTTGAAAAACATGACAGCTATCATTAAGGCCATTGCAGTAAGTTCTCTAAGCATTATCAGTGGAGCAGATACACCTTCGAGAGTAGATTCAACGAAATTAAGATAGAAGTGATTTCGATTGCTATCACGCAGAAATTCTATTGATGAGTGACTTTGTTCGTTTCTGTTGTAGCTAGCGCCTATATAGACAACCGCCTACTAAAATCAATTTTTTATAGTAGAGCCAGCAATGAAAATTTGTATAAAAAGGCCAAGGATTTTTATAGATTCTTTATCCTTTTTATGCGTTTACAAATAGACTTTAAACATCAACTGGCAGGCAGCGATAATTAAATACAAATTTTTGGTTGTGTTATTCAGTAATACTGAAAGTAAGATTTGAATTTTGAAAAGCAGAAGATTGCCATACAACTGCATTTGTTGAACGGTATAGAAATTGTTAGCTCATCTCCTGTATCCAGCTACCACGATTATTTATTGTTCTATAAATTGATTCATATATGCAATCATTTCTTCAGGAATTGAGCTACTAAAAGCCAGCACCTTCACCTTCAATAAATCGGCATCAAAAACAGTACTGCCGTCCAATTGAAAACCAATATTGACAACGGTACTACATTCAAGTAAATGGTAACAGGCTGTTCTAACATCAAAAACAATTAACAGGTAAATACTCGTTTTATCTAACGGGAAACAATTTAAGAATACAGGAAAATCAAACAGGTCATAGCCGTAATAGTAAGGGTGTAAATTGGCCTCAAAAAAACGGTAATGTAAAAGCTGGTGCGGTAAATTGTTGTGGCTAAGATGTTTTTGTAAAAGGCCCAATTGTTCAACCATTTGGTGCAGCGGATTGGCAAGCTTTTCTTTGGTGGTGTAAGGCACCCACTGCTTTAATGATAATTGCAGATATTCCAATGTGTTTTTTCCAACCTCAAGCTTATAATCGAAAGGTGGGCAGCCAGGTACCACATAGCCGGGATAAAAATATTGCAACTGTTTTTCTCGGCAAAATTCAATTTTTAAATACATCAGGTACTTTCCAAGACTATACTTTTTATACGCCGGATGGTAAAAGCAACTGATACCTGCAGCAGCAGTTGCTCCAAGATCGAAAAACCCGGCTGCAATTAAAATATCGCCATCGTAAATATTTACTTCGTATGTGTTAAATCTATTAACGGAATCATGTCCTAATAATAATTCCTGCAACGAGGGTGAAACATCAAAAGAAACAGACGAACGATACTGACAATACAATGACTCGTGTGGTGTAGAAATTCCGCCGGCAGGGCATCGTTTAATTTCAGTAGTGAAAGCCTTGTTTAATTTTTTAAGGGTATGGTGTTTTTTATCGGGAACATAATCGGCCAATGCCACTCTTAACCAAATAGCCGAGTAAAACAGCGAGTCGAATTGAAGAAAATTGGTAGTAAAAATTGTCTGGCGCATTCTAAACCAACCATTGGCAAGATAGGTATCCAATTCTTGCGGCTGCAGTATTTCAGGGTATTCAATTTGTGCCAGCATATTAATTTCCTCGCATGATTTGATGGTAGCAAATTAGGCATTTTTCTACGATTGCCGGTTTTGATTATTATAGAATTGCGTGCAGGATATTTACAACGGTTGGTAAAAAGGAACGGATAAAGGCTGATTGGCTTAATCGGATAAAACCACAACGACAAAAATGGTGTATAGCAAAATCAAACCAAAATATCCAACTAAATCAACCGGTATGTTTTGGGGTTCTCTGTGGTTAAAAAGAATAAGTAATGCAACCCACAACTTAATCAATCCTTTTATATCTTTAGTGACTACAAAATGATTGAATCAATGAAACGGCATCTTGAGGTTTGTGCCTTTGGAATTCAAAGTTGCCTGGTTGCCGAAAAGGCTGGTGCAACAAGGGTTGAATTGTGTGATAATCCCGTTGAAGGCGGCACTACTCCATCCTATGGTACCATCAAAACTGTGAGGGAAAAAATAGCCATCGATTTATATCCCATCATCCGTCCACGCAGCATGAATTATTTTTACGATGATGATGAATGGGCCATTGTTGTAGAGGATATTTTGATGTGCCGGCAGTTGGGCTGCAATGGGGTGTCGGTAGGCGTTCAAAAAAGAAACGGAGAAATTGACGGCGATAAAATGAAGCAACTGGTTGAAATGGCTTATCCGGTGAAGGTAACGTGCAATCGTGCATTTGATGCAGTGCCAGATCCGTTTGCCGCATTGGAAATTTTAATCAGTGCAGGATGTGAGCGAGTACTTACTTCGGGTCTTGCAGCAACTGCCCCGGAAGGAATGGTGGTTTTAAAACAACTGGTAAAGCAGGCTGGAAATAGAATCAGTATTATGCCAGGCGCTGGTGTGCGTTCCGAAAACATTGAAGCACTTATTGGAGAAACAGGAGCCTGGGAATATCATACCTCCGCAAGGAAGGCGGTTGAAAATCCAATGACTTATGCCAATCCGCTGGTGAGCGATGCCGGAAATTTTTATGTAGCCGATCAACAGGAACTGGAAAGCATTATTCGGATACTTCAAATAAATTCCTGATCTAAAGAATTTGTATATAATTGCCGGCTGAATTTGGATTATTTGATTGTCAAGAATTGAAAACAGATCGAATAATGATACTTCAATTTCGTTTGGCTGTTGGAAGCTTTTATTATTTTAAAATCGTTTCAATAGAATGCGCAATAGCCTGTAAAAGTTCCACATCCATTTTTTTTGCGACTTCCAAATTTGCGGGATCTGCCAGTGCCCTGTAATCGCCGCTATCATCCTGTTCAAAAAATAGTTGCTGCCCAAATACATCCACCTCAAATTTATGCACATAGCCAAATGCCAGCAGTCTTGCAGTAAATAATAATTCTTCGTTGTTGTAAAATACCGGAATTTCAAATGGTTCATCCATGGTTTAAAATTTATTCAATTCCAGTTTTGATTGGCCAGCCAACTATTTTTCAATTGGCCATGTGTTTGGGTTTCGGACGCAATGTACGTACTCTTCCAGAATATCTTTTTCATTCAAATGGCATTGGAATTATTTTGATTGACGGGCTGCACTAAAAAGAGAATTTTTAAGCCTACACTATTGGGCTTAACTTTAAAGTTGTACATTTTTAAAACCTTTTTATTTATGAAAAACAGTTGGTATTTAATGCTGGCTTCACTCATAGCTTTTGGCATCCTTTCGTTTCGGAATGCCAGCGAGACAACTGCCTGGATCAGGATCAACCAATTAGGCTACACCCCCGATGGAATTAAAGTAGCCGTTTGGTGTGGTAAAGGCAATGAGCAGATCAACACGTTTAATTTAGTAGATTCGGCAACCGGCAAAATTGTGTATACGCATTCATCCCTCCAAAATTTTGGTGCTTATGGCCCATTCGAAAATACTTACCGGCTCAATTTTTCATTGTATGCAAAACCAGGCAGATATTTTCTAAAGGCCGGCAACACAACATCTCCCGTGTTTGCAATAGGCAACGATGTTTACAACGGTGCAGCCGATTTTTGTCTGCAATATATGCGGCAGCAGCGCAGCGGATTCAATCCCTTTTTAAAGGATAGTTGCCATACTAATGATGGGTACACGCTTTATGGAGAAAAGGCGGGTATTAAAGACAGTACTTACATAGATGTTGTAGGTGGCTGGCACGATGCCAGTGATTATCTGCAATATTCAACTACTTCGGCCAATGCTACCTATCATTTACTAATGGCCTACCGTGATTTTCCTGAAATATTTGCCGATAGAAAACTAGCGAATGGATTAGATGGAAAAAATGGAATGGCGGATGTGCTGGATGAGGCAAAGTGGGGATTGGATTGGTTGTTAAAAATGCATCCTGCTGCCGACCGGATGTTTAACCAGTTAGGCGATGACCGAGACCACCAGGGCATGCGTATTCCGAAAGAAGATAGTTTTTATGGAAGAGGGTTTCAACGTCCGGTTTATTTTGTAAGTGGCGAACCGCAGCAACGGGGAAAGTATATGAACAATACAACAGGTACTTCTTCTACCGCCGGAAAATTTTCCAGTGCATTTGGCCTTGGGTCATTGGTTTTTAATAAAGTGAATAAAAGCTATGCGGCTCTTTTGGAAGAAAAAGCAGGCACAGCTATGGCTTTCGGTTTAAAAAAATTCGGCGTTTCACAAACTGCTTCTGTGCGATCACCCTACATTTATGCAGAAGATAATTGGAGCGATGATATGGAATTGGCAAATGCCATTCAAATAAAAATGGTGGAAGAAAGATTCGATAAAAAGGACGATGGCAATCTAAATGTTGCGCCACTTCACAATGCAATGATGTTTGCTGCAGCAGAACCCATTACACCTTGGTTGGGTGCGGATACAGCTAAGCATTATCAATGGTATCCATTTATAAATATCGGCCATTATGAATTGGCTAAGCTTCTTAAAGATAAAAAAAGGGATACCCTTACCGGTTATTATAAACAGGGGATTGAAAAAGTATGGGGCAAAGCAAAGTTGAATGCATTTTACCGTGGAGTACCTTTCATTTGGTGTAGTAATAATTTAACGACTTCATTTGCCATCCAGTGTTATTGGTACCAACAACTAACTGGGGATAATGAATTTGCAGAACTTGAGCAAGCCAATATCGACTGGCTTTTTGGTTGCAATCCATGGGGTACCAGCATGGTGTACGGTTTGCCATCCTGGGGCGATAGCCCCGTAGATCCGCATTCGGCGTTTACGCATTTAAAGCAATACCCTATCAATGGTGGCCTGGTGGATGGCCCGGTTTATACCAGCATTTTCAAAAATCTGATTGGCATACAATTGCAGGAGGCGGACGAATATGCTCCATTTCAAAGCGACCTTGCTGTTTACCATGATGATTATGGCGATTACAGTACCAACGAACCAACGATGGACGGAACTGCTTCTTTCATTTATTTGCTGGCAGCAAAGGAAGCGGCAGTTAAGCATAAAAATAGCGTGCTTTACAAAGGAGCAGCGATAAGGGGCAATAGCGAAAAGAAGCAAATTGCCCTGGTATTTACCGGCGATGAATTTGCCGATGGTGGTGACATAATTTCTGCAGCCTTACAAAAACAATCCATAAAAGCGTCCTTCTTTTTTACCGGAAACTTTTACCGGAATAAATCCTTTCACACTCTGATAAAAACCTTACTAAAACACGGCAATTACCTGGGTCCGCACAGCGACCAGCACCTGCTATATTGCGATTGGAGTAACCGGGACAGTTTGCTGGTTACCAAAGCGCAGTTCGCCAATGATCTTAAAAATAACCTGCAAGCCATCCCGAAAAATGGCGTTGAAACAACTGCTATCAACTATTTTCTCCCGCCCTACGAATGGTACAATGATAGCATCGCCAACTGGACAAAAGAGTTGGGCATGCAGCTCATCAATTACTCACCCGGAACGCTAAGTACTTCAGACTATACCTATCCCGGATTAAAAAATTATCGGACCTCAGATGAAATTTACCAATCAATTATTGATAAGGAAAAAGAAGACAGCAAAGGATTGAACGGATACATTTTGCTACTGCATGCAGGCACAGATCCCAAAAGAACCGATAAGTTTTATTTCCGGCTAAATCAATTGATTACTGAACTAAAGCAAAAAGGTTATCAGTTTAAAAAGGTAAATGAGCTGTTGCAATCACCAGAATGAGATGGCGGATTAAAGGAAATATTCACAGGTATTTTGATGGTGGAATTTTTGCTAATTACCGGTGCCAACCCGTTGCATTTCAGCGCCAGCCCCACCGGTTGAGTGTTTTATTGTTTTGAGTTGTTTGCCAAACCGCCAGGTAAAGGCAATGGTTGCTACCCTGGTATCCCGCCAAATAACAAAGTATTCTTCAGCAGATTTAAACTGGGTAATACCTTCATTTATTTGGGTATAAAACAGATCCCGGATACTTAATTTAAGTGTGCCTTTATTTTTTAAAACCGGTCTTGCAAAGCCAATTGCTATTTGTCCGGTTGGAGATAATATTTCCTGCAAATCGTTGATAGCCCTTGTGGTGTAAACGCCGGAAAGTTCCGCTGTATATATTCGATTGATCCGAAACTGGTTATTGATATTCAGGTTCATTTGGTTGATGGAGGCAGAATAGAATTTACCCGCAAACCCTTTCAGTTCCTTATAATTAAAAATGGTTTGGCTGGTAAGCGACCACCATTTAAAAGGTGACACCTGCACAGTAACAGATGCGCCAATATTTTTTGCATGACCCACATTGCCTTCTGTATAAATTAATATACCGCTACTATCTGTTAAGAATAGCTGTGAAAAATAGTTTTCAATCTTGCTATAGGAGATTGCTGTGGTGATGATTGACTTAAACTGGTGACTCAGCTCCAGGTTCCAGCTATATTGTGGCAGAAAAAATGGATTGCCTCTTTGGTAGGTATATTTATTGATGATGAAAACAAACGGGTTTAATTTTTGAAAGGCTGGTCTGTCTATGCGGCGACCAGTGGTAAAAGTAAAAGCATTGGAAGAATCAGCCTGGTAAGTTACAAACCCCGAAGGAAAAAGGCCCTGATAATTTCTTGAGAATGCGGAGTCTTTTTGTGCACTGTTACCCAGTTGGTTTGCACGGTAGTTGGTGTATTCGTAGCGCAACCCTGCCTGCATGGTGAAACGGTCTTTTTTTGTTTCAAAGTTGCTGTATAAAGCGTAAATGTTTTCCTTGTACAAAAAATGGTTGCTTTTTCCAAGGTCGGCCACCCACTGGCTATTGTTCAAGATTTGGTAGTTTGCTAAATTATCAGTGTTAATATGTGAAGATTTCCAGCCGGATTCAAGTTTGCTTGTTTTTGCAAAGTGAACCGTATGATCGGCTTTTGCGGAAAAAATTTGGATAGAAGAAGGAATGTTTCCTCTTTGGGATTCGGTATATCCGGCATTTGTCAACAGCTTATTATTAAAAAACTGTTCGTTACGGATCGCATAATCTATCCAATCCACATCAAATGAATATTGCTGGCGGCTACTGACTACTTTTTTAAAATTCAGATTGATACCGCCATTTTTAAATCTATTGGAACTGGTGCCATAGGTTCCGATGGCAGAGTCAACCAAACCTGCGGAGTTTCTCCAGGTGGCGGTAGCATTGCTGTTACTTTCTCTGGAAAAAGAAATGCCGCTAAATGAAATCCCAATGGTAGTTTTATCGGAGGCATAAAAATCAACCCCGGTTTTAAGCGTATTATTTAAGCTGACGCCATTGAAAATCGTAGGCTGGTCGAGGATGGCCAATAAATCACCCGAAGGGTTATAATATTTTCTAAAGGCATAAAGGTCAATAAAACTCTCATTCCAGTTTACACTATAAGAAAGAAATGTGTTGAATTTGCCTTTTCGGTAATTAAGAACCAGGCTGTTATTGCTTTTTAGGTAGCGGCCTTGGCCCGGGGCTACGGTTAGTGTTCCATTAAATCCTTTTTGCTTATTCTTTTTTGTTTTGATGTTGATTACCCCTGCATTTCCACCAGCATCATATTTAGCAGGGGGATTGGCCAATAGTTCAATCACATCCACTTGCGATGAACTCATACTACTTAACAGGTTAGCTAATTCCGCACCAGATAAATAAGTTTGTTTGTCATCAATTAAAACCAATACGCCCGTTTTTGCTTGTAGACTGATGGTGCCATTTTTGTCAATCATTACACCCGGCGATTTTTCTAAAACTTCCAATACGCTGGTGCCCACGTTGGTAACGGCGGCATCTACATTGATCAGTACTTTTCCATGCACATGTTGTACAAAAGGTCGGGTACCCATAATCGTAACATCCTGCATGTTTGAAAATTCCTGTGCCAATTGAATGGTTTGATTTTGGTCAGTGCCGACTGCAAATGGAAATGTATATACCGGGGATGTTTGAACCAGGTAACCAATACCACTGATTACAAAGTAGTACTGGCCTGCTTTAATATTGTAAAAAACGGCTTTTCCTTTAGCGTTGCTGATAGCAGATTTTACAAGATTTTTTTTGGCCGAATTAAAAAGTTCTATTGTTATACCCTGCACAAATTGTTGCTTGTCATTTATAACCGTAATAGAAAAACCGGTGCTATCATTCCGTAAAGGATTAGCAATGCTGGTTTCTAAAAACAGTAGTAATAAAAGAAAAATAAACGTTTTATGCATCGGATAAAAAGCAATGTTTGTTAGGGTAACGTACTTTTGTCAGGTAAATTTTCTTCAGCAATAAGCCAAAGAAATTGATTTTTTAAGTTGTTTGCAACAAATCAAATTTTTATCTGGTTAAAAAGTTGCGGCACCAATATAGTACAGTTTAATCATATGAATGAATTTTATTTTATTTTTTTGGCAAATACTGGGCGATATTTCCGGATCACAATAAAAAAGAAATATCCCCAGTTGGCGATATTTCCCTTCGAATCATCTTTTGCTCATCCAACCCCGCTTGAAACAACACAGCGGGAATAGGACCTATCAGGGCCAGCAATCCGTTATCAAGCTTTAAGGCGGTGCCTTCCGGTAAACCAACGATTGGTAAACCCGGATTTAGCATTATAAATTCTTCCAGCCGCTGGTCACGGGTTTCTCCGTTGTGTCCGGCTGGCTTCACGTTTGTATAATGCGGATTGATTTGAAACGGCAATAAACCAAGAGCATTGAAACTTTTTGGTTCTATTACAGGCATATCATTGGTAGTGCCGATGGTGGGTCCTAAAATATTTGACCCGGCACTCCATCCGATATAGGGCGCTCCCTTATTTACCTTATCCCGGATAATATCCAGCAATTTTAAATAATAAATATCATGGAGCAGTTTAAAGGTATTACCACCACCTACCATTATTACATCAGCTTTTTCTATCACTTCATTTGCACGACCGGGTGTTACTATGTCAATCGAATAGGGCAATCCTTCCAACCCTTTTTTTACCATTGCCGTATAATCATCATAATCATTACCTACCGCCGCAAACGGAATAAATGCAATATTCATTATCTGATCACCTAAAAATTCTTTAATAATTGGCACGGCTGTTTCCAGGTAACCGCCATTGCCCACCCTGGAACTGCTGAATGCTAAAAGCCGATTTACAGACATGTATGATATTTTAAATATTTAAATTATCCATTGTTTCCAAAGGTATTATTTATTGTATGTATAGTTGGGTAAAACTTTAGGGGCAAGGTGATTGCTTTTATCACACAATTGGATTGATTGAGATGATCCAAACTCTATTCTTCGTCTTTTAACAATTTTTGGTAAAGTTGTTGACATAGCGATAAAAAGGAAATCAAATGCGCAATAGAATTCTGTTGATTGTAGGAGTCGTAGTCATAATGGCCATTCAGGGATGCAGTAAAAAAACGGTTCCCAACCGTTCAGAAGAAAATAACGCTACACTGAACGCCAATACTGAAATAAAAAAGGCAGACTCGGTAGCCGTAATTAAACGGGCTGTAAAAAGAAAAACTGTAACGGCCGTTCCCAAAGTAATTGTAGTAAATGATCAGTTTGCAAAGAAAAGCGTAGATGGCCGGTACTTTTACGACCTGCAGGGGCATCGTTACTGGCGCAACAATAGGGATGGTAAATATTATATCTTTAATAAAACGATGACAACAGATCCGGATTTTAAAAAACCTAACAATTAAAACACGTTTACTTGAATGGGTTTTTTAGCCAACCTTTATCCATTTCTTATTTTCCTTTAAAGTTGTTGGCAGGCTGTATTTGCCATCGTTTATCCTGCCCGGCCCATTCGAGAGCCCCCGTTTTTAACACCCCGTTTATATTTTATCGGGCTCAGTTTCACATAAAAACAAAACTGAATTTTAAACTTTCACCTTTATGTTTTTAAGCAGGCTGAAGTATGATAGTCATCACATATTATTCGTTTTTTAACCATTAAATTGCAGTCGTTCATACTTTGCACAGGTAAGGTATGGCAACGCATTCTTAATAATTTTTGATTCATAATTAGCGTCTGCGTTTTTTTAAGAACCAAACAGGCTTTTGTAATCAGTGCTTTAGGTCTGTAAAGCCGATGGTTTCAGTTGGCTCATTCTTCAAACCTTACAAAAAAGAGCGTTAAAATGCGTCGGTTTATCGGGTCTTAAGGGCATCTCAAATAAAAAAATGAGTTTTTAGAGATACCCTTAATTTGGGCTCAATCAGGATTGCAAATGAATGATTGATCAGGTAAAAAATATTTCATATGAGTGCTTCAATTTTAAATTTATTACAAAAATACGATGTGCCAACACCCCGGTACACCAGTTATCCTACGGTACCGTATTGGGATTATTCAACCATCAATGAATCAAAATGGAAACAATCTGTAATTGATACTTTTAATGCAGAAAACGGTGAACTGTGTGTTTACATTCACTTGCCTTTTTGTGAAAACCTTTGTACTTTTTGCGCCTGCACCAAGCGCATCACAAAAAATCACGATATGGAGGATCCCTACATCGTAGCTGTGCTAAAAGAGTGGACCATGTATCGCTCACTGTTGCCAACTACCCCCATCATTAAAGAAATTCATCTCGGCGGTGGAACCCCAACTTTTTTTAGTCCGGACAACCTGGTGCAATTGATCAATGGCATTACAAAAGATGCTATTGTAACTGAAGACCATGAATTTAGTATTGAAGTACATCCTAATTATACCACTGAAGAACACATTGAAAAATTAGCAGGTGTTGGTTTTAATCGCATTAGCCTGGGTGTTCAGGATTTTGATCCCCGTGTACAGTTTGTAATCAACCGCATTCAATCTTTTGAAACAACCAATGAAGTGGTGGACTGGGCCAGGAAATACAATTACAGCAGTATCAATATAGATTTAATTTACGGGCTTCCGCACCAGACCGTGGAAAGCGTGGAGTTTTCAATCCAGAAAATTAAAAGCCTGATGCCTGATCGCATTGCTTTTTACTCATATGCACATGTGCCCTGGAAAAGCAAGGGGCAAAGAAGGTACACCGAGGCAGATTTGCCAGCCGCAGCACAAAAGTGGGAAATGTATCATTGCGGAAAGCAACTGCTGGAAGAAGCAGGATTTGTAAGCATAGGCATGGACCACTTTGCATTAAAAGACGATAAATTATTTACCGCAGCAGCAAGCGGTAATCTGCACCGTAATTTCATGGGCTATACAACTACCAAATCAAAACTCATCATTGGCCTCGGAGTATCAAGCATCAGCGATTCGTGGAATGCTTTTTCACAAAATGAAAAAGTAGTGGAAGATTATGTAGAAAAAATTACCCAGGGAACATTGCCACTCATTCATGGCCACTTACTTACGGAAGAGGATGTAACCATCCGTAAAAAAATTCTGGAGCTGATGTGTGAAAGTAAAACCAGCCTTGAAAGTGATTTTTTAGGACCTGATTTTTTAGAAAGTGTTCATTTAAAACTGGCTGTTCCGGAAGCAGATGGCCTCGTAATTATTGATGGGAAAAATATACAGGTTACTGAAAAGGGTGATTCTTTTATCAGGAATATCAGCGCAGCCATCGACGTAAAGCTTTGGAGAAGCGACCGGGGAGCCAATACTTTTAGTAAGGCGATATAAACGAATAGCAGTTAAAAATATCAGGAAGATTCGTGAACAACAGATTTAACAGGAAGTAAAAAGCCATTATCATACATTAATATATCAGACATAAAATAGTACACTATCAAATGACAAATCATCAACAACACAAATTCCATATCCCTGTAATGGGATTGGCATATACAGTTGACTCACCCATTAAAGTAGCCCGTTTCGGTATTGCTTCGGTAATATCCATTGTAGAAGACAGGTTGATAGAAATGATGCGGAAACATTATTATCCTGCCATCAACCAGGTTTATCAACCCATTGAAACAAGCGAACCAGACTATCGTGCTAAAAGAATTACCGATTATTTAAATCTGGTGAATACAATCGTACAGGCCCAGGTAGAGAAAATAAAAAAATCTGCTTTTGAAACTGGTGCAGAAATCGTTCAGTATTTTGAGATGTTGCCTGATGACAACACGGTTAAAAAGCTCTACCTGCAAATGATGTCAACCGACAATCATCCTGAAAAAGAAAAAATCGAGACATACCTGAGAAGCCAGATTATCCCCGGCAGTATTGATGTAAACATAATGACAAAAACCGACCGGAATAATTTTGATAAAGCGGGTGTGATAATAGAGGATGGTTCAGATGCAGTGGCAGCATTAAGAGGTTATTCAAAAAGCAGTTTGGTAAATTCATCGGTTATTTTTTCTGCCGGTATGAACCCAAGGTTGTACAACTACCTTGAAAAATGCAATGAATTTGATGTAAATGAAGATGGCGGGTTCACTAAAAAAGTAGTGATCAAAGTAAGTGATTACCGTTCAGCCATTATACAAGGAAAATATTTGGCAAAGAAGGGCATATGGGTAAGTGAGTTCAGAATTGAATCTGGCTTAAACTGCGGCGGTCACGCTTTTGCAACGGATGGTTTCTTATTGGGACCTATCCTGGAAGAATTTAAAATAAAAAGGCAGGAACTAACCGACACACTTTTTGAAATCTTCAATGCGGCCGTTCATAAGAAAACGAGCAAAACATTTGTATATCCGCCCGAAATAATCATTACTGTGCAAGGTGGCATTGGCACCGCAGCAGAGGATAAATTTTTGCACGAAAACTATGGTATCCAAAGCACGGGTTGGGGCACGCCGTTTTTATTGGTACCGGAAGCAACTACCGTTGATGAAACCACGCTGCAACTGTTGCGCAAAGCAAAAAAAGAAAATGTTGTTTTAAGCCACAATTCTCCATTGGGTGTTAGGTTTCACTACCTGAGGGGCACCACGGCAGAAACTGAAAAAAATCAACGCATTAATAATGATAAACCCGGTAGCCCTTGCACCGAAAAGCACCTTGCATTTAATACAGAGTTTACCGAAGAGCCTATTTGTACCGCTTCCCGCAAGTACCAGCAATTAAAAATTACTCAGTTGAAATCGATGGATTTGCCGGAGAAAGAATATCAAAAACAATTTACCAGCATTACTTCAAAAGAATGTCTGTGCGTTGGATTGAGCAATGCTGCGGCGCTTTCTTATGAAATGATGTTTGTAAAAAACCTGAGTGCGGTTAATATTTGCCCCGGCCCCAATATCGCTAATTTTGATAAAGTAGTATCGTTGCAAACGATGACGGATCACATTTATGGCCGCACCAATATTATGGACAATGTTAACCGTCCAAACATGTTTGTGGCCGAATTGAGTTTGTACATCAACTTTGTAAAAGAGCAACTGGATAACGAAAATCTGATTGAACTGGACCCCAGGCGTAAAAAATATTATATAGAATATTTTAAAAACCTGCACGAAGGCATTGCATATTATAGAAACCTGCCACAAACGGTAGAACCCAATTATGCAGCATTTAAAGAGTCGCTGGATTTGGCCGAAGTAGCACTAGATATGATGGAACAGCTATTGTTAGAGATTGCGCCTGAAAAGTTGTTGGCAGAAGCCTAAAGAAGATTGAGAAACCGATAATTTGGTGCAAAATATTTAACCGGATGAAACGACTATTCCATCCACCGGAAGCGTCGTTTCATCCGGTTTTTGTTTGAGCTCAATCTAATTTAACCAGTCCGTGTTTCACGGCAAATAGTGCCAGTCCAACGCGGCTTTTTACATTAAATTTTTCAAATAGCGAGTTTCTATACCCGTCCACGGTTTTAGGACTCACAAACATTTTAGCGGCAATGTCATTATAAGTAAATTCACTACAGACAAACTGTAAGAAATTCTTTTCCCGGTCATTCATTAATTTCATCGCATCTGTTCGTTTTTTATCCTTTGCATCTTCATTACTATTGTCTCTTCCGTTAAGCGCATGAATCAATCTGCCGGTAATAAAATCGGTGTAATAAAATCCTTTGTTCATGATTGCGTTCAGTGCTTCCCCGAGTACTTGCGGTTCTACATCTTTACTTAAATATCCTTTTACACCCAGCTTGAGCATACGTACAATGCTCTCTTCTTTTTCAATCATACTTACAACCAATACCTTCACCAGTGGAAAATTTTCGTTTAGCCAATCCATGGTTGCAAAGCCATCCATTTTGGGCATATTGATGTCCATCAGCAAGATGTCGGGCTCATTGCTGGCAGTTAATTTTTGCTGAAGATCAAGACCGTTATCGGCTTCAAAAAGAACAATGCAGTCGCTGCAAACCAACTCAATCAGGTTGATCAGTCCTTTGCGAAAAAGCGTATGATCGTCTACTAATGCTAAGCGCATGCGGGTGTTACCTGGCATAATGGGTTTTTACTTAAAGGGGCATTTCAATGGTAATCTTAGTTCCTTTTCCAACTAAGCTTTCTATATGTAATTGTGCGTTAATAAGAAGTGCCCGGTTTTTAAGATTTCGAAGTCCAGCACCGGAAGCATTTATTTTTTCCTCTGTATTAAAGCCGATTCCATCATCATTAAATGCTAATATAAATACATTTTCCTTAGCATGGATAAATATACTGATGTGTTTTGCTTCGCTGTGTTTTACCATATTGTTAAGCACTTCCTGCACCATTCGGTAAAGGATCACCGATTGATCATTGTCAATATCGGGTATTGTGCCATGTAATTTAAAAGCTGCAATAAATTCCCCGGTCTTATTTAAGCGTTCCACCTCCGTTTCAATTGCCTTTATTAGGCCGATTTGTATTAGGCGGTCGCTGCCCAAACTAACCGAAAGCGATTTGATATCCGCTATCAGTTGCCGGGTAAGATCTTTAGTAGCTTCAATTTTTTCAACCGCCTTTTCCGGCTCGTTGAGTTTAAGCGTAGTGAGATTTATTTTGATGAGGCTGGCCACCTGTCCGAGGTTATCGTGTAGCTCACGTGAAATGTGTTGAAGCGTTTGTTCCTGGATTTCAATTTGGGATTGAAGCAGGGTTATATTCAATTTCTCAATTTGAATTTCTTTTGCATTTTGGTTTTTCCTGTAAACAAGAAAAAAGCTAAATACAAATAATCCCATCAGTAAAAATAACAGCGTCAGTACAATCAATAATATTTTTATTTCTGATATTTCCATTGAATGTAAAAGTCGAGCGCAATTAACGAATATAAATAGATATTCAAAGATTTTACAAGTATATAATATTGTTCGGCAAAGATGATGTCTTTTTCAACAAGCAGCCTCAGCACACCAAAAAATGGCAATGTGCCAAGAAAGTAAAAGAAAAAGCCAGTTGAAATCCAAAAAAAATTTGTCGTCAGCGGATTTTCTTTATGGCTTCTTTTTAGGATGTTATAAAAATGAAGCAGGCAAAAAGTAATAGTGAAAATACCTCCTAATAATTGATAATTAATGTGCAATTCTATAGCCTGATAGTAAAAGAAAAAATTAAAGAAAAAAAATGAAATCGATAGGATAAAAAACAGGTAAACAATTTTTTTTTGAAATTTACTGTAAAACAGCGGCAAGAACATCCATCCAATCAAAGGGAAACGGAAATAGTAATAGAAGTTGTAAAAAATATAAGTAGAGCCAAGTGCATTACTTTTTATAAAAAAGCATACAGATTCGTTCATGCAAGTAACGAGCAAAAAAAATAGCAGCAACTTATAATTAAAAGGGCTTGATTTTTTTATAAAAATCAAGCCCGATATGAATGCTGCAAAAATAAAACTTATATAGATTTTATCCAGCACAGTTCTAATAGGTGTTTAAAATTGATTAAATTATCACCCTGGGTGGAGGGCAAAGTTGTCCATCATTGGCCGCTGCAAAATTGCTATCGTTGGCTGCTGCAGAAATGCTATCATATGCAGGGTCGGCTTCAGGGTTTTCTAAAAGATCATAAGGAAGTACTTCCGTTTTCCTATAGGGATGCATAATAATTTCGCCTTCATCATCAAGCTTATGAGTTGTTGGAATAATTACCAGGGTAATTTTACTTTGATCAATCTCAAATATTGGCGGAAAGGGTGGATTATATGTTTCATAAGATCCAAAATAAAATCTCAGGCCATTTGGCTCAGTCCCTTGCACAGGTGTATTTAAAGCAGTTAGTATCGCTTCTCTTGAGAACCACACAGCCCTGGTTCCATTAGGATCAATTTTTTCTCCAACGTTATTGATAACATAATTTTGAATTAACTTCTTAGCGTGACCTGTTGAAATTTTTGACATAGTTGTAAAAATTTGATTGTATAGTAATTTTCCTTAAAAGTATGCATCTGCCCAATCAAATACAACAGGCAAAACTCAAAACCATTCTTTTCTGCCCAAATACAGGAAAAACCCTGTAACGATTTCGTTCAATTTTCACAGAAATATTGAATAACCTTTTCATCCCATTTCCTTTTACAGCAGCGTCTCCTCCCGGGCATTGTGTATAGACTAGGGCAGTTGCCTAATACCGAGCGATGTATTATTAGATAAACGAATCGTTTTTCTTTTAGAAGTACAAAACAGTAGAGCCGTTGGCAGGAAAGAGGAATGTAAATATAAAACTGCAGGATTTTATTCAACAGGTGTGCAAGGTCTATATGCTATTACCAACTTATGTAATCCGATAGCGATCGGATGGAAGAAGCGTATTTCAATGAGAGCAGGTAGTCATCCCAATATACGCAACCTTCTCACCTCTGCTTAAGCTCGTTGAGGGACGTTGCTTTGAAGAAGCTCAATCTAGTTTAACCAGTCCTTCTTTCATGTCAAAAAGTGCCAGCTCCACCATCTTATCACATCAACTTTTTCACCCAATCCTACTCTTTTTTTACCAACCTTAAATGCCTCACCCCGTTCAAAATAAATTCCACCTGGTAACGGTCGTAAATATCCAGGTAGGCATTGTGGTATTCAGTCTCCACCAACATTTGTTTCGGTGTCATTTTTCCATGAATTTCAAAGAAGTCACGCTCGGCCAGTTCGGAAGATAAAAATTCTTCCATGCAATCATCCGTAAATTCTTCGATCAACAAATCGCATTCTTCCGTTTGATCAAAACTGACGGTATAAGTCAACTCGCCCGGTAGTTGCGCTTTTTCAAAAGCACCACAGCCGGGCGCTTCCCGGTAGCCGGTTGAATATATTTTTAGCATCAGATCATCCACCACCGGTTGGTCCTGAAAGTCATTATTCATCAAAATAGCGTTGGCCATGTAGAGCAGCTTGCCAAGGTCTTTAAGTTCATCCAGCGTAAATTCAACAGTAATTTCTTCCATTTGTTTGTTTTTACCAAGGTTAGGTATGGTTAAATTGAAGGGGTACTGTTATGGAAAAATTTCAAAATTATTTGCCCGCTAAAGTCTAAAATAGTTTGATTCGCCTGAAGGGATTGGTATCTCAAATATAACAAACAAAATAATTGCAGGTTTATCCGGCTATCAATTTTTTTTGTATGCTTAATGCAACGCACCAGGTTTAAAATTCTATCAGCGGGCTATTGCAATTTCAAAATCTTTGTAGTAGGTTAGTTGTGCAATAGCATTTAGGCAAACGCATTTCAATCGTCTTCATCCATAGAATCTTTTACAACCAGCCAATATCTTTCCCGGAAAATCCACTGTTTTTAATAAACGAACTATCATCTTTAAATTGAAGCAAAACATGAAAAAGTATTGTTTGTACGTAACATTGGCAGCGTTGATTCTTACAGCTTGCAGGGTAACTTTTATTACCGGCTATGATCAGGTTTTGGATCAAACCACCAGTAAGATCAAAAGAGATTTCAACCTGCATTTTATCAAGCTAGGCAGAACCATACAGGATACTGATCCGAATAACCAGGCTTTTGAAAAATATCAGGATTATTACGATAACCTGGAGGCAGACCTGATTACAGTTAAGGACCGGACTAAATTTTTGGGTGGTAAGTCTGTCATCGTAAAAAGCCAGGTAAATAACCTGGATAGCGTAATGCATGCATTTGTTAACCTGCACAAAGCTGGCCTGCCCGACAGGCCGGGCGATGACCGGCGGGACATTCGCAACGGAATCAACGCCTCAATAGATGCCATCACCATATTACAGGAAGCGTTAAAATCAACCGGCAAAACACCCCAATAAAAAATTGAGCGTAAAGGGAAAGTAAGTAACATGAACAATTCAAAATAGTATTTCAACTTTTCACTTCCTAAAAACGATTAGAATTATTAATTACTCATCGTTTATAATTCATTACCCATTACTCATCATTCATCACTCATTCCTAAACTTATCAATCATGGCAGATTTTGATTTTTCACAAGTAGTTTCCGACTCTATGACTTTTGCCAAACAGGAAGTTGGCAGGGCATGGAGCAAATTAAAACCTTATGCTGAACATGAGTTTACCCAGTTTGCAGAAAATGCGGTGTTTCTGGCTAAACTAAAACTGGCAGGGCAAATTCCCGACGACGAGCTAAAAGCACGACTGAATATACAACGCCTTGCGCTCAACAATGTATTGCTTGCTGTAAAAGGCATTGGCCTGGTGATTGCCCAAAATGTGGTGAATGGCGTATTGGACATTGTTGCGAAAGCCATTAAAAAATCATTGCAGGTGGTGTTGCCGATATAAAGGTATTAGCCGCAGGCTGCACATCTTTAATCTCATAGCGGCACATCTGTGTGTACAACACACCGATTTTTTTGCCAGCAATACGCCGCAAATAGGCGCAGGATTCGATAGTTATCGGATGAGGGACAGGCAAGGTGCGGATGGCTTCCTGTGCCGGGCGGTTACAATTAATTTTTTGTCGTTGTTGGTATGTCCTAAAAAAATCAACTATCTCAGCACGCCGCTGTTGCGTCCCCAACCAACATTCGAAATGCAACTAGAAAAAACGTTGTGTACTTTTATACAGCGTGCATCTTTTTCCCAGCAACTTCCTTTTTTTGCCCTTGTTCGGATGCCTTTAAAAATATCACCTATCCCGTTACGCCGCTGTTGCGTCTCCGATCAACAGCCGAAGTACCACTCCGAAAAGAAGGGTTGAGTTCTCTTATTAACCTTGCATCTTTTCCCCGGCATTTAAGTACGCCGCTGTTGCGTCCCCAACCAACAGCCGAAGTACTCTACGCCTTTAAAAATATCACCCATCCCCGCACGCCGCTGTTGTGTCTCAATCAGGCGCAGGACTCCGTCCTGTGTCTTCCCTGTTACTACTGCATTGAGTTGAATACTATTTCAAATAAAAAAGTTTAGTTTTAACGCTATTAATAATCACCATGAGCGCCAGATATAAATTTATTGATAATGAAGGAGTATATTTTACCACGTCAACCGTAGCGGGGTGGACGGATGTTTTTACACGAGAAAT
>Ga0209181_10004965_pt1 | contig 19394 bp, 12 predicted proteins | sample MAT05_FD_187208 | JGI IMG/M metagenome (GOLD analysis project Ga0209181, IMG submission 187208) | Freshwater microbial communities from Lake Fryxell liftoff mats and glacier meltwater in Antarctica - MAT-05 (SPAdes) (version 2) | ecosystem: Environmental > Aquatic > Freshwater > Ice > Liftoff... | reverse complement strand
CACCGTAGAGATAAAAAGGTGAAAAGCTGCGTTTTAAAATCATGTTTTTGTCGGTAATGTTCCATTTGACAGCCTCCATGATGGAACGCATGTAATAGCCAATCGATATGGCTACACAATTACCTTTATCGCCCTGATCAAGCACTGGGGGAGCATACATCGATAAGTCAACCCGAGTTGGCAAAAAGCGAACGGCTCGATTCCGTTGTTTCTTTCTTAGCTCGTTGTATGCCTGTTCGTTGTCGATAAACCCCTGCCAGCGTACGCCCACTGGAACGGCACCGGCAACCAATTGTTTTTTAACGACCCGAGTGCCATCCCAGTTTTTCAATTCCAGAACCGAAGTCTGATCAATGTCACTTCTCCCCAGGGGCATTCGCATGGCCGAGTTTGTCAGATACTGAAGGTCTTCGAATGATAGGTAAGGCAGAGAAGCAGGGTCCGTGTAGTTCAGTAAATTCTGAAACCCCTGGTACAACCCGTTTGTAAATACGGTGCCAGGGTCGGTATTAACGATATAGGCGGGAAGTGAGGGCGCAGAACTGCCTAAACGGACAATGCCTTTGTTTCGCAGAAACAATTGCTTCATGATTTCAGGAGTCAGATCAACCGTTGCCCCTATCATGGCCACAACATGAGGGCTTTGTATTCGCTCAGTGGTACAGTCGGCAATGAGCAAAGCAAGGTTTATGTTTTTAAGTTTCAACCAGCCTTCTACATCGTTTAGGGGCAGGCCCGTGTCTTTTACGTCGTCCAACCGCCAGTTGGCAAACGTTTCGGTGGCTTTGGCCGGGCGGATTCCGTAGCCGGAATAATATAGAATAACAATGTCGTTGGGGGTGGTTTTCAGAGCCGCAATGGTATCCTTGAGGGCATTGCTGGTAAAATGCTTCGTATCCAGCCATCGCATTTGCATGGGGTAGCCCAGCCCCCGCTGTACGACCTCCACAAATTGTCTCATGATCGAGTCGTTCTCCATGTTGAGTCGTCCGTACTCGACACCTTTCGGCTCCAACGCAAAAATGACGTGTAGTTGGGGTGATTGTTGCTTTGTTTTGGGTTTCAGACTCGTCTGGGCCAGCGTCAGGGTGAAGCTTAGCCACAGAACAGATAAAGCAATAGCTTTCATGAGGTTTTTGTAAGTAGGTAAGGTAAGCCAAGTATAACGGATCTGATTATCAATACAAAATTGATTGCCTAACCGTATATTTACGCACCTCTGCCTTTCACCACCGAATGAAACGGTTTCTCACCCTTACCATTGTGTGCCTCAGTTGTTGCCCGACGCTGACGCTGGCTCAGCAACGGCTGTCCGATAGCCTGCAGCGTCGTGTGGAACAAGATCTTGCCGATACTACCCGTGTGCAGGTGCTCGACCAATTGAGTCGGTCGCTGATGTATTCAAAAACGCTGGTGGCTATGCAGTATGCACAGCAAGGGCTGAAACTGGCCCGGCAGACTGGCGATCAACGCGGGGAAGCCCGCATTCTGAATCGTATTGGCACTATTTTCCGGCTGACAGGCAATTATGACCGTTCGCTGGAAGCACACCTTAACTCGGTAAACGTGGCAAAAATGAACCACGATACAGACGCGCTCGCCCGTATCTACAACAACATGGGTAATCTGTATTCGGAGCAGAAAAATTCACCCAAAGCCATTGATTATTATCAGAATACGAACCAACTGGCCATCCAGTTACAGAACCTGAACCTGCAACGGGTTGCCCTCTCCAATATTGGATCTGAATATGCCCTTCTCAATCAGTTAGACTCGGCATTGGCTTACACACGAATCGCCTACCAGTACGCAATTCAGTTAAAAGCAGCCGACATTCAGATTGAGCTAATGATTCTGGCCAATGTTTATAAACGCATGAATCAGTATGAACTGGCACTGACATACTACCGAAAAAGCATTCCTGCGTCGATTGCCGTTAAAAATGACCGTACACTGAGTCAGACGTATCTGGAGATGGCTGAGGCATTCCGCGCGACCCAACAAACGGACTCGGCCACTACCTATGCCCGAAAATCGTTGCAACTGGCCCAATCGTCGGGAATGTTAGCGACTATTGAAAAAGCTAGTTTTTTATTATCAGCCATTTACGAAGCCTCAGAGCCTCGCCAGTCCCTAACTTACCTTAAATTGGCGTCGACTACTAAAGACAGTCTGGCAAATGGAGAAAATGTCAAGAATTTTCAGAATATCGAGTTCAACGAAAAAGTACGTCTGGAGGATGTTAAGCGACTTGAAGAAGCCTACCGAACTCGAATCACCATGTACCTTTTGGCGGGGGGCGTTGCGGCACTCATACTTATTGCACTTATTTTATATCGGAATAACAGACATAAACAGAGGGCCAACGGCTTGCTTCAGAAACAACGAGATGAGATCGGTTTACAACGGCAAAAGGCGGAGAACGCCCTGGAGGAACTCAAATCGACCCAAGCCCAACTCATCCAGAAAGAAAAGCTTGCCAGCCTGGGCGAGCTCACCGCCGGTATCGCCCACGAAATACAGAACCCCCTGAATTTCGTCAACAACTTCTCTGAAGTATCGGTGGAACTGCTGATAGAACAGAAAGAAGCGCTGGCTAAAGGCGATAACGAGGAAGCCAATTCCATTGCTGACGACCTCCACCAAAATCTGCAAAAGATCACCCACCACGGCCAACGTGCCTCGGCCATTGTCAAAGGCATGTTGGAACACTCACGAGCCTCCACCGGCGAACGCCAACCCACCGACCTCAACGCCCTGGCCGATGAATACCTGCGGCTGGCCTATCACGGTGTAAGAGCTAAAAACCACGACTTTAACTGTGAACTCATCACTGACTTTGATGCGAGCCTGGGCCGGGCGGAGGTGGTGCCACAGGAGATTGGACGGGTGTTGCTCAACCTGTTCAACAACGCTTTCTACGCCGTTGGCAAACAGCAGGAAAGTGACCAGGATACCGCATCGTATAAACCCACCGTTTGGATCGGTACCCGGTTCCACAGCCCTGAAGGGGCGCCATCAATAGCCCAGTCCAACGGGCTGGGAAACGAGATTGGCCCCCGTTCCAACGGGTTAATCGAAATCCGTATCCGCGACAACGGTATGGGCATTCCCGAAAGCGTAAAAGCCAAGATTTTCCAGCCCTTTTTCACTACCAAGCCCACGGGTGAAGGCACGGGTTTGGGCCTGAGTCTGAGCTATGATATTGTGACCAAAGGCCACGGCGGGACGCTGGAAGTGGAAACGAAGGAGGGTGAAGGGACGACGTTTACAGTAATACTACCAATTCACTCTTAATCTATGTAAGGGAAATGATTGCTGATTAGAGTAATTCAGGAGTTGTTTCGATCATCTACCAGATCTCCCAAAAGCACCCTTAATGGTTACTTTTGGGAGATATTCTATTTTTGCTAATTTTCTGAAACATTGACAATCAGAGAAATGGAAAAATAAACTCCTACCTATGACCGATAACTCAATAGTTATCAATATCCCCCAAATGGTTATTGACGGCCAAACGATTTGGTCGTAACTTTGTGCTTCTTCTCGAACTAACATAATTCTTTTACAATGAACAAAATATTAATGTTATGTATAGCCATACTATTGATGGCTTCATGTACAAAAAAAGAAGACGTGACACCTCAAGTAGTCCCCAGCCTGGTAGGCACTTGGACTATCAAAACGGGTAAAAATCTCTCGGCAACCATGCTTACGGCCAAAGCTAACTCAACGATTGTATTTACAGATACCAAATACACAGTAAGCCAAACACAGCCTTTTGCCAATTACAAAAACACGTCTAATCTCACTGAATACCTAAGGTTTAAAAGTAACTCTACCTATAAACTGTTGCCCATTGAAGAAACTCAACCGTTGGTAGAGGCTGATTTGAAACTATTTTTTGGAAATAATATTACCAACGCTTCCAAAAATATTGCTGCGGTAATCGCACTTTACAAAAAAGAAGGGATCAATTATGTAACGATTTTAGAGGGTGCAACAATCGTTACAACCAACACGGCTGGTGGTACCGAAACGACTGATGTTCCTGCCTTTGGCATCGTATCCTTTACTGCCAATGGGTTCACGCTTGAAGAAATCAGCTTTGGTGATATTTTTCAAATTAATGATGCAAAGTACATTCCCCAACTTCCTGCCACCAATACCCGCGCTCAGATTCTGCTGGAGAAGTAAACAACCATTATACAACTATAAAACTGCCGGTGTCTTTGTTAGTGGATTCAAATAACAACGGCAACGCATCCTTTATTTTTGAGTGCGTCGTCGAAAATTTCATTCCGAAATCGGTAGCCGAAACGCTTTTTACGCTGTGCAGCAGCACCAACGGCTAGCCCAAGCGGACTATGAACCTACCGTCTGGGTGAGCACTTTCAAGCTTTAGCCTCCTTCAGGGGCGGTCGGCCGGTCATAGTGGAGAATTGCAAGTAGAAACGAAGGAGGGCAAAGGGGCCGAATTCGTTGTAAAATTGCCCGTCACTAATTAATTCCTGCTTCCCTGCACAATGAAACACGTACTATTCACCCTTTGCCTGCTTGTTGCTCTTTCCGTTCAGGCGCAACCGGGTACTGACGTTTACCTGCTCGACCTGTCTGTGTCGGCGGGAAAGTTCAGGCTGTCGAACCCGAAAAATATCTCGGATAAAATTGGGTACGACAACCAGCCTTTTTTTCACCCCTCCGAACCTCTGTTGTATTACGTGTCTGCCATGCCCGACAAGCAAACGGATGTCTGGTCGTATAACCTTAAAACCGGGGCTCGGACGCAACTCACGCAAACGCCCGACTCCGAGTATTCGCCAACGGTGATTCCGGGTTCCCGGTATCTGTCGTGTATTGTCCAGCGGGCATCCAATGGCGATCAGGATCTGGTAAAATACGAACTCAAAAAGCCCACGAGCAACGCCATTATGCTCGAATCGCAAAAGGTGGGCAAGGTTGGCTACCAGGCCTGGATCACCGACAATGAGCTGGTTACGTTCATACTCGGCGAACCGCAAACGCTTCATTTCATGAATCTTGCGCAGCATAAAGACACCCTACTGGTGCCAAACATCGGGCGTTCGCTGCACCGGATTCCGAAACAGAAAGCGTTTAGTTTTGTCCAGACCATAGCCGGTAAAGCAATGATTCGATCGTATGACCCGGCCCGGAATACCATCACCGATATTGCCGAGGGTCAGGCCGGATCGGAGCATTACAATACCTGGACACCGAACGGCATCCTACTCGAAAGTAAGGGCAACGAAATCTGGAGTTTTAACCCGGTCTCCAAACAATGGCAACCCGTGCAACTCCCCGACACGCTTCCCAAAAAGAAGATTTCCCGAATGGCCATCCAAGGCACCAAAATGGCCATTGTACTAGACGAGTAAAGGTAAACAACTGTTCACTGTTCACTGTTCACTGTTACCTGTAAAAGGTCTTCCGGTGTATCGATCCCGTAGCTTTCCAGGTCTGTTTCGACCACGCGAATTCGGTAGCCATTTTCGAGCCATCGGAGTTGTTCGAGGGCTTCGGCCCGTTCGAGCGACGACGGTGGCAACTGCGTGATTTGAGCCAGAATATCGGTTCGGTAGGCGTATAATCCAATGTGTTTGTAGTAAGCCGGGCCGTCATCCGGTCGAAGCCATTCTTCCGGCGAGCGGTCGCGTTGAAACGGTATCGGCTGACGACTAAAATACAGCGCTTCACCCGTTTGGCTCACCACTACTTTGGGCGAGTTGGGATTAAACAGCGTTTGTGGGTCGGTGATAGCTTTAACGAGCGTTGCCAGCTCGGTTGTACCATCTAGTACCGACGTCAGCAGATCAATCTGTCGGGGTTGAATAAAGGGCTCGTCGCCCTGAATATTCACTACGTAGTCAAACGACTCTCCCACAAGGCTCAGGGCTTCCTGGCAGCGGTCGGTACCACTTTGGTGATGCGTGCCGGTCATAACTACCTCACCCCCAAACGCAGATACATGCTCGTAGATTCGTTCATCGTCGGTGGCCACAACAACACGGTTGAGAGAAAGTGACTGTCGAGCCTGTTCCACTACACGCTGAATCATGCTTTTGCCGTTAATATCAGCCAGGGCTTTGGCCGGAAAGCGCGTTGAAGCATAACGGGCCGGTATAATTCCAAGAATTTTCATAGCCGTAAACTTACGGAATTGTACGGCCCGATTGGATTTGAAATAACCGGCAGAAAAGTTACTTTTACGCAACAACAGCCCCATTTTTGACCATTAGTAACCCATGAAACTTCTCCTTGCCTTCTCTTCTGCGGCTCTTCTGCTGAGCAGCGGACTCCGGGCAGACGCTATACTTCACGTTGCGCCAACCACCCGCACTACCCTTTCAGTACTCGATTCAGTGGGCGTCGAACGGCGCGATGGCAAGTTTTTTGTGCTACACCGGGTCAATCAGAGTCAGACACTTTATGCCATTGCCCGGCACTACAACACCTCCGTCGACGTAATCAAAACCGCCAACCCCGGCCTGACCGATGGCGTTAAATACAATCAGCTTGTACGCATTCCGCAGCCCGAACCGCAACTGAACCGCAAAGAGGAAAAAGCCGCTGAACGAGCGACCCGGCGCGAAGAAAAAGAAGCAAAAAAAGCAGCCAAGGAAGACGAGCAACTGATGAAAAAATCGGAACCCGCAGCTAAAGTAGCTAAAAATGAGCCGAAAGAGCCCGAAAAACCGGCCAAAAAAGACGTTAAAGAAGATGCAAAAGCGGCTCAGCGACTGGAGGCCGATCTACGTAAAAACACCGATGTTCACGTTGTGGAGTCTGGTCAAACCCTGTATAGCATTGCCGTAAAAAATAAGGTTCTGATGGTCGACATCCGTCGGTGGAACAACCTGAACAGCGACAACATACTGGTGGGGCAAGCCCTGATCGTTTCTGAAAAAGGATTCGCAGCCCGGCAAGCAGGCAATGATGCTGAACCAGCTACGCCCCCTGCCAAAGCAGAACCGAAACCGGACATTACGAAAAAGGAGCCAGCAAAACCTACCCCTGCACCCCGCCCTACCGACGATGCACCGGGCCGCTCGCCCATGTCACGGCCAGCCGAACGCCCCGATACCAAATCAGAAACGGCCCGGTCCGAATCGAAGGAAGAGAAGCCCACCCGACCGGGCGATCCCGGCACTAAATTACCCACCAAAGGCAAGCGGGTGGCCGAAATAGGTATGGCCGAGCCAATCGAAGCCGACGAATCGGCCAGCAAATACCTGGCGCTGCACCGCTCGGCCCCGGTAGGATCGCTGGTGCAGGTTCGCAACGATGTCAGCAACCAGAGTTTGTGGGTGAAAGTAATTGGCCGTTTGCCCAACACCGGCGTGAACGAGCGGGTACTGATTAAGCTCTCGGCAAAAGCATTTGAGAAACTTTCACCCAACAATCAGAGTTTTCGGGCTGAGGTATCGTACATGGTTCCCTAATTATGGAAACGAAAGAAGAACGAATTGCCAAACGGCACCGCCTGCGCGATGAACGCATGAAAGCCACGCCGGGCTACAAAGTTTTTAGCGTGATATTTACCATTGGCTACCCCTTTGTAGCCATCTTTACTACCCTAATTTCGGGTGTATTAGCCTTGATATCAGGCATTTCGCGGGGAATGGCCTGGGTAGCTAGCGGTGGAAAAAGCCGATGAACGCTGACGTTATCGACTTGCTGAATTTTAAGGCCGATCAATACAATCGGCCTTCTTTTATTGCCAAAGACCCCGTTAGCATTCCCCATCAGTTCAGCAACAGGCACGATATTGAGATTATGGGTTTCTGGGCGGCCGTGCTGGCGTGGGGGCAACGACCCGTGATTCTGAGAAAAGCCGCCGAACTCATCGACCTGATGGATGGTGCGCCCTATGACTTTGTCAGAAACCACGACGAGCGTGATCTGGAGCGGTTTATCAACTTTAAGCACCGCACCTTTAACCTGACTGATTCAGGCTATTTTCTCCGCTTTTTTCAGGATTACTATCGCCAACACGATTCCCTTGAAGCTGCTTTTCTGCCTGCCGATGGCGGAACATCATCAGAAACGGTACAACCACACTTAGAAAGTTTCCACGACCGGTTTTGTTGCCTTCCCGACTTTCCCGAACGCACCCGTAAACATATTGCGACCCCTGCCCGCAATTCGTCGTGCAAACGATTGCTGATGTTTTTACGGTGGATGGTTCGGCGCGACAATACTGGGGTTGATTTTGGCATCTGGACCAGAATTCGACCCGATCAGCTGGTGATCCCCATCGACGTACACGTTGGTCGGGTAGCGCGGGTGCTGGGCATCCTCCACCGACCACAAACCGATTGGCGGGCGGCACTCGAACTCACCGAAACCCTTCGTCAATTAGATTCCGCCGACCCCGTTCGCTACGATTTCGCGCTTTTTGGTTTGGGAGTTGAAGGCGAGTTATAAATTTGCGCATGAGCTTTTCTATCGAGACCCAACCCTTCGGCATTTTGCCCAACTCCGAATCCACTGAACCCCTTGTTGAATACGTTGTTAAGAACGAAGAAACCGGAGAAGGTTTCTCGGTGATACCGGCTCATGGCGGCATTCTTCGGCAATTGGTACTTGGCCCCAAAAGCACGCTGATGCAAGTGCTCCGCGCCCCCGATTCTCCACAGGCATTACTCGCTGACGAAACCTATGCCAGCGCCTTGCTATACCCCTTTCCGAGTCGGGTTCGGCACGGAATTTACAAATTTGAGGGAAATGACTACGCGTTGCCGCTAAACGAGCCTTCCCGCGACAATGCCATTCACGGACTGGTTCACCCGCAACCGTTTCGGGTGGTGACGCAGGAAATCACCTCTCAGTACGCGCTGCTAACGGTTCAATACGACATGACAGACGCGGATACGGTTTCGGGTTATCCGTTTCCGTTTTCACTACAGGTCACCTACGCCCTGACAGCCCCACCAGCCGAATCGCCCAACCAGTCGTGTACGCTGACGTTGGCTTTTTCGGCTTTGAATACCGGTACAACCCGCTGTCCGGTCGCTTTTGGCTGGCACCCCTATTTCACCCTCAACAACGAATCCACCGATGACTTAACCATTGAAATGCCCGCAGAAGAGGTTATTCAGTTAGACGAAAATTTGCTACCCACCGGGCGTACGCCGTTCACGAATTGGAATGCCGCATCACCCAAAACGATGTTGCTCCACGAACGCACGTTAGACAATGCGTTTTCGGTGCCTGACCAGCCAGGGGGTGTCATAACCGTTTTGCATTCGCCCAAACAGCAGGTGTCGCTCAATGTATGGCAGAGTCAGGCGTTTCCATATCTGGTCGTTTACACGCCCGGCCGTCGCGACAGCATTGCTATTGAGCCACTTACCGCCAATGTTAACGCATTCAACACGGGTGAGGGGCTGCGCGTATTAAATCCGGGCGAGGATTTTCAGGGGCAAATCCGGGTCTGGATGGAGTAATTACAAGCGCTTAACGTTGACGTAATAATTGGCATCTACGTTGAGCGAGATAGCCCCTTTGGCTGCAAATGTACGCCAGGTATTGGTTGGCTTCAGGTTTTGATAGGCATTGGCCTCGTCTAAACATACCCGTACCGGCATATCGAACCCAGCCACACAATTAGCCCAGCGGTATTCGACAACTCCGTTTTCCATCCGGTATTCCAGGGTGGGAATCCGAGGGTCGCGCAGGTACTGGTCGAACACTTTTTGGAAATTATGACCCGCCTGCTGACTCACGTAAGTCTCAATTTGCTTCGTCGTAACGGTCTGGTGATAGAATGTTTTGTTCATACCCCGCAGTAGTTGCCGCCAGCGTTCATCATCGTTGACAATCTGCCGGATGGTATGCAGCATGTTGCCACCTTTGTAATACATATCTCCTGAACCTGAGCGATTTACATTATAAATACCAATAATTGGCCGGTCGTTACGAACATTGTTCCGGCACCCGATCACGTATTGCGCACCAGCCTCTTTGCCGTAATAATACTCGACAAACAGGTTTTCAGAGTAGTTCGTAAAGCTCTCATGAATCCACATATCGGCCACGTCGCGGTAGGTAATATTATTGGCAAACCACTCGTGCCCCGACTCGTGAACGATAATAAAATCCCAGAGTAATCCCCAGCCCGTCCCCGACAAATCGCGCCCTAGATAACCATTCTTAAAACGGTTGCCATAGGTCACCGAGCTTTGGTGCTCCATGCCCAGATACGGCGTCTGAACCAGTTTATACCCATCTTCATAAAACGGATAGGGGCCAAACCAGTGTTCAAAGGCTTTCAGCATCAGCGGCACCTGCTGAAACTGCTTGCGGGCCTGGGCTTCGTCTTCGGGCAGGGCGTAGAAATTCAGGGCCAGTTTGCCCTTCTCCCCCGCATACGAATCGGCCCAATGCACATACTGAGCGGCATTCACATTCACGCCGTAATTGTTGATCGGATTGCCCACAAACCAGTCGAAGGTCTGGGTACCATCGCCGTTTTTGGTGACCCTGCGCAACATTCCGTTTGAGACATCGGTGAGCGGTTCGGGCACGGTGACGCTGATGAGCATGGAATCGGGCTCGTCGTACATATGGTCTTTGCAGGGCCACCAGGCACTGGCTCCCAGGCCCTGGCAAGCCGTGGCAATGAACCACTGTTTGGTTGAATCACGCGCCCAGACAAAACCGCCATCCCAGGGTGGGTTTTTGGCCCGTCGTGGCTTTCCACCATAAAAAACCGTCAACTGCTCCCGCTGACCCGTTTTCTGTGGCTTTTTAAGAGTCACAAAATATGCATCACCATCCTGCCGGTAGGTTAGCTCCTGCCCATCCTGCTCAATTTTTGTGACCTTCAGCGGCCGTTGCAAATCCACCTGAAGCGTCTGATTCGGCTTCAGTACTTTATAGGCGATTACCGTGCTACCGCCAACGGTACTATCCGACGGTTGCACCTTGATGCTCAGGTGATAGTATTTCAAGTCCCACCACACCCGCTGCGGGGTAATGGAACCCCGCAGGGTGTCGTCGTGGGTAAATTCATACCGTTGGGCCGCGGCAAAAAGGGGCAGAAGGCAGCAGAAAAGCAGAATAAATCGCATAAGGATAGGCTGGCTGTTAAGCAAAAGAGGCCAAATATAACCAATGTGACGCGGACAAATCGGCCATCCCTACGGGATTTTCACATACACAAAACCTGATATAGACGTTTCTTCGACAGCATTACCGTCTTTTGTCTTTTATCCAACGTTTGACATCTTCATGCGCCTTACCCTTTGCCTCTTATTACTGGCCCTCGCGCCCGTTATGGCCCAAACGACCGCCCAGAAACGGGCCACCCGCTTAGGGCTGGGTATGAATCTCTCGTATCTGGAAGGCTACTGGAACGGCACCAAAGCCCGCCATTTCAGCGATTTTGTTAAACTAAATGAAGTTGCCCTTCGAAAACAACGCATGGCCGACATGGCCAAGGCGGGGTTCAAATCGGTGCGGATTCCGGTTTGTTTTGGGGCCTGGGCCAGCATCGACAAACCCTATCAGTGGGAAACCCCCGGCTCTTTGGCCGCGCCCGACTCGCTCGTAAGCTGGGCGTTGGCCAACAACCTGATGGCTATTATCGACCTGCACCATGTGGAGTTCGATGGGTCGATTAAGGGGGCCGACTCTACCAGCCGGGTCGTGTGGCTCTGGCAGCAAATTGCCGAACGGTACAAAAACACCGATCCCGACCGGGTTATTTTTGAACTCCGCAACGAACCCCACGGCATGACTGCCGCCACCTGGCGCGCACAGGCAACAAAACTCATTGAAACAGTACGGGCAATTGCGCCAAAGCACACGATGATCGTGGGGTTTCACGACTGGAATGGCCGCGATGCCCTGCTGGCCTCCCAACCCTTCAACGACCCGAACCTGATCTACACGTTCCATTTTTACGACCCGTTTGTGTTCACCCATCAGGGGGCAACCTGGGCCGGGTCGGGCCTCCCCGATTTGAAAGACGTACCGTTTCCGGCTGGCCCCGGCACCAAAATCAACGTACCGGCTTCCAGCCGGGGGACGTGGGTCGAGAATGCCATTACCGGTTATGCCAACGAAGCCACCTACGAGGTGATATACCGGCGCATCGAAGCGGCCAAAAACTGGTCACTGAGCCAGAACGTGCCGATCTATCTGGGTGAATTTGGCTCCTACAACCTCAATGCCGCCCCCGACAGCCGGTGCCGCCACGCCGAAGCCATCTATTACGCCCTCGGCAAATTCCAGATTCCGTCGGCCTGGTGGGAATGGGACAGCGGTTTTACGATGTTCGAGAAAGGCACTACCCAACTGATGCCCTGCATGAAAGCGGCCCTCAACACCTACGCCACGGGTCAGTTGGTGATTCTTGGCACCGAACCAGTGCCGGGCGAGGCATTTCAACTGTATCCCAACCCAACGGGCGATACCCTCTACCTGACCACCACAGCGGGGCAGAGTCCAGCATCAGCCTGGATCACCGATACGGCCGGGCGGGTCATCACCCGAACCACCCTCACCAATGGGGGCATTTCGGTCGGGTCGCTGGGCGCGGGCACCTATCTCCTGACTATTTACGACAAAACCGGCGCGGCTCTGGGCACGCGCCGGTTTGTGAAACAGTAAAAAACGGTTGCCTATTCATAGGTCAACCAGGCCGTAGCCACCGTCGGCTTGTTGGCCGTAAACCGAATCCAGCGCGACTGAAACGTATCGGGGAATGTGTAAGTAAACGGCTTTCCGGGGGCCACAGTCACTTGCCGGTACGTCATCCAGGGGCCATGACCAACGGGTTCCACCTCAATTTTGACCGTTACCGGTTCGCTGCCCGTATGCGACAGAGTCAGGCTACGCCGGTCGTAAAAGCCGATTAGATAGGGGTCTGAGGGCGTATTGGCAAGTACGGTTGTGTTTTTCCAGGGACCACCCTTGCCCACCGGCTTCCCCATTTTCCAGAGATCGTCGATCACACCGGCCCACACCGCAGCTTTCCCGTCTGCCGACCGGATCACATGCGGGTCCTCAGTGGCCTGCTCTGCCGAAAGGCCCGTCATCACCAATAAACCCCGGTAGCTGGCATAATCATGAATGTGGAACGGATGCGACGCGACGGGCCGAATCTTGGCAAATCCATCGGCGTTTTCGGCGGGCAGTTCATAAAACGTCCCCAGGCAGTTCAGTAAATCCCGTTCGGTAGCCACTTCCCGGTCAATCCGGCTGGTTGCTGATTTAGCCAACCGGGTAAACGCAGCAGACCCCAGTGGTAAACGCCACCGGCGGCCCAGGTCGTCAACAATTAATGCCGACGATTCATCAATGGTTATCACATCCTTCGGAATGGCGAATTTCTGGTCGATGAACTGCCGGGTTTTTTCGTCGTTTTTTGGGGTTAGTTTCATCTCCGCGTCCAGTTCGTAATACCCCACCGGCACCGTTTTGCCCTCGTTCAGCGTGACCGCCGAAACACCCAACGCCCGGCGATTATCGCCCAGGCCGTAGAGAAGGCCACCCATCACATTGGGTTCGTTGGCCTTTGCCAACCCCGTAAACAGCTTATCGGGCGCGGTAGGTCGCTTGTCGGTATCTCCGTAAAAAAAGTGTACGGTGGTGGTGGTAGCCTTGTCGGTCACTACCCGAACCCACTCCCCCGCATCGCCGGGGGTAAACTCGACGGGAGCGGCACCACCAGCAGGCACCGTTACCGAACGCAGCGGTTGCCACGTGCCGTTGCCTTTCAGATCGACCTGAAACGTAAAGTTAACAATTTGGCTACCCGCATTTTGAATCCAGGCCGACCGTTGGGGCCAGCCTGCAAACAGAAACGGTTCGGAGGGTTGGTTGGCGGCTACGGCTTCGTTGAGCCAAACGGCACCTTCGGCGGTTTTTGGCCCAAGCTGATCGGGTAGTGCAGGCGAGGTAAACCAGAGGTTTGAATTGGATTGCCCCGGCCCTTCGATGTTCCCCTTTATTTTTCGGCGGTTCAAAAATTCCTTTTGGGCCGAATCGTCGCAACCGAACACCAACTGATTATTCCAGCGGGTAAAATCGCCGATTACTTTGAGGTACGCCGACCGGGGCCGGATGCCGACCGTGTTACTGACCGAAAACGTCGGCGGAAACCGCCAGAACATCCCGTGCATAGTCATCAGAAAATCGGGTTTTCCCACCGCACCGACATCCCGGATACGGGGCCACTCGGTGTTCCAGCCGTGCGCCCCGTCGTAGGTATGACTGGCCTTGGGCAAGCGAAAAAACGACCAGGCTCCCGCTCCCCGAACCCCTACCACCACCGATTTATGATCCCAGCCCGTGGCCCATATCGGGTCTTTGGCGGGGTTAGCGTTGCCGTAAATCCCCCCCGGCCCGGTCACCTCCACAAACTGACTGCGTCGCACCACGGTCCAGTCTTTACCGTTCCACTCGGCCAATACACCCGATTTAATATCGAACTGTTTCAGGGCGGCCTCCGAAGCCTCGCCATTGTTGGAATACACCAGCACCCCCTGACCGGAATACAGCCCTTTCCCGTGCGCCCCCGGCAGCAATGTCCCCGGCTGATTGGTCGAAACGTCTTCGCCTTTCGGCTGACGCACGTTGGCATCTTCGTAGAGCATATGGGTTTTCAGCGTTTTCACATCAACCTCATAAAAACCCTCTTCCATTGTCCCCGTGTAGACCTGGTGGGCGGGGTCGGTCAGATGTCGGGCCGTACCCGTGTACCGACCGGGGGCTTCGGAGTACGGAATCACCCGCACCGTTCGGTTGGTGTCGATGGCGTAGGGGCCGATAAACAACTGCTTGCTTTCAGGGTGAATCATCCGGTTGGCGGGCGTTCCTCCCGTGCTTTCGGGGCGAACGGTGAGCCGGAGATCGGGGCTGATTTCATACAGCTTATCGGATGATCCTTTCGGTAAATGGGGCCCGTAGGTAATGACCCACAGGCGGTTGGCCCAGGGTACCACCGCCCCCGTTCCACACTCGCCCTCGTTGTTGTAGTAGGCCAGACTTGGATAAATGCCACTGATACAGAGGGGTTTGGGATGCGTTTGCCCCCGCACACTAAACGAAATGGATAGTAAGCCGGTAAGTACCCACAACAGCATGGGCCGGGTGAGCCGGAGAAAAGAAACGTGCATAATGATGACGAAAAGATTGTTTCGCCGGTCTGGATAGTCGTTGACGAATGCCCAAACTAGCTACGTGTTGACATTGGATGAGTACGGCCCCTTATTTCCAGTCGGGGTTCTGTTCGAGCGTTGGGTTGGCCTGAATTTCCTCCAGCGGAATGGGGTAATAGCGGTGTTTGGGCAACGGGGTGCGTTGGGGATACACATCGTTGACCGCTTTCGGAATAACCGTCAGGAACGTATTGGTGCGGGTGAGATCGTACCAGCGGTCGGCTTCGCCGAAAAACTCCCAGGAGCGTTCCTGCAAAACGGCGTTGATAAATTCGTCCTTACTCAGCCCGGTTTTCAAATCGGCCAGCCCCGCCCGGCGACGAACGGTGTTGATGTTGGCATAGGCCGCAGCCGTAGGGCCACTGAGCCGGGCCTCAGCTTCGGCGGCAATCAGGTACACATCGGCCAGCCGCAGAATTGGAAAATTGCAGTTGTTGGCTTCGGCAATGGAATTGGGGTCGCGGTATTTTCGGATCAGCACCCCCTTTGGCGTAACGGGCGTGATGTCTTTTTGCAGGACAATCTTGCCCGACACATCCCGGTAGTTGGTATCCAGCAACTGCCGCCGTTTGTCTTTGGGGTCGAACGAGTTAAAAAAGCCCTGGTAGGCAAACCACGACCCAAACGACACCTTTGCGTAGTCGATACCGCTGCTATTGCGGGGACCGGCAATGCCCATCACCGTGAGCCAGCGACCGGGGGTTTGCCGTTCGGCTTCCACCGCCCACATGTTCTCAACCCGTGCGGCATCCTCTTTGTCAACGTCAAACACATCAACCGGGTTGGGCATCAGCGCGTATTTTCCTGACGCAATAACCCCCTGCGCCAGTTGCAGTGCCCTGCTCCAGTCTTCGTTGTACAGGGCTACTTTGGCGTACAATCCCTGAGCGGCTTCCTTGCTGGGGCGACCTTTCACCAGGCTGGCCGAGTTGGTGGGCAAATCGGCAATGGCTTGCTCCAGATCACTGTAAATCTGCTTATAGACATCAACACGGGGACTTTTGCCCACTACGGCTTCCGTTTCGCCTACGCTGGCGTTCGTTTTAATCAGGACATCCCCGAAATTCTTCGTCAGCGTCCAGTGATAGAACGCCCGCAGGCAATAGGCTTCGGCCACAATTTCGGCCCGGCGTTTCACGTCCATCTGAATGGCCGGTACTTTTTCAATAGTCCAGTTGGCATTTTCGATGCCTTTGTAGCTGAATCGCCAGACACCCGCCGGTCCTTCCGTTTCGTGCCGCCCCGAACTCCTTTGGGCTGTGAAGTAGGGGTCGTAGGTAAAGAGCGTGATCGTATTGCGCCCCACCACTGCACGGGGGTAGGTTTGGTCGGCGGCAAATTCAGAAGACGCTACCAGGGGGAAGCCGAACAAGTTGATGAGCGATCCGTATGACGCAGCAACGGCGGCTTCGGCATCGGGGCCGGTTTTATAAAAATTGGTGGTAAAAATAGACGAGTACACCGTCTCGTCGAGTTTACAGGCCGTCAATAGGGCCGCTATGAGAAGAAAAAGGAGCTTTTTCATGCGTTCGTTAAAAAGATACCTGTAAGCCGCCTAAATACGAGCGGGCGATGGGGTAGGTGCCGTTGTCGATAAACAGCGTGGTAGAATTTCCGAAATTATTTACCTCCGGGTCAAAGCCCGTGTAGTTGGTGAATGTTAGCGCGTTGTTGGCACTGACGTAGACCCGCATCTGGTTGATTCCCCGCAGTTTGGGCAGGGTGTAGCCCAGCGTTACGTTCTTCAGCCGCACAAACGAAGCGTTCTCTACATAGCGGTCCGACAACGGCAATCGCCCACCCTGAAAGCCCAACGCATATTCGTTGTTGGGGTTTGTCGGAGACCAGCGGTTGGCCGTACCCGCCAGCAGGTTCTGTTGGCCCAACGGAGTTTCGAAGGTGTATCGAAATAAATTCAGGAGACTGATGCCCTGAACGCCCTGCAAAAACAGGCTCAGGTCGAAGCCCCGAAATCGCCACGAACTCGATACCCCGAAGAGATATTTCGGTTGGGCATTGCCTACAATCATCTGATCGGCAGCCGAAATTTTCCCGTCGCCGTTCACATCCTTTACTTTTGGGCCACCTACCCGGCCATCGTAACCCGGCAGGATACTCTCGCCGGTCTGCGTGATGCCGTCGAACAGGTAGGTTCGGTACAATCCCATTGGGTAGCCAATTTTCAGCAGGGCAAATTCGGAGCGGGGCAGTTCCTGCAACACCCCGTCGAGGGCCAGCACCTCATTTTGATTAACGGTGATGTTGGCCGAGGCATCCCACTGCAAGGCCCGCCCCGATCCCGGCACAATCCGCCCACTGAGGGCCAGTTCAACACCCCGGTTGCGAATGGACCCGTAGTTGCCGGTTATGGCCGAGTAGCCCGACGATTGGGGCAAGGCTTTCTGGAACAGCAGGTCGTCGGTTTGTTTGGAATAGTAGTCAGCGACGACTGACAAGCGGTTTTTGAACAGGCTGATGTCGAGGCCAACGTCAATCTGCGTCGATTTTTCCCAGCGAAGGTTCGGATTCGGAATCGAGCCGGGATTGATCCCATTGACCGTGTTGTGGTTGAAATTATACGTCAGGCCCGACGCACTTACCGTTGCCAGCGACTGATAGGGACCAATGGCCCCGGCGTTGCCGGTGATTCCCCAACTGCCCCGAAGTTTTAAATCGGAGATTACGGGCAGCGATTTCATGAACGGTTCTTCCACAATTCGCCAGGCCCCAGCAATAGCCGGGAAGAAGCCGTATTTGTTGTTTTCGCCAAACTTGGTGGCTCCGTCCACGCGGGCCGTCAAGTCCAGAAAATACCGATCCCGATAGCCGTAATTGACCCGACCGAGGTACGAATCCAGGCGACTTTTGCTTTTGTTGCTGCTCACGGTGCGATCCACGGCCAGTTGGATGGCGTTGTTTTGGGTAACGTCGTTGGGAAAATTGCGGGCAGACTGACTATTTACCTGCCCTACCTCAGCCTGCGAAGCCAGCACGACCGTTGCGGCCAGGGTATGACGCTCTGCCAACCGGGTGCGGTACGTGAAAATACTTTCGTGCAACAGCGTCCGGCCATACGTGTTGGTGTTGCTCGCCGTGCCGCCCCCCGATGCCAGTTGCGATTTGCTCAACAGCGATAGGGGCGAGTAAAATTCGCCGAGCGTACTGCCCACGTCGGCGTTGAAACTGGCCCGATAGGTAAGGCCTTTCAGCAGGGTGAAATCAATGTAGGCATTCACCAGCAACCGTTGAGCCGATTGCTGATTGAGGGGTGTAATGAAGTTAAGCGGGTTGGTAACCTCCTGATACTGACCGTTCATCTGGTCCTGAAACGGGAAAATCGTGCCATCTTCCCGGTACGGGACAAGGGTTGGCGGGGCCGCCACTGCCGCTCCCAAAACGCCCCCTCTGCTGCTCGTAACGTCGGAACTGATGCCACCCACGGTCACTCCGTTGTTGACAGTGTAGCCATAATAAAGACTGGTACCAATTCGGACCCGTTTCGAGATGGTGTGGTCGAGGTTGGAGCGCAGCGAGTAGCGCGTAAAATTGGAGTTTCGGACAATACCATCCTGGTTGAAGTAGTTGAGCGACACGGCCAGTTGGGTCTTCTGGTTGCCGCCCGTTACCGAAAGCTGATGGCTCTGCATCCTGGCCTGCCGAAAAATCAGTTTCTGCCAGTCAAACCCGTCGCCCAAACTGGTTGGGTTGGCGTAGATGGGCCGTTTGTACACCTCGTTTTCGAGGGCGGCAAACTGACGGGCATTCAATACGTCTATGGTTTTGTTGACTTGCTGAACGCCTGCATACCCGTCGTAGCTAACCCGCGTAAGGCCATCCTTACCCCGTTTGGTTGTAATCAGCACCACCCCGTTGGCGGCTCTGGAACCATAAATGGCCGTGGACGAAGCATCCTTCAACACGTCAATCGACTCAATGTCGTTGGGGTTGATCTGCGACAGGGGGCTAACATCCGAAACTCCACCGCCATTGGCAATCTGAATCCCGTCGATCACATAGAGCGGTTCCGAACTGCCGTTGATCGAGTTGGTTCCCCGAATCCGCACGCTGACATTACCCCCCGGTGCGCCGGAGTTCTGGGTAATCTGCATCCCGGCCACTCGTGCCTGCAAGCCCTGCGCCACGTTGGCAACGGGGGTCTGGAGCAGTTCGGCGGCCTTAATGGAGGCAATGGAACCCGTTGTTTCG
>Ga0209181_10004962_pt1 | contig 19408 bp, 16 predicted proteins | sample MAT05_FD_187208 | JGI IMG/M metagenome (GOLD analysis project Ga0209181, IMG submission 187208) | Freshwater microbial communities from Lake Fryxell liftoff mats and glacier meltwater in Antarctica - MAT-05 (SPAdes) (version 2) | ecosystem: Environmental > Aquatic > Freshwater > Ice > Liftoff... | reverse complement strand
TGCCGCTGACGCCGGCGCCGACCAGTTCGACGCCGAGGTCCTTGTGCTTCTCGGCGAGGGTCGCCTTCATCATCGTAACGTAGCCGGTCTTGCCGACGCCGCCGGCGGTGATGCTGTCGCCGAGGAAGACGACGCGGTCGCCCTTCTGAAGGCCGGCGGGGTTGTCGGCGCCGGCGGGGCCGACGAGGAGAACGGCGGCCGCGGCGGCGGCGGAGAGGCGGACGAACATGGGGTGTCCTTTCGGGCGGGTGGGACCGCCATGATCGGACACGCCGGGGGCGGCGTCAAGGCGCCGCGGATCAGCCGACGAACACGCCGCCCGGCAGCGCCCCGCCGCCGAAGACCGCGAGGTCCTGGAACGTCGCCGGCTCGGCGCTCCCGGTGAAGTTCGCACCCAGGTACACCCGCACCTTGGCCGGCGAGCCCTCGCCGCTCCCGACCACCACGTCCGCCCGGCCGTCGCCGTCGGCGTCCTTCGCGGCCAGCCGCACCCCGCCGCGGTCCGTCGTGTTGCCGGCGACGAAGAAGTTCGCCACGGGCGCCGCCTGCGCGCCCGCCACGTCGCCGGCGCTGACGATCGCGCCGGACAGGATGAACACCCGCGGGGCGCCGCCGGGGCCGCCGCCGAAGATGAGGTCGTCGTTCCCGTCGCCGTTCACGTCGCCGGACGCCACGAACACGCCGTTGCGGAGCGTCGTGGAGTCGGTGCCGGGGAAGGCGAAGAAGTCGCCGACCAGCCGGACCGGGGTGCCGCCCAGGAGGGTGGTGCCGTTGAACAGGGCGGTGCGCGGGCCGCCGAGGAAGCCGGCGCACACCACCAGGTCCGGGGTGCCGTCGTTGTTGACGTCGCCGAACGCGGCGCGGGCGCCGCCGCGGAAGTTGGCGTCGTCGATGCCGAAGAAGTTCGCCCGAATGGTGGTGGTGCCGTCGGCGTTGCGGGTGAAGATGCTCACCCGCGGGCCGCCGCCCTGGTCGGGCGTGACGGCGAACTCGGCCCGGCCGTCGCCGTCCACGTCGGCCGCGGTCACGAACCCGCCGCCGGTGAAGTTGCCGCCGAACGGGTCGAACGGGGCGACGAGGACGGTGCTGTTGTCCACCCCGCTGATCACGGCCACCCGGATCGGCACCCCGGGACCGGTCACGAGGACGGTGTCCGCCGTGCCGTCCCCGTTGACGTCCGCGGTGGCGGTCCGCAGGGTGGTGGCCACGCCGCCGAACGGGTTGAGCGTGGCCGTCGGGGTCGTGGGGTACTGACCCGCGGGGTTCGGGAGGAACAGACCCGCGGTGCCGTTCGCCTGGCCCGAGATCCCGAGAGCCCCGCCCAGGCCCGCCGGCCCTGCCACCGGCGTCAGCGCGACGTCGTTCCCGGTCCCGCCGGTGTAGCTGATCACGTACGGAATGCCGCCGGCGGTGACGGTCGCCCCCTGCGGCAGCCCGGCGAACGTCCCGGTGACCGCGTCCGTCCCGTCGTTGTCGATCAAGACGAACGTCTGGCCGACCGGCAGCGGGGTTCCGGTCACGTTCAGGGTGGCCCCGGTCACGTTCACCGTACCCGTGACGGCGAGGTTGCCGGTGGGGTTCCCCGCCGTGCCGATGACCGGGGCGAACGTGGTCCCCGCGCCGAGGGTGGTGTTACCCGCCTTGAGCGTGACCGCGGCGACCGGCCCGCCTGCCGCCGGCGCGACCGTCCCGGCGGTCCCGGTCAGCGCCCCGATGGTCCCGTTACCGCCGACCGTCCCGGCGGTCACGGTCACCGCGCTGGCGGCCTGGGCTCCGTTCACCAGCAGGACCCCGGACTCGACCGTGGTGGCCCCGGTGTACGTGTTCGCGGCGGTCAGGGTGGTGGTCCCGTTTCCGGTGAAGGAGAGGGCGAAGTTCCCGCTGATGACGCCGTCGATCGTCAGGCTGCCCCCGGCACCGCTCCCGTTGCCGATGCTCGCGTCCGCGGTCAGGATGACCGGCCCGCCGACGACCCCGGCGAGCCCGGTGGACGTGCGAAGGGCGCCGTTGCCGGCGATCCCGGTGCCGGCGATGCTGATCGGCTCGACCCCGATGTCGGCCCGGACGTTGAGGACCGCACCGGTGGCGACCGTCGTTCCGCCCGCGGGCGTCCCGAGCCCGGCCGCGCTGGTCACGATCAGCGTCCCGGCGGTCACGGCGGTGCCGCCGGTGTAGGTGTTCGTTCCACTGAAGGTGGTCATGCCGCTTCCGACCTTCACGACGGCGTCGGTGAAGGTGCCGGGCTGGCCGATCGGGCCGCCGATCGTCAGGGTGCCGGCCCCTCCGATCGAGATGCCGGCGGCGACGCCGACCCCGGTGCTGGCCAGGGTGACCGGTCCGGTGACGGTCCCGGTCGTCGTGGAGAGCAGGTTCCCGGCGTTGGGGACGGGGCCGGCGGCGCTCTGGACGGTGATCGGCTCGGCGTCGAGGACCGCAAGCACGTCGAGCGTCGCCCCGGGCGCGACGGTGGTCCCGACCGTCGTCGCCCCGAGGGCGGCGGCGCTTGCCGCCGCCAGCGTCCCGGAGTTGATGGTGGTGGCCCCGGCGAACGTGTTCGCCCCGCTCAGGGTGAGCGTGCCGGGTCCGCTCTTGTTGAGGGCGCCCGCCCCGCTGACGACCCCGGTGACGGCCGCGGCCCCCGTGTTCGTGACGTTCACCCCCCCGGTCGTCGCGACCGCCGCCGCGGTCAGGGTGTCAGCGTTGATGGAGAGGCCGACCAGGGGCGCCACCCCGCCGACGGCCCCGACGAACGTGGTGGCGGCGGTGGTGGTGACGCCCAGGTTGAAGGCGCCGTTGACGGTGCTACCGAAGGTGATCGAGCCGCCGGTCAGGGCGGAGTCGGCCAGGAGCGTGACCGGCCCGTTGTACGTCTGGTTGTTGACGCCGGTGTCGAACCCGAGGGCGACGTTCAGGGACGTGGTCTCGACCGACGCGGCGACGGCGAAGGCGGGGAACGTGCCGGCCGTCGTGGCGATGGTGAACGACTCGGCGCCGGCGGCACCGACGATGTTCAACTGCGTGACCGGGATCAGGGCGACCAGACTCCCGGTGGACGTCTGGGCGCCGCCCAGGAAGGCGTTCCCCGCGGCCGCCCCGGTGAGGGTAATGGTGTTGCCGACCCCGGCGTCGAAGGTGAGGGCCAGGTCGTTCCCGGTCATCGACGCCGTGGCGCCTGGGTCGAGAGTGAACGTGAGGGTGGACCCGGTGAGGTCGAGCGTCGCGGGGACCGAACGGTCCTCGAGCTCGGACACGCGGGGCCGGAAGCAGAACTTGTTGAGCTTGGTGCGGGGGACAGCTGCGCCTTTCGGTCAGTGATGCGAGTCCGTCTGCCACCCGCCCACGGTAAGATGGGCGAATTGGGCAACAGGCGGGTTCCGAGTTCCAATCAGCATAAGGAGTGGAAACCCGCTTCTCAATCAGATTGCACCGGGAACAGGTACTTCGGCCGAGTATCGCCCCATCGGACTCGAGTCGGCGTGACGACCCGGCACCCGCCGGTTACCTCTCCAGCACCTCGCGCCAGACCGCCGGCACTTCGAGGTAGGCGTCGGCGTAGGTCCGCTCCAGCGGGAGGGTGACGAACGCCTCGTCGGCCGTCAGGTAGAGCGGCACGTCCGGCAGTTGCTCTCCGATCGCGAACGGCTGGATGGCCGCCGTCACCCGGACCGAGGAGCAGTACGACGCGGCCAGGAGCGGGCGGTCGGCGGTCGGCGTCACGGGAGGCTGTCCGTTCCGCACCCGGGTGACGCGCCGCCAGATCGCGGCGTGCAACCCGTCGGGGGCGTGCCGCGGCGGGGCGAACGGGTTGACGAGGACGAAGTGGACCCCGGACGCGAGGAGGTCCGCGGCCTTCTCGACGAACGCGGCGTGGTTCTCACGATCCTTGGTATTCCCGGGTGAAACGACCTCGATCACGGCGACGACCGCGTGTCGGCCGTCCCGCACCTGTAGCCGCCGCCCCGGCGGACGGCGGGCCGGCGTGGCCCGCTGGACCACGGCAACCGTCGGTTCGGCCCCGGTCGGGAGAGCCGGCGGCTCCGCGGCTCCGGACTGAAGGGCCAGGATGTCGGCCTCGACCTCCGCGACCCGCTGGGCGGTCTGGGCGTAGTACCCGGCCGGGAGCACGCCGTGGTTCAGCGCGTGCCGGATGCCGACGAGCCACACGTTGTGGAAGTCGTGGTAGACCCCGGCGTCCACCTTCGTCCAGTCGTGCATCGGCATCCGACATCCCCCGCGGTGGTGCGGCCCGCTTACAATTTACCCGATCGCAACCCACCCGGGGACTTACGTCCCTCGGCTCGCCGGAAAACTGCTCATGGCCGCCAACTTCCAGCTCGTCAGCGAGTACGCCCCGGCCGGCGACCAGCCGAAGGCCATCGAGCAGCTCGTCGCCGGGTTCGAGCGCGGCAAGGGCTTCCAGGTTCTCCTCGGCGCCACCGGAACGGGCAAAACCTTCACCGCCAGCAACGTCATTGCCGCGCTCAAGAAGCCGACGCTCGTCCTCGCCCACAACAAGACGCTGGCGGCACAGCTGTACAAGGAGTTCAAGGGCTTCTTCCCGCACAACGCGGTGCAGTACTTCGTCAGCTACTACGACTACTACCAGCCCGAGGCGTACATCCCGCAGCGCGACATCTACATCGAAAAAGACAGCTCCATCAACGAGAACATCGACCGCCTCCGCCTCGCCGCCACGTCCGCGCTCGTGAGCCGCGAAGATGTCATCATCGTGGCATCGGTATCGTGCATCTACGGGCTCGGGTCGCCGACCGACTACAAGCGGATGATGGTCTACGTCCAGAAGGGCGAGGTCATCGACCGCGACAACCTGCTGCTGCGCCTCGTGGACATCCAGTACCAGCGGAACGACATCGCCTTCGAGCGCGGCAAGGTGCGCGTCCGCGGCGACACCATCGACATCTGGCCGGCGTCCGAAGAGGTGGCGTACCGCATGGAGCTGTTCGGCGACGAGGTAGACGCACTCTCGGTCATCCACCCCGTCAGCGGCGAGACGATCAAGGCGCTGGAGGAGCTCTACGTCTACCCGGCGAAGCACTTCGTGACGCCCGAGGAGCGGGTGAAGGACGCCATCGTCGGCATCGAGGCGGAGCTGACCGCCCGGCTGGAACAGTTCAAGACGGAGGGGAAATTGCTGGAGTACGAGCGGCTGAAGGCGCGCTGCCGCTACGACCTCGACATGCTGCGGGAGGTGGGCTACTGTTCCGGCGTCGAGAACTACGCCCGGTGGTTCAGCGGCCGCGCCCCCGGCGAGCCGCCGTACACGCTCATCGACTTCTTCCCCGAAGATTTCTTCGTCGTGGTGGACGAGAGCCACGTCAGCCTGCCGCAGGTGCGCGGCATGTTCCACGGCGACTTCGCCCGCAAGACGACGCTCGTGGAGCACGGCTTCCGCCTGCCGAGCGCGCTGGACAACCGGCCGCTCAAGTTCCCCGAGTTCGAGGGGCGGCTCAAGCAGTGCCTGTGCCTGTCGGCGACGCCCGCCGCCTACGAGCTGGAGCGCGCCGGCGGCGAGGTGGTCGAGCAGGTGATCCGGCCGACGGGGCTGGTCGATCCGGTGATTCACGTCAAGCCGGCGCGCGGGCAGGTGCCGGACCTGAAGGCCGAGATTCAGGCCCGCGCCGCGAAGAGCGAACGGACGCTGGTGACGACGCTCACCAAGCGCATGGCCGAAGACCTGTCGACGTTCTTCCGCGACGCCGGCATGCGCTGCGCGTGGCTTCACAGCGAACTCGACGCCATCGAGCGCATCCAGGTGCTGCGCGAGCTGCGCGAAGGGAAGTTCGACGTGCTCGTCGGCGTGAACCTGTTGCGCGAAGGCTTGGACCTTCCCGAGGTGTCGCTGGTCGCCATCCTCGACGCCGACAAGGAGGGGTTCCTACGCTCGTCAACGTCGCTGATTCAGACGATCGGCCGGGCCGCCCGCAACGTGAACGCGGAGGTGATCCTGTACGCCGACAACGTGACCGACAGCATGGCCCGGGCGATGGGCGAGACGAACCGGCGGCGCGACGTGCAGCTGGCCTACAACGCCGAGCACGGCATCACCCCGCGGTCGGTGGTGACGGCAATCCGCAACTCGATCGAGGACGAGATCGAGGCGCACAAGATGGCGACGGAGGCGGCCACGGGCGCGACCGACGCGGCCGGGGCCGACTACGTGACGATCGAGTACGTGCAGTCGCTGTACGCCGAGATGCTGGAGGCGGCGAAGGGGCTGGACTTCGAGCGCGCCCAACAGCTGCGCGACCAGGTGGTGAAGTTGGAGACCGAGTTGAAGAAGAAGTACGGCGACGGTGCACCGCCCAGCGTGCTCGGCGGCAAGGTGGTACCGCCGAGCCTGCCGGAGAAGAAGAAGCGCGGCAAGGGGAAGCCGCGCCGCTGGGAGGGGAAGAAGTAGCGAGCGGAGCGTTTTTGCCGCACGATGAAGACCGATGAAGGCACGATCTGAACAATGATTTTTGTCCGATCGTGCCTTCATCGGTCTTCATCGTGCGGCAAAAACGCTCCGCGGGGCAGCGCCGAGTTGCGGTTGCACACGCGGAATCGTTGTGCCTAGAATCCGCGGTCCACGGACGGACGCGTTCCGCACGCACCGGGAAGGATACCGGAATGGCCCTGGCAGTCCCGCCCGGCGGTTCGACGCCGCCCACCCCGCCGCCGGCCGCGGTTCCCGCCCCCGTCCCGGCCCGGACCCGCCGCCAGACCCGGTCCGCCCCGCCCCGCACGCCCGACCTGTCCGTCGTCGTCGTCAACTTTTGCCAGTGGCGGAACACCGCCCGGCTCGTCACCCAGCTCCGCCACTCCGTCGCCTCCCGTACCGGCACCGCCGACGTGGTCATCGTCGATAACCACTCGCCGTTCCACCCGGTCGTGCGCCGGCTGACCGCGCTGCAGGGCGTCACCGTCCGCCGGTTCGGCCGCAACCACGGGTTCGCCCGCGCCGTGAACCGCGGCTGCCGCGTCGGCCGCGGCCGCTGGCTCCTCCTGCTGAACCCCGACGTGACCGTGCCCGACGGCTTCCTCGACGAGGTGCTGGCCGCCGTGCGGCGGCTGCCGGCGACCGACCCGCGCGCCGGCGTCGTCGGCTTCCGGCTGTTGAACCCGGACGGCACCGGGCAGGCGTCGGCGGGGCCGTTCCCCACGCTCGGGACCACCGTCGGCGGCATGATCCGACCGCGGTCGCGGCGGAAGTGCCGGCACCTCGCCGCTGACGACCGCACCGCGGTGCAGTGGGTGACCGGTGGGTGTCTGTTGGTCCGCCGCGACTGCTTCGAACAGCTCGGCGGGCTGGATGAAACCTTCTTCTTGTACTACGAGGACGTGGACTTCTGCCGCCGGGCCGCGGACGCCGGGTGGGGCGTGTGGTACGACCCGCGGCTGGAGGTGACGCACCACTGGCCGCTGCACGCCCGCCGGGTGCCGCCGCCGCTGCGGCTGATGACGCGGCACGCGCTGCTGACGTACGCCCGCAAGCACTGGCCGGGCTGGCAGTCGCGGGCGCTGTCGTGGCTGGTGTGGGCGGAAGCGGGGGTGCGGCAGGTGTGGGCGGCGGTGCGGGGCGACCGCGACGCGGCGTGCTGCCACGCCGAGACGCGCCGGCTCGTCGGCGACGTGACCCGCGGTCGGACGGACGAGGCGCGGAAGCGCATCCGCACCGCGGCGGCGTTCCTCCACCCCGTCGCCGCCGAGCAGGACGGGCGGACGGGCTGATTCCGTGGGGCCGGTTTCCAACCGGCCGTATCAGGTCCGGCCGGTTGGAAACCGGCCCCACGCCGGATCGGCCTCACGGCGAGCCGCTGAAGAACCCGTCGCGAAGCTTGCCGTCGCGGGCCAGGAAGAACTTCAGCGGCAGGAACGTCGCGTAGTCGCGGTGCGACAGCACGAACGACACGTCGTCCAGCCGCAGCGTCTCCCACTGGTGCAGGCCCACCAGGATGTCGCCGCGCTGCACGCCGGCCGCGCCCGCGACGCCGCCGGGGACCACCTCCGTCACCAGCAGCCCGCCGCGGAGGAGGGGGTTGGCCTTCGCCACGGCGTCGGCGGCGACGGCGTTCAGCTTCATGCCGAGCCGCTTCCACGCCACCTCGGCCGGGTTCGCGGTCACCTTCGTCGCCGGCTCCAGGGCCAGTTCCAACGGCTCCACCGCCGCCCCGCCGCGGCTGACGCGCACGGCGAGCTTCCCCGCCGGCTTGTCGAGCAGGCCGCGCTCCAGGTCGATGGCGCTGAGGACCGCCACGTCGTCCACGCGGTCGATCACGTCGCCGGCCTTGAATCCCGCCGCGGCCGCGGGCGACCCCGCCTCCACGGCGTCAACCGACACGCTCCGGCGGACCGGCCCCTCGGTGATGTCGCGGGTCACGTCGCTGCGGACGGTCAGCCCGTGCCGGACGCCGCCGCGGCGGACCGCCAGCATACTCGCCGCCCGGCCGACGACGAAATCGACGGGGAGTGCGAAGCCGATGTTCTGGGCGCCGGCGCGGATGGCGACGTTCACGCCGACCAGCTCGCCGAGGACGTTCAGGAGCGGGCCGCCGCTGTTGCCGGGGTTGATGGGGGCGCTCGTCTGGATGAGGTTCTTGTACCCGGTGTCCTTGTTCAGCGACACGTCGCGCCCCTTGAACGACACGCGGCCCTGCGTGACCGTGTGCTCGTACCCGAAGGCGTTGCCGATGGCGATGACCGGTTCGCCGACCATCAGGTCCGCGGCCGTGCCCGGCGGCAGCACCGGCAGCGGCCGGGCCGGGTCGATCTTCACCAGCGCCAGGTCGGCGTCCTTGTCGGTGCCGACGACGCGGGCCGGGTAGCCGGTGCCGTCGTGGAGGCGGACCCGCAGGGCGGACACGTCGTCGATGACGTGGAAGTTGGTGAGGACGTACCCGCGCGGGTCGAGGACGATGCCGGTCCCCATGCCGTTGACCTGCTGCGGCCGCACCGGCGCCCGGCTGAACGGGTCGTCGGCCGGGGCGGTGACCGTTCGCTCGGAGTGGATGTTGACGACGGCCGCCTTCACCTTCTCGTACACGTCCACGACCTCGTCGCGCCGCTTGCCGGGGGTGACGGCGCGGCCCGACGCGGGCACGACCTCCGTCGGCTCGGCCGAGGCCGCGGGGGTGGTCGGTGGTGCGGCGACGGCCAGCCCGAGGGCGGCGGCGAGGCCGGCCGGGAGGAAGAGTTTGCGGAAGTAGCGCGAGGCCGTCGGCGAACGCATGGTGACCCCGGAGCTGCCGTGCCGGACGTGCGGGACCCGCGGGGGCGGCCGTCCGTGCCGTCGGTTGACGCGTGAACGATCGGCGTGCCGGCGGCGGCCGCTGCATCGCGTCAAGCGGTGGAAGCTCAGGGATTTCCAGCCCGGGGCGCGACTGCGACGGCGGTGCGGGGTGCGGAGGGGTCCGCGGGTTCGGCCGGTCCGTGCGGCGGTGCGGGTCGGTCCGGTTGTCCGGCAGCGGCGGCGGCCGTAGCGTGTGCGAGTGGGCCGCAGAACCGGCACGACCGGCAAGGGGTGAACGATGGCGCGGGTGGACCGAATCCGGGCACTGCTGGCCGAGTCGCCCGACGACCCGGAACTGCACTACGCCCTGGCGATGGAGCACTCGAGTGCCGGCGACGACGCCGGGTGCGTGGACGTGCTGCGGGCGCTGATCGGGACGTTCGCCGCGGCTCCGTTCATCCCGGCGTACCTGCAGGCGGGTCAGGCGCTGGCCCGGTTGGACCGGACGGACGAGGCGGCGGCGGTGCTGCGCGACGGGATCGCGGCCGCGGAGCGAGTGGCGACGCCGGCCGCGCTGCACGCCCGCGGCGAGATGCTCGGCCTGCTGGCGACGGTGGAGTAGGCGGATCAGTCCCACGCGAACAAGCCGACGCGGTTCCCATCCGGGTCGCGGACGAACACCTCGCGGTAGCCCTCGGCGCTCACGGCGACCGGCCCGTCCGACGCGATCCCTCGTTCCCGTAGGAACGCATCCACGTCCGCGACCTCGAAGTGAAGCACCACACCGCCCGGGTTCGGGGTGCCAGACTTCAACGCGACCCGGGCGCCGCGTGCGTCCTGCAGCAGCACGAAACCCGTCGCCGCGTCGCTCACCACGACCTTCAGCCCGAGCGTCGTTTCGTACCACGCGCGGGCCGCGGCGACGTCGGCGACGGCCAGCTCGACCATGAACAGGGTGGGCATGGGGACAGGATAGCGGCCGCGGGAAACTGGGCTGGTAAGGCCGGGGGGCATGGGGTAAACCGGGTCGCCCGCGGTGCCCACAAGGAAGCCCATGCCGCCGCTGATTCACCCGACGGCCGTGGTGTCCGCCGACGCCCGCCTGGCGCCCGACGTGACCGTCGGCCCGCTCGCGGTGATCGACGGCCCGGTCGAGCTCGGCCCCGGCTGCACGGTCGCCGCACAGGCCCGCCTCACCGGCCCGCTGACGGTCGGGCCGAACAACCTCTTCGACACCGGCTGCGTGATCGGCGGCGCCCCGCAGCACAGCGCCTACGCCGGCGACCCGACCCGCGTCGAGATCGGCACCGGCAACACGTTCCGCGAGCACGTCACGGTTCACCGGGCGATGCCGGTCGGCGCCGGCCCGGGGACGGGCGTCACCGTCATCGGCGACGGCAACCTGTTCATGGCGGGCGCGCACGTCGCCCACGACTGCGTGGTCGGCAACCACGGCGTCTACGCGAACTGTGCCCTGCTCGGCGGTCACGTGACGACCGGCGACCGCGTGTTCATCAGCGGCAACTCGGCCGTCCACCAGTTCTGCCGCGTCGGCCGGCTGGCGCTGGTCAGCGGCACGTCCGCGAGCACCCAGGACGTCCCGCCCTTCTGGGTGATCCAGAACTTCAACCGCGTCTGCGGCGTGAACGTCATCGGGATGCGGCGGGCCGGGATGCCGAGCCCCGAGATCAACGCCGTGCGCCGCGTCTTTCGGATGATTTACGTCGAGAAACTGCTGATCCCTACGGCGCTGATGCGGGCCGAGGCCGAGTACGGCGGCCTGCCGGCGGTGCGGGAGCTGATCGACTTCGTGCGGGCGTCGAAGCGCGGGGTCGGCGGCGCGGCCGCGTTCCAGACCAGCGGCGAGGCCGCCTGATGCAGAGGACAGAGGGCAGAAGTCAGAGGACAGAAAACAGAGCCAGTGTCTGATCTGTCCTCTGTCCTCTGTCCTCTGTCCTCTGTCCTCTGCCGAGGAGCCGATGGAGCGGTGGGACGCGGTCGTCGCCGGCGGCGGGTTCTACGGCCTGTACCTGGCCGAGCAACTCGCCGCGCGGGTCCGCCGGGTGCTGCTGTGCGAGGCCGGGCCGGCGCTGATGGCCCGGGCGTCGTATGCGAACCAGGCCCGCGTCCACAACGGCTACCACTACCCGCGGAGCGTGCTGACCGCCGTCCGCAGCCGGGTGAACTTCCCGCGGTTCGTCGCCGAGTTCGGCCCGGCCGTGGACGCGACGTTCGAGAAGCTGTACGCCATCGCCCGCCGCAGCTCGAAGGTCACCGCCGGCCAGTTCGCCGAGGCGATGCGGCGCATCGGCGCCCCGGTCGAGCCCGCGGACGCGGCCCACCTGCGGCTGTTCGACCGCGACCTTGTCGAGGACGTGTTCCGCGTCCGCGAGTACGCCTTCGACGCGGCCCGCCTCCGCGACGTGATGGCCGAGCGGGTGCGTCGGGCCGGCGTCGTCGTGCGGCTGAACACTCCGGTCGAGAAGGTGGCTCGCCTCCCCGGCGACGGCCTGCGGGTACGGGCGGCAGGTGCCGAGTTGGCCGCGGGGCTGGTGGTGTCCTGCTCCTACGCACAGACGAACGCCGTCGCCGCGGCGTCGGGTTTGCCGGTGATCCCGCTGAAGCACGAACTCGCCGAGATGGCGCTGGTTGAAGTGCCGGACGAACTGAAGGGGCTCGGGGTGACGGTCATGGACGGCCCGTTCTTCTCGTGCATGCCGTTCCCGCCGCGCGGGCTCCACACGCTCAGCCACGTCCGCTACACGCCGCACGGCCACTGGTACGACCCGGCCCCGCGGCCCGCGTACGACGTGTTCGCCGCTGCCGAGCGCCGCACCGCCTTCCCGCACATGGTCCGCGACGCCGCCCGCTACCTGCCGGCGCTCGCCCGCTGCGCGTACCGCGACTCGCTGTGGGAAGTGAAGACCGTCCTGCCGCGCAGCGAGGCCGACGACAGCCGGCCGATCTTGTTCCGCCCCGACCACGGCGTGCCGAATTATCACGTGGTGATGGGCGGGAAAATCGACAACGTGTACGACGTGACCGACGAGTTGAACAAGCGGCTCGACGCGACCGCAACCCCGATCCGCGAAGCCGCATGACACACACCTCGCCGCGAACCGACGTGTTCGTGTCCGTCGTCGCCGCGCTGCGGAGCTACGCCCGCTTCCTGCCGGCCGTCGTGGAAGAAACCTGTGAGACGTTGGACGCCCACTATACCAATTACGAACTGATCCTGGTCGACAACGGCTCCCGCGACGACACGCACGAGGTGGTGCGGCAGTTGCTCGGGCGGTACAAGTGTGTCCGCTACCTGCGGCTGTCGCGCCGGCAGCAGCCCGAGACGGCGGTGATGGCCGGGCTCGACGCCGCCATCGGCGACTACGTGGTCACGCTCCACCCCGAGTTCGACCCGCCGGCGGAGATTCCGGCGCTCGTCGAGGGGTGCCGGGCGGGGTCGGACGTGGTGATCGGCGTGGCCCCCTTCCCGACCACGCCGGGGCTGACGTACCGCGTCCTCCGCTGGATTTTCCAGGGCGTCGCGGGGTCGGCGCTCGGCGCGAACGTGGTGCGGGTGAACAGCGGCTTCCGCTGCCTGACGCGGGCCGCGGTGAACGCCCTGACGCGGGTCCGGGTGCGGAAGCGGCACTTCGGCCTCCTCGCCGCCGAGATCGGGCTGACGACCGCGACGCACCCGTACCGCTTCATCGCGCGCGGCGGCAAGGCGCCGCGCGTGAACCTCCGCCGCTCCGCCCGCCGGGCCGTGAGCCTTTCGCTCGGGCACTCGGTCGCCCCGCTCCGCATCGTTTCACTCCTCGGCCTCGGCGGCAGCGCCCTGAGCGTCCTGTACAGTCTGTACGTGATCGGCGTGTACGTTACGAAGCCGGACGTGATGCCGGGGTGGACGCCGCTGAGCCTCCAGATGAGCGGGCTGTTCTTCCTCGTGTTCGTGATGCTCACCATGATCGGCGAGCACCTCGGGCGGTTGGTGGACGAGTCCGGCGGCCGGCCGCTGTACCACGTCCGCGAGGAGCAGGCCAGCGCCGTCATGCTCACCGACCTCACACGCCGCAACGTGATGAGCCAGTCCGAATAACGTGTGATGTTTGTTATGACTACGACCGCCCCGCCGCGCCAGGTGCCGGCCTTCACGGCCGACGAGTTCGCCCCCCGCGGCGCGGACTACTGCGTGTGCGTCTTCGTCATCAACGAGGCCACCAAGCTCCCGAAGCAGCTCGCCGCCATGCGGTCGCACTGCGCCGGGGTTGCCGACGTGGTCGTGGCCGACGGGGGCAGCACCGACGGCAGCACCGACCACACCACCCTCCGCGCCCACGGCGTGAACACGCTCTTGACGAAGACCGGAGCCGGCAAGCTCGGGGCGCAGATGCGGATGGCCTTCTCATGGGCGCTCGACCGCGGCTACCGCGGCGTCGTGGCGATGGACGGCAACGGCAAGGACGACCCCGACGCCATCCCGCGGTTCGTCGCCGCCCTCGAAGAGGGTTACGACCACGTTCAGGGTTCCCGGTTCGTACCGGGCGGCGTGTCGGAGAACCTGCCAGTGTCGCGGTGGCTCGGGGTGAAATTCGTTCACGCCCCGCTGGTGTCGCTGGCGAGCCGGTTCCGCTACACGGACACGACCAACGGCTTCCGCGGCTACAGCGCACGGTTCCTCGCCGACCCGCGGGTGGCGGCGTTCCGCGACGTGTTCCCCGGGTACGAGTTGCACTACTACCTGGCGATCCGGGCCGCCCGACTCGGGTTCCGGGTCAAGGAGATCCCGGTCGCGCGCCGATACCCGCGACACGGGCCGACGCCGACCAAGATTAGCCCGGTCCGCGGCAACCTGCGGGTTTTGCGGTGCCTGTTCGCCGCCTGCCTCGGCCGGTTCAACCCGTGAACCCGGAGACCGTCATGTCGGACGCACTCGTCGGCCACACCGGGTTCGTCGGCGGCAACCTCGCCGCGCAGCACCGGTTCGACGCCGTCTTCAGCTCGAAGACCATCGACGGCATCCGCGGCAAGCACTTCCGCCGGCTGGTGGTGAGCGCGATGCCGGCCGAGATGTGGGTCGCCAACCGCGACCCGGTCGCCGACCGCGCCAACCTCGAACGGCTGTGGGCGAACCTGGAGCAGTGCCGGGCCGACGAGTGCGTGGTGATCTCGACCGTCGCCGTGTACTCCACGCCGATTTGTGTGGACGAGGGGTCGATGATCGAGCCGAACTTCTCGACCCCGTACGGCGAGCACCGCTGGGTGTTGGAGCAGCGGGCGCGGCGGCACTTCCCGCGCAGCCTGTCGGTGCGGCTCCCCGGGCTGTACGGGCCGGGCCTGAAGAAGAACGCCGTGTACGACCTCCTCCACGACAACCGCGCGGACAAGCTGCACGCCGGCGCGACGTACCAGTTCTACCACCTCGGCCGCCTCGGCCGCGACATCGAAACCGCCCTCGCGGCGGGCCTCCGGCTCGTGAACCTGGCGACGGCGCCGGTGTCGGTGCGCGACGTGGCGCGGGCGGCGTTCGGCCGCGACTTCACGAACGACCCCGGCACCCACCCCGCGTGCTTCGACGTGCGCACGAAGCACGCGGAGTTGTTCGGCGGGCGCGGCGACTACCTCGAAACGCGCGAGCAGGTGCTGGCCGGGCTGACGCGGTTCGTCGCCGCCGCGCGGGCCGCGACCGCCCCGAGGCTCGCCGCGTGAAGCTGGCCGTCTCGAACATCGCCTGGCCCGCCGCCGAACACGCGGCCGTGCTTCCCGCGCTGCGGGAACTCGGCGTCACCGGCGTCGAGGTGGCGCCGACGAAGCTGTTCCCCGACCCGTCGGCGGCGTCGCCCGCGGACGTGGACGCGGCCCGCGGCTGGTGGGCCGATCAGGGCTTCACCGTCGTCGCCGCTCAAGCCCTTCTGTTCGGCCGCCCCGACCTCACGCTGTTCGATTCCGTCGAAGTGCGCGAGCAGACCCTGGACTACCTGGCGCGCGTGCTGGGGACGTGCGGCCGGCTCGGGGCCGGGGCGTGCGTGTTCGGCTCGCCGAAGAACCGCCGCCGCGGTGCGCTCCCGGAACCGGCGGCGTGTGACACCGCGGTGTCATTCTTCCGCCGCCTCGCGGCCCACGCCGCCGACGCCAACACGACGGTGGTGTTGGAGGCGAACCCGCCGCGGTACGGCGCCGACTTCGTGACCCGGGCCGCGGAGGCGGTCGAGCTGGTCCGCGCCGTGGGTCACCCGGCCTTCCGGCTCCACCTCGACACCGCGTGCATGACCCTCGCCGGCGACCCGGTCCGCGAGACGTTCGACGCCGGCTTCCCGCTGCTCGGCCACTTCCACGTCAGCGAGCCCGATTTGGGCGTACCAGGGCCGGGCGGCACGGTCGATCACGCGGCGTTCGCCGCAGAGCAGAAGCGCCGCGGGTACGCGGGCTGGGTGTCGCTAGAGATGCGCGAACCGACGCCGTTCGAGCTCGACACACTGGTCGAAGCCGTGCGGTTCGTCCGCGACGTGTACACGGGCTGAAAGCCCGGGGACGGCCGTCCCCGGGCTTCGTTCACCTCACGGTATCCAGTTCGTCTCCGGCCCCACGGCCAGGCAGAACTCCGCGAGCAGCTTCGCCGCGTTCGTCAGGTCGTCGAGGTGGACGACCTCCACCGGGCTGTGCATGTAGCGGTTCGGGATGCCGAGCAGGCCGCACGCCACGCCGCCCCGGCTCACCTGAATGGCGTTCGCGTCCGTCCCCGTCGCCCGCGGCACGCCGCGCACCTGCACCGGGATGCCGTGGGCTTTCGCCAGTTCGTCGAGCAGGTCGAACACCCGCGGGCTGATGTTCGGCCCGCGGAACAGCACCGGCCCCGCCCCGCACTTGATTTCGCCCTGCGTCTTCTTGTCGCTCCCCGGCGTGTCGGTCGCGTGCGTCACGTCCACCGCGATGCCGACCGTCGGGTCCACGGCGTAGCTCGCGGTAATCGCCCCGCGCAGGCCGATCTCCTCGGCCACCGTCGAGACGCCGTACACGGCCGCCTTCAGGCTCTTCCCCTTCAGCAGCCGCACGGCCTCCATCACGACCCAGAGACCGACCTTGTCGTCCATCGCCGGGCTGGCCGCGAGGCCGTTGCGGAGCGGTCGGTAGCCGAGCTCGAACGTCACCGGGTCGCCGTGCCGGACGACGGTCTCGGCGTCCGCCTTGTCCTTCGCCCCGATGTCCACCCACACGTCGGCGAAGTCCGGCACCTTCGTCCGCTCGTCCGGCTTCAGCAGGTGAATCGCCCGCCGGGCCACGACGCCGGCGACCGGACCGGACTTCGTCCACACGGTGAGGTGCTGGCCGAGGAGCACCTGCATGTCCCACCCGCCGATCGGTTGGACGTACAGGTAGCCGCTCTCGTCGACGTGCTGCACCATCAGCGCGATCTGGTCGCAGTGCCCGGCCAGCAGGATACGCGGGGCGTCGGCCGGCCGGCCGTCGGGGAAGCGGTTGGCGAAGACGTTGCCGTGGCGGTCGGTGGTGACCTCGTCGGCGAAGTCGCGGGCGTGGTCGCGGACGACCTGCTGGATTTGCTGCTCGAACCCGGACGGACTCGGGGTATCTAGCAGACGGCGGAGGAAGTCGTGGGACGTATGTTCCATTTGGGACTCAGGGACACAGGGACGGAGGGACACAGGGACAGAAGGACGGAGCGACAGCGGGGTTTTGTCCCCTGTGTCCCTCCGTCCCTGTGTCCCCAAGTCCCGCTAGTGACGAAAGTGCCGCACGCCGGTGAACAGCATCGCGATGCCGTGCTTGTCGCAGGCCGCGACGCTGTCGGCGTCCTTCACGGAACCACCCGGCTGGATGATCGCCGTGACGCCGGCCGCGGCCGCCAGCTCCACGTTGTCCGGGAACGGGAAGAAGGCGTCCGACGCCAGCACGCTCCCCTCCGCCCGGTCGCCGGCCTTCTTCGCGGCGATGTCCACCGACACCACCCGGCTCATCTGCCCGGCGCCGACGCCCACCACCTGCGTCCCGCTCGCCAGCACGATGGCGTTACTCTTCACGTGCTTGCAAACCAGCCAGGCGAAGTGAAGCCCGAAGAACTCGGCCTCCGTCGGCTTCCGCGCCGTCGGCACCTTCCAGGTATCGGGGTTGTCGGCGCCGGTGTCGCGCGATTGAACCAGCAGCCCGCCGTCGACGCGGCGGTAGTCCAGCCCCTCCGGCCCGCCGGTCAGCTCGCCGGTACGCAGCAGCCGGACGTTCTCCTTCCACTTGCGGAGGGCGTCGAGCGCGTGCGGCTCGAAGTCGGGGGCGATGACGCACTCGACGAACCGCTTCGCCTTCGGGTCCATCAGGGCCGACGCTGTGTCGGCGTCGACCGGCCGGTTGAACGCGATGATGCCGCCGAACGCGGAGAGCGGGTCGCCGTCCCACGCCTGCCGGAAGGCGTCTGTCAGCGACGAAGCCGTCGCCGCGCCGCAGGGGTTGTTGTGCTTCACCACAACGGCCGCGGGGCCGGCGAACTCGCGGACCAGGTTCAGCGCCGAGTCGAGGTCGAGGATGTTGTTGTAGCTCAGCTCCTTGCCGTGCAACTGTTCCGCCCCCGCCACGCACGGGTGGTCCAGGTCCGGCTCGACGTAGAACGCGGCCTTCTGGTGCGGGTTCTCGCCGTAGCGGAGGGTCTGCTTCAGGTCGAACGGCGGGTCGATCTCGTCGTCCCAGTCGGTGACTTCGTCCGTCTCGTCGTCGGGCTCCGCGTCCGGCATCAGGCCGTGGAAGTACTCGGCGATGGCGGCGTCGTACTGCGCGACGCGCTGAAACGCGACGAAGGCCAGCTCCTTGCGGAAGTCCGTCGGCAGCTGGCCGTCGTGATTCTTGAGTTCGAGGAGGAAGTCGTCGTACTGCTCGGGCTCGACCAGGACGGCGACGGCGCCGAAGTTCTTGGCCGCCGCGCGGACCATACACGGCCCGCCGACATCGATCTTCTCGATCGCCTGGGCCTCGGTTACGCCCTCCTCCGCCACCGTCTCCTCGAACGGGTAGAGGTTGCAGACGACGAGGTCGATCTCCGGCAGCTCGTGTTCCGCGAGCGCGGCGAGGTGCTCCGGCTTGTCGCGGCGGGCGAGGAGGCCGGCGTAAAGCGCGGGGTGGAGCGTCTTCACGCGCCCGTCGAGGATTTCGGGGAAGCCGGTGAGGTCGGACACGTCCTTCACCGCGAGCCCGGCGTCGGCGAGCGCCTTCCTGGTGCCGCCGGTGGCGACGAGTTCGACGCCGAATTTCGTGGCGAGTTCGGTGGCGAGGTCGACGAGTCCGGTCTTGTCGGAGACGCTGAGCAGGGCGCGGCGGATCGGGCGGAGCATGACGGCCTCGGCGGGAACGAAGACGGTTGTTTTACGACCGCCGCCCGAGCCGAACCACCCGGCCGCGCCGTTGCGCGAACGTCCCGCCGGGGAAGTCCGCCGCCGTCGGGTCGCCGCTGGTCAACGCGAGGAGCCGGTGCCAGTGCGCGGCGCGGAAGTGCGACGTCGGCCACCCCTCGCGCTCCCACAGGCGACGGAACGCCTCCCGCGCCACCAGCGGTTCCGCGGCGACGACGGTTGCCGCGTCGAGGATGACGATCGCGCCGGCGCGCGGCAGCTCGGCGCGGGCGAGGAGGTCGGCGGCGATACGGTCGATCACGTCGAACGCTTCCGCGGCGTGTTCCGCGGCGCGGGTCAGCGCGGCGACGGCGTCGGGGTTGAAGGTCGTCAGCAGCGGCAGGACGTCGGCCCGGATGCGGTTGCGGGTGAACCGCGGGTCGGCATTCGACGAGTCGGTGCGGAACGGCTGGCCGAGTTCCGTCAGGTACGCGAGCACATCCGCGCGGCGGACGCCGAGTAGGGGACGCACCAGGACGCCCGGCCAGTTCCGCGCCTCGTCCCCCCCCTTCCCTCCTAGGGAAGGGGGGCCGGGGGGGTTAGGTGGCTCCGCCCGTCGTTCAGCTTGAACGTGCGCGTGCGGGGCAACCCCTCCCCCGGCCCCTCCCCCAAAGGGGGAGGGGTGCTCGATCTCGGCAGCGTCCTGTGACGCCGCGGAGGCCGGAACGCTACCCGGCCAGTCGGTCGGTACGTCCCCCCCGTTCCCTCCTAGGGAAGGGGGGCCGGGGGGGTTAGGTGGCTCCGCCCGTCGTTCAGCTTGAACGTGCGCGTGCGGGGTAACCCCTCCCCCCAG
>Ga0209181_10004961_pt1 | contig 19411 bp, 21 predicted proteins | sample MAT05_FD_187208 | JGI IMG/M metagenome (GOLD analysis project Ga0209181, IMG submission 187208) | Freshwater microbial communities from Lake Fryxell liftoff mats and glacier meltwater in Antarctica - MAT-05 (SPAdes) (version 2) | ecosystem: Environmental > Aquatic > Freshwater > Ice > Liftoff... | reverse complement strand
TACGAACTCGTTTTAAAACCGGGCAAAGGCGGGATTTTCGAAATTCATGCCAACGGCGCACTCGTATGGTCCCGCAAGGCCGAGGGGCGGTTCCCCGACATCGTTGAACTCAAACAACGTGTCCGCGACCGGATCGCTCCGAACAAAAACCTGGGACACTCGGATCGAAAAGAAGACGACAAGCCACTCGGCTAACTTGGGCGCGATCTCCGGGGGAGTTCGGGCAGGATTGGTCTGTCCTTCGCGAGATACCTTCCGAATCTTCGGACTCAAACCGTTGTCTCGCGAAGAGGCGAAGAATGCGAAGGTTCGATCCATGTCGGGAATTCGGACTCCTCGAGCGATGTCCAAGGAGTCCGTTCCGGTGGGGCCACGGTCCTCGTGGCGAAAGCTCGGTCGGTCGAGTTTGGAGTCCGGATTTTAGTCCGTCCGGAATGAGTGCGATCGGGTTTCGGACGGTCTCAAGACCGGACTCCAAACGCTCCACCCAACGATCTCACCGCAGGCAAAACTGCAGCAGTCGGTCGTGGACGTCGGTTGCGGCGATCGGCTGGGTAGGCGGGGCATCGCCGGTGCCGATCAAGACGGGCCACTCGCTGGAGTCGGCCGGGCAGGTGCCGTGCGAGCCTTTCACCAGCGACGGGTCCAGGGAAATCACGTCCATGAGCATGCGAAAACCGAGCGCCTTGCGCAGCAGTTTTCCCACGATCTTCAACTTGGGCAGCGCGATCTTGGGGTCGACGAAAAGTTCGACCGGATCGAAGCCATACTTGCGGTGGATATCCACGCAGCGTGCGAAATCCGGTGCCCTCGCATCGTCGTCCCAATAATAATAGGTGAACCAAGCATCCTCGGCCGAGAAGGCCACGAGGTCGCCCGACCGTGCGTGGTCCAGCCCCTCGGCACGCTGTCCCTCCGCATCCAAAACCCGCGCGATGCCTTCGATGGCCTCCACTGCGGACTTCACGGCCGCCAGCAGGGACCGGTCGTTCACGTAGATATGCGCAACCTGGTGATCGACGATGGCGAACACCTTGCTCGCGCCGCAATCGAGCAGCTCGAGCCCGAGTTCCTCTTTCAGCGTGAGCCAGCCACGGGCGCGGAAGACCCGATTGAGTGCGATCGAACGTCGCACGGCGGTGATCCCGTACTCCGAGAGAATCGCGGTGCGCACGCCTCGCTTCGCGTAATAATCGAGCAGGCCGCCGGCCACCCGGTCGATTTCACGGTAGTCCTCGGCGATCCGAGTATCGGAGGGCCCGATACGCTGCAGATTGTAGTCGAGGTGGGGCAGATAGACCAGCGACAGATCCGGCCGGTGCCGTTCCTCGATCCATTCGGCGGAACGTGAAATCCATTCGGTCGAGCGGATGCCCGCGAGCGGGCCCCAAAACGCAGGAAAGGGAAACGGTCCGAGGTCCTTCACGATCTCCTCGCGCAGACCCATCGGGTGGGTGTAAACGTCGAAGACTTTGCGTCCATCCGCCGGATACATGGGACGCGGGGTGATCGACCAGTCCGCACTCGAGTACATGTTGTACCACCAAAAGAGCTTCGCACAGGTGAAACCCGGGCGCCGTGCGCGCAGCGTTTCCCAGAGCTTGGGACCCTCCACCACACGATTCGACTGTTTCCAAAACTGATGCTCCGACAAGGTTCGGTCGTACCAGCCGTTGGCCACGCACCCGTGTCCCGCCGGGGTTCGCCCCGTCAGATAGGTGCTCTGCGCGGTGCAGGTGACGGCGGGCAACACCGGTTTGACGCGGACGAGCCCCCCCGCTTTGGCCGCCGCCAGTAACCGCGGAGTGTCCGGACCCAAGCCTCGCGCAGTGAGGCCGACGACGTTGAGGATCGCCGTGCGCTCAGCCATAACGCGCTTTTAATTCGTCGATCGCGGAATCGACCCGCGCGGCGTCCATATTGTGAACCTCCAGGCGATCTCCGGGTGCGCGGATCATGGGAATCGAGAGGCGCCCTCCCAAGTGTTCGCGAAATTCCTCCAGCCCTTCCAAGACCCGTCGCCCGCCGCTGGGGCCGCGCACATCGAGAAACGGCGTGTACAGCGCGAGCCCGAGTTGCTGGAGCACACCGAGAATCCTATTCGCGAGGGCGTCCGGAAGCAGCCCGCTGCGCTGCGCGTAGACCAGATCGAGTGCCATGCCGACCGCGACCGCTTCCCCATGGCTAAGCTGGAACGCGGACAACTGTTCGAGCTTATGCGCGGCCCAGTGTCCGAAATCGAGCGGCCGGGCCGAGCCCCGCTCGAACGGATCGCCCGAGGTCGCGATGTGCTGCATGTGCTGGCGCGCGCTCTCGCGAATCACCGCTTCGAATGGCTCGCGCGAGAACACCGCCAACGGCCCGACGCGCTCCGCGATAAACTCGAAGAACGCCGCGTCGCGAATCAGCGCCACCTTGACCGCTTCGACGAGTCCCACCCGTCGCTCCCGAACCGGAAGCCCATGGAGCAGGGAAAGATCGTTGATCACGGCATGGGGCACACCGAAGGCGCCCAGCCAGTTCTTTTTGCCGAAAAAGTTGATCCCGCTTTTCACGCCGACACCGCCATCGCCCTGGCTCAGGCTGGTGCTGGGTAGGCGGACCAGCGGGATACCGCGGTGGGCGGTCGCCGCCGCGAAACCCACCAGATCGAGCACCGCGCCGCCACCGACGACCACCACATAGGAATGGCGGCAAAGCCCTGCCGCTTCGATCGACTTCCAAATATACTCGAGTTGAGAGAAATCGTTCTTCACGCGCTCGCCGCCTTCCACCCCGATCGGTTCCGCCGCCAACTCCAGCGTGGCCGAATAGGCGGCGAACCAGGTCGAAATCTTCGCGGCGAAGCCGGGAAACGGGGCCTCCAAGCCCCGATCCCAAAAAACCAAGGCCCTCACCTGCTCCCCGGTTTCGCGCGGGGTGAGCGCTTCCGCCAACGCCGGATTGGCCGGAGCGAAGACATCGCGGGTGAAAATCAGACGGTGTTCGTTCCTTAAAGCGATCGGGAACGCGAGGCTTTCAAATGACTCAGGCATGAACGGATCGAAATTTAGCCCAGATCCCGCTTGCGACAGCAAGGCCGCATTCGCCCGTCAACTCGACGCCGCTTTGCGTTGTGCCCAACGACCCAAGGGAACGGCCACCGTACAACAGGCCGCTGGAATCCATGCACCCACGATCAGCAAGGCGATCGCGTCCACGAAAGGAATGAAGGCCAGGAGGCGTCGCACGATCTTGCCCAACTTCTCCGCCGGAGCGCCCGGGCGATATTCTCGCCTGGCCAGAAGGCTCAGCACGACGATGTAAACGAACAGGGCAGCGATCCAGGCGAGAAAAGCCGGGCGCAGCAGATGTCCCGGCAGGGTTGCGATCGTCACCGCCAGCATCACGCGACAGCCAGCCATCAGCACGACCGAGCCCGTCCACCGTTTATGCAACCAGTCGTATAAAAGAATCGCCGCGGCCAAACCGGCGGCGGCCCAAAGCGCCGCACCCGCCGCCACCAGCAAGCCCAGGCCCAGCACCAGCTGTCCGCCACCGACCCACGCCGCCGTCGACCGCGCGACCCACCCTCGCGGGATCGCCCGCTCTGGGCGGTGTTCGGTGTCGAAAGCGGCGTCGGCCACGTCGTTCAAAGTCGTGCCCCCCGCATAGGCCAAACTCCCGGCCAAAAAGGCCAGGCCGATCGATCCGAGAGGAGGAAACGATCCGGCGAAGGGTGCCGAAAGCACGAGGGCGGCGAGCACATTGCTCCACACCGAGGGAAAATTTCCCGCACGAGCAAGATCCAGCCAGATGCCGACGGCACTGCGCTCGGGAACGGTCGAACTGCCGGTCATCCGTGCGCCTCCGCGCCGACACGCGCCGCGAGCGCCGGATCGGCGAGTCCACGCTGCGCCAGCGCTTCGAGCGTCCAGGCATACTCGCGGACCAGTTGGTCCTCGATGCCGAGGCGCAGTGCCGGCGGCAGCACTTCCCAGGTGTACGTTTCCATCTCGAGATGCGAACACGCCGCGGGATTTGCTTGGAGCCAATCGAGCGCTCCGAGCACATGATCGCGTGTATCCGCAAAGGGAGCACCCGGCGCCGCGTGCAACGGCAGATGAAAATGCACCCGCCATTCGTCCGCAGGTCGGGAGGCCTCGCTGTCCGCCAGCGCTTCGGGCAAATCGACAAAGCGCCGACGCACCCCACCCCGCTCCTGCCCCACGACCACCTGATGCAGATAAACCGGCTCGACAAACGCCGCGAGCGCGGCACGTCCCACCGCATCGGGTCGAACCCGCAGCGCCGAACTCACGTGCAGTTTGCTCAAGCGCAGCCCTGCCCGGGCGAGACGGTCGAGCGCTTCGGCGGGCGACTCGAATTCGACTGCGAGGTGACAACAGTCGTAATTGACGCCCACTCGCCGCAACAAGCGTTCCGCCTCGACGGCCGGTTCGTGGGCACGCCACGCATCGAAAAACGCCACCGTTTCCTCCGTCGTTTCGAACGTGCAGCACGGCTCCGGCTCCAGCCCGAGATGCAAATCGTGGCCGGTGCGATCGGAAAGCTCCGCGATATGCCGCGCGCAGTCCGTAAGATTGGAAAAAATCGCGGCGAGGCGCGCCGGATCCCGATCGGTCCAAGGTTTGAACGACGCGGGCACCGTACTCACGCTTCCGCCAACTCCAGGCGAGACGAGGTGGAGGATTAGGTCGAAGAGACGTTTCGAGTAGGTCAGGCGCTCGGGGGTCGACCAGTCCGGCGCGTAAGCCAGCTCCTTTACGCGGGTGCCGTGAAAATTACCGTAGGGAAACCCGTTGATCGTGAAAACATAGCAGTCGTGTCGGTCGAGCCAGGCGCGAAACGCCGTCAAGGCGGACGGTTGCGAGAGTTCCTCCGCGGCGCGTTGGCCGAGGCGAAGCCCAATGGCATAACGCTCGCCCATTGCCACGCGGCGACGAACGGCGAGGGTGTGACGCTCCAGCGTTCCGAAGGTTTCCGACCACGTCTCGCCCCGATGCACGTTGGTGCAGTAGGCAAGATGAAGACCGTGATTCAGTTTCATCCGACGGACGATTCGCCCAGGACAAACTTGGGGCTCTGCGAAAGGAAACGGACGGGGTTTCGATAGAGCACCTCGTCCACGAACTCCGCACTGTAGCCGCGGCGACGCATTTCAAATGCCGTCTTCGGCACCGCCAGCGGATCGCTCACGCCCCAATCGCAGGCGGAATTCAACCAGATCCGATCGCGACCGCAGATCTCCAGCATGTCGACCGCGCGCGGGGGCGAGGATTTCGAATCGGGATAAAGCGTGATCCCGGCCCAAAAACCCTCGTCGAGCACCGACTGGATCGTGTGTTCTTCCACGTGGTCGACGATCACCCTGCCAGGCGAGACGCCGCGGTGAGCGCGCAGGACGTCGACGATGAGACGGGTGCCCTTTTTCTTGTCCTCGAGATGCGGAGTGTGCACGAGGATCAACTGGTTATGTTTGACCGCGAGTTCCACGTGCCGCTCCAGTACCTTCAATTCGTTCCGTGTGTTTCGATTGAGGCCGATCTCGCCGATGCCGAGGACGTTGGGCTTTTCCAAAAACTCGGGGATCATCTCAAGCACATCGGCTGCAAGAGTGAGGTCCTCCGCCTCCTTGGGATTCAGGCAGAGCCAGCAGAAATGAGGCAGAAGAAACTTTGCCGCCCGCGCCGGCTCGTAGACGGTCAACTGGCGAAAGTAGTCTCGAAACCCATCCGCCGAACCGCGGTCGAAGCCCGCCCAAAATGCGGGCTCGCACACCGCGGCACACCCGGCCGCGACCATCGCCTGATAATCGTCCGTCGTGCGGCTCACCATGTGGCCGTGGGGCTCGATGTAACGCATACGCTGGCCTTATTTTACGAACGGTTGCCATGCTCCGAGAGCGGCCTTACCCGAAGAAGTCGCTTCCGGCTCGGTCGTCGGATCGCTCAGCTTCTCCAAAATACGTCGAGCGCGCTCTGGACCGCCATCGACCAGGATCTTGGCGGCTTCGCGCAGGGCATCGCACCGAAAGTCAGTGGCCACCCCATACCGTTCCACCCGGTCGAGAAAGGCGGCGACCTCCAACAGTTTCGCGCGTACCGGGACAAACCCAGTATCGACAATCGCCTGTACGTGGCCCTCTAGAGGCAGGTGGTCGGGGGGGCGAGGGGTTCGCGAGGTAGGCATGCGGCGAAGAATGAAAACTTCACATTCCAGAAAGCAGGTCAAAGCAAAGCACAGCCTCGCCGGAAATCAAACCGTTGAAATGGTCATCGAGATTGCGGAACGAGACCTCCCGCGCACGCTTCGCTACCCACTTGCTCGATGCAACGACCCCGCGTCACTCCTTACCCGACCGAGCGATCTCGCGCTCCCGCCCCGAAGCGAGCCCGGCTCGGCGCCAAGGGAATGCCTGCGACGACGGTTACCCAAACCAACCGCGACGAGCTGATCCTCGTCGATCGCCACAATCGCTCGGTGGGGCGCGCCGACAAGCGGACCGTCCATGCGGAGGGACTGCTCCATCGCGCTTTCTCCATCTTTCTTGTCGATCCGAACGGCCTCCTTCTGCTGCAAAGACGGGACCTCGCGAAGTACCACTCGGGAGGGCTGTGGGCGAATTCGTGTTGCGGTCATCCCGCTCCCGGCGAACGGACCGTGACCGCCGCCCGCCGCCGGTTGGGCGAGGAGCTCGGCGCGACCGCACCGCTGACGCTCGGCTTCGTCACCCGCTACCACATCGCGTTCCCCAACGGTCTTCAGGAGAACGAAATCGTTCACGTCTATTTCGGGGCGATGCCCGCGGCCATTCGTCCGAATCGGGCCGAAGTCATGGACGTCAGCCTGCGCGCACTTTCCGATTTGGAGAAGGAAACGAACGACCACCCGGACCGGTACTCTTTCTGGTTGCGCCACTACCTGACACATCACCGAGGCTCGGTCGCTTCCGGGTTGAACCGGACGGTACGATTGGCCCGGAAGCGGTGAGCTCCGGAACGGTCGTACGCGCACCGCGCTTAAGCGAGATCGGTCCGCGATATGCCCGGTCGCCGGCTTGAAAACGAGCGGCTCGTCTGACGGCCACTTCTCGCAAGCGCGGGCCAAGAAGTCGACTCCCAGGGAAAATCTCCCTCGGACACCTACCCTCTCTCGTCGGAAACTGTGCTGCGGCACCGTTTGACCCGGTGTCGACGGCTGCGCCGGGGCGTCAGCTTGACCCCTCGGTGCCTCGCTTGTATTAGTTTTTCTTTACCGTGCTTCTTGTCATCGATAACTACGACTCCTTCACCTACAACCTCGTCCAGTATTTTGGGCAGTTGGGAGTGGCGCAGCGCGTCTTCCGTAACGATGAAATCACCCCGGCCGAGGCCGTGGCTTTGAAACCCGACCGCGTCCTGATCTCACCCGGCCCCTGTTCGCCCGTCGAAGCGGGGGTTTCCTTGGACATGATCGAGACGTTTGCGGGTCGTACACCCATTCTCGGAGTCTGCCTTGGACATCAGTCCATCGGTCATTTTTACGGAGGTAAAGTCGTGCGGGCCGACCGTTTAATGCACGGTAAAACGTCGCCGATTCTGCACCGGAACACGGATGTGTTCAAAGGTCTTCCTCAGGGGTTTGCCGCCACCCGTTATCACTCGCTCCTTGTGGAACGCTCCTCGTTTCCCGACGTCCTGGAGATCACCGCCGAAACCGCCGAAGGCGAAGTCATGGGACTCAGGCACCGCACCCTGCCGGTGTGGGGCGTACAGTTTCATCCGGAAAGCATTGCCACCGAAGGCGGTATGCAACTACTCCGGAACTTTCTCGAACTCCAGTAAGTCGGCTGGGTCACACCTTTTTACCCATGCGTTGTCCCAAATGCACCTCCATCGAGGACAAAGTCATCGACTCCCGAATCGGCAAGGAGGGTTCGACGATTCGGCGCCGGCGCGAATGCCTCGAATGCGGTCACCGTTATACGACAACAGAAACCCATGTACGGGATGGAATTGTGGTTCTGAAGCGCGATAGCCGACGCGAAGATTTTGATCGCGATAAGCTGGTTCGAGCCGTTCGAGCCGCCTGTCACAAGCGTCCGATCGACGCCGAGCAGATCGCAATGCTGATCGAGGATGTCCTCGACGCCTTGGAGGCCCGCTTCGACAGCGAAATCCCGTCGCATGCCATCGGCGATGGAGTCATGCAACGCCTCCGGAAAATCGACCAGGTGGCCTACGTTCGATTCGCCAGCGTCTACAAAGAGTTTCGCGACGTCGGCGAGTTCGTCGACGAAATCAGTTCCCTGGCGAAACCGCCCAAGGCCGGCGAACCCACGGAATAAGCCCGCGGGTTCGGCGGCGCTCGGCGATCGCTTCGACCGGGTCGAATCCGCCCCCGCACCTCACGCGCCGCGTCTGTGCCTGCCTACTCCCGAGACGACGTTCGCCGCCTGCATTTTATCGACGCCCTGTTTGCACAGGTGACAGGGCACGATCTCTATCTCGCGCAACAGATCAAAGACGCGATTGCGTTCAGCTTGGCGGAGTTCGAGCGAAAAACCTTGGCGGAGCCGGCGTCCGCTGCGCGCTACGACGCCTCGTTCACCGCAGCCGCGGCCGACCTGCTCGCCAAACTTTTCGGGCAATCCGAACGACACGGTTTTTATCATTGGGACGCATCGCTGAGCTTGGTCTCCGCCACTCCGCTCTTCACCCGCGCCGAAATCATGGCGGGACTAAAACACCTCGCACCCTTTCGCGAGGCGACCCTGCTCGTGACCAACCTGCGGCCGGCGCTCTTGCCACCCTCTCGTCCCGAGAGCGCGCGGCGCAAACGCGAGTACACGGAGGCGCTCGCTTTCATTCAGGCGTTGGCGGCCGCCCGCACCTCGCGCCGATCCAGTTTACAACTGTTGTTTCTCTAATCGGCCAGCGGTGCGCCTTCCCTGGAAGATCGATGCACCCCTACTCGACGTGGCCTCACTCTGCGCTGCCTCCGCTTCTCGGATAGCAGAGGAATCCACGGGACACAGAGGTTCATCACGAAGGCACAGCGGCACGAAGGTCGGAAGAAGAGCGGGCAGTTCGACGATCGAATCCAAATCCGACCTTTGTGTCTCTGTGCCTTTGTGGTAAAACTCCTTCTCATGCCCAAAACGATTTTCCAAAAAATCATCGACCGCGAAATCCCTGCCCGAGTTGCCCATGAAGACGAGCAATGTATCGCAATCCATGACATCCAGCCGCAGGCTCCGGTACATGTGCTGATCATTCCGAAAAAGCACGTCGCGCGCCTCGGCGACGCGACCTCGGCCGACCAGACTCTGCTCGGCCATCTGATGCTGACGGCCGCGGCTCTCGCAAAAAAACTCAATCTGGCGAACGGCTATCGCATCGCGATCAACAACGGTCCCGACGGCGGCGAGAGCGTGCCCCACCTCCACGTCCATCTGCTCGGCGGGCGCGCGCTCGGCTGGCCACCCGGTTAGGAATCGAGGCGCAGAGGGCGGAAGGCGGAGAACGGACGGCAGGCAGCCAACGCAATCGCCCGCCGGCATCGCCAGCCGCAAGTGGAGGAAACGCTTTTCGCGAAAAACGTTGGATACGTTCTCACCCGCGGGTCCTCGCTTCGAAGGTGCCTTCCGCGCGCTTCACCACCTGGCGTTTTAACTCGAGACGCATCAAGAGAGCGGAAAGCTGCGCGGGGCCGAGGCCGGCCGAGAGCGAAAGCGCATCGATCGAGAGAATCGCTCCACCGTCGAAGCAACGCAGCACGGTCTGCTCCTCGGGCGTAAGGGAAATCGCCGGCGACAACCGTTCGGCGCGAGCGGCGTTTTCCATGATCGGCGACGGGCGCAACCCATCGAGATAGTTCAACTCCGAAAACACATCGTCGACACACGTCAAGAGAGTCGCTCCGTCCCGGATGAGTTGATGGCAACCCGCACTCGATGGCTGATCGATGCGTCCCGGGACCGCGAAGACCGGTCGCCCCTGATCTGCCGCAAACTTCGCGGTAATCATCGAGCCTCCGTCGACATCGCTCTCGATCACGATCAGCGCGACGCTCATTCCCGCCACGATCCGGTTGCGCATCGCGAACGATTGCCGATCGGCTCGGCGGGAAAAAGGGAACTCCGAAAGCAGTGCGCCATTCGCCTCGATTTCGCGAAATAATGCGAGGTTCTCCGGAGGATAGACGAGATCGATCCCATGCCCGAGGACCGCCACGGTTTTCCCTCCCGCCGCAAGCGCACCTTCGTGAGCGGCGGTGTCGATTCCTCGAGCAAGCCCGCTGGCCACGCAAAACCCAGCGCGCGCCAACTCCATTCCGAGTTTCGCGGCAATCTCCTTCCCGTACAGCGTGGTTCGCCGCGAACCCACAATCGCGACGCACGGTCGGTCGAACGCAAAGCTGCCTTTCCGATAGAGTCCGATCGGAGGGTCGTGAATTTCCCGGAGTAGCGGCGGATAGCCCGCTTCGGTAGCGGGAATGAAGACGACCCCGCCGGCGTTCATCCGCGCCTCCTCACGGGACAAATCGAATTTCTCCCGCCATAATGCGATCGAGGAGCGAATCGCCGGGCCGACTCCTTTGACGCTCAGCAACTCTTCGGCCGAAGCGTCGAAGATGGCGCGAGGATCGCCCCCTTTCAGCGCGAGTAAACGGTTGGTCGTAATCGGACCGATCTCCGGCAAGGCGTTGAGGACCAGAAACGCTTGGGCGGTGGAAAGCGGCGGTGACATAATCGAACGGTCGCAGTCGTGGCCGGAGATTTTCCGCCCTGCGAGCGCCGGATCGCCCCAACACAGGGGTCTTTCGCGTCTTGGTCGATTTCGCGCACGCCGAAAAGTAAAAAAATCGTAAGCGATTTCTTGTCTATCTCACAGCGAATCAACGTGTCCTCATGAAAAATTTTCAGATAAGGCCGCCTTTACGAGCGGTTACAAACGATTAGGGTCTCTTCAGGATCCAAACCCCCCTTTGGTCTCTATCCTCGTCCGCAACCCTAATCGTGTCCGTCCATGAAACTCCCATCCCTGATCGTTGCCAGCCTCGCGCTGGTCGTCTCGTCTAACTCCGTTTTCGCGGGGCAGACCAATAGCTCCGTCAATGGAGACAAGTGGCTCAATCGCTACTACCAAAATCCCCAGCCGTCCGCGCTGCCCAACGTCGTTTACGAACTCAGCCGCGAAGGCTATTTCGAAAGTTCCGGCCAACCGGCGCAGGCCATTGGCTTTTTCAGCACCGTCTTTGCGCAGAATCCTGCGATGATCGATCAATGGTTTGCCCAGTTCAAAGGTCTGCCGGTGAAAGACCAGCGCGTGCTGGCGTCCGCGCTCTGGTATTCCGGTAACAAGCAAGGAGAGCGTCGTCTGCTTGAAATGTCAGCAAACTCCTCGGAAGGAGTACGTTCCGGAATCAATCGTATGATTGCCGGCGGGAACAAGTCGGTCGCGGAAACCCCCGTCTTGTCCGAGTCCTCGATGAATCTCCAGTGGGGCGCTTTCCTCGCTAGCGGTAACGAAAAGCATATCACCAATATCCTGGCCGCGGTCGGATCCGGTCAGCCCGGCATCACCGAGGCTGCCCGCATCTCGCTCGCGATGAATGCCGCGACGCACCCTCGGGTGATGGAAATCTGCCGCGCTCAGCTCGACAAGCAACCGAACGAAGTTCGCTCGGTTTTGCGCGCCGTGTTGAACGATGCCGAGACGAAGCGTCAACCTGGCAATATTTAAGCTCTCCCACCTCTTTTGGTTTCGAGCCGATCCGCCTGTGCGCGGGTCGGCTTTTTTGTGTCCGGAGGGCCCGCAGCGGTGTCGGCCTCGCAGGCGCAAATCGATCGTCGCCGCCTCCTGCAGAAGAGCTGCGAACCGTTGCGTCTGGGTCAATCGCCCGAGCCAAGAAAACAATTCATACCCCAATGGGCGGTGGGGCATACCGGGTGCTCACTGGAAGACATGACACTCTCCTGCTACCGCCCACGCTTCTCCGCGCTGGCTGTCGCCACCGCCCTCCTCGCTTTTTCCGGTGTCCTTTGCGCCGAAAGAGCGCTGCCCGCGACGGTGCCCGGTCTCTGTCGCAACGGTTTGAATACGCGCGTGGTCAAAGTGGAGATCGAAGATGCGCACGGCCGGCTTCGGCCGGACGCCGCTCCGGGAATCGCTTTGGTCCGCAGCACCCGCTGGTCGCCGAACGATGCGGAACGCGACGGTGCGAGCGAGTTCGAGATTTTTCTGTCCGTCGCCCGCTTGCTGGAATTTCATCCCTTGGCCGGCGTGATCGGGGTCGGCAACCGGAACGGCGCCTTTCTCCCCGCCGCCGAACGGGCGCTGGAGCGCGCTGCCTCCATGGGTCTTCCGGTGGTCAAACTCGCGGCCCAAGGTTCCCTCCCAGTCAATCCCGACAATCTTTTCATCGAGGCCGGCAGTCTCTCCAGCGACGAGGCCCGCAGCGTTCTCGCCGAGTGCCTGGTGACGCTCGGAGCGCTGCCGCCCGCCGCAGATATTCTGCGTCCGACCGCCAAAGAGCTCGCGGCCATTCGTGCCAAACTCACCCGCTACCAGCTCGCGTTCGACACCCGCGCCGCCGCGACCAACGTCGCGATGCGTTGAGGGTTTTCTCCCGACGTCCCACGAAAGGCGCAGCCGAGTCGAAACGTTGGGCAAAGCCTCAAGGGAGGTTCATCGTCAGGGTTGAGCTCCGAAGGGCGAGCCAAGCGGAAGGACTCACGCGAAGCAGGCGCGAAGCCGCGAAGAATGCGATTGAAGCATCGGTCCAACGTCGCCTCGAAGATAGCTTGAGGAGCGGTGGATCGACCTTTCACTTCGCGGCTTCGCGGCTCTGCGTGAAACCTGCTCGAATTCCGACATCGTCGAACCTCAATACGTCAGAACTTATTATCCACAGATTTCGCAGATTTGAAAAATAGTTTCCCGACCCGGATTTCTCCGGTCACCTCCGAAATTCTGTGAAATCTGCATAATCTTCGGACTCTGCGGAAACCTCCTGCAGGGATCCGTGCCGAAGCGCTACTTGCGAGGCCCGTCTCGCTTCTCCGGCTCGGCGGCGGCAAGCAACGCTTCCACCACTTTGCTTCCGAGGCGCTGCCGGCGTCCAATGACAGTTTGTACGCCGAGTAGGCCACACGTTTTGCTCAAAAAGCGCCCGCAACGACCGTTTTTCGGTCGGTGTGTGCGTGAGAGGAAGTGCCTGCATTCGCCTTCGTCAGCAACCCGCGTGCCTTCCACCGAGCGACCGAGGCACATCGCCGGCAACGGTGCCACCCACGTCAAAGCTGGCTTGCACCTTTGCTCCAGGCACCCCTAAGCTCACCCTTTCCATGAGTACACCCACCGCTTCCGAGAACGCCATCATCAGCACAAGCTACGGGGACATGACCCTGTCTTTCTGGCCGGACGTCGCCCCTAAAACGGTCGAAAATTTCAAAAAACTTGCGCGTGATGGCTTCTACGACGGCACCGCTTTCCATCGGATCATCAAAGGCTTCATGGTCCAGGGCGGCTGCCCGAACACCAAGGCAGGGGCTCGCGGAATGCCTGGAACCGGCGACCCTGGCTACAAGCTCAAAGCCGAATTTAACGCCAAAGCCCACGTTCGCGGCGTCATCTCCATGGCCCGCTCGTCGGCGCCCGACTCTGCGGGATGCCAGTTCTTTATCTGTCACGGCGATGCGCGTTTCCTCGACAAGCAATACACCGCCTTCGGCGAAATCGTCGGCGGCGACGATATTCTCGAACAAATCGCCTCCGTTCCGACCAAATCCGGCGGCGGCGGCGAAAAGAGCACACCGATCGACCGGGTCGAAGTAAAGTCGATCAAGATCGTTCCCGCGGCCGCCTGAAAGGCACACGCACGTACCTCATCCGGAGATATGTCCGGACGCTCTGACCGCTAGACCGCCGAATCCGCCAATGCTTTGGCGACGGCGAGATTGGTGATTTTTCCGTCGCGGGTGTTTACCCCTTTGGCTAGACCCCGGTTCTCCTCGAGCGCGCGCTGCACTCCGCGCTCCACCAAGCGGATGATGAACGGCTCCGTGGCCTGAGTCAGACCGATGGTCGAAGTCCGGCCGACGAGCGCGGGCATGTTGGGAACCGCGTAATGGACGACCCCATTGTGGGAATAGGTAGGCACGTGGTGGGAGGTCGGACGAATCGTCTCCACGCATCCGCCCTGATCGACCGCAATATCGACCACCACGCTGCCGGGTCGCATCGAAGCCACGGCCGCCTTGTTCACCACGATCGGTGCCCTCGCCGCAGGGATAAGCACCGCGCCGATCAATAGATCGGCACCCGCCACGGACGCTTCCACGTTGGCGGGATTGGAGAGCAAAGTGACAACCCGACCGCCGTACTCCTCTTCGATCAGTTCCAGCTTTCGAGTATCCAGGTCCAAAATCGTCACGCGAGCCCCCATACCGGTGGCCATGCGGCAGGCATGCGCCCCAGAATTGCCCGCCCCGATAATGACCACGTGCCCGGGCGCCGTCCCCGGAATGCCACCCAGCAGAACGCCCGCTCCGCCGTTTTGCGTCTGCAGAAAATAAGCGCCAATCTGAATCGCGAGACGCCCGGCGATCTGGGACATCGGCTTGAGGAGGGGAAGTGTCCCGTCCTGCGCTTCCACGGTCTCGTACGCGATCGCTAGAACGCGTTTGGCCACGAGCGCGCGGGTGAGTTCGGGACCGGCCGCAAGGTGGAGATACGTGAAGAGCGCCTGCCCTTCGCGCATCCGGCCATATTCCTCCGGCAAAGGCTCCTTTACCTTGACCACCAGTTCGGCGTCCGCCCAGAGGCGTTTTGCGGTCTGAGCGCTCTGCGCACCCGCATGCCGATATTCGGCGTCCGTAAATCCTGCCGAGAGCCCGGCGCCCTTTTCCACGAGCACTTTAGAACCCAAGGCCACACATCGACGAGCGAGGTTTGGCGTCATCGCCACCCGCGTTTCACCGTCCTTAATTTCCTTCGGGACCCCGATGATCATTCCCCAGACTGTCGTCGAGCGTGGAGTCAGGCAACAGCTTAAGCAAAACGCCAACAGAGGCCGGCCTCACGCGCACGCTCCCCTACCTTAAACGGTCCGACACAAGATCCGTCCCTTCGGACGAGAGACTTTTAGACCGGGCCACGCCTAGGTAAGGCAGTGCTGGCGGAGGCCAATGAGTGTAAACAGGACCAAAATGAACCGTACGGGAAACTAAACACTGACACCGAAGACTTTTGAAAACATAAGTTTTCGACCCGATTGAAACCGATTCACCTCATTGTGGCATGCTCGGCCAATCGAACGATCGGGCGTCAAGGCACGCTTCCTTGGACGATCTCAGAAGATACCGCCTTCTTTAAGAAAAAGACTTCGGGAAATACCGTCATCGCCGGGCGGTGCAGTCTCGAAGACTGGCCGGACGCCGGTTTCGGGAGGGACGTGGTGGCGGTGACCTCCACCCTTTCCGCGACGGTCAACGCCGCTCGACCCGAAGGCTTCGGTTCCTTCGCCTGCGCGCCGAACTTGGAGTCGGCGATCATGAAGGCCCAAGGAATGCGCGGGGATATCTACCTCTGTGGAGGAGAACGTATCTACCAAGAAGGTTTGGCGATCGCCACCGGCTCGCTCTTTTTGACTCTCATTTACGCCCACGTCGAGGGAGACCGGTTTTTCCCGGACTGGCGGGACCAATTTCCCCGGGAAATCTCCCGCCGCGAAGGGTCCGAGGGAACGTGGCACTACGCCTTCGTCGAACTCGCTCGCTGAGAGCGCCCGGGCAGATCCGAACGCCGATCGATTTTTTACAGGAGCACGCAGAGGTCGCAGAGTACGGATCGATCCGGTACCGAGTTCGAGCGACTGGACTCTGCGACCTCTGCGTGCTCCTGTAAAATTTCCGGTGGATGGATCCATTCCGGATCTGCGTCCGCCCATCTCTCATCGACTGTTCAGCGCCGCGTGCGCCTTGGAAACCGCGATGTATTTTTCGGCCCAGAGGCGAATTTTGGATTGTTCCTCCTCGGAAAGCGGCCGGGCGATTCTCGCCGGCGTTCCCAGCACCATCGACCCACGGGGAACGATCATCCCCTGCTTGACGACGGCCCCCGCACCGACGATCGAGCGCGCCCCAATGTGCGCACCATCGAGCACCGTCGCGCCCATGCCGATCAGGCACTCGTCTTCGATCGTGCAGGCGTGAACGATCGCGCTGTGCCCGATCGTGCACCATTTGCCGATGATGGCATCGAGATCGTCCGCCAGGTGTACCACAACATTGTCCTGTAGATTGGTCCCCTCGCCCACGACGATACGAGCGATGTCGCCCCGAAGGACCGCGCCGTAAAAAACGCTGGTCAAATCGCCCAAGGTGACGTCGCCCACGACCGTGGCATTTCGAGCAATCCAGATCGCCCGGGAAATCTCGGGCGTTCGAGTGAGGTGGCGGGCAAGGCGTTCTTCTGAAGTCATGGCAAGGTGGGCGGGCTGAAGGGGAGGCACCAAGATCAAAGATCAAAGGGCCGAATCTCAATCCGAACTTCGTGCCTTCGTGCCTCTGTGGTAAAAATTCCGGAGATCGGTCCGCCGTGCAGTCGGAAAAAATTGGGAACGGAGGTTCACCACGGAGGCAAAAAGACACAAAGATCGGAGGGAGGAGATATCGGATTCCAATCCGATCTTGGTGTCTGCTGCCTTTGGATAGACCACCGTTTTTGGGTTGGGTGAAACCGACGTTGCGATCCACGCCGGAAACTCTCTGCCTCTTCGCATCGTTTTCTTTCCCCCAAGATGAGCACGGCCGTTCTCTCCATTGACCAGGGCACCACCTCCTCGCGCGCGATCGTGTTCGACCGCGCCGGTCGAGCGCTCGGCAGCGCTCAACAGGAATTTCGCCAGTCCTTTCCTCAACCGGGGTGGGTCGAACACAAACCGGCCGATCTGTGGGAAACCACGCGACGCGTCGCCACGTCCGCCCTCGCCGAAGCGAACCTCACCGCGAAGGGCCTCGCGGCGATCGGCATCGCCAACCAGCGCGAGACCACGCTGCTCTGGGAGCGCGCGACGGGGCGTCCGCTGGCACCGGCGATCGTCTGGCAGGACCGACGAACCGCGGATCGGTGCGCAACGCTCCGCCGCCAGGGCCACGAGGAGGCGTTTCGGGAAAAAACCGGTCTCTTGCTCGATCCTTATTTCAGCGGAACAAAACTCGCGTGGCTCCTCGATCGGGTGCCCGGCGCACGCCGCCGGGCGGGACGCGGAGAGCTCGCCTTTGGCACCGTCGATACATGGTTGCTCTGGCAGCTCACGAACGGAAGCGTGCATGCGACCGACGTGACCAACGCCTCACGCACCCTGCTTTTCAATCTCCACACCGGCACCTGGGACGAAGCGCTGCTGAAAGCGCTTCGCATCCCCCACGAGGTCCTCCCTCACATTCGCTCGAGCAGCGAACCGTTCGGCGAAGTGAGCAGCATTGCCGCCTTGCGAGGAGTGCCCATTGCCGGCGTCGCGGGCGACCAACATGCAGCCTTGTTCGGACAAGCCTGTTTCCGGCCAGGCATGGCCAAAAACACCTATGGAACAGGTTGCTTCCTGCTCTTGCACACGGGTCGGACGCCCGTGGTATCGAAACACCGCCTGCTCACGACCGTCGCCTGGAAACTGGGCCCGAAAGCGCCGCTGGAGTACGCTTTGGAAGGGAGCGTTTTTGTGGGCGGGGCGGTGGTGCAGTGGCTACGGGACGGGTTGAAATTGATTCGAAACTCCCGCGACATCGTCTCCTTGGTTGCGCAGGCGAAGGACAACGGTGGCGTCGTCTTTGTCCCCGCGTTTACCGGTCTGGGAGCGCCGCATTGGGACGCCACGGCGCGAGGTGCGATCTTCGGGCTCACCCGCGGTACCACCGCCGCACAAATCGCCCGGGCCGCTGTGGAAAGCATCGCGTTGCAGGTGGCCGATCTGCTGGAAGCGATGCAAGCCGACTCCGGTCGACGCCTGCGCGAGCTACGGGTCGACGGAGGAGCGACCGCCAACGACGGATTGCTGCAGTTCCAAAGCGATCTCCTCCGCGTACCGGTCGTGCGTCCGCAAACCACGGAAACCACCGCACTGGGTGCGGCGTTTTTAGCCGGTCTCGCCGTGGGCTTCTGGCGCAGCCAGCACGAAATCGCGTCGCTTTGGTCGAAGGACGCCACCTTCACGCCGCAGGCCAAACCCGCCGACGTGCGCAACCGCCGCCGCATCTGGCAAAGGGCGGTCGAGCGTACCAAATGCTGGGCGGAATGAGCCGGCCGCCGCTCAGAGCGCCGCGAACTTTCTCAGGTATTTAAGGGCAACGGTAAACTCGTGCGGGCATTCTGCGCGAATCGTCACCGGCTCCCGGGTCTCCGGATGCGAGACGGTGAGTTCGCTTGCGTGCAAGGCCAGGCGATCGACCAGGGGCTTTTCTTCGTCGCGACCTTTGTATCCACGTTTCAGATCGGAAAGGCGGAGGACAATCTCCGGTACGCCATAAAACCGGTCATTCAAAATCGGTGCGCCGATCGCCGCGAGATGGACCCGGAGCTGGTGGGTGCGCCCGGTCACGGGGCGACACTCGATCCACGCGTAGCTACCTCCCCGCGATCCTCGAAAGCGTTCGAGCGTGCGGAACTCGGTGGTGCAGACTTTTCCGCCGCGCCGTTTGAAAACGCGCATGCGTCCGGGATTCTCCTCGTCCTCGCCCAGCGCCAAATCCACCGTGAAGGCGTCGGGCAACGCCCCGGCTTCGTTACGCACCGGCGCCACGACCTTCATCGCTTGGTCGACGGGAAGCACGACCACCAGCGCATGATAGACCTTCGCGACGGTTTTCGACTGAAACTGACCGCTCAAGAAATCGAGCGCCGGCTTGGTTTTCGCGCAAAGCAGGACCCCGCTGGTGTCGGCATCCAGCCGATGGACATTGGCAACGGTCTTCCCGAGTTCGGCGTGGACGCTCCCCATCAGATTCGCACGCTTCTTGTCCCAGCGATCCGGCGCCACCAGGAGTCCGCTCGGCTTGTCGAAGGCCATCATGGCTTCATCCTGGTAAACGATCGGAGGCAAAAGCATCTCCGGCTTCATGAACAGAAAGTACGAAGAGTTCAACGTCCGCGGTGGCCCGGAGGGGTAACAACCTTTCTTCGGCATTGTACCACGAAGGCACAAAGACACAGAGGTCGGATCGAGACCGAGCGATCCCCGCCCTTCAGCGAACTTTGTATCCTTGTGCCTCTACGATCATGGAGCGTCTTGGTCTGCGCCCGCAGAAGTCACGAGCAATGCGGTCAAGTTGGATCAGGGTTTGGCGGTTGTTCATGGGCCCTTGAGGACAACGCCGACGCTTCTTGCGGACGGAGCGACACGGGTGTATATTGTAATCTGTGAAACG
>Ga0209181_10004959_pt1 | contig 19413 bp, 9 predicted proteins | sample MAT05_FD_187208 | JGI IMG/M metagenome (GOLD analysis project Ga0209181, IMG submission 187208) | Freshwater microbial communities from Lake Fryxell liftoff mats and glacier meltwater in Antarctica - MAT-05 (SPAdes) (version 2) | ecosystem: Environmental > Aquatic > Freshwater > Ice > Liftoff... | reverse complement strand
GGATTAGGCGCTTGTCAAATGTTATCAACTCACATTGTCCCCGCGCCGAATATCCGCCCTTTGAAACCCCACATTTCCCCCGGTACCATGACGAGCATATTTTGCACTAAAGTGAAATGCACCCATATCATTCAGAAAATGTAACTGCTCAGGCTGAAAAACGGTCGGTAATAAAGGGAGAAATGACCGTTGGCGGCAAATGGGTGGATATTCGGCGCGCGAACCTTCATGTTAACAAACGATTGACAAGCGCCTAATCCACCCCTACATCCACGTTTCGAGGGGTATTTTCCCTTTTTTCTTCACGTTTTCATGCCTCTCTGTTTATTTTATTCTGTTTCTATACCTGAGTAGTCACCAGAAAATAAACAAAGTGATCTACGATAACGCGAACGCGGGCGGAGCGCTACTGCATATCAGCGTGCGCACAAACGCGCAAGGTGATACAATTATCATACCTATCGAATGTGTTTGATTGAAGACGAGAGCGCCTGATGAGTGCAACGACCGAACCCAATCGTTTACGTGGCGAAGCGCGTCCGGCTACGACGGAATATCGCGGGGCTGACCGAGTCGGGATCATCTTGGTGGCGATTGCTGGAGCAATTTCCATCATCTTGTGTATCCTCACCCTATCGACCGCCTTGCGTTGGCGAAATCAGGAATTTTTAGGCGTTTTGGTGACCCGCACCCTCGTCGTGGACTCCACCTTGCCAGTGGATCAAAGCCTGTGGAGGGGGTTGGAAGCGGGCATGATCACCAATGATCGCATCCTCAACATCAACGGCATCGCTTTTGATAATGTCACCACTCCGGCATGGGCGCTCTATCAAGATTTCCTCGCCAGTTTAACCCCCGGTCAAGTCGTGCGCGTGAGCTTTGAACGCCTGACCAGCACCGGCGCGCTCATGCGGATCAACAACATCGAACGCTGTGGCGCACCGCGTAATGGTGCCGCGATTTGCACCACCGAATTCACTGTCGGGCGCTTTCCCGATGCTGATTTCTTGTCGTTATTCATCATCCCGTTTGCGACTGGCATCCTCGCCATCGCGCTCGCTTGTTTGCTGCTGCTGCTGCGTCCGCGCTTGTTGACGGCGCGCCTCGGCGGGGGTGCCAGCCTGATGATCGGCGTATTCGCAATTGGCTTCTTCGGTCTCAACACCAGCCACCTGTTCAGCAATGTCTGGTTGCTGACATGTGGGGTTTTGGTCGGCACCATGACCGCCTTTGCCCTCGTCTTCCCGTCAGAGATTCAACTGCTGCGGCAACAACCGTGGTTGCGACTGGCACCCATTGTTTTTGGCACGCTGACGGGCTTGGGGCTGATCGTCCTCCATGAAAATCCACCTAACCCGCGTGACGCCCTGCTCGCGCTCAACCTCGGCGCGCTGCTGTTGTTCATCGCCATAGGGCTGTTGACCTATGCGCTCCTACGCCGCCGCCGCCGCGCCACCACGGTGGTCACGCGCGATCAAATCAACACCGTCTTGATCGGCTGTATGGTCGCGCTGGCGTTGGGCGTCGTATGGTTCATTAATGCCATTTTACGCGGCTTTCTGGGGGTCGAGGGGCTACCGCTCAATACCCAACCGACGGTGCCCCTGCTCTTGGTGCCGGTGTTAAGCATCACCTACGCGGTCTTGCGTTACCGCACCTTCGACAGCGAACGCATGATCAGCCAAACCATCACCTATACTATCTTGCTGATGGCGCTCATCCTCGGCTATTTCTTGCTCGTCCTATCGGCGTCCTTGTTCCTACGCGAATTTGTCGCGCCCAATAATCCGTTGATCATCGCCATCACCGTCTTCATCATGGCGGTGCTGTTCATCCCCATACGGATGCGTCTGCAAGAACGAATCGACAAGATTTACTTCCGGCAACGGGCAAATTACACCGCCGCGACCGAAAATTATGGGCGGCGACTGAGCGCCTTGGGCGAAATCGAGCCGATTATCGCGGAACTGCGCCAAGAATTGATCACCACCCTACAACCGGAACACATCTACATCTTTTTGCGGAATCCAGAAACAGGCGATTACACCGCCCATGACAGTGATATTCTCTTCGCTCAAAACAGCGCGCTCTTGGATTTGTTGCGTAGCGACCCCCAGTTGATCGTCCTCACGCCCGGCGAACAATGGAACCGCCAAGTGCTGGCAGAACGCGCCCGCTTGTTCGTCCTCCATGCGCTCGTGATTGCGGGCATCTATAGCAGTAACCGCGTCCTCAGCAGTTTTCTGGTGTTGACCGCACCGCGCGGCGGCGACGCCCACTATTCGCTGGAGGCACTGCGTTACCTCGAAAATATCATCGGGCAAACTGGCGTCGCCTACGACCGCGCCCAAGTCGTGAACTCGCTGGAACAGCGCGTCCGCGAATTGAACACCTTCAGCCAGATCAGCCAAGGCGTGAACTTCACTGTCGATATCGATGACTTGCTCGAACTGATTTATGCCCAAACCGTGCGCTTGATCGACCTGACGCACTTTTACATCACCTTATATGAAGATAACCTCGGCGAGTTGTATCACGCTTTCTTCATCGAGGACGACAACCGCCATCCCGAAAATGAGAATCGCCGCTGGCGCATCGGCAATGATTTGTTCAGCGAAGTGATCCGCAGCACGCAGACCTTTTGCATCGCCGATTACACCGAAGCGCTTGACCAGTATGGCGCGTCATCGGTGGTCGAGGATAAGAAGTTGCGGGCATGGATGGGCGTCCCGCTGATCGCCGGTTCGCGCACCATCGGCGTGCTGTCCGCTGGCTCGATTGAACCGGGCAAACGGTTCAGCGATGAGCAGGTCAAAATTTTGACGGACATCGGTCTGTTGGCGGCGAACTCGCTGGACAAAGCCCGCCTCTTCCGCGAGACCAACGAGCGCGCGCGGCAACTGGCGGCGCTCAACGACATCACTAGCCAAATCGTGGCGGCGGAAAAAGATGTGGATCGTCTGCTACAAGTGATCACCGAAAGCGCCACCGACATCCTCGGTGCCGAAGCCGGTTCGCTGTTGCTGACCAGTGACGATGAGAGCGGCGACCTTGAATTTAAGGTGGCGGTCGGTGGCGGCGGGCAAAACCTGATCGGCACGCGCGTCAAGGCAGGGGTAGGCTTGGTGGGCGAAGTCGCCGCCACCTCACGCACGGTGATCGTCAACGATGTCGGCATCGATAAACGGTGGGGAGGCGAAGTCGCCAAAGAGGGCGTCTTTCACACCAACAGCGTGCTGGCAGTGCCGCTCATCACGCAGAACCGCGTGATCGGCGTGTTGGAAGTGTTGAACAAAAAGACGACGGGCGGCTTTAGCGCCGACGACACCCGCCTATTGGTGGCGTTTGCGGCACAAGCTGCCGTCGCCATCGAAAACGCGCGCTTGTTCCAAATGACGGATTTGCAACTGAGCCAGCGTGTGCGCGAACTCGAAACGATGGAGCGCATGGATGTGGAGCTGAACCGTTCGCTCGATCTACGTCGCATCGCCGAACTGACGGTGCGCTCGGCGATGGAAATCAGCGCGGCGACGGCGGGCTTGTTGGGTGTGGTGGTGGGCGACCCCAAAGTCTTGTTCATCGTTTTCCGTGAAGGCTATGGCGATGACGATCACCCGATGGGTGCGGAAGGCGACCGCTACCCGCTAGAACTCGGTATCGTCAGCCGCGTGATGCGTACCCGCCAGCCCGAAGTTGTGCCCGATGTGCGCATCGACCCCAATTATGTCCCCAGTTTGCGCGGGGCGCTCAGCCAGATCACCCTGCCGCTCATCAGCGCCGGGGCAGTCAATGCGGTGCTGGTCTTAGAGACCAACCAACAACCGCGTTTGCGCTTGGCGGATATGCCCTTCTTGCAGCGCCTTGCCGAACATGCCAGCGTCGCCATCGTCAATGCCCAGTTGTACGATGAGGTCGAGCGCGCCAACCAATCGAAGAGCGAGTTCGTCTCGTTCGTGGCGCACGAACTGAAAAACCCGTTGGCATCGATTCAAGGGTATTCCGACCTGCTGATCAAAGGGGCGTTGGGTGAAGTCACAGCCCCGCAGTTGAACTTCTTGCGCACTGTCCATTCCAACGCGCTCCGCATGAACACCATCGTCAGCGATTTGAACGACGTGACCAAGCTGCAAACCAACAATTTGCGCTTGACGATGGGCAAGGTCGATTTCAAAGATGTGGTCGAAGACACCGTGCGCCCGTTGCAAAATATGATCAGCGATAAAGGGCAACAACTGGTCGTCGATATCGCGCCGGATCTGCCTCTGTTGCACGCCGACAGCACCCGCCTGATTCAGGTATTGACCAATCTCGTCAGCAACGCGCACAAGTATTCCCCGCCTGATGGACAAATCAGCATCCGCGCCTTCGTGGATGACATGCTGCAAGACAAACGCGGGCAGCTTGTCGATCCACAAGTGCATATCACGGTGACGGATCAAGGCATCGGCATGAGCAAGGCGGATGTGGCGAAGTTGTTCACGCCCTACTTCCGCAGCGAGAATCCGCTGGCGCAAGAGCAACCGGGTACCGGTCTGGGCTTGACGATCACACGCGGCATCATTGATGGTCATGGCGGCATGATTTGGGTGGAAAGCCAACTGAACATCGGCACCACCTTCCATTTCACCTGCCCGATGATGGGGCAAGAATAGGGGATAGGGCAGGGGTTAGGGACAGGGGCGGGACGATCTTTTCTTTTGCTAACCCCAACCCCTAACTCCTGTTATTCCCCCCTAACCATGGTTCTTAAAAGTAACTACACAGCCCTCACCCCCCGACCCCCTCTCCCACAAACAGGAGAGGGGGAGAAAAGCATTAGAAAGTCCCTCTCCCCTTGTGGGAGAGGGATTTAGGGTGAGGGGTCCTGAGTAGTTACTCTTAAAAATAGCCACTCAATAACGCCAACAATTGCGCAATGTTGTTGGGATCGCCTTGAATGAGTTCCGTGAAGCTGGCGCGGGCGATGGCTTCTAGTGTCGCGCTATCCGCATCCGTACCATACGCCACGGGGATCACGAACACGGGGCTGGTCGTCCCGCGTGACCGCTCAATCTTGCTGACGACTTCCTCAATCGAGGAACAGCCCTCCGCCTCGCAGGTATCTTGTCCATCGCTCAGCAAAATCACCGCCCGGATGTGAGTCGGGTCGCCGGTCACGTCCAGAATATCGATGGCAGTGCGGGTCGCAGTATATAACGAGGTGCTGCCGGTGGGTTGCAAACAGCGGTGGCTCACCCCGGTGATGGGCAGCGGAATCGGGGACGGTTGACAAGTCACGTAATAGTCCAGTTGGGCGCGGTTGTTTTCGAGGATGCCCAAAGGTGTCCACACGGTGGTGATATCGCTGAAACTCATCAAACCGAGGCGGCTGCGCGCACTTAAGCCATCGACAAATTGGGTGATCATGGTGCGTGCGGCATCCAACCGCCCCTCGTTGCTCATTGAGCCGGAGATGTCCACCAACAAGATGAGATCGACGGGTTTCTTGACGGTCGCCCAATCTTGCTGAATGGCGCGGATCACCTCAATGGACGGCAAATCCAACACCGCGCGCGGTTGATCCAGATCAATGCCATTTTCGGCGACAAACGGATATGCCAACGGCACCGCAGCATTGGCAGGGCGGAACCCTTCCGCCATGATGCGCGTTTGCTGCGTCGGTTGCAGCACATACTCAGTGAACAGGCGCGCCCCTTCGGCTTGTTCGGGGGTCACCCAATCGGCATTCACGATGGCAAAGGGATGCTCATGCCAAAATGTGCCTTCTTCGGGATAAATCGCCACCAGGGGTTCACGCGGTTGGGTGCAGGTGCGGTCACCTTGTTGGGCACCGAGGTTCAAACAGATCAGGTCGGTTTCTTCGAGAGCGACGAAATCGAGATACTCGGGTCCTAATTGAAGATATTCGAGGAAGTCTTCGGTGCTACGGGCATAATGGCGGATCAAGCGCTCAATATCGGTGACGCACGTTTGCACCGCCGTGGAGCGAACCGCATTCAGTGACAGGCGACGCTCCGTGAAGCCATTGGCGCGCGCGCACGAATAGTATTCGGCAATCGTCGTCGATAGTCCAGTCGAACTCACGTTCGGGTCGGCGTGCCCATAATAGACCGCGCGTCGCCCCAAGTCGATGCCGTAATCTTGCCAACCATTGGGGCTGTTCAGCACTTCCAGCAAATCCGACCAACTGATATTGGCATCCCCGAGGCTGGTCACCAGCGCATCATACAGGCTTTTCCAAATGCCGATCACGACGGGGGTAAGGGCGGTCGGTTGCGCTGCCGCCGAGTCAAAGACGGCGCGCCCGGACTCGTTATTCACCCACTCCAGCCAATTGCTCACCGACGGCTGAAAGATCGTCGGGTGATAGACTTGATCGCTGGTAGGGGCAATCAAGGCATTGACGATGCCTTGCGCCACTGACCCCGACGAGCCGGTCGTCGGCTGCTGCCCGCGCACAAAAATCGGGCGCTCGTCTTGGGTATAGGGCTGCCCCGTCACCGGATTTTTTCCTTCGCCGGAGGCACGGTTGAACGTCCCGATAATGTCGGGGAGGTATTGCTGCGTCTCGGGCGAATACACGATAAACACATCCACCGCGTTGTCTGGTCGTGCCACGCCACCCGTTTCGGCATACGTTTCAAAGCCCGCGCGCATCGTTTCGGGCAGAGTCAGCGTTGAACTGCTCCCGCCGCCACTACTACCGCCGCCACATGCCGTCACCGCCATCATCATCACCAGAGAAGCTAAAAATAACAGCTGTCGCATGATATGTCTTTCCTTATTGTTACGTTACATTCAGTGTAACGGCAATATGTTAAGGGATATGCCCTCAAAACTGGGTGGATGCGCCCGTCGCCCCGCCTCTTTACGCCTTTGCCCCTGTTCGACACCCTGCCTTTGCGCTAACGTTTATGCCATCTTCCATGCTTTGATTTTATGTCCTGAAAAGGTTCTTTATGCGTTCTGTGCATCCTTTCAACAACGGTTGGCTGTATAGCCCGACCGAGCAACCGTATGACTCGCACGATCACCAATACCAACCCATTACCCTGCCGCACGCCAATATCACGCTACCGCATCGCAATTTTGACAACCTCGAATATCAGTTCATCTCCACCTATCGCAAGCGGTTCACCCTGCCTGAACAGCTCAATGGACGCCGTTTGTTCGTGGATTTTGGGGCGGCGATGACCTCTTGCACGCTGATCATCAACGGGCACACGCTCGGTGATCACGATGGGGGCTATATCCCTTTTTCGTTTGACCTCACCGACTACTTGCGCACGGGCGAAAACTTGCTGCACGTCCGTCTCGATTCGACCGAGCGCCCCGACGTGCCGCCCAACGGCTTGGTGGTCGATTATTTGACCTTCGGCGGCATTTATCGCGATGTCGAATTGCGGTATGTCGAGCCGCTCTATATCGAACGCATCTTCGCCCGTCCGTTGCATGTTTTGACGGCACCCGCGCTAGAAGTCGATATCTTTTTGAGTGACCGCGCCGCCCGTTTCCCGTTGCGCGCCACCTTGCGGGATGCCGCTGGCATCGTGATCGCCATCAGCGAGACGGTCGAGGCGGGCGGAGTCGAAGATACGCCGACGATTCGGTTTTCGACCCTGCCGCCCGTGCGCCTGTGGACCCCGACCGATCCGGCGTTGTACACCGTCACCGTCGAACTGCTCCAGCACGGCACCGTGACCGATGCTATCAGCAGTCGGATCGGTTTCCGCGAGGCGATCTTCACGCATGAGGGCTTCTTCCTCAACGGGGAGCTGCTCAAATTGGTGGGCTTGAACCGTCACCAGACGTATCCGTATATCGGCGCGGCGGCTCCGGCACGCTTGCAACGCAAAGACGCCGACATTTTGAAAGACGAATTGGGCGTCAACATCGCGCGGACTTCGCATTATCCCCAGTCGCCCCATTTCTTAGATCGCTGTGACGAGATCGGCTTGCTGGTGTTTGAGGAAATCCCCGGCTGGCAGTTCATCGGCGATTCGGACTGGCAAGCGCTCAGTTTGCGTGATGTGCGCGCCATGATCGAGCGGGATCGTAACCACCCGTCGATCATTTTGTGGGGGGTGCGCATCAATGAATCGTTCGACAACACCGCCTTTTACACCGCCACCAATGCGCTCGCCCACAAGATCGACCCGACGCGGCAGACGGGCGGCGTGCGCTACTTCCTCAACAGCGAATTTCTGGAAGATGTCTATACCTACAACGATTTTTCCAACACCATTGTGGAACCGACCAACACGCCTCACCTTGTGACTGAGTTCAGCGGACACATGTACAGCACCAAAACCTCGGATCAAGAGGAACGGCAGATCGAACACGCGCTGCGCCATGCCCGCATCCAAGACAAGCAGTTGGGGATGCCCAACGTGACCGGGGCGATTGGCTGGTGCGCCTTCGACTACAACACCCATAAGCAGTTCGGCAGCGGCGACCGGGTGTGTTATCACGGCGTGATGGATATCTTCCGCTTGCCCAAATTTGCCGCCGCCATCTACGAGGCGCAGATTCCAGTGGGGGTGCGTCCGGTCTTGCGCCCGTTGACGACCTGGGCACCGGGGGATCGCAGCGGGGGCGGGTTTGACCCGTTGCTCGTGTGTTCCAATTGTGAGGAGGTCGAACTCTTCCTCGGCGATCAGTCCTTGGGGCGCAAAACGCCCGACCGCCTGACGTTTCCGCATTTACCGCACCCGCCCTTTAGCTTTAGCGGCGGCTTGAAGTTGGAAGAGGGGCTGTTGTTGTTCTTCACTGACTTGCGCATGGTGGGCTATGTCAACGGGGAAGCCGTGATCGAACACACGCTGCGCGGCGACGGCTTGCCGCAATTTTTAGAAGTGCGCGTCGATGATGCCGAACTGCATGCCGATGGCGCGGATATGACCCGCCTCGTCTTCCGCGTGACCGACAATTTCGGCAATCGCCTCGTCCACGCCAACCATGTCATCAGCTTCACACTAGAAGGCGAAGGCGAACTGATCGGCGAGAACCCCTTCCCGATCATCGGCGGGCAAGCGGCGCTCTACATCAAAGCGACGCATACCCCCGGCACGATCACGGTGCGGGCGTCGGCTCCCCGCTTGGGCGAGTCAGTGGTGACAGTACGCACGGTCTAAGGAGGGAGAAATAGGGATTAGGGGTTAGGGTTTGGCGTCCCAAGTTTCACCCCTAATTCCCAATCCCTGCTTTCCCCCTAGCGCACCGTAAACCGACAGGTACCGGTTTCGGTCGGGGTGCCGGTGCCGGGACCGAACTGCTTCGTACCATCAAAGATCGCCTGTGACCACGTAACCGCATAGGTGATCTGGTGATCGCCGCGCGTCAACGGGGGTGACGGCACATACCAGAAGGTGGCAAACTGCCCGTTCTGCTCGCGGATCGAACCGGTGTATTGCCGCCATGGCAAAAGTTGTCCATCCAGCCGCACTTCATAAATAGCGGCGTCCAGATGGTCTTGCACCTGTTGGCGGGTGCTGGCGAACCATGCCCAAAAAATCTCGATAGTCGAACCGGCTGCCAGATCGGTCGGCGCGGGCGCACCAAAAGTGCGATCATCACAGTACGCCAACACATCGACCCCTTGCTGGGTCGAGACCGTGCCGACGGGCAGCGGCGTGCTGGTGAAGGCGAGGATCGGTCCGCCCGTCGGACCACCCAACCCCGGCTCGACGGTGCGCGGTGCCGCAATACCCCCGCCTGCCAATGCCGTCGCCGTTTGGTTGATCGCCTCGATATTGGGCAGTTGTAACAAACCGATGGCGGTTGCCGCGTTTAGGGCGGTGCCTTCGGGGGCGATCACGGAAGCGTTGGCGTCCACAGCGGTGGGCGTGGCGACCGAGATCGAACGGGGCGGGGTCGGCGTGACCGATCCGCCGCCGAACAAGGCGGTCGGCAAGGGCGTGCCCTGTGCGAGTAAAGTTAAGTTGGGCGAAGGCGTCAACGAGGGGAAGAGCGTCGCCGTCGGTTGTAAGCGGATCAAGGTCGAACTGACCCAGCCTTCATCACCGGTTTCCATACGGATATTGAGCCATTCGCCATCGGTGTTTTGACCGAGAATCTCCACCCGCGACGCCGGACGCAGCACCTCGATGGTGCCAAAGTTGACGCCGGGTCCGCTGCGCACATTGATCGATTGCAGCGAGTTGACGCTCCCCAAGATCGGCGGGGTGACGGTCGCCGTAGGGGTATCCGAGGCGGTCGGGGGGATCACGGTCACGGAGGCGGTAAAGGTCGCGGTCGGCAGGGGCGTGCGCGACGGAATCGGTGTCGCCGTGAAACGCGGCGTCATACTAACGATAGGGGCAAGGGTCGCGGTCGGCGGCAATGCCTCAACACTCGCGCCGTTGTTATCACATGCCCCCAACAGCATCACCACGCCCATGAAGCACAGGTGCCACAAATGTCGTTTAATTCCAGCCATGAGGTCGCCTATTTATCCATTGATGTGTATGGCGCTTGCGCCATGGCTGCCAGCATATCAGGAAATAGCCTAGGGCGCAAAAGGAGTCGGCATAACGTGAGCAGGGGGGTGGATAGCGGCATAAAAACAAAAAACGCCAATCGGGGAGGATAAGCGTTTTTTGTTTGGGGGAGGAAACCAAACATGATTACAGATTGTATACAAATCTTGTTGTTTGTGAACGCTCTACAGCCGCTGAAGCGGTGTAGCTTCTGAACGACGTATGCGCTTATCCTCACCGTCAAGCGGCGGGGACAGAGGCGCTGCGTTATCGCTCACCGATGCGACCCATCGGGGATGTGCGCGTTTTAACACATTGCTACGGGGCAGGTTGGCTTTGACGCGCGCGCCGACTTCAACAATGACGGCATCGTCAACATCACCGATTTCTCGGTGCTGGCGAGCAACTTTGGGCAGTCGGGGTAAGGAAGAACAGGGATTAGGGATAGGGCGCATACGTTGTGCGCCCCATCCACGCAAAGGGTGGGATTTCGTGTGATTATCGTCATCAACCGACTTGCCTTATACTATGCGTGTGACACCCCGTTTTTTAGATTCAGGAAAAAATGTCATGAGGAAGCGTTTTTACGGACTTTACCTCTTGATCGGTTTCCTTCTCATGGGGGGCGGCGCATCGGTTCAGGCGTGGGTGCCCTCTCAGCACAAGTCCCTCAGCGTTTTATTAGATGGCAGTCTATCGGGCGTCATCACAGGCAGCGCCGGTGGTAATGGCGCGACATCCGCTTATAGTCCAGGCAGTCGGGTGGTGGGCGAGGTCAGTTTTGACGCCGAAGCTGATTTCGAGCAACGTTATCAGCGCACCTATCATGAATACGTCGCGGGCGAACTCTCACAAGGGCGCACCTCGGTGACTGACGTAGGGTCGCTGATCGATGCCCAACCCATTTATCGCACCCTTGCCGATATGGGCGGCACGCCCCCGCCAAGTTGGGTGTTCAGTACGCTGCCGCTGGCGAATGAGAGTCCCGATGCCATCGCGGGCGGCATCGTCGAAGCACGTAACCCCAGCACGGGCAGCATCGTCGGAACCGCGACCATTCAAGCAAATGGGAGCTACACGATCACGGGCTTGCCGCCGGGACAATATGCCGTGCGCGCCTCTGCCTCAGGCTATGTGAGCGAGTATCTCAACGATTACTATGCGCTCGCTGTGGCGGTGCGCATCACGGTCATCTCTGGGATCAATATCCCAAACATCAATATCACTTTAGCACCTGCCGGCACCGTCAACGGCAGGGTCACTGCGGCGAATGGCGTGACCCCGCTGGCAAATAGTGAAGTCTATTGGACAGCGAGCAATTATGAATCGCCGATCCGCTGCACCGACGCCAACGGACTCTACACCTTGCCCGACGCGCCCACCAACAACACTTTTCGCGTCTATGCCAGCGGGCGCACCTGCAATTCGTCTTCGCAACCTTATGTCGGCGAATATTGGCAAGAAACCACGACCTACAAAGAAGCCAGCCCGATCTTTTTTACGTCCGCTTCCACGACCCGCAATAATATCAATTTCACGCTCAATACGGGGGGGCGCATCAGCGGGAATATTTATCGCGAGGATGGCGTAACGCCGCTGGCATATCCTTTTGTCAGTTTCTACGATAGCGCCGGATTGTACGTGGGCGGGATGTCCTCGAATGGCGTCAACGGCAGTTATGTCTCCATACTGCTGAAACCGGATAATTACTATGTGCAGGTCAACGCCGCCGCCCCCGCACCGACATCGAAGTATTATCCCAATGCCAATAGTATCGCCACAGCAACGCTCGTCGCCGTGACGACAGGGGTGACAACGCCTAACATCAACATCACCTTGCCTCTGCCGCTTCCCAGCAATACCGGAGCGATCACGGGAACCGTCTACGCTCCCGATGGCGTCACCCCTGTGACCGATGCCCTCGTCTATCTGTGGTATCCCAACGCCAATGGTGTTTTCAATGCTGCTTTCGGAAATTATGTCAATGCCGTGACCGGACAATTTAACTTCAGTGGATTGGCACCTGCCTCTTATAAGATTGAGATTCGGAGTTCAAGCTATGTCGCAGAGTTTTACCCCGACAAGACCACACTGGGTACTGCCGCCGCCATCGTCGTGGGCGCGGCAACCATCACGAACATTAATCCAGTCTTGAACAGCGGCATCACAGTCACGGGCACGATCTTTGACCGCAACACCGGATACCCGATTCAGACGGGCATCGTCGTCGTCTATACCCCCAGCGGCGATTATGTCACTTTTACGACGACTGGCGTAGCTGGCACCTACAAGGTGACCGTGCCCTCTGGCATCTACACCATTTATGCGCATCGTTTTGGCATCGGTGCCGGGCGTTGGCTCGGCGATGTCATTCAGCGTGTCAACGCCAGCACCTTCACTGTAGCCGGCGACGGAATGCTCCCCAACATGAATGTGACCTTAGGGCGTTTTGGCGAAGTTATCGGCAACGTGACTCAGACCAATGGCTTGACCCCGATCCCAAATGCGAGCGTGCGCGTGACTCAAATTGGCTCACCTTTCTCTCCGGTGTACTGTGCCAATTCAAGAAGTGTGTTTGTCCATGAGCAGGTGATAATCGGTGTGGACAACATCGTCAATGCTTTCGTGAATCCAAGCGCGTGCGGCAGCAGCCTGTCCAGCAACTTTGCGCCCGAATATTGGCAGCAAGCGCCTACGGTCGTCGGGGCGACGATGGTGGTGCCTACCAACGCCGACCGGGTGGTCGAAGGCATCAACTTCACATTGGGGGCGGGTGGCAGCATCAGCGGCACGATCTTCCAAGCGGATGGCACCACGCCGCTGCCGAATGCGGTGGTGGCAGCAACCATCACAGAATACGAAACAGTGAACTTGTTGACGGTAGTTCAGGCGAACGCCAGCGGTCAGTATCAAATCATCGGCTTGGGCACGGCGTCCTATTTCCTTGAGGCGTCGGCTTCCGGCTATGTCGATGAGTATTATCAAAACCAGACCCTCATCGAAAATGCGAATGCGGTCGCCGTGACAGCGGGGGCGAACACCCCCAACATCAATTTCACGCTGATCACGAAGTCCAACAGCGCCACCGTGAGCGGCACCTATACCATGTTGGGGCTGCCTTCGAAGCCTCATGCCAGTTGGGTGATGGGTGTTGATGTGACCATTACCCCGACAGGCGGCGGCGCAACTGTCTTTAATAACCGTGTGACGACGAACCAAAACGGTTTGTTCGTGATCGAATCCTTGCCGCCCGGCACCTACACCCTCGTGATCAGACGGTTTAATGCCTTGCCGCTCACCAAGACCAACGTGGTCTTGAGCGCCGGCAATACTCCGGTCGATATGGGCGGCGTGAAGGGCGGCGATGCCGATGGCAACAACTTGATCAACATCACCGACTTCTCGATGTTGGCGACCAGTTTCGGTAAGTCTACGGGGCAGGTTGGCTTTGACGCGCGTGCGGATTTTAATAACGACGGCATCATCAATATCAGCGATTTCTCGATGTTGGCGACGTATTTTGGGCAGACGGGGTAGGAAAGAACAGGGATTAGGAGTTAGGGTATGGTGTGTGATCGTCACCCACCCTACCCCATCAATGCCAATGGTGGGACGCCCCTCACTGAATCTGTTGAAAAAGGGTTTGAATGGGTGGGTGACCCCATTGGTTTATCCCTACAACGGCGGATCTCGTAGGGGCAACCCAATGGGGTTGCCCGTGTTTTTCAACAAGTTGTCCGACTTTTTCAACAGAATCCTTCACTCCAAGCCGTAGCTATCGCGCATGAACACGTCTTGGCTGTGGATGATCGGTTCGCCCTCAGCGGGCGTGACTTCGGTATAGGTGCCATCGGAGTTCATCAACCACGCATCTTGATTATCGCGTAGTTGTGTTTCCAAAATACGCATCACCGCGTGTTGGAGGCGGGCATCCAAAATCGGGAACACCACCTCAACGCGATTGTATAGATTGCGCCGCATCATATCGGCGCTGCCCAAGTACAGGCGGCGGTCGGGCGGGGCGTTTTGAAAGTAAAAGACGCGGCTGTGTTCAAGGAAGCGCCCGACGATGCTGATCACGCGAATCGTCTCGCTTAAGCCGGGCACGCCGGGGCGCAAACAGCAAATGCCACGCACTAGCAGATCGACTTGGACGCCCGCGCGCGCTGCCTCGTACAGGCGGGTGATGATCATGTCTTCTTCGAGCTGATTCATTTTTAGGATGATGCGGGCGGGCTTGCCGGCGCGGGCGGCGGCGGTTTCGCCTTCGATCAAGTGCAGCAAGCCACTGAGCAAAAATTCCGGCGCGACCAACAGCCGTTGATAGGTGGTCGCCGGGGCATAGCCCGTCAGCCGATTGAATAAGCGCGAGGCGTCCTCGCCAATGGCTTTGTCGCTGGTGAACAAGCCGATATCGGTGTACAAGCGCGCCGTGCTGCTGTTGTAATTGCCCGTGCCCAAATGCACATAACGGCGCACCATGTCGCCTTCTTGCCGCACGACCAGCGCGATCTTGGCGTGCGTCTTGATCGGCAGTTCTTCGACGCCATAGGTGACGTGGACGCCCTTGTCTTCCAACTGACGCGCCCAGCCGAGGTTGTTTTCCTCATCGAAGCGCGCTTTTAGCTCCACCAAGACTGCCACCTGCTTACCGTTATCGCGCGCCTCCATCAGGGCGTGAACGATGGGTGAATTGCGCCCCGTGCGGTAGAGCGTCGTCTTGATCGCCAAGACCTGCGGGTCGCGCGCGGCGGCTTGGAAGAAGCGTTCGACCGCCACGAACGAGTCATAGGGATGATGCACCAGCCGATCCGCCGCGCGAATGGTGGCAAAGATGTCGCCGCCGTCCTCGAAGCCCTCGGGCACGCGCGGTAAAAAGGGGGTGTATTTCAGATCGGGCAAGTCCAGCCCCATCAGTTGAAACAAACTGCTGCCCCCCAACGCGCCATTGACGAAATAGACATCGCGTTCTTGATCGACGGGCAGATGCGAGACCAATTGTTGCAAGGTGCTGTCCCCGATGTTTTCGGGCACGCTTAGGCGCACAATCGACCCGAAGCGCCGTTCGCGCAGGCTTTCGGCGATGAACTCGCTGATATCAAAGCCGGGGTCGTCCAGTTCATGCTCATAATCGATGTCGGCGTTGCGCGTCACGCGGAACGGGGCATAATCGACGATGTGCATCCCCGGAAACAACAAGTCGAGGTTTTCGCCGATCACATCTTCCAACCACACAAAGCTGATCCCGTCGAGCGGGCTGGCGTCTTTGTCGCCATATTTGCGGATGACCTCGTTGACGTTGACCAAGCGCGGCGTCGAATCGGGCAGTTTGAGGCGCACAAATTCGATCTCGCCATGCTGCACATCATCGCGCTGCAACGACACAGCGAGGTTCAAACTGAGGTTGGAGATGAACGGGAAAGGACGGGCATGATCGACCGCCAAGGGCGTCAACACGGGATAGACTGCCTCTTGGAAATATGCCCGTAGCGCCGCTTGGTCAGCCTGACTCATTTTGCTCACGTCGGCAATCCGCGCGCCGTTGTCCGCCAGTTGTCCCAGCAGTTCATTCATTAAGTCGCGCTGCTGCCGCATCATGGCAAGGATTTTGGTGCGGATTTCGTTGATCAGCGCCGGATACGAGACCCCATCGGGGCGGTTGCTGGGCAGATTCAACTTGAGCTTGCTGTGGACAGTCGCCACGCGCACCATAAAAAACTCATCCGTGTTGGCGCTGAAAATAGCGATAAACTTCAACCGTTCTAACAAGGGCAAGGTTTCATCGGTCGCTTGCGCCAAAACGCGCCGATTGAATTCTAACCAACTCAATTCACGGTTGATGTAAGAGTCCGGCGTTAAGTCCGGTGGCTCAATAGCTTGCTGTGGCTGCATGATTCCACCTGTGTGTTGCGCTGCAATAGTAGGGATGATCGGAATTTTAAGGTAGACTATTTAAGGCAATGAGAAGAGACCTTGCCAAAATGATCATCTAACGAGAAACCTAAATATGGTGCGTAAGATTCCTCACATTGTAATCATGTTGCTGATATTCGCAACCACTTCAATTAATTTGCCCCCGGCGCGGGCACAATCCCCCCAAGTGGAGCCGCCTATTGCCGCTGCGGTGGCAGGGGGCGAGCGGGTGCGCGTCGTGATCACCTTGCGCGATCCGGTGGCGCTCACGGCACCGTTGGCAGAGCGCCGCGCCCAAATCGACAGCACCCAAGCTGCGCTCTTGACCACTCTTGCCAACACTGGCAGCAGGGTTGTGCGCCAGTTTGAAACCCTGCCCGGCATCGTTGCTGAGATCGACAGTGCGGCGCTGACCGCGCTCCTCAACAATCCGGAGGTGGTCTCGATTCAGTTGGATCAGCAAGGCGGTGCCTTCACCGCCGAAAGCGTCTCGGCATTGCGGGCGGATATCGTGCGGACGACGTATGGCTTGACGGGCGCGGGCGTTCGTGTCGCCGTCTTGGACTCCGGTATCGATACCGATCATGCTGATTTGGCGGATGATCTGATCGGGCAAGCGTGCTTCACGGGGGGGGGCGTCAATGGCACCTGCCCGCCCAACTTGACGACGACGGGCAGCAGTGCCGAAGATCAAAATGGGCACGGCACCAACGTCACGGGCATTATCACCTCGCGCGGGACGGTCGCGCCTATCGGTTTCGCCCCCGATGCCGACATCATCGCCATTCGCGTTTTGGACAATTTTGGCTCCGGTTGGTTATCTGATTGGACGGCGGCGCTCGATTACCTGATCGCCAATCAAGCCGCGTTACAGGTCGATCTCGTCAATATGAGTTTGGGCAGTTACAGCACTTATGCCCCATTTTGCGATGCCGCCAACAGCCTGATGGCGAATGCCGTCGATCAACTGACGGTGAACCACAACGTCGCGGTGTTTGCGGCGACGGGCAACGCTGGCAATCCGTATACCACCTCGGTGCCAGCGTGCATCGCCAACGTGATCGCCGTCGTCGCCACCTACGATAGCGAGTTGGGGCGCGAACCAGACACGGGCACATGGCGCACCCGTTTTGGCGGGGGCTGGCCCCCCTGTTTTGATGCGGTCAGCAGCCTTAATCAGGTGACGTGTTTTAGCAACGGTGGGGCATCGGTCGATTTGGCGGCACCGGGCGCGTGGATCACCAGCACGGGCATGGGCGGCGGCATCGTGCGCTATACCGGCACCTCACAGGCGTCCCCGACGGCGGTGGGGGTGGCGGCGCTGTTGTTACAGGCACGCCCCGATCTGACGGTGGCGCGTTTGGAAGAAATTCTGAAGTTGAGCGGCGTCCTGATCCCTGACGCGCGCAGTGGCGAGGTGTACCCGCGCATTGATGCGCTGGCGGCGGTGGAGCGGGCGCTGCATGTGACCGATACCCCTATTCAGAGCGCGCCCCTCAACAATAGCGTGACCCCACCCTTGCCTACGTTTACTTGGTCGGCGGTGCCCGAAGCAGAAGGCTACTACCTGTGGCTGAGCCGCAGCGACGGCGCGAAAGTGTACGACCTATGGTATTACAACCCCTCGGCATTTTGCTCCGGCGGGGTGTGCAGCGTGACCCCCGGCATCCCGTTGGCGAGCGGCGGGCATCGGTGGTGGGTGCAGGCACATTCCCGTGAATTTGGGTATAGCGCTTGGTCGCCCGTTGGGGATTTCACCGTCGCCACCGAGCAACCGCTGCCGGCGATGCACCCCGTCCCCTTGTCCCCGACTGGAGCATCCTCATGACGTTGGCGACTTTGGGCAATTGGGGCGTCTATGGACATGACTGGGCGGTCGATCACCTGCGGCGAGGCATCCTCAATGATCGGATTCGACAGGCATACCTGATCATCGGCATGGAGTCGGTGGGCAAGGAGACGCTGGCGAAGGCGTTCATCGCTGCCATGCTCTGCACCGATCCCGATCCCGCCTGTCGCCCATGCGGGCAGTGCAGCGCTTGTCGGCGCATCGTGTCGGGCAATCACCCCGATATGTTGTTTGCCGAAAAAGAAGGCGACGACCACGCCCTCAAGATCGATGCTATCCGCGCCTTGATGGGGCGCTTGGCGCTGAAACCGTTTGAGGGGCGGTATCGGTTCGGCATCTTCCCCGACTTCGATCAAATCCGTCCCCAAGCCCAAGATGCGCTCTTAAAGACGCTCGAAGAACCCGCGCCCCACGCGATCCTGATCTTGATGGCGCGCACCATCGAAAGCGTCCTGCCGACGATCACCAGCCGTTCCCAAATTTTGCATTTGCGCCCCGCCGCGATTGCCGAGGTGGAAACGGTCTTGCGGGCGCAACCCGGCGTCGATGCCGACAAGGTGCCACTGTGGGCGCACCTCAGCGGCGGGCGCATCGGGTGGGCACTGCGCGCGGCGCATGATCCTGAAGCGTTGACGCAGCGCACGGCGGGCATTGATTTACTGGAAGCTATCCTGCGCGGCAACCGCACGATGCGTTTCAACAAAGCGGCAGACCTTGCCAAAGACAAAGACGCGCTGGCGACCCTATTGACCTTGTGGCAGTCGTATTGGCGCGATGCCTTGCTGATTGGGTACGACGCCCCCATGACCGCCGCCAATATTGACCGCGAAGACGCCCTGCGCGACTTGGCGATGTCCACCGCGCCGGAAGACATCCTCAAGGCGCTGCAAGCCACGAATCGCTTGTTGGATCGGCTACCGACCAATATCAATTTGCGTTTGGCGCTGGAGGTCACGCTGCTGGATTATCCGGGGTTGGTGCGCTAAGCGGGGAATCATTCCCGCGCCCCTCACCCTAAATCCCTCTCCATAAGCGAAGCGGCGGGGCGAGGGACTTTCTACTGCGTTTCTCCCCTTCTCCTCTTGTGGGAGAAGGGGTCGGGGGATGAGGGGTAGCTGTGTAGTTACGAAACAGAACAAAATAAACAGAGAACCATGAAGACGTGAAGAAAAA
>Ga0209181_10004953_pt1 | contig 19430 bp, 6 predicted proteins | sample MAT05_FD_187208 | JGI IMG/M metagenome (GOLD analysis project Ga0209181, IMG submission 187208) | Freshwater microbial communities from Lake Fryxell liftoff mats and glacier meltwater in Antarctica - MAT-05 (SPAdes) (version 2) | ecosystem: Environmental > Aquatic > Freshwater > Ice > Liftoff... | reverse complement strand
AGTGGGTATTGTCAACTTGCGGAGCCTAGACGAAATTTCATGGCGATTTCAACATTCCCAAGTGATCATGCAATTTGAGCGCCAAAAGTGTTCGCGCAAGTCACCCCTTGCCAGGCTGCAAAGGCCTGGCTGCGTTTCGTCCGTTTTTCAGCGGCGTTCACGTTGTACCGGCAATGCTGAAATAGGTTCGCAACTTGGTCGTGAACGGACAGGAATTGCTGCAGTTGGCGCGCCGATTTGAATCGACGCATGACCTTCTCCCGTACACGCGTTGGTTGATGCGAATTTTCGGCCCGGTTGTTCAATCCCTTGTGCTGGCGGTGTTCAAAGCGTAGGCCCATATCCTTCATCGCCGCCGCATAGCTTTTGAGCTTGTCGGTAATCAGAACCCGAGGGGAGGTGGCGCACTTTCTGAGCAGCTTTCGCATCAGTCTCTGGGCGGCATGCCGATCACGGCGGCTTTGCACCAACACATCAAGGACGCAGCCAAACTGATCCACGGCACGCCACAACCAATGCTTCTTGCCATTGATAGTGATGACCACCTCGTCCAGATGCCACTTGTCGCCAAAGGCCGCTGGCCTTGCCCGAATACGCCGAGCCGCTTGCTGGCCAAACTTGAGCGCCCAACGCCGCACCGTTTCATAGGTCACTTCAATGCCACGTGCGGCCAGCATTTCTTCGACCATCCGAAGACTCAGAGGAAAGCGAAAATACAACCAGACCGCGTAGCTGATGAGCTCCGGTGGGAAACGGTAGCCAGCGTAGGAGATGGCCGCATTTATGTCGGTGTGATGCGCTTTGGCTTTCTGCTTCATCGGCTACATTCTGTCAGCTTGCAAAACAGGGGGTCAAGTTGACAATACTAGGGCGATGCAAAAATTAGCCTGTTTGCAAACCCTGCCGGGCTACGAAAAGCCGCTTAACTCACATCCGAAACTTGCACAAAGTCAACAATCCCAGATTGTTCGGATCCTTTCGATCCGCCACCGTGCGCAAGAACTTGCGCGCATTTTTCGGAGCGATCACGCGAACGGCCACGCGCTGGCCTTGCTCCTGCGCGTAAAACTGGAAGCGGCCGCTCTCGATCAGCCGCACGACCTCGGACACCGGCAACAGGAAACGAGAGTTCTCGTCGCTGCCCGGGTTGCGCCCGCCCACGGCGACGATGCGGCTGCCACTGCGCTGCACGCAGTCGATGCGCAGGCTGATCTGGCCTTCGGGGTAGAGCGTGTCCTTGGCCAGCTCGACCTTAAGCCAACCGTCGCTGGCCTGGGCCGGCGATTCGGGCAACGCTGTGGCCGACGCGCCCACCACTTCATCCTTAGCCCATTCGCCGGGCACCGGCCGGCGGTGCCACAGCCAGGTGCCGCGGATGTCGGCCGGCACCGGCAGCCGCGTGGCGGCGGCTTCGCGCAGCACTGGGCCGAAGCGCAGCGCAGGCGACAGGCGCGACAGCGCGGCCGAGGTCCATTCGCGCATCAGGCCGATGCGCTTGGGCGGCAGCAGGCCGGTGCGCACGTGCACGTCGGAGCCGGGCGTCATCAACAGCACTAGCGGCAGCACCACGCCGGGGTACAGGTCGAAGACGCCGGTCGCGTCCAGCATCGGCGCCAGCGCCGCGCCGCGCGCCTGCGCCGCCAACTCGGCCACGACCGGGTCCAGCAAGTGCAGCGTGCGAAAGTCGTCGGCCACGTAGTAGCCCAGCAGCCCGTCCTGCAGATGCGCCAGCTCGCCCAGGCGCACGGGCACGGCGGCGCTGCGGTTCTCGGCGGGGTTGCGCGGGTCCATCACGTCCAGCTGGATGCTGGCGCGCACGATGGCCACGGGCTGGCCTAACAGCAGCGAGAGGTGCTCGTCGCCGGCGCTGGCCGTGAGGTCCACGCTCCAGCGCGTGATGTCGAGCACCGTCAGCAGGGTCTCCAGCGCGGTCGGGCCGGTGGCGCCGCGCGCGCGCTCGCCGACGCCGGCGTCCAGCACAGCATCGGCCATGCGGCCCAGCAACTTGTTGCGCAGCACTTGGCTGGGGCGCGCACCCAGCGTGGGCGCCAAGCCCGGGTCCTCCTCCCAGGCCGTGCCCTGCTGCGCGTCACCGCGCAGCCGGCCGCTGGCGATGCCGTCGTCGTCAAAAAATTCCAGCGTGCCGTCCAGCGGCGCGGCCACCACGTAGCCGCAGACCGGGTTGACCGAAGGGCCGCTGTCGGCCAGGTCGCCATGGGCGTCGGTGAAGCGCAGCAGCACGCGGGCCGGTGCCGTGAAGCGCGGGCGCAGCGCCCACAGATCGGGCTGCGCCGGCACGCGCAGGCTGCCGGCCGGGCGCGGCAGCAAGGGCGTGGTGGCGCTGCCGCCCACCAGGTCCAGGCACTGGCCGAAGGCATCGACAAGGCGCAGCCGGTCCAGCCGTAAAAAGCCGGCGCGTAGCGTCAGGAAATCGGCGGCGCGGGGCCGTGCCGCAAGCGGTTCGTGGTCCTTCAGCGCGGCGGGCGAGACGGTGGCCTCCATGGTCTCGCCGCGCAGCAGCGCCGTGAGCCCTTCGAAGCCGCCGCCCAGCGCGTCGGCCAGCGGCACGCCGGGCGCGCTGCCCGCGGCCCACGCCAGCATGGCGGCGGGCGTGGCGGCCAGCAGTGCGCGGTCCTGCAGCACGCGTGGCGGCGCAGCCGGGTCGGGCCATGCCGTTGCGGCCGTCGGCGGCTCGAAATCGTTCTCGCCGATGGCCCAGTCGTGTGCGCCGCGCGGGCTGGCCAGATAGTGCACGCGCCATTCCAGCGCCAACGGCGTCCACGGCCGGTTCGGCGCGGTCACGCCGATGGGGCTGGGCAAGCTGCCCTTGACGTGTGCGCCGGCCAGCACCGGCGGCACCCGGGTGGCGGGGTCGAAGGCGGCCCACCAGGCGGCGCGCATCGCCGCCACGGGAGAGGGGGCCGTGGGCGTGGCGGCGGCCAGGTCGGGGGCCGAGCCCGGGTCCAGACAGGCCAGCTCGACCAGCAGGCCCTGCACCGCGGCCGGCACGCCGTAGTCGCTCAGCAGGCCGTCCAGTGGCGTGGGCGGCAACATGTCGGCGCCCTGCCCCTGATCGCCAGCCTGCACGCCGAACGCCGTCAGCGCCTGGCCCTCGATGCGGCAGCGCAGCTTGCCCGCCTCGGTGTGGTCGCCGTCGCCGCCGTGCTTAGCGCTGCGGCCGGCTCCCAGCAGCACGAATGCCGGCTCCACCGCCTGCCAGGCGCGTGGGGCCGTGCGCTTGGCGGTTTGGAAGCGGCCGGTGGGCCTGCCTGAGGCGTCGTCTTCGCCGGGCTGCCAGATGGTGTCGGTGCTGGGCGGCAGCGGTACGGCGCCGAAGCGCGTGGTGTGCAGCGCGCTGTCCAGCGTGGCCAGGCCGTCGGCCGAGGCGACATCGCCCAGCACGCCGGCCATGCGCGCCTCCAGCAGGTGCAACAGGTCGGTGTTGGCGTCCGCCGGCGCGGCCAACAGCGCGGTGGCCTCGGCCATGGTCTCGCCCAGCGCCAGCTGCAGGGTGGCAGGGTCGGGCCGCAGGTCGACCTCGGTGCCGAGCAGGCCGCCGTCGCCGGGCCAGTTCGCCTGTGGCCAGCCGATGGAGACGGCTGCCGCGTGGTAGAGCGTGCGGTCGGGGAACGGTGTGCCGCTGGCCAGCGCCTGCGCCAGTTCCCAACGCCGTTGGGCCAATGCCACGTAGCCGGCGCTCTCGGTGGTGCCGGGCAGCGGGTCGTCGCCGGCGCGCTGGTGCCAGCCGCAGACCAGGTAGGCCACCGCGCCCTGCACGCCGGCCAGGTCGTCGTGCAGCGCGAAGCGGCCGACCGTGTTGTCGAACCAGGCGTCCCAGCCCAGCTCGCCCGGGCCGATGGCTGTCAGCTTGCCCTGGGCCGGCGCGGCGGCGGGCAGCGGCGGGCCGGTCAGGGCCTGGGCCAGCACCACGGGCTGGGCGGCGGCGCTGTCGGGCAGCAGCCAGGCGTCGACGCGGCGCTGCGGGGCGCCTGGCGCGCCGGACAGGCGCAGCACCAGCCAGCGGTCGGGCAGCGCCGCCAGCTGCAGCTGGCCTTGTGCGTCCTGGTGGCCGCGCGCCAAAGCGTCTGGCATGGCCCAGTGCAGGTAGGCGCCGGGCGCGCGTGGGCGGGCCAGTGCCTCGAACGGCGGCGGGCGCAGCAGCTGGCGCTTCTTGCGGTTGCCGGTTACCTTGGGGATGGCGACGCCGGTGCGCGCCCAGTCCTGCGCCGGGTCGCCGTGGCGCACGACCAGCACATCGAGGGCGATGGGGACGAGAAGGGACGGCATGTCAACCACCGAACCGCTGGCGCGACGGCGCGCGCAACAGTTGACGGGCCAGGCCGGCGGCCGTGGTGGGCACGGCGTTCGGCGTGGCGTTGGTGATGGCCAGGGCCAGTGCGGCGACATCGATGACGCCCGGGCCGGCCTGGCTCACGACGCGCATCGGCACCTCGACGCGGTCGACGGTGGCGCCTGGCAGGTCGCGCAGCACGAGCTCGGGCGGGCCGCCGTCCTGCTCCACGCCGAACTGCACGGCGTGGTGCGGCTCCTCCAGCCACAGCATCTGCGGCTGGCCGTCGAACAGGGCCAGCAGCAGCGAGGGGTTCAGCCGCTCCAGCCGCAGGATGCGAACCACCAGATCCGGGCGCGCGGCCTCGACGGCAGCCGGGTCGGCGCCGGGTGGCACGTCCAGCGGGTCGGCACTGGTCCAGGCCCGCAGTTCCATGCCGGGCCAGCGCGTGACCAACTCGGAGCGCAGCAGGAAACCCGTGACCAGGCCACCCGCCACCGGCGCCACCGGTGCGGGCTTGCCGAAGCCGCCGATCACGAGCCGGCCCTGGCGCACGGCACGCACCTCGGTCAGCAGCGCGCGGGCTTCGTGGGCGGCCTGTGGGCGGGCGTCGCGGGCGTGCGCCAATTCGCGGCTGCCACGGCCGCCGGCCATCAACGCGCCCTCGGTCAGCGCCTCCATCCACGCATCGTCGATGGCGAAGAAGCGCAGCGATTCGGGCGGCAGCAGTGCCGCCGTGTCGGGCACCAGGTAGGCGATGGGGATGTCGTGCAGCAGGCGCCAGCGAGCCAGGGAATGGGCGATGAAGGCGGGCAGCGCGGTGCCGGGGGCGCCGCCGGAAGCGTCGTCGAATGTGCCTCCGGATGCGCCATCGAAAGCGTCGTCGGATGTGCCTCCGGATGCATCAGGCGAGGCATCACCGGTGGACTCGACTGGTGCAGCTGCGGAGGCGCCGCGCGCGAGGCTACGCGCGATCGGGGCGGCGGACGGCAGCAGGCCGGAAGTGGCCAGGCGCTGGCGCAAGGCACCGCGGCTCATTCGGGGCCTCCTTCTTCCGGCCGCTGCCACAGCCTGGCACGCGGCAGGTCTCCGGCCAGACGCGCGGCGATGTGCTGCGACAGCGCGCCGGCCACCGCGCGCGTGGTCGTGCTCGTGCTCGTGCTCGCGTTAATGAACATGGACATCGCGGTAGGCGTGCCGGCGCCACTGATCGCGGACGTGCTCGCGGACATGGCAGCAGGCTGCCCCGCCCCGGGCCCAGCACGGGCCAGCGCACGCGGGCGCACCGGTCGGATCGGCCCCTCGCCGAGCAGCGGCTTCAGCGCCTCGGTCAAGCGCTTGATGTTGACCAGCCCACGTTCGCGCGCCTCGGCAGCGCGGTGCCAGACCACGACTTCCCGCAGAAAGCGCGCATCGGCATTGCCCAGCAGGCGCCCCAGCTCGACGGCGGAGGCGCGCGAGATGTCGGCTTCTTCGACGGAGAACGGCTGCTCGCCCAGCCCGCGCAAAGGGCCTCGGTAGCGCACGTCGTGCGGCTCGCCGTGCCGGTCGCGGCGCTGCAGCGGCACGCAGCCTGCAGCGTCGACCGGGGCCGGTGCAGCCGGGTCGGCCGCCGCCAGCGGCAGCGCGAAACCCTGCACGCTCAGCGCGCGCATCATGTCCTCGAACGTGCCGCCGGTGGCGGTGCTCACGAACGACCAGGCATGCAGCACCAGCAGTGCCGGGGCCGGCGCGTTGCGGTCCAGCAACCACAGGTCGTCGCGCGCCTGCAGCGACACCAGGCAGGCGGTGTAAGCCGTGCCTTTGCCGGTGTAGAGCGGCAGCCGGTTGGCCGTGACGACGGCAAACCAGCCGTCGTCGTCGGCACCGGCCAGCGTGCTGTCGCGCAGATTGACCTGGCGCACATGCGTCAGCAGCGGCACCTCGGCGCGTTCAGGCAGCAGGTCGTACAGCACCTGGCCGCTGGTGCATCTGAGCAGCGTGGCGGGCGCGGTGTCGGGCGCGCCCAGCGCCGCGCGCACGGGCTGCGGCAGGCCGGCCACGGTGCCGGCCTCGACCAGGCCCTCGCCCTGCGCCACGACCAGCAGCGCCAGCCAGGGGATGCCGCCGGGGCCGCTGCGTTCCCACGGCAGGCTGCGCCGGCCCAGCACCGCGTGCGGCAACTGGTTGGCAAAGCTGCCGCGCGCCTGCGGCGCCGGGTGGCAGTCCGCCACGTCGCCTGGTTCCAGCCGCAGCAGCGGCGCCTGGACCGAGAAGAACATGCGGTGCGCGGGCGGTGCATCCAAAGGGCCGCCGCCTTGCTCGATGGCCAGCGCGCTCTCCAGCACGTAGTCGCCGGCAGGCAGGCTGGGCCGGGCTTCGTCGTACAGGCGGATGCTGCCCACGGCCGGCATATCGCTCATACGGAACCTCCGCGCGCGCAGGCATCGCCCAAGCTTGGGGGCCTGCGGTGCGTGTTGGCTTGGGGCGGCCGGGCGAGGCTCATTTCTTTTTCCTTGGTGTGGTGGCCCGCACGGCCACGCTGGCTGCGGGGTGTGCGGCCGCATCGGCCGGCGGCGCGGCCAGCCTGCAATGCTTTTCATCGAACAACTGGTGCGCCCAGCGCGCGTGCACGCGGCGCGCGGCCAGCACGCCGGCCAGGCGCCAGCCCTCGCCGCGCCGCACCGTGACCGAGAACACCTCGCCCGCCTGTGGCCGCACGGCGAACAGCACCTCGACCCGCGCGCCGTGGCGGATGACCTGGCGCTCACCGAGCGTGCCGCCCTGCACGTCGACGTGCACCTGGTCGATCCGCGCGCCGGCCAGGTGGCGGTCCAGCCGGACCAGCAGGCTGGTGGGCGCTGCCTGGAAGCGCGTGGTGATGCCGTCGATCTCCGCCGCCAGGGCGCTGGCCTCGACGCGACGCGGCAGAGCCGTGTCACCCGGCCGCGCCTGCACCTGCCAGGGCCGCGGCAGCAGCAGGCAGGCGCCCGGCGCGATCAGCGTGGCGTGGCCGGCCTGCAGCAGCGGCGTGGCCAGTTCCCACCCAGCCGGGCCTTCGGCAGGCGCATCGGACACCAGCACTGCCGCCGTGCCGACCGGCAGCGCCTGGCTGCCCACGGCCCCCTGCAGATCGGCCAGCACCGCGCCGGTGGCGGCGAAGGCCGTCAGCCGGCGCGGCGCGCCGCGCAGCTGCAGCGCGTGCGTGCCGTCGCCTGCCAGGTGCCACAGCTGCGCGTCGCCGGCGGGCAATGGCGCAGCGCCGCCCGCTGGCACGGCCGTGCTGCGCGCCCTCGCCGGCTGGCGTGCCGGCGCGCGCAGGGGCTGTGCCAGTGGCCCGGCTGGCGCGCGCAGGTGCGCGACCAGCTGCGGTGGCGCCGGCGGGGCCACGGGGTTTGCATCGCTGTACACGTTCGGGTGCGCGCTCAGGTACGCCGCACGAGGCCTGCCGGTGGGCCGGGCGGCGGCGGCCGGCACATCGCCCGCTACCATGCGGACTCCCGCCCGGGCATCACCCGCCGCCGCCACCCGCGCCATGGCCCGCGGCGCCATCACCGGCAAGGCCGGCGCGGGCGGGAACGGCAGCCCCAGCGGCGCCTCTTCATCGACCAGCGCCGACAGCACCAGGTCGGGCGGCGCCACGGCCGGCTGCAGCACCACAGTGCTGCGCAGTTCCAGTCCGCCCAACGCCAGCAGCATCTCCTGCCCGGCATTGGCCGACGCTTCGAAATCGTGGCCCGGCCCGGCCCACACGGCCTTGGGGAAACGGCCGGGCCGCGTGTGTGCGACCAGCGTGTCCAGCAGCGCGCTGGGCAGCGGGGTGCGGTCAGTGCCATTGGCGGCCGGGCGGCCCAGCGCCAGCCGCAGCACCGCGTGCATGCCCCCCATCTCCGACCCGCACGGCAGCGCCAGCACGAAGCTGGGCGCGAAGGCAGCGCCCTGCTCGGCGCGCTGCTCCAGCCGCCAGGCGGACAGCGGCATCTTCGATTCCACGCGCAGCGCGAACTCGGCCGACACATGCCAGGGCCGCGCGAAGCTGCCGTCCGTCGGGCCCGAAGACTGCTGCGGCGCCGGCAGCCCGCCGGTCAGCACCGAGGCCGCCGTGGCCGTGGCCCCGACCGCACCCTGCGCCGGCGGCGGCGCCAGGTAGGTCGTGACCACCTCCAGCCAGGTGCGAAACACCTGCGGCACGGTCTGCCCGAACGGGATCGTGAAACGCGCCACCCCCACGTCGACCAACACACGGCCGCTGAGCGGCGGCCCTTCCAGGTGCAGCCATGCGCCCTGGCTGATGCGCAGCGGCGGCAGGCTGACACAGATGCCGAAGACGCAGGCCTCCAGCCGCAGTTCGATGCCGACCTCGATGTGCGCGTCGACTTTGTAGCCGAACGGGTCCCACCAGATGATCACGTCCAGCGCGGCCGAGAACCAGGCCCGCACCGGCCCCAGGCGAAAGCTCACCTCCAGCGCGCCGCCCACCATGGCGGCGGCATGCGTCAGCGCGAAGAAGGTCTCGCCCTTGACCACGATCTCGCCCGGAAACCCCTCGACCTTCACGTTCCAGTGGAAGCCGACGCGCGGCACCACGGGGTAGAAATCCGGCGGGTCGAAGTTGTTCGAATAGCCGCCGATCGACAGCAACACACCGGGCCGCGCCGGGTCGAACCAGACGACGAAGGCGAAGCCGCCCGTCAACTGGCAGTCGCGGCTGATCAGCCATGAATTGCGCGTTAGCGCGGCCCGGATCGACAGCACCTGGTCGGTGGTGCTGTACTTGGCCACCAGCGCCAGTTCGACCGACACGATGGCCGCCTCTTCCACCGGCGGCAGCTGCAGCGTCATCAGGCCCATCAGGCTGATCTCGAAGCCGCGGTCCACCGCCACCGTCAGCAGCGCCGTGGTCTTGAGCAGCTCGAAGGTCGAGAACTTGATGCCGGCGGCCAGCCAGAAGGCACCGCGCTGCGGCGGGATGTCGGTGCCGATGCGCTGCAACTGGGCCATCGGGTCCGGGTCGGCCCCCGGCGTCATGGCCGCCACCAGCGGGAAGCCTGGGATGGCCGCCGGGTCGCGCGGCATCAGCAGCCGGCGGTTCACGCCGGCGCCGGCCGCCACGCCGGTGATGAACAGGTACGGCGGCCCGCCCAGCGGCGCCGACACCGCCAGGAAGATGAACAGCGAGGTGTATTCGCCCGCCGTATCGGTCGGCCGCGCATAGGCGCCGATGGCCGACAGGCCGTAGCCCGCCACCTCGACCGACAGCGAGCCGCGGTACTCGACCGTGGTGGGCAGCTGCGCCTTCAGCAGCGCACCCATGATCTTCAGGCCCGAGCCCTGGTAGCTGACGGACAGGCCCGAGAGATCGAGCTCCCAGCGCTCCAGCTCGCCGGGGTGGTCGATCGGCACGAACAAGCTCAGGTTGTCGGCCTGCACCTTCAGGCCGGCCAGCGCGATCGATGCGTCCAGCCCGATGCCGATCAGGCCCGAGCCCGGCAGGCGCTGCTTGTACAGCAGCGCGATCTCTTCCAGGTACAGCGGGCCGAACTGCTTGCGCACGGCGATGCGCAGCGCCGGCTCGCCGCCGAAGCGCACGACGATGCCGCCACCGGCCTGGGCCGGCGAGCCCACCATCAGGTCGAACGGCGGATTGGCCGGCGCGCTGTCGCCGCCCGCGCCGTCGGACTTCACCAGCGAGCCGGCGACCGGGTTGGCGTCGTTGCCGCCGGGCGCGATGACCAGGCCCAGGCCGGTCAGCTCGACGGCGCCGAGCACCCGCTGGTCTTGCGGGGTCTGGCCGGCCAGCCGAGGGGCGTTCGTGCCCATCAGCTCCAGGTCGGCCGCCAGGTAGGTGCCAATGGCATCGAGGCGGAAGCCGCCCACGTCGATCAGCGGCTTCGTCGCGTCAGCCTTGCCGAAGCGCGCGCCCAGGCCGCCCAAGCGCAGCACCGGGTTGAAGGCCGGCTGCGCGGGGTTGGACATGTCGAGCAGCAACAGGCCCAGGCCGTCGGCGCCCTGCCAGGCCATGGCGGTGGCCATGTTCGCGGGCAGGCCCATCTGCAGCGTCAGCGCGTAGTCGCCGATGCCCAGCTTGGGCGCACCGCGCAGGGAGATGCCGTAGCGCTGCCGCGCGTCGGTCACCAGGGCCAACGCCAGGTCGCCCGGCAGCGGCACCTGGGCACCGGCCAGGCCGTCGAGCAGGCCGCGCAGTAGCTGCAGCGGCGTGGGCAGCGGCGTCAGCATGCGCAGCCGGCCATCGGCCTCGCGCGCGGCCAGGCCGGTGGCCACCACCAGGTCGGCAATGGTCTTGGCGCTGCCGGTCCACAGCGGCTGGCTGAGCACGGAATTCGCCTCGCGCAGCAGCAGCGTGCCGGCCAGAGGCAGCAGCCAGGCCTCGGCCAGCTTCAGCAGATCGGCCGGGGTCGGCGCCACCGGCACAGGCGCCAGCGCGATGCGGGCCGTGCCGTCTGGCAGTGGCAGAAAGTCGAGCTTGAGCCGCACGTCGGCACCGATCTGCAGGCCGGCCGCGAAGCCCGGCTGCAGCACCAGGCCGGCGCCGGTGTCGATGGCGGCCGACAGCGTGAGCGCGGCCTGCAGCGTGGTCTGCGTGCCGGCGAGCACCAGGCCCAGGTCGGCACTGAAGCGCACGGCGCCCAGCGTCACATCCTGCAGGCGAAGCCGCAGGCCAATGGGTTGCTGGCTGAAATCGGCCGCCACAGCCACGCTGCCGCCGCTGACGCCGGCAAGCGTCAGGCCGACCTGCCCGGGGCCAGTGGCCGCCGTGAGGTTGGCGCCGAACAGCCGGCCCAACAGCGTGGCCATGGCCGTGCCGATGGCGGGGGCGAGTGTTTGCAACTGGCCGGTGGCGATCTGCTGCGCGAAGGCGCCGATGGCCTGCGCGCGCGCTGCAAAGCCGGCGCCGATGGCGGCGCCCGCGTCGTGCAGGCCCAGCGCCGTGGCGACGGCGAGCGCGTCGTCCAGCGCCGCCGGGCGCGGCTGGCGCGTGTCGAGCGCGGCGGCCAGGCGGTCGAGTACCATGGGCAGCAGTTGCGTGGTGCCGACCGTGACGGCGCCACTCAGCAGGGTCTCGAGGCCGGACACCTGCGGCAGCAGTTGCACGGCGATGCCGGTGTCGGTGCCCACGCTCAGGCGCAGGCCTTGGGCGTCTGCCCCCAGCGCCAGGTCGAGCATGCCCCACGGGGACGGCGCCGGCAGCGGCAGGCGCAGCCGCAACGCGCCGCCGGGCGTGGGCTGGCGCGCGGCGTCGATGTCCAGTTGCAGCGCCAGGTCGAGCGTGGCGGGCGTGGTGCCGGTGGTCCACAACGGGATGGGCGCGGCCGTGGCCAACGCGAGACGCAGGCGGCCACCGGCGTCGGTGGCCGACAGCCGCAGCCCACCCGGCAACAGCACGGCGCCGGTGTCGGTCTGCAGGCCCACCAGCGCGGCCAAGGACTGCAGCAGCGATTGCACGCGGCTGGGCTGCAGCGCGGCCGCCGCATCGGACAAGGTGTCGGCCAACCAGCCACCCGGGTCGCGCAGCAGCCGGCCCAGCGGCGCGATGCGCGCCGTGCCCTGCAGGCTTTGCTCCAGCAGCAACGACAGGGCTGCCTGGACCAGGGCCGTGGGCACGGCCTCGGCCAGCAGGCGGGCCAGGGCCGGGTCGGCCGGTGCCAGCGCGACCGGCGCCGCCATGCCGGCCAGTTGCAGCTGCAGCGGCTGGCCGGGGCCGGCGCACGACAGCGTGGCACCGGGCAGCACCAGGCTTGCGCTGCAGCGCGCGGCACCACCGGCCAGCGGCAGGCTGGCATCGACCTGCAGCCGCGCGACCGGGCCCAGCGCCAGGCCAGCGCCCGTGGTGCGCACGCGGATGCGCCAGGGCGCGGTTTCGATTCCGCACTCGACCGGCAGTGGCGCCAGCGTGCGCAGCCAGGGGCCGCCGCCGGCCAGAGTGCCGGCGGCGCGCTGCCAGCCGAGCAGGCCACCCGCCGCGTCGAGCAGGGCCGGCAGTTCGGCGCGCAGACGGGCCATGGCGTCGGCGCGCAGCGCCTGCAGGCCATCAGCCAGCACGGCGGCCGGCGCGGCGCTGCTGCGGCGGCGCAGCAGGCCTAGCGTGGCCAGCAGGCCCAACAGCTTGTCCAGCGGGCCGTTGGCGGCGAGGCCGCTGTCCAGCGTGCGCACCAGCAGGTCCAACAGCCCGGGCGTGGCCGTGTCGTCCAATGTGGCCAGGGCGAAGGTGCGGCGTTGCAGGCTGGCGTCGTACAGGCGAATACCTGGCTGCAGTTGCGTGGCGCCTGCGGGCAGCACGCCGCTGAAAGCAGCCCAACGCACGCTGGCGGGCTGTGCCGCACCGGCGCCCGGTCCGCCCAGCAGCCAGCCGCCGGGGCGCTGCAGGCGCGCCTCGAACTCCAGCGCACCGGTTCTCGCCTGCACCTGCCCGCTGGCGAACGCCACGGAGCCCAGCGCCAGCCCCAGGCGCGCATCGACCTGCACCTCGCCAGCCACGGCGACCGGCAGCGCCAAACCCAGGCGCAAGCCCCAGCACAGGTGCGTGGGCGTCGCCGGCAGCGGCAGCGCCTGCACGTCGCGCACGAGGCTGCGGGCCAACACCATGCTCAGCGGCGCATCGCCGGCCAGGGCCACGATGTTCAAGGCCGGTAGCGTGGCCGGCAGCGGCCCCATGCCGGGCGGGCGGCGCCACACGGACGGTGGCGGCCGCGCGGTGTCCACACCCGGCGCCGCGCCGCCTTGCAACTGGTCGGCCAGCAACGCGCAGGCACTGGCCAGCGCCGGTGCCACGCTCGCGTCCAGCCCGTTCGGCGCCAGCGCCTGCAGCAGCCGCAGCGCAGGGCCGAACGTGATGGTGGCACCGGTGACGGCATCGTCCAGCGCCAGCGGATCGCCGGCACCGACCGGCGCGGCCAACGTGATGAGGCCGGCCACCGCCTGCGCGCGGCGCGCGGCCACGGCGCGCGCCACCAGCCCGCAGTACGAATGTCCGACCAGCACGATGCGCACGCCGGGCTGCACGCGCAGCACGGCATCGACCACGCGTTCCAGCGCCTGCCGGGCCTTGGCGCGCGAGACGTTGCCGTCGTCGGCGGTGTCGACCACCAGCCAGGGCGCGGAAGGGATGGCCTGCAGGTCGACCAGTTCGGGCGCGATGCCGGGCACGCGCAGGTGGACGCGGGCCTGCTCGGTGGTGGGCACGCCCTGCAGCAGCGCGTCCCACGCGTCCGCACCGGCCAGCGGCGGCGCGACCAGCAGCACTGTCCAACCGCCAGCGGGCAGGCCCACCGTCAGCGTGGCGATGCGGGCCCGCACCTGGGTGACCGCCTCAGGGTGGCTCGGCAGGCGGTGGTGCGCGGCCAGCACCGGCGTGCCCAGCGTCCAGGCGTCGCCAATGGGCGTGGCCAGGCCCAGCGGCAGCACGCCGTCGCTGCCGGCGAGCGCTTCCTCCAGGGCCTGCAGTTGCGCAGCCGCTGTTGCGGGTTCATGGCCGTGCAGCGCGGGGCCGAGCCACGGCGCGTGGCCGCGCAGGGCGTCGGCGGCCGCCAGCACGTCGGCGGCCTTCAGCTCGTCCTCGCCCAACTTGGCCAGCGTGGGCGCGGCCCAGGCACGCGGCGGGCCGGCCGGTGCCAGCCACAGCGTGGCGGCGAGCGCGGCACTGGCGTCGCCCAAGGTCAGTGCCCAGGGGTCTTGCGGGCTACCACCACCGGGGATGGCGGGCAGCGCAGCCGTGTCGAGGTCGAAGCTGTCGGCCAGCAGCCGGGCGATCTGCTGCAGCCAGGCCAGCGCTGCGTCGCGCGTGGTGTCTGCGGTCAGCAGCGCGGCCAGCCAAGCGCGCACGGCGGCGGGCGGGTCGGCCAGCAGGGCTGGCAGGCCACCGGCGGGCAATGGCAAGGGTGGCAGGCGCACGGCGCCGCCTTGGCCTTGCAGATCGGCCAGGCCCACCAGCGCCAGCAACGCGCCGGCCTGCGGGCCACCGAGTGCCACGGCACGCTGCGCAAGCAGGCTCGGCAGTGCCCGCCAAAGCGCAGCGGAGTCCAGGCCCAGGCCCAGGTCGGGCGCCGTGATGTCGAAGCTGCCCATCGGCAGCGGCAGGCGCAGTGCGCCCAGGTCGACGACTTCGTCGTCGATCACCATCCGCAAGCCGTCCAGCGATGCCGCCACGGCAACGGGCCGGGCCGGCTGCCAGTGCAGGTCGAAGCGGGCACCGTCCGCGCGCAACGAGATGCCGTCCAGCGTGGGCTGCACGCTGGGGGGCAGCAGCCGCACGCCGGCCGTGATGCCGCCCAGCCAACTCACCGCGCCCTGGCCGTCGGCCTGCAGCGTGGCCTCGATCAATTGCACATCCAGCCGCGCGCGGCCCACCACATCGAGCTGGCCGGTTGCGCGCAGCGCGAGTGTGAAGACAGGCGTGTTGGCGTCGCCGCTGTCCCACAGGGCCAGCTGCAGCGCCATGGCGCCTGCCGGCGCACTGGCGGGCGCGGCGAACTTCAGCAGTGGCACGGTCCACGGGCTATCTGCCTGACCGGTGCCGGCGACCGCGGGCAACGTGTCGTCGCCCAGCAGCGCGGCCAGCGCCTGCAGCACGGGCTGCCAACCGCTGGGCGTGGCGCGCAACGCACGGTAATAGTTTCCGATGGCACGCGTGGGCGCGCTCGCCAGCAAGGCCGTGTCCAGACCCGGCGTGCGGCCCAGGCCGAGCAGCGTGCGCACCGCCTGGGCCACGGCCGTGGCGCCGGGCAGGGCCTGGTCGAGCAGATCGCCCAGCACGGCCTCGGCCGCGCCGCCCAGTGCGCCGGCGTCCGTCAAATCGAGCCGCGCGAACTGGCGCGTTGTGCCGGCCAGCACCACGCTCACCTCCAGCAGTTCGAGCAGCGGTACGACCTGCGGCGCGACGCCGCCGGGCTGGGCGCGCAGGCTCAGGCCCGCACGCAGCGCCCGCACGCCGAAGCCGGCGTGGGCGGCTGCGTCCACCAGCGGCGCGCCGCTGGCGGTCGCGTCCACCCGCAGGTCCAGCCGCTCCAGCACGGTGGCCGGCAAGTGGCCCTGCAGCGGCAGCGCCAACACGGTGGCATCTGCGCGCAAAGCGGCATCGGCCACGCCACTGGCGACCAGCTGCGCACGCAGGCCGATGACCAGCCAGGCGCTTTGGTCGCTGGCCTCGTGCCGCACGGCAGCCGACAGGCTGAGGCCCGGCACATTGGCAGCGGGCGCCAGCAGTTGCAGCAGCACCGGGTCGTCCACCGTGCCCTGGGGCAGCGGCTGCGGCAGATCCGGCGCGCCCAGCAGCTTGCCAATGGCGCCGAACCAAACCACCAGCGTCGATTCGCCCGCCGCCGTGCGGCCGGTGAACAGCGCCGCGAGCCAGCGCCGCATGGCACCCACATCGCGCGCCAGTTCGCCCACCGGCAGCGGCGGCAGACCGGGCACCAGGCCCAGCAGCGTGGGCACGGCGGCGGCGGCGCGGCGCACGGCGATCGGGGCGTTGGCGTCAACATGCGCCAGCAGCAAATGCAGCAGCAGCGAGACGAGTTGCGCCATCGGCGGCGTGGCGGCCAGCACGTCGACCTCCAGCACGGCGGTCGGCTCCGCCAGGCCGGTCAGGCGCACGCGCAAGCGGCTGGCGCTCAGCGGGTCGGCAACCAGCAACAGGCTGGCAACCAGGCGCGCGCCGTCGGCTGAGACGGGGGTGCTGGCCTCCACGCGCAGTGGGTGGTCGCGGCTGGCGGCGACCGGACGGATGCCATTCGCATCGGCCGCGACGAGTGCAATCTCCAGCTCGGCCGCCGGGCCGCCACCGGCCACCGCCACCTCGGCCAACACCGACAACCGCATGGCCGCAGCCGTGGCTGGCCCCTCGCGCGTGACGATCAGGAAAATCTGCCCCGGCGCATCGGACTGCAGCAGCGGGTAAGCGTCGCGCGGGCCGGCGCCGGCCTCGGCGCGCAACAGCGGCTCACCCGTGGCCAGCAAGCGGCCCAGCGCCGACACCAGCGCGGCGCGCTGCGTCCCGTTGGAGAAAATGCCGCGCACCTGGCGCCACGGATCGCTGAAGAAGGCGGCGTTCAGCGTGGCGCTGCTGCCTTGCGGCGTGCAGATGCCCAGGGCCAGTGCGACGTCCTGGACGACCGGGTCGAGCTCGAAGGAGATGGCCATGGAACGGCGATCGTCAGGACACGAGGATCGGCGGCGCGTCGGTGCCGATTTCCACCGTCAGATGGGCCGTGTTGCCGGACACACTGAAGCGGGCCTGCATGCGCACACCGCGCACCACAACCGGAGTGCCGAACACGGGGTAGCTCCACAGCGAGCACAACAGCGCCTGCAGCACCGGCGTGGGGCTGGACAGCACGGCCGCGCCCTTGTCCATCGGGCCGCGCATGGTGGTAAAAAACGGCATGTTGCGCGGGAATTGGTCGAACACCGACAGCGCCAGCGCCGCATGGCAGAGCGCCTGGCCCTCTGCCAGGCCCATGCCCTGAAACAAGGTCTGCAACTGCAGCAGACGCGCCTGCACGGCCGGCGCGATGGGCGCGCGGATGCTGAAGCTCTCGCGCTCCTCCGGGTCGGCAAAGCCACTGAGCGCGCGTCGCTTGACCGACAGCAGTATGTCGGCACCGAAGGCGCGCAGCTTCTCCATCTGCTGGCCCAGCGAAGCGGCGCCCTCGTCGAGCAACTCGCCGGCCTTGCGCAGCTTGGCGTCCACCTCCTCCAGCACCCAATGCCGGTGCGCTTCGGCCCGGGCCGGCAACCGGCCGGCCTGCGACACGAGGGCCAGGGCCATGGATTGCAGCGGTAGCACGGCGGCCTTGTTCAGCACCTGGGCAATCGCCTCGGCCGACATGTTCAGCGCCTCCAGCCGCTGGCGCACGGCGGCGAGGATGGCATCGGCCGTCTGGTCCGCTGAGTTGATGGCGATCTGCAGCGCGCTGGCGACCGCCTGCGCCATCTGCTGCTTGAGGGCCGGGTCCAACGGCTGCAACTCCCAGTCCATGTATTCGGGGTTGATCGAGTTGCGCGTCCAGAACACTAGCCGCGCCTGGCCCGAGGTGTCGATTTCGATGGCCCAGACCACGCCTTCCATCCAGCCGGCCGTACCGGAGTTGAAGTATCCGCTCTTTAGGCTCGGCTTGATCCAGGCAAGCCACCACGGGACGCGGGCCTTGATCGCCTCGACCACCGGCTTGAGCGGCGTCACGATGTCGGTCACGCTGCCAACCGTCCAGTGCGGCTGGCTGTGCGGCGCGTGCGTGTGCCCGATGCAGATCTGGTGGAAGTGGTGCCGGTCCAGGTAGGTCCACAGATCGAACGGGTTCAGCAGGTTGAGTGCGGCCCGGCTCTGCGCCGGCGTAATGAGCGTGCCCTGGGCGTCGCGGTGATTGAGCGCCAGCCCGAAAGCCCCCCACAGTGCCGGCACCGATTCGCTGAACATGGGGTTGTCGCTGAAGGTGCGCTGGCCGTTGGGCATGTGCTGGATGCGGTGCGCGAACTGCACGGCCGATTGCTCGCTGGGCCAGGAGTCAAACACCGGCAAGCCGGCAAACATGTCGCCGAAGTCGACCAGCGGGTTGCCCTGCAGCGCAAAGCCGCGCGCGTCCAGCAGCGGATCCATCCAGCGGTCGGCCATGGTGCCCACGGTGTTGGCGATCAGCAGACCCAGGATCTCGTTGTCCGGGCAGTTCCACGGGTCGAACTGGTGGCCGTGGCAGACCAGCATGCGGCGCTTGTCCGTGTAGTCGTTCGCGTCCATGCCCAGTCGCCCGCTCATAAGCTTGGTGGCCAGTCCCTGCGCGCTGGTCTGGCCGGTAGCGAAGCCCCGCAGCTCGCCCAGGATGCCGAGCCCGCTGTGCTCCTGCATGTTCTTGACGCCCTCGATCACGGCACAGTCCCAGATCCGGAAGGGGTCCAGCCCGGCCGGCGCGCCAGCGTCCATACGCGCCTTGAGCACCTGGCCCACGGTGTCGTCGGCCCCCACCTGCTTCAGAAACGAATCGTGGTTGCCCTGGATGCGAACGTAACGGCCGTCGCGGTGCAGTTGGCGAAGTCGGTCGTAAATGGCCGGGTGGCTGGCGACGATGGCGCGCATCTTGGCCTCGACGTCCAGCACCTGCTCGGTGCCCACTGTTTTGCTGGGATAGTCGGCGGCATCGCGCACGAACCACAGCTCTTCGCAGTCGCCGGCCTCCAGCACGGTATATCCGCCGCTGATAGCGTGGTCCAGGATGCGCTGGTACAGCGCGGCATTGCCCTTGAAGTGGTCTATGGAGCCGAGCTGCAGGTCGCCCTGGTCGTCGCTGGCGTCGTCACGGTGCACGTCGCTGAAGATCAGGTACCTGGTATCCCGCCCGCCCGGGCCATTGGCCACGCCGGGCGCCGTCAGCCGCGCCATGCTCCAGCCAGCCGGCATGCCGTGCTCGCCCTCCTCGACGAAGGCCTGCGACCACACGCTCTGCGCCTGCCGCGCGGCGATCTGCGGCAGCGCTGCGAGCACCAGCGTTAGGCCCAGCAGCGGGTGCAGGCTGGCCTCCTTGAGCAACTGCAATTCGCCAAGGCGGTCGGGCATGGCGGCCATGGTGCCGAGCCGAGCGCGCCAAGCGGCAAGCTCCTGAGCCGTGGGCTCGGCCACGCTACCCTTAAAGAACTTCTTCCACTCGTCTAGCAGCGCTGCCAGCGGGGGATCCCCCGACGCCTGCGGTTTGAGCAGCAGGTCAAGTGCATCGAGTAAGCCGGTCAACACGTTCGGAGATGGCATCGAGCGCCCCCATAGTGGTCACGGATAGGATTTCCGGCGTGGTTCAAAACCGAGTAACACGTCTTCCGGTGATTTTCAGTTTGCCACAACCTCGCTGACTCCGCAAGCAAATGCTCAAACATCGCAAGGCTGTCCCATCAAAAGCTGTGCTTCAAAATCAGCCGAAGATTCTCGTTACCCCAGGCTGCTTTTTTGCGTAGTGTCTTGACGCCGATGTGTCACGTCCGACGACATTCAAGGCTCAGCGCCCCCCTAACATCCCGGGTCTGACCAGGGATATCTTGGTATCGAGCCCGGATCTATCGCGGGACGGATTGCTGATCGGGATCGCAAGCGCAGTTGGTTTTGGTGTTTTGTTTTTGTTTCAAGAGGCCCCTGCCAGGGCCCGCCGCAGGCGCCCCCGATCGT
>Ga0209181_10004951_pt1 | contig 19437 bp, 11 predicted proteins | sample MAT05_FD_187208 | JGI IMG/M metagenome (GOLD analysis project Ga0209181, IMG submission 187208) | Freshwater microbial communities from Lake Fryxell liftoff mats and glacier meltwater in Antarctica - MAT-05 (SPAdes) (version 2) | ecosystem: Environmental > Aquatic > Freshwater > Ice > Liftoff... | reverse complement strand
AGAGCGTCACATTCTTCACGTGAAGCGGCGCTGCCACGGCCGGGATGGCCGCCGACAGGACGCTCACGAGCAAGGCGAGGCCGACGGGGCATCGGCGCGCGCGAACCAGTTGAATCTTCATCGCTCTCCCGCTGGATGACGGCTCTTTCGTCACCGGGGGCGAGCCTAGATCGGCGAGGGCAAACTGGCCCAATTTGGGGCTGAAGATTCCCTGGAGCTAGTGCGGCACTCCCGCGAGTTGGTGCTCGTCTTCCCTCTTCCGTTCTCCCGTCCGTCGTCTCCCGTGCGCGTCGTCGTGCGCGGGAGATGACGGACGGGAGACGAGGGAAGGTGACGAGGTTGCGCGCGACCCGCTCAGCGGGGGCCCTTCTGGCCGGCCTCTTCTTCGGGGGTGCGGAGCGAGACGACGCGCGTCGTCGGGGGGATCTCGGGGTGCGAAGGATCCTCGCGGATGAAGACGAGGTCCCCGTCGCGGATGCGGTCGACGCGCCAGTTCACAGCGACGTCCGTCCCGGTGGGGCCGCCAGCATGAACGAGCTCGGACTTGCCGACGAAGTCGCCGACCTTGGCGACCCAGCCGAGGCCGGTGGGATCGGTGAGCAGGGCGCGCGAGGGGGCGCCGATGACGATGCCGACGAGGTGGAGCTCGTCGAGGGCGTAGCGGTCGACCAGGACCTTGCGCTGGAGGACGCTGTGCGCCTGCGCTTGCTGGACGAAGACGGTGACGAAGCTGCGAAAGGGATCGCGGCTCTGGTCGGTCTCGGCAAAGTCGCGCTCCTGGAACTCGCGCAGCGGGAGCGCGGGCAGCTTCGCGGTCGCGCTGGCGACGCCGCCGTCAGGGGCGACGCCGGCAGCGCCGGCAGCGGCGGGCGGTGCCCCCTTGGTATCGCCGGGCGCGGCGCCCGACGCCCCAGGGCGCGGCGGGGTCCCCGCGGGCGCGTCGCCGCCGCATGCCGCCGCGGCGATCACCAGCGTCACCAGCGGCACCGCCACGAGCGCGGGCAAGAGACGAGGCGTAGTCATGCGCTTCAATGCCCTGCTCCTGGTGCGGCGCCGGGGCGGCGCTTCATGGCCTGGTCACCGGGCCGGCTCGATCGGAACGCGGTGGCGAGGCACTCGACCTCGACCTGGACCTCGTCGCCGTTGATCTTGGGGGCCTTGATCCGGATGTCCTCCACGTTGATGATCCGATCGAGCTGGCCGACGCCGTGGAAGAACTTCGCCACCTGGTGGAACTTCCCGATCAAGGTCAGCTTCATCGGGACCTTGGCGTAGAACTCTTGCGGCTGCTCTTCGATCGGGCTCCACGAGGTGAGGTTGACGCCGGAGAGGGTGGCGACGCCCTGGAGGGCCGCGAGGAACGCCGGCGTCTCGGGATCGTCAGGGAGGACCTTCTTCTGCTCGAGGGCGAGCTGCTCGCGGCGCGTCTTCTCGTCGAGGTCCTTCTGGTACTCGGCCTTCGAGGTCTCGGCCTGGTTGAGCTGCGCCTCGAGGTTGTGCTCGAAGTTGTGCGCTTGCTCGATCTCGGTCTCGAGGTCGCCGTGGAAGACGACGAAGTAGAGGACGCCGACGGCGAAGACGAAGAGGAAGCCCACGCCGAGCTTGGCGATGGGCGAGAGCCGATCGAGCGAGGAGCCGCCCGCCGGAGCCTGGGGCTTGGGGGCCATCTCAGTACCTGACCTTCAGTTGCAGCGCGAAGTTGACGACCTCGAGCTTGGCGTTCTTCTCGGGCTCCTTCTTTCCGGGGAGCAGCGTCACGTCGTAGAAGTACGACGAGAGCTTGAGGCGCTGGGCGAGCTCGGCGACGTCGTTGCCGTCGCGGGCGAGGCCCTCGAAGCGCACGGTGCGATCCGACTCGAGGTAGCTGGTGAGCCAGAGCCTGCGGCTGTCCCACCCGGGGAAGTACACGAGGTTGGGGTTCTCCCGGCGCAGCGTGGCGAGGCGATCAGGATCGGTGGTCGGCCCCCTGCCCGGCGTGAGCAGCTGCGCGAGCTCGAGGAGCACCGCGGTGGGGCCGCTCCGCGCCGACTGGAGCTTGGCGATCGCGTCCTCGCGCGCGCGGAGCAAGACGAGGGATTTCTTGATCTCCTCGTGGTTGGACACGAGCTTGTTGATGTCGGTGATCTGGCCCTGAACGCGGTCGTTCTTCGCCTTTTGCTCGGCCAGCTCTTCGCGCTTCGTCTGGTAAAACAGGAAGAGGGCGATGACCTCGAGCACGAGGACACCGGCGACGATGAGCAGCCAGCGCTGGCTCTGCTGAGGCGCAGCGCCGCGGGCCCCGCGCTTCTGCGGAAGGAGGTTTACCCTGATCACACGCGCCTCTCTCGATCTTTTCGCATCGCCAGCCCGAGCGCCACGGAGAATTGCGCGACGCGGGTTCGAAGGAGTTCCTGGCTGACCTCTTTGGCCTCGACGCTGATGCGCTCCATCGGCTGGAGTACCTCGACGGCGACGCGCGATCGGCGGCCGATGGCCTGCGCCAGGGCCGGTAAATTCGAGGTGCCGCCGGTGAGGTAGATCCGGTGCATCTCCGGCTCGCCGCTGGTGGCCATGAAGAAGTCGAGCGAGCGCTGGATCTCACCAGCGATGGAGTCGCTCACCACCTCGATCACTTGCGTGACCTGCGCGGGCACGGCGCCGGCTCCGGCGCTGACGCTGGCGCACTTGAACTCTTCGGCCTGATCGAACGAGACGTTGAGCTGACGCTGGATCTGCTCGGTGATGTAGTTGCCGCCGTTGGCGATGTCGCGGGTGAAGGCGCTGGCGCCGCGCGAGAGGATGTTGATCGAGGCCAGGCTCGCGCCGACGTTGATGATCGCGAAGGTCTGATCCGGGGGGATGCCGCGGCTGAGCTCGAAGAGGTTCTGCACGGTGAAGGCGTCGATATCGACGACCATCGGCTTGAGCTTCGCCGACTTGGCGATCTGGGTGTAGTCGTTGATCTCGTCGCGCTTGGCGGCGACGAGGAGCAGATCCATCTGCCCTGCCTCGGGGCGCCGTCGCAGCACTTCGTAGTCGACGTGCACGTCCTTGATGTCGAAGGGGATGTGCTGCTCCGCCTCCCACTGGATCTGCTCGTCGAGCTCGGCGGCGGTCATCATCGGCACGGAGATTTTGCGGATGATCACCGCCTGCCCGCTGATGCTGAGGGCGATCTCGCGCTGCTTGATCTTGGCCTCCGAGAAGGCGCGGCCGAGCCCTTCGACCACGGCCTGGGCGTTCATCACGTGGCCGTCGACGATCGACTGCGGCGGGAGCGGCGTGTAGCCGAGGCGCACGAGGCCGTAGCCTTTTCGGCTCTCCTTCAACTGACACACCTTTATCGAGCTCGATCCGATATCGACCCCGATCAGGTTCTTGCCTTCGGACATGCGGCTCCGGTGCTCGCAGCAGTGGGCCCCCGTCGTGAGAGGGCCCGGGTTCGGGGCCTCACCGGGCCCCATCGTGAAAAAAGAGGCTGACCGGGCAGGTCTGCCAAGCCTCCTTTCATGCTCTGGACGAGCTTCGCATCGCCGGGATCCGCCGGCCAAGATTCCGCTTTACCTTCGGCACCCGAGCGCTTATCGAAGTGCGGGGGCGCCGCCTCGAACCCGCTATCATGCCGCTCTCCGCCCCTCGTGTCTTCCCGCCGGTGCTCGCGGCGATCCTCGCCGCGCTGGCCCCGCTGCACGCCGGCGGCGCGGAGATGGTCCACGTCGTCAGCAAGGGGCAGACGCTCGGGGCGATCGCGCGGCGCTTCCACGTGCCGGTGGCGGCGCTGCGAGAAGCGAACGGGCTCAAGTCCTGGCAGCAGATCCACCCGGGCCTCTCGCTGACGATCCCCGAGAAGGGGAAGGAGGGCGAGCCGACGAAGAAGGGCGAGAAGCCGCGCAAGGGCGAGGAGCCCGCGGTCGCGAAGCCCGGGAAGATCGATCCGAAGAGCAAGGCGGCAGCGGCGGCGAAGGCGGATCCGCGGGTCAAGGGCGGCAAGTCCAGGAAAGACGGCGACGAGAAGGCCGAGGCCCTGGCGCATACGCCGCGGCGGCCCGGCTTTGTGCGGATGACGCGCGGGACCGAGAAGCTCGAGGCGCAGCTCCTGACGCGGCGCGGTCGGCTGGTGCCCGCGGCGTTGCCGGGGCTGAGCCGGGTGCTGCGCTACTACCCGACCAACGAGAAGCTCCCGATCGATCCGCGGCTGGCGACCCTGATCGGGCTGGTGAGCGACCACTTCGGGGGGAAGACGATCCTCGTCACGAGCGGGTTCCGGCCTTATTCGCCGGTGCAGTACACGCCACACTCGAACCACAACCTCGGTCGAGCGATGGATTTCTCGGTGGAGGGGGTTCCCAACACGGTGCTGCGGGACTTCTGCCGGACCTTCCGGAACGCCGGTGTGGGCTATTACCCCAACGGCACGTTCATCCACCTCGATGTCCGCTCCGCCAAGACCACCTGGGTCGACTACTCGCGCTCCGGCGAGGCGCCTCGGTACGAGGCAGGCAGCGGGGCGCCCAGCGCCGAGGAGGCCGCCAAGGAGGTCGAGCCGCATGAGGGAGCCGATGGCACGGTGGTGAGCCCCGAGGCTGCGCCTGGGTCAACGGAACCCCAGTTGCCCCCGGTGGAAGTGCCCGATCCCAAAGGCGTAAACTAGAGCGCGCGGGTTTCTCGCGGATCCAGGCGTGGGGAAACAGGTCGCGAATGACCCTCCCCGCCGCGGGCGCGGGCGGCGCTCAGTTCCCGAGGCGCTTGCCCCGCCCCGTCATCGGCGTGTCGACGAGATCGATCACCGTCGTCTCGTAGCGTGCGACCGGCGCCGGCTCGGTCCCGGCGCGGTGGAGGAAGAAGGAGGTGTGCGCCCCCCGATCGAGGGCCACGATCCGCGCGCAGCCCAGATCGATCAGCGCCGACGTCGCCGCCTCGTCGCTATCGAAGGTGGTTGAGGCCACCGCGAACGTCCCGTCCGCCAGGACGCAAGCGGCGGCTCGGGCGCGCATCGAGCCCACCTCGCGCGCCTCGGGGCGGAGCTTGCCCTCGTCGGCCGTCATCGGCAGCTCGGTCGCGTCGGCCCCCTCGGGCAGGGTGAAGCCCGCGGCGACCTCGATCTGGACGCGCCCCTTGGCGATCACCAGCACGCCCGTCGCGTCGCCGCGCAAGGGGAAGCCCACCGCGCCGTCGATCGCCAGGCCGCGCGCGGCGCGACGGCGCCCCGCGCCCAGGCTCACCACGGCGACAGCGCGCGCTTGCTCGGCCTCGGACAGCGCCCCGGGGAGGGCCGCGCTCAGCTTGGTGGTGGGCTCTTTCTGGCCGGATCGAAGGCGAAAGAGCGTCCGCCCCGGCGCCACCGTCGTCAGGTGCACGTTGGCCCCGAGGCTGCTCACCGTCGCCGTGTGAATCGACGGGATCCACCCCGGCGCCGGCTGCGTCCCCGCGTCGGCGGCCCACCCCTTCGTCGCCGCCTCGCCCGCCGGGAGCGGGGCGCGCGGCCGAAAATCCCGTGAAATGGCGTAGAAAAAGCTGTTCGGCGATCCCGTGAGGAGCCGCGCCGGATCGAGCGACATCCCCGTCGAGAGCGGCGCCACCTCCCACGTCCGCTCGGCGCCCGCGGCCGCGGCGTGGAGGTACGCGAACCCCACCGGGGAAGGCGCCGCCGCGAGGTGCACGGCATACACGCACCCGACGAGCCGCAGCGCCGCGGCGATCGCGGCGGCGTCGGCCTGGGCGCTGGCGGCGTAGACCACGTGCCCTGAAGGCAACAGGCCGAGGGCGGATCGCTCGCGGCGAACTCGCGCCGCTTCGAGCGGGATCACCGGAGCCGCGTCGCTGCCAAGGAGCGGATCCGGCGTCTCCAGCACCGAGGCGACGGCCTCCGGAACCTCGGCGCCTCCAGGCCACGGGCCGAGGACCACGCCCTCGTCGCGCCCGAGCACCACCGCCGCAGCGCCCGGCGTCAGCGCGGCGAGCGCGCGGCGGTTCACCAGAACGCCTGGCTCCGTCGCCGCCTCCGACGTGCTCGGCGACGCTGCCCCGGCCGCGAACGCCGCGACCACGCGCTCGGCCAGCGCCCCCTCGGGCAGCCGCGCCGCGCCGTGGATCCCCGTCGCCGAGCGCGGCTCTTCGAACCCCGCCTCGAGGCGCAGATCGAGCTGCCGCAGATCCATCGCCACGAGGCGCACCAGCGCAGTGGGCTGATCGGCGCGCGGTCGGATCGCCGTCTCGTAGAGCGCGGGCGGCGCCCCGGGCAGGATCGGCGCGCCGCCGCCGCCGGGCGCCCACACCCCTTCGCCGGCCAGCGCCGGCTTCACCACCGGCGCGATGGCCGGCGGCGGCCAATCGTCCACCGACGGCACCGCGACCGGCAGCTCGCGCCCCGGGAACACAGCCTCCACCGGCCGCACCGCCGGCGCTCGCCCCAGGAGCCCCATCGCCCCGCCGAGCGCCCGCGCCGATCCCGGCCCCACGAGCTCCCGCGTCGCCGCCACCAGCGCCGCGCCGAGCGGCCGCGCCGGCCGCGGGATCCGCAGCGCGCGCACCGAGAACGGGTTGCGCGGGCCGGCGTTGACCGCGAGGCTCCGCAGATCGACCGCCGCGGGGACGCCCTCTTTCCCGAGCGCCATCACCAGCGAGTCGTCCGACAGCTCCACCTTCGCGACGTCGGGCAGCGCCTCGAACGTCACCTCGGCGCGCCCGATCCCGTCCGGGCTCCCCGTCGCCAGCAGGCCGCCGAGGGACGCCCCGAGCCGCTCGCGCCAGGTCCGCGCCTCGCGCGCCGCGCCCTCCCCGTCGAGATCGAGCAGCGTGATCCCCTGCACGCCGCCCGGCGCCGTCGTCACGAACGCCGCGTGCCGCCCGTGGGCCACGAGATCCCGATCGTCGCCGAGCGGGCTCGCCGTCAGGTTGCGCAGATCGCCCACACCGAACGGCCGCCCCGCCCGCGTCAATCGCACCCGCGCCCGGTAGAGATCGCCCGGAGCCCCCGCGTTCCGCCGCGCCAGAAACAGCACCCGCCGCCCCAGGAAGGCGTCGCGCAGGAACCCGCCCCGCTCTTCCCAGACGAAATCGTCGGCCCGCACCTCGCCCGAGGCCGCGTCGCTGAGCATCGTCGCCACGCCCTCGGCCGTGCGCGGAGGCGGCGCCGGCCGCGTAAACCGCAGCACCAGAGCGACCATCGCGAAGAAGGCCGCCCAGAGCGCCCGGGCGCGGAGATCGTGGCGTTGAAGCCGAGAGGAGAGGTCCATCAGGCGGAGGCCGCCTCTTAGCACGGGTCGGCCGAACGGCATCACCCCGGCACGAGGGGCGCCCCGATCACCAGCCGCGGAATCGCGACGCCCTCCTGCGAGGCGGTGTTCCAGGCCCGCACCCACGCCGTCCAGAGGATCGGCTGGAGCCGATAGCGAATCGTCGCCTCCTCGATCACGGCCGGCGGCGACGCCGGCGCCGCGCCCCGCACCGCCGGCGTGAGCACCCGCCCCGTCTTCGGCTCGCTCAGCGGATAGACCACCTCGGTGCGATACCCCTCCCCGGGCCAGATCACCAGCCCTTCGTCGGCGATGTCGTACGGCGTCTCTTTCCCGAGCACCGAGGCGAGCTGCTCGCGCACCAGATCCACCCCGGCGAGCTGGTAGAGCCCGGCGAGGGCGTTCTCGAAGAGGCGGTGGCCGTCGCTCGCCGCCAGCAGCCGATCGAGGAAGCCCGGGACAGGCACGCTCGCCACCAGGAGGCTGGACTGCTCCTCGAAGGCGATCTCGCACGGCGTCGGGCCAAGCTCCTTGCATGAAAGGCGGACGCGGATCCGGTTCGTCCCCAGCTCCACCGCGGCGATCTCCACCGGCCCGTGCGTCCACCGCGACGCCCGCCCCAGCAGCGCCGCGAGCTCGCGATCGACGAAGTGGCTCACCGCCTCTTCCACCTCGCGCACGCCCTCGCGAAACCGCACGTCCTGCCCGCCCGCCACCGGGCCGGGGGCCGCGCCGGTGAGCTGCGCCTCGTCCTCCCGCTGCGCCGCGCGGCGCCACCGGGCAAAGAGCTTGGGCACCGTCCCGGCGTGGAACCCGGCCACCAAAAGCGCGCTCACCGTCTCTCCGTGGTGGCCAATCGGCGTCGGCTGAAGCGCCTTGTGCCGGCTCCCACGGTAGAGCTTCCAGTTCTCCTTCAGCTCCCAGGCCAGGAAGCCGGCGATGCTCGGGAGGAAGAACGCCGTCGTCGCCGCGATCGTCCCCCCGATCACCGATCCCAGCGGTGAGAAGGCGCGGTTGAGCGCGTGGAGCAGGTCCCCCGCGTAGGGAATGCTCATCTTCTGGGCGACAGTGACCACCGGGAAGTGCTTGAGCGGGTTGATCTCCGGCTCGATCAAGAGCGTGATGTAGAGCCGGACCGCGTAGGCCACCGCGAACCAGAAGAGGCCGAAGATCGCCTTGGGGACAATGGTGAAGCGCTGGTCGCCCTCGCGAAAGCGCAGCCACTCGTCGACGCGGTAGAGCACCCGCTCGACCAGATCGAGGAAGGTGCGGAACGTCTCGACGACGAGCCGGAGCAGCCCCGGGAAGACCCGCCGGCTCACCGCGTGGAGCGCCGGCCCGATCCGATCGAGCACCGCGTCCTCGATCATCGTCCCGAGCGGCGAGAGCATCAGCGAGAGCAGGAGCGCGAAGATCAGGCCCGAGCCCAGCGCCGCCACGATCGGCGCTTGATCGGCGAGCGGGGTGATATGGGCGATCGCCACCGTGGCGCCGAGGGGCAGCACGCCCTTCCAGAGCACGGCGCGCGCGAGCGCTCCGCCGAGGAAGCGCCGCATCAACGGGCGGGTGAACACCCACTGCGGGAAGCGGAGGAAGATCAGCGCGAGCACCGCGCCGAGCGCCCGCGCCGCCCGCCGCCCCACGGCGCGCACGCCCTCGTGGTGGAGCAGGCCGAGCATCAGCGCGGTCACGGCGATGAAGCTCCAGACGTGGAGCAGCTCGACCTCGTGGAACCCGAGGAGCTTCGCCACCGGGCTGACGACGTGGCTGAGCCCGACGAGGATCACGTAGGCCGAGAGCAGCGGGAGCGCCGCGTAGAGCGTCACCAGCCGGCCCGCGTCGGTGCCGAAGCTTACCGAGCTCACTTTCTGCAGGGCGCGCAGGTAGATCTCGCCGCCGCGGTAGACCCCGTCGAGCGACTCGGCGAGCTTGCGATCGAGCCGCAGCAGCGCGTCGCCCGACCACAGCTCCTTCGCGCCGGCGAGGTTGGGCAGCTTGAGCTGGTTGCGCGAGAGCGCGTCGCGGAGGTGGCCGATCGAGACGAAGCCGCGGCTCACCGCGAGATCGAGGATCTCTTCGATCAGCTTCGCCCGCGCGATCCGCTCCGGCGCGTTGGAGGGCAAGAGGCCGACGTCGTCGAGCGCGCCGCGGAGCACCGGGAGCAGCGCGGCGCGGACGTTTTTCTCGGCGCGATCGCTCGCCATGCGCAGGAGCTTGCCGAGGATCTTGCGGTCGGCCGCGGGGAGGCGAGCGCGGCGCGCCCGGCGCTCGGCGCGGCGGATCGATCGCGCCACGCGGGTCGTGCGCGTCGCCGGCAAGGGCCGCACGATCGGCGTGCGCCCGAACGAGAGCGCCCAGGCCACCAGATCGACCGCGCGCTCGGGCCGCTCGTGGGCCACCGCCGCGCGCTGGAGATCGTAGAGCAGCCGCGCCTCGATCGGGTACACGAGGAGCCGCCGCGCCGCCGCCTGCTCGGCGAGCATCGCCAGGAGCGCGGTCCACGACGCGCCGCCGCTCGGGCCCGCCGCGCTCCCCGGGGGCGCCAGCGCCGCGTTGAGCCGCGCCCCCAGCGCCTCGAGATCCGCGCGCGCCGCCCCGAGCGCCCGGCTGCTCCCGGGCCCGCCGCCCGCGCCGACGATCGACATCAGGATCGCCGCGCTCACCAGGTTCCCTTTGCGCCGCGCCACCGCGGCCTCGGCCTCGAGGTGCGTCACCCGCGTCGGCGTCGGCCGCGACGGCGTCAGCCCGCTCAGGAACCCGAAGCGCGTCGTCGGCGCGTGCGCCGTCGTCGCTGTCCCGGTCCCGTTCCGCAGCGGCGAGCGCGCCACCGTGGCCGCGCGCTCCGCGCCCTCGGGGAACGATCGATCGAGCAGCAGCTCGGAGTCCACGTCCTTCGCCAGGAGCGCGTCGACGCGCCCATCCTCGGGCAGCCCGGGGAACGTGACCGCGAGCAGCCGCGGCGCGAAGTGCCGCAGCTCGAGGAAGAGCGCCGCGAACTCCACGTAGGCCTCGCGATCGTCGGCCCGCGCGAAGAGCCGATCATCGTCGCGGAGCGCGGCGCGGATCTCGTCGAACTCAATCTGCCCGATCCCGTCGATGCGGGCGCGGATCGCCGCGTCGTCGAGCCCGCGCGCCTCGATCGCCCGGTGGACCTCGCCGTGGAACGCGCTCCGCCAGAGCCGCGCCAGGACCTCGTCCGGCGTCCGCCCTGCCAGCTCCGACGTCGAGGGCCGCGCCACCAGGATCACCTGATCGGGCAACGTCGCGGCCTCGTGGCCGAGGATCGAGGGATCGACGAGGGCCACGAGCGCGCCCTTCGGGAGCGTGTAGCCGCCCGCGTGCGGCACCGAGAGCCCGATCCCCGCGAGGTCGCGGTGGGCCTTGATCAGCCGCCGCAGCAGGCGCCCATCGACGACGATCGCGCCCGATTTGGCGGCGTGCAAGCGTCGTTCGAGGGCGGCGAGATCCATCCGGAGACGTGACTTACCAGAGCAGAGCGCTCGCCGGCCACCCCCCTTCGTGCCCCCGCGCCCTCACCGCCCGCGAATCACGATCTCCACCCGCCGGTTGCGCCGCCGCCCGATCTCGCTGTCGTTGAGCCCGATCGGCCGGCCCTCCCCGAAGCCGCGCGTCCGCGGCGCGTCCGGGGCCTTCGGCCGGGCTTCACCAGTACGCGAGAAGGCGATGATTCGCGGGCACGATCAACGCCCCGCCGCCGGCAGCGAGCCCCTGGAGCGGCTCGCTCAAGGTATCACTCTCCAGCGCAGGGAGCAGCTCTCCGACATCGGTCGACCACACAACAGCACCGCTCTGCTCGTCGAGCGCGTGAAGCTTTCCCTCCACAGAACCCACGTAAACTCGGCCATTCACGACGATCGGTGCCATGGATAGCTTGACGGCGGCGGTGAACGACCACGCCGGCGCGAACGAAGGAGCGGCGCTGGCGGACAGCACATTTTTCAGGACGAAAAACCCGCGCCCACCGTGGAACACCGGACTTCGACCCGCCTTGAATTCGCCGAGCAATGTGCCTGTTGCCGCCTCCACGGCCACGCCGACGTTCGGGAAGTCTTCGCGCGCGTAGAGCACACCCTCGAAGAGAGCCGCCAGTCCATCACCGGGACACATGGAGGCTTCGGGGTATTTCCAGAGCAACGCCCCCGTCGCCACCTCGAAATCATAGAGAGTGTTGCACCCGCACGACACATAGATACCCGATGTCGACACCGTGGGCGCGCTCCAGGCGCCGCTCGGGAAGGGGGACTTCCACAGCACCTGTCCGTCCGCCTGGCTCACGGCAGTGAGGCTCCCCGCTCCGCTCACGTAGATCTTGCCGCCAAACGCCGTCGGCGGCGCAGGATAGAGGAGGACCTTCTTGATGAGCTGGACGCACCATAGCTCGTCGCCGGGGCCAGCGTCGAACGCACAGAGAAGCCCCGTGGCGGTCAGAACGAATATCCTCCCCCCCGCGTACGTGGCGTGAGAGCTGCCGCTCGGCACATCGAGCTTGACGGGGCCCCAGACAATCGTCCCGGTCTCCTTGTCCAGCGCATAGAGCCGTGAACCAGCCAGAGGCTTGCTGCTGACGGGGACGAAGACGCGCCCCTCGGCGATGAGCGGGTAGGAAACAGTCCCCCCGAGATCGACCGACCATCGCTGGGTCAACGGTGGCGTCAGCGTATCGTCGGGCTGCGCGCCGGTGTGCGCGGCATTGATCTGGTACGCGACAGCCTGATCTGGAACAGGCACCTCGATCGAGCCTCCTGTACCCCCAACCCCGGTCATGGTGGAGCCATCCGCGCCGACGCCGCCGCCGCCGATCGCGCTGCTTGTATCGCTGGTGCCGACGCCAATCGCGCCGCCTGCGTCGCTGCCGCCCATCGCGCCGGTCGTCACGGCTGCAGATGTCGCCCCCGCGCTGTCCTCGATCACCACGACCGACGAGCATGATGCAAGCGCCGTCGCGACCGCAACAACAGCCACGACCAGCAGTCCTCCAACAGCACTCAGGTTCGTCGCTGGACTCCGGCGACGCTCTTTAGCAGATCCCACGGCTCACCAATCGCTCGGGGCGGGTCATGTCAGCCATCCCGATGCCCAAGCCCCCCGAGCATAGACGGCAACACGAGACTAAGGTCATTATACTCTCCATCGTCCTCCCGCCATGCACCATAGCCGGCCACGACCAATCCTTTCACACCCCCGGCATTCAGAACATAGACTTCCTGGTGCTGAAGATCGAGCACCTTGCGAACATCCTCGGGCAAGTCATCCAGTGAACCCACTCGAATCGCCAGGGTGTCCATGAGCATGGGCAACTGAATGTAGCCGACGTTCTTGAATCCGACATCGACGCGAGTGGGCAACTGGTCCGCCTTGGGGCTACGGAGCAACAATTGCCCGTGGCCGACTTCGTAGCGCCAAACAGAAAATGATCGATCGAACGCTTTCGGAAACATGCCAGACCTCACTGAAATGGATTTTGAACTTCTTTGGCATTCATGAGAAACGTGATAACCGGGAGAACGCCGCCCTGATAGAGCTGCCCGATTTCCCAGTTCGTCGGACTCGGAGAGGCACCAAGTCCTTGCTGCGCGGCGCCCATGACCTTCGAATAGGCATCGGCCCCATTCAAGCCGTTAAGACTAAGCGATATGCGCGTGTTCGGATCACCAATAGCGGACATTAGGGTATCCTGCCAGTCCGGATCGTTTAACAGTGTCCGCCCCCCAACCAGCTCAGCTACCTTTTCGAGACCGAAATTCTTGAGACCGAGCACAATATGACCACCTTCCCCAGTCTCGGCGATCTCTCTAGCCTCTTGGATTACTTTCTGCCCCGTCGGCGTACCAGCCGCCGCAGCCACGCTGGTGGCTGCTGAAGCGGCAGGCGCCGACACAGCCGCTACACCTCCAATCAGCCCCGTACCTCCCGAAGACAGACCGCCGACCGCCATCGCCGGCAAGGCCGCCACCGCGGCAGCAGCTCCGATCAAGGCCGCAGACATGTACAGCAACCCCTTCACAGCGTACGGGCTGTACACCAAGTACGCCGAGGACCAATCCCGCTCCTCACACCCGTTGCACAGCCCCGTCGGGCCCGTGCCTGGTCCGCTCCCGCTCCTGCCACCACCGCCCGCAGAGAGGCCTCGGTCGGTCGAGGAGGACTGATACCAGGTGTCGTCCAGCGCAGCCGCCCCTTGCACGGCTGCACCCTCCCCGTTGTCGTCGGTACCCAGGTGATCCGCCGGCGACTCTGGCGGTGCAGTCAGCTCAATCACAGGGGAGTTAAACTTCGCGTCGGCGGGATCGTAAGATTCTGTCGCTCCACCCCACGAATCCAGGCTTTTGTCATCTGGGATCGCAACCATCATCCCCGTCGGATCGATCAGATTGACGGGATCGTTCATCACATAGCTGTACCGGTTGTAATTCTGTCCCGCGTAAGCATCCTGAACGACGGGATCCGGCTGCAAGAAACGCCGCAAAATCGGATCATACGTCCTCCCACGCATATCGATCAGCCCAAGCTCGTCGTCATGCCGGTGCCCGGTAAAGCCGGTGCGCACGTCCGACATCGGACCAGTCAAGAGCTGACCATTCGCGTCGATCCGCCGGCCGAAGGGCTCGTAAAACAGGCGCTCGATCTCCGAACCCGTCGCCGTGGTCGCCAGGGCGACGCTCCCGAGCGGATCCTGATGGAGATACTCTATGTTGTCTTCCGTGGGGTACGTCTGGTCATAGACCACCTGCGCGACCATTCCGTCCGGGCCGCTGATGTTGAAGACGTGCTTCGTTCCCTGGGCGTCCTCGCGGCGCTCGTAGATTCCGCCGATGTAGATGGTCGTCCCCGACGGCCCCGACTTCCGAACGCGATGGTGCCCAGCATCGTATTTGAGCTCCGTTACATCATCGCCCTTCCTGTAGGACTTTGGCAGATCGAAGTCCGTGTACGCGATGAGGAGCCCCGCGTCCGAGCTGTCGAGGCGACCGCGCTCATCGTAATGGTACACTACCCCGTCGCGCTCGTTGAGTTGGTGCGGGCCGCTCCCGGTGTACAGATTCGCCTCGGTCTGGGCACCGTTCACGTCCTCGACGCCGGTCAGGTTGCCGAGGTTGTCATATTTGTAGTTTGTGACCGAACCGTCTTCGACGACCCCCCACATCGAAAGGCGCCGGAGATCGTCGTACTCGAAGTGCTCGTCACGGTTCGCGACCTTGTCCCTGCGCTGCCGCAGCCGACCGTCGTTGTAGTAGTCGTACTCGAAGGCCACAATCGAACCGGGCTCGCCCGTGGTCTCGATCGTCTCGAGACGGTCGCTCACCGGATCATAGGTCCTGTGCGTCTGGATGCTGTCACCGTACTGCCCACCAGCGAGGCTATTGTTTGCGTTACGCTCCGTCACCTTCCAGGCCTCGAACCAGTGGTTGTCCGCGCCCATCGCCGCGACCGCGGACACGGCGCCGGAGATATCCCCGTAGATGGGCTGGACGACCATCCGAGGTCGGTTGGGCACGTACGGATAGCGGAGCTCCTCCAGGCGACCGTTAGAATCGTAAGTTTGCTCGACCGAGAACATCGACACGACCGGGCCCGCCACCGTCCAGTCGGTCTTCGTAGGACGGCCGATGTCGTCGTAGTACGAATCGACGATCGTGTTGTCCGGGCTCACTGTCTTGGCCAGCCGCCCGAGACCATGCGGCTGCGTGTCCCAGCTCAGCGTCGTCGTCCCGTCGACGGTGCTCGCGATCTCGGTGACGCGCCCCACCCGATCGAGCGTGTAGCTCGTGGTGTTGCCTGTCCCGTCACCCGTCTCCACAACATCTCCAAAGCCGTCGTAGCGCGTGCTGCGGACACCTGCGTCTGGATCCTCGAGCAGCGTGCGCCGGCCGCGCGCGTCGAAGACGCTGTGAATCATGTTGCTCTCGGGATCGATCACCCACTCGGGCTGGGATCCGTGGACGTAGCTGTACGTCGTCGAAAGCGGCTGGCCATTGTGCAGATCAATCGCCTCGACGACGCGGCGATCCGCATCCTGTACGATCTTGCGGACGCGCAACTGGGGATCCGTCGCCGTCCGCTCGAAGAAGGTGTACGTCTGTGTACTCAGCGCGCCGTCGGGCGCCTGCTCGGCGCGCACGCGACCGAGGCTGTCGTAGGTGCGCTCAGTGCGGCTTGACGATGCTGTGCCCCAGCCAGGCCGGCTCTGCCAGAGGACACGGCCGAAGCGATCGTAGCCCGCGTTGGTGACGCTCACCTGCCCGTTCCAGCCGACGTGGCGGCGCTCGACCTCGAGGCCGCGCGCGTCGGTGTCCACGACCATCGAGCCGCCGGTCGCGTCGTCGACCTGCACTTCGACCCCGGCCATCCACCCGCCTTGCGTCCACGCACTGTACGCGATCGAGGTCGGCTGAGTCCCTGCACCGGTGACGAGAACGGGACGGCCGAGATCATCGTGAACCGTGGTAGCAATGCCGCCGTTGGCGTCGATGATCCCCATCGTCCCGCCGAACCCGGGCACTGCATACATCCACTTCGAGAGGACAATCGCGCTGTTGACCTCGTCCCACTGCTGGCTCAAGAAGACGCCTTCGCCGGAGGGATCGCCATAGGCAAAGTGGCGCACTCTCGGCGGCTGCCCGTCCGCCGTCCTCGTCTCCTGGATCAGGCGTCCGCGCCCATCGTGGACAAGGTTCCGAGCGACCGTGAGATCTGGATCGCCGTTGGGCTCGACCGTGCTGGTGTCGAGGCGACCGAGCGGATCATAGTGATTCAGAGCGTGGAGCCAGTCGGGGACTTCCCCCACATCGTACGATGCCTCGGTCTGGGTCAACAGGAGCCCAACCAGCCAGTCCGCGGGACGAATGTCGTAGGTGCGCGTGACGGTGTGGATGACGCCGCCCACCGTTGCATCATGGAGGAGCTCCAGGTTATTGTAGTCATCGACTCGGACGGTCGTGTCGTGCTGACGCGAAGCGCCTTGCGGTCCCGCACCGTCGATGTCGGTGATATGGACCCGGGAGGCGATGGTCCAGTCGATCGCGACCTTCTCCTCCCACTCGCGCTCGTGCGTCGCCTTCGTGAAGACGAAGTGCGAAGGACCGCTCTGAGGCCGGCGCAGCTCGTAGTCGAACGTCGTCTCCGAGATCCGGGCGTCCCCGTTCGCGAGCTTGTCGATCACACCCTCTGGACCCTGATCGACGATGGGCACGACCGTTCGCATCGACTTCGGCCGGTGGGCGTTCGGGTAGATCGTCCCGTCGCGAGTGGTGTTGTCGAAGGTGGTCGTGCGTTCCATCGGGCGGGCGGGATTCCAGACGCGCACAGTGGCATATCCCAGGAAGCCACGCCCCTGGAGATCGACCCGCGGCTCCTCGAAGCGATAAAACGTCTGCGTGCCGACGTCGAGACCGGCAACCCAATCCACGACCTTGGCCCCGCGACGAAGGCAGAGCGTTGGGAAGGTACTCGTGGAGCCCGCCCAATCAGCGGGATTGGTGCGTCCGTAACCGACGATGAGCCGGCGTGCACCGTACGGGTTGTCGATCCCCATCCCGCTGTCGTCCCACACCGCCGAGAGAAGGTCGCCGCCATCGCTTTGCAGAAGGTACATCGCCAGAACACCGTCCGGCATTACCGCGAGCAGGTCTTGCCGACCATCGCCGTTGAAGTCTCCCGTTCTCAGCCCCGACCCGGGCTCGACCTCGTTGATATCCACGCGCCCGAACGAGCCGTCGCCATGTGAGATAAGGGCGACCACCTCATCAACAAGGATGCCATGGACGGTGACCAGCAAATCGTCCCGCCCGTCCTGATCGACGTCCATCACGATCGCGCTGCGCGCGTGCCAGTCCTGGTTTATCGCGAATACGGAGTCGAGATCCGGATCGCTGATCAGATGAGGAGGCCCGAAGCCGTTGCCTGTGTTGAAGCTGATCTCCAGGACGTCGCCGAGCCAAAGAGCGTCGACGAGCCCGTCGCCGTTGAGGTCGGCGAACTGAACGGCACGCTCGCCACGCATGAGCGGGAGGCTGGGCGTGGCAATGGCAGCACCCGTATCATCGAACCCCACGGTCGCCGAGGTGCTGCAATCACTCGCCGAGGGGATGAGCAGCTCCCCGCGACCGTCTGCGTCGAGATCCCCGCCCGTAGCCCAGATGGGGCAGCTCGTGACTGGACGCGTGGTCTCCCCCTGGTATTGAAACGTCCCATCGCCACTCGAAAGACGGATACTATAGATGTCGGGCTTCGTGAAGCTCACCACATCGAGCAGGGAATCACCGTTGGCGTCGATCAGGTTGATAGAGGTAGCTTTGAATGGGATGCTGAATGTATGGAAGCGCTGGTCGAAGTCAGTAAATTGGACCGGTAGATATGTGTCGCGGGTGTCGTCGGGGTCGAGCGGCACGGGCGGGCCATCTCCGCTGTCATCAACGGGGGCTAGCTTCCTGACGAGCAGATCGACGCGGCCATCCCCGTTGAGGTCAACGGCCCGGCTTCCAGCCATGGTCATTTCGTCGAGCGGAGTGCCCATTCCGGGGCCGCCCACCACGATGTCCTGGTAGGGAGCCAAGCCGGGTCCCGCTTGCGACAAGACCAAGTGAAACACTTTTTTCCGCGGGATGTCGTCCGTGTGTACCTCGTAGAGAACGTCGTCTCTTCCGTCGCCGTTGGCGTCGAAGGTGAGCATCGCGACCGGCGGGAGCAGGCCCCAGAGCGGCAGGGAGACGGGTTCGTAGTACGCCTGGACCCCGTCCTGATCCCAACCAAAATGCTTGGCAAAAGTACACGTACCCAGGTAGCCACACTTCTGCACCGACTCGAGGAGACTGCGCCCCATCTGGCTGTGCGTGCCGTCGAGGTAGCTCAGCTTGTACTCCCAGACGAGGGAGGTCACGGTGGGGTTGGGGGCCTTCATCTTGATGCTGGAAAGCCGCGTGCGGAGCTGGTAGCGGATCCCGTGGTGGTACGCAAAGCTCGGATCCGGCCGCACGTCGTACCCGAGCACCACGCTCCGGCGCGCCGAGGCCCCGCCGGGGCCGTCGGTGTAGTCGATCCGATCAAGGAGGATCTCTTCGTCGTACGGGGGCGCCGGGTTCGGGTTGTGCTTGTAAAGGTAGTGAATGAAGTTGCCCGAGCGATCCGCCTCGTCCCGAAGCGGCCAGTCGAGGACGGCGCTCGCGGTGAGCGTGAGCGCCGTCGCGGTCGCGCTCACCCGCTGCGCGGGAGCGAGAGCCTGATACGTGCGAATGCGGCCGTTCTTCAGAAAGACCGTGAAGCCGCTCGGGGCCGCCGGAGAACCGCTCATCACGATACGAGCGATGGAGTCGTTCTCGGTCCGAAACTCGTCGCCGCCAACATTGACGAGCTGCTGGCCATCCAGGCAGTAGCTGTCATCCCCGTCGAAGTCGACCCCGTCACGCTTGCCTTCCACCACAAACGTCTTCGGGCAGCGCGTGACCGAGGACGAGCTGCCGGCCAGAGACCAACCACGCCCCAGAGGGCCGCTCCCCCCGCGGCTGGAGTAGCTCAGCGCGAGGTTGGGTTCCATTCCCGCGACGCCCGAGGGCACATCGAGCGGGATACGATACGTCATCTCACCGGTAGGCGAGACCTCGGGGCTGCCTGGTAGATAGCCAACACTCGCACCGGCAACGATGGGGTTACCAGGGAGCTGGATCTCCACCGGCGGTTCAGGTGGGCCCGAAGGCTCTCCCCTCGACGAAGGCGCATCCGAGGCACTACCACACGTAGCGACCACCAGGAGCACTGCAGACAGATAGGCAACCCAGGAAACCCTGCGCCGTTCCCTCGCTTGTCCCTTCAGCGCAGGAGACTTTCCGACATGTGGCACGAGAGAAGTATTTTCGCGCGCTTCAGTCCGACGCTGGAGATGGTTCCCTGTCATGGCGTGGCCAAACAAACAAAAAAAGAACGCCCACGCAACAACTATTTCTTCTCACCACCCTCCATCCGACTGCGGGCACACCCCCAAAAGGCAACAACTCTGTCGACTTGAACGAGCTGAAAGAAAAGAGCACCACATGGAGTCACGACCATCTTGCCCCCTGCTCTGGATCGTTCCCACGTGATGATCGCGCCCTCACCGCCCGCGAATCACGATCTCCACCCGCCGGTTGCGCCGCCGCCCGATCTCGCTGTCGTTGAGCCCGATCGGCCGGCCCTCCCCGAAGCCGCGCGTCCGCGGCGCGTCCGGGGCCTT
>Ga0209181_10004948_pt1 | contig 19453 bp, 16 predicted proteins | sample MAT05_FD_187208 | JGI IMG/M metagenome (GOLD analysis project Ga0209181, IMG submission 187208) | Freshwater microbial communities from Lake Fryxell liftoff mats and glacier meltwater in Antarctica - MAT-05 (SPAdes) (version 2) | ecosystem: Environmental > Aquatic > Freshwater > Ice > Liftoff... | reverse complement strand
ACCTTAGAAAAAATTCAGGAAATAACTCCCGGTGCAGAACCATTTAAAGTTGTACTGGGCGATTTTGTTACCACCGAAGATGGCACCGGTATTGTACACACTGCTCCCGCTTTTGGTGCAGATGATTTTAAAGTTGGACAAAAAAACAACCTCGGCATTTTAACGCTGGTTGATAAGCAGGGTAAGTTTGTAGATGGTGTTGGCGAGTTCAGCGGGCGGTATGTAAAAGATTATAAAGACGAACAGGGTTATGTGGATGTGAATGTTGATATAGCTGTAAAATTAAAATTAGAGAACCGTGCTTTTAAAGTAGAAAAATACGAACACAATTATCCGCATTGCTGGCGTACCGATAAGCCCATCATATATTATCCATTGGATGCCTGGTTTATAAAAACAACTGCTGTTAAAGAAAGAATGGTGGAGCTTAATAAAACCATCAACTGGAAACCTGCAAGCACCGGCACCGGCCGCTTTGGTAACTGGCTGGAGAATGTAGTTGACTGGAACCTGAGCCGCAGCCGCTTTTGGGGCACACCGCTTCCCATCTGGAAAACCGAAGAGGATGCTGATGGCAACAGAGAAGAAAAATGCATTGGGTCCATTGAAGAACTTAACAACGAAATAAAAAAAGCTGCCGAAGTTTTAGGCGGCGAAACGAACAAACATTACCTGCACGAAGGAATTCTGGATTTACACAAGCCTTATGTAGATGATATCACGTTGGTATCTGCCAGTGGCAAACCCATGAAGCGTGTGCCAGACTTAATTGATGTTTGGTTTGATAGTGGTGCCATGCCTTATGCCCAGTGGCATTTTCCTTTTGAAAATGTAGAAACATTTGCCAAAAGTTACCCGGCCGATTTTATTGCAGAAGGTGTTGACCAGACAAGAGGCTGGTTTTATACATTGCATGCACTTGGCGCCTTGTTAAAAGAAAGTATTGACGAAGAACTTGCAAAACATAATCTTTCGCTCGGGTCTTCATCAAACTCTCCTTCAGGGGTTGGGGGGGCCGGTCTTGCCTACAAAACAGTTGTTTCGAATGGTTTAGTACTTGATAAGAATGGCGTAAAAATGAGCAAGCGCCTCGGTAATATAGTTGACCCTTTTGCAACCATTGATAGCTTTGGTGCTGATGCCACACGCTGGTATTTAATTACCAATGCATCGCCCTGGGATAGTTTAAAGTTTGATCTGGAGGGTATTAAAGAAGTGCAGCGTAAATTCTTTGGTACGTTGTATAATACCTACCAGTTTTTTGCCCTGTATGCCAATGTGGATGGATTTGCTTTTAAAGAAGCATACATCCCAGTTAAAGAAAGACCAGAGATTGATCAATGGATATTATCTTCTTTAAACAGTTTGATAAAAAATGTACAGGAAAATTTTGATGCTTACGAGCCCACACAGGCTGGCCGTGCCATTGAAGACTTTGTGGATAGCCACCTGAGCAACTGGTATGTAAGGCTTTGCCGCCGACGGTTTTGGAAAGGTGAATATGAGCATGATAAAATTTGTGCCTATCAAACCCTGTATGAGTGTTTGGAAACGCTGTGCAAACTGATGGCTCCTGTTGCTCCTTTCTTTGCAGATTGGTTGTTTAATAATTTGAATTCTGTTTCGGGCAGATTTGCCAGCGAATCAGTTCATCATACTGATTTTCCTGAAGCCAAAGGATTGGTTATTGATACAGACTTGGAAAAAAGAATGCAGTTAGCACAAGATACTTCTTCAATGATATTGTCCCTTCGTAAAAAAGTAAATATCAAAGTAAGGCAACCCTTACAGAAAGTTTTCATCCCATCGCTTGATTCTATTATGACCGAGAGGATAAAGAAAGTTGAAGAGATTATCAAAACTGAAACTAATATCAAAGAAATCGTATTACTAGATCCGACAAATGATTTTATAAAGAAAAAAGCTAAGGCGAACTTTAAAACTCTTGGAAAGAAGCTGGGGCCAAGAATGAAACGTGCTGCTGAATTAATTGCGAAGTTAGATAATGATTTTTTAAATAATATATCAGACACAAGCCTTATTTTACTAAATGATAAATATAAGGAAGACAACGAAGAAGCCATTCATATTGATTATCCAGAAGATTTAGAAATAAGTACAGATGAGATTCCTGGCTACGAAGTTGCTGTAAAAGGCTCTTTAACAGTAGCATTGGACATTACAATTACCGACGATTTGAAAAAAGAAGGCGATGCCAGGGAGTTTGTAAACCGCATTCAAAACATCCGTAAAGACAGCGGATTTAACCTGGCCGACCGTATAGTTGTTACGGTTAGCGAAAATGCTGCGCTGCAACCGTCCATAATTCAATATAAAGAGTATATTTGCGCCGAAATTCTTGCTGATTCGCTTGCTTTTTTACCCGAAATTTACAACGGAATTGAAATTGAAGTGAATGATGCTATATTACAAGTGAACGTACTTAAAAAAGGATAATAGTATGGCTACAAAAAAGAAAGTTGCTAAACCAGCAGCTAAAAAAGTTGTTAAGACTGTAAAAAAAGCTGCTCCGGTTAAAAAGTCGGCTCCTAAAAAAGCAGTGGCAAAACAGCCTGTTGCTAAACAACCGGCTCCAAAGCCAGTTGCTAAGAAAACAGTAAAAAAAGTTGAAAAAATTATAAAAAAGGCCCCAAAAAAGCCAATAGTTACTAAAAAAGGAGCAAAACCGGTGTTAAAATCGAAACCTGTTGCTAAAAAAATCGTACATAAACCTATGACAAAGAAGATTGAAGTTAAAAAACCGGTAGCAAAACCCGTTTCGGTTAAAAAAACACCAGAAAAAGTGGCGGCTCCTGTAAAAGTTGTAGCTCCCGTAAAAGCAAAATCGCCAGAAAAAGCAAAGGATATAAAGATTACCCCGGCTAAACCGGTTGTTTTACCAAAAATAACCACTAAAACTGCCCGTAAATATCAGCCAGATTTTACCAAGTCAGTTCTGGACCAGCCAAAACATGATCTTGGGGCGCCTATTAACCGATATAGCGATACCGATCTAACTGAATTCAGAGAGATCATCAACCGTAAACTGGATTCTGCTAAAAAAGAGCTGACTTACCTGCAGGGATTAATTACCCGTAAGGATGAGATGGGTGGCGATAATGATGATGCCCGCTACATGACCATGGAAGATGGCAGTATGAGCATGGAAAGAGAGCAGCTTAGCCAGATGGCCAGCCGTCAGATCACTTTTATTGATCACCTGGAGAAAGCTATCATGCGTATTGAAAACAAAACCTACGGTATTTGCCGGGTAACCGGTCAATTAATTGACAAAGCCCGTTTACGTGCAGTGCCACACGCTACATTAAGTATGGAAGCGAAGATGGGAGCAGCGAAGTAGCCCCCTCGATCTCCCAAGGCGGAAGTTTGGAGCATAATATTTGAAGAGAATGATTTATTTCATTCTCTTTTTTTATTGTAGATTTAAACTGAGTTTTATTCAATAATTACATTTAATCCGTGTAAATCTGTGAAATCCGTGGCCACCATGTTTAAAAAATTAAGAACCGTTATTTATTATGTGCCTGATCTGCAGGCAGCAAAGGAATGGTACAGCAAACTCACCGGCGTGCAACCTTATTTTGATCAACCCTTTTATGTTGGGTTCGATTTTAACGGTTGCGAACTGGGTTTGCACCCGCAGGATGAAACCGTAACCATGGGCAACCAAACTGTAAGCCACTGGGCGGTGGATGATATTGAAAACTGTGTGCAGAAACTTACTGATAACGGTGCTTCAGTTTTGTATCCGGTAGCCGACGTTGGCGGAGGAATAAAAGTAGCCACCGTTGTTGATCCCTGGGGAAATGCGGTGGGGTTGATTGAAGGAACGTAAAAGCAACTCTGTTGTTAATTTTTTACCTCACCTCCTGCATATCACCAACCTCTTATAAAACCCATCCTGTGCAATCAAACTATCGTTTGTTCCTCTTTCCACAATCTCTCCTTTTTGCAACACAATAATTTCATCGGCATTGTGTATGGTGCTGAGGCGGTGTGCAATAACAATGGATCTACGGTTGTTCACCAGTTTGTTGATGGTATGCTGTACCAGTCTTTTATTAGCGTTATCTGAAAAAGGAAACGAATTCATTAGGAATTAATATTGCAGTTTTTACACATCAGTTTTATACAATTCTTGTAAAATCAAATGCCATGTGGGATTTGCAAGGTTGATATTTCTATAATTTGAGTAAATATTTTTTAATAAAAGCTGTAATACCTACAATTCTTATTCCTTCCTTTGTTACATAATCAATATCAGCCGGACAAATAATAAAATTATTTTTACATTTTAAATCTGTAACAGACTGGTAAAAGCCTTTAGTTACAGCAGGTGCTTTACTTAATTTTATTTCTACACAGGCTTTTACCAGGTGGCCCCGTACCAGCACAAGGTCACATTCGGCACCGGCCTGTGTGCGGTAGTAGTACATATCCAGCCTGTTTTCTTTGGCATACAAAACCTGGCTTATTACATATCCTTCCCACGATGCACCAACAGCAGGGTGACCGGATAATTCCTTTTCTGTATTTATCCTCAATAAATAATGCAGTATGCCGGTATCATTAATATACAGCTTGGGTGCTTTTACCAGACGTTTTCCAATATTAATATAATAAGGCTGCAGCTTTGTAATAATAAATGCAGCCTGCAAATAATCTAAATATCTTTTTACGGTTGTGCCTGTAATATCCAATGAACCGCCCAGCTTTTCGGCATTTAAAATGCTTCCCTGCAAATGCGCCAGCATGCTCCACAGCTTACGCATGATAGCAATTGAAAAACGCATGTCAAATAAAAAAGGCAGATCCTTTTCTATGTAGGTGGTAATAAATGAATCTAGCCAGGCTTGCAGTAATTGGGCATTACGCATGGTTATGCCTGCGGAAACCCTCCCCTGAACCAGTGTTTGTTTAAACTGATATTATCCGGCAGTTCGTGCAGGCCAACAGGGTGCAGGTAAAAATAAACAACCCGGCCAGCCAAACTTTCAGATGCTCCTTTTAACAAATCGGGCGATGCTGACCCTGTAATAATATAACGGCCCGGTTTACGCTTTTCATCTATCAAGGCACGCAGCAAAGGAAATAGTTTTGGCATTCGCTGCACTTCATCTATCAGCACACATTCATTTAAATAAGAGCCTAAAAATTCTTCTGCATCACGGTCTAGTTTGTCAAAGTCGCTGTGCTTTTCCAAATCAAGGTAAATGGATTTCTTCTTATTTGTTTTAGCTATAAGTTTTACTAAGGTGGTTTTACCTACCTGCCGTGGCCCCAATGCAACAATAGCCGGAAAAGCTTTCAGGAATTTTTTTATAACCGGTTGCAGTGCTCTTTTTATCATTTTGTTAAGATACAACTTACCTTGTAAATCTCAAATGGCATTTGGGATTTACAAGGATGCTGTTTTAAACCTATAGGGTTTACCAGGCGGAATGGCAGTGCTGCAGACCTTATAGATAACGTACGCTCTACCTCACCTCCTGCATATCCACCAGCCTTTTATAAAATCCATCCTGCGCAATCAAGCTGTCATGCGTTCCTCTTTCCACAATTTCGCCTTTTTGTAACACGATAATTTCATCGGCATGGCGTATAGTGCTGAGGCGATGTGCAATTACCAAAGAAGTACGGTTATTCATTAAGTTGTTGATGGCATCCTGCACCAGGCGTTCACTTTCGGTATCTAAGGATGAAGTGGCTTCATCCAGAATTAAAATGGGAGGATTTTTTAAAACTGCTCTGGCAATGGTCATACGCTGGCGTTCGCCACCGCTGAGTTTACCGCCGCGGTCGCCAATGTTGGTGTTATAGCCGTCTTCTTTTTGAATAATAAAATTATGGGCATTGGCAATTTTTGCAGCCTGCTCAATGGCCTGGGGTGTTGCATCATCAATCCCTAAAGTAATGTTGTTGGCAATGGTATCATTAAATAAAATAGGCTCCTGGGTTACAATACCCATCAGGCCTCTTAACTCGTCAAGCGAATAGTCTTTAATGTTAACTCCATCAATTAATAATTCACCTGTACTCACATCATGAAACCGGGGAACCAAATCTGCAAGTGTACTTTTACCGGCACCACTGCTACCAACCAGTGCAACTGTTTTTCCCTTTTCTATTTTTAAATTGATGTTCTTTAAAATAGTTACATCATCATAAGCAAACCCAACATTTTTAAATTCGATGGAGTGCTCAAAACTTTTTATTGCTTTTGGACTGGCTGCTTCCTGCACCATTACGGGTGCCTGCAGCACTTCTTCAATACGTGCAATAGCGGCTGTACCTTTCTGCATATTATAAAAAGAAGTTGATAATGCTTTTGCCGGGCTTATAATTTGTGTAAATATCCCGATGTACATAATAAATCCTTTGTCTGTTAACCCGCCGGCATTGCCACCCAATACCAACTGTCCGCCAAAATAAAGAATGCCACACAATATCAATACCCCTAAAAATTCGGATAAAGGCGAAGCCAGGTCCCGCCGGTACTGCATTTTATTTTTTACATGAAACAAGGCTTCGTTATGTTCTTCAAATTTTTTGCCTACCAACCGCTCGGCGGTAAAAGCTTTTATTACCCGCAAGCCGCTTAATGTTTCATCAAGCACAGAAAGTGCCTCGCCCTGTTTTATAGCTGCTGCATTTGATTGCTTTTTTAGTGTGCGGCTTATACGGCCAATTATAAAACCGGTAACCGGTAAAAATATTAATAAAAAAAGTGAAAGTTTGGGACTTATAAAAACCAGGGTAGAAAGCAGTATGATGAGATTCAGTGGATCTTTGATCAATCCTTCAACAGTACCCACCACCGAATTTTCAAGTTCGCCCACATCATTGGTCATGCGGCTCATAATATCGCCTTTGCGTTGCTCGGTAAAATAACCAATAGGCATGATGAGTATTTTTTGAAACAGCTCTTTCCGCAAACGGTTCATCACCCCATTACGCATGGGCGCTAATATATAATAAGATAGATAGGTAAACAGATTTTTTAAGAACACCGCTATCAGCACCATCACACATATCAATGCCAGTACATAAACTTTGCCATTTGTTTTTATGAGCTCCTGCAAATGATAGCTGATATAACGGATAAAGTCCTGCGAATTGGAAATTGTTGCTGGTTCCAGTACCTCTGCTTTACCCTTTGTAAAAATCAGATCTATAAAAAACGGTAAAGAGCCGATGGATGCAACTGAAAATACAATTGCCAATACAATGAATAAAAAGTATAAAATAATATTGGACTTATATGCAGCCAGGTAACGAAAAAGCCTTGCGTATTTCTTCATGTTTTTAAAATTCGGTCAAATCAGGGCAAAGTAACTAATTTTACAGCAAACCCCGCCCCGTTTGTTACTGGGATGGCTGAGGTTTCTAATTTAAGACGTTTAAACTGAAAGAATATGTTAGAAGGTAAAAGACAAAAGATGGTGGCGGGATTATTAAATAAGGAGCTCAGTGATATTTTTCAGCGCCTGGGCATGTCTATGATGGATGGTGGCTTGATTTCCATTTCATCCGTAAAAATTACACCCGACCTGTATGAGGCAAGAATATACCTGAGCTTTTTTCAGGTAAAAGATAGTTTTGATGCCTTAAAGAAAATTGAAGAACGGAGCTGGGAAATAAAAAAAGAGCTGACCGCAAGAGTGCGCCACCAGTTACGCAGCATGCCTAAACTTACTTTTTTTATTGATGATACGTTGGATTATGTAGATAAGATGGACAAGATATTTAAGGAGATTAAGAAAGATGAAGACAAATAAAAATTTGTGGTTGGTGGTTGGTGGTTGGTAGTTAGTGGTTTTAAACAGCAGGCTGCCCTTAAACAACAAACCAAAAACCACAAACAATAAACCAACCATGTATTTCACTTTTGCCTGGAGATATTTTAAAGCAAAAAAAAGCGCCAATGCCATCAACATTATTGCATGGGTTACGGTAGGTGTTATTGCTTTTGCTACCTGCTGCCAGGTTTTGGTATTAAGTGTTTTTAATGGATTTGAAAATCTCGTAAAATCCCTTTACTCTTCTTTTTACGCCGATATAAAAATTTTGCCGGCAACCGGCAAAACATGCACACTTACTGCAGCACAGATCGTTTCTATAAAAAATCAACCGGCAGTTGAAAATTATTCGATGATTGCCGAGGAGAAGGCCTTGCTTAAAAATCAGGATGCCCAAACCGTTATTTACCTGAAGGGGGTTGATGCCGGTTACGAAAAAGTAAGTGGCGTTGCTGCCAAAACAAACCGTGGGAAATATTTTACCGGTACTCCCGAAGACCCTTACCTGGTAACCGGTTCGGGCATACAGAATGCTACTGCTTTAAATTTTAACAAGGCATTTTCTTCAGATAATGTGACTGTTATTTTACCAAAAAGAAACAGCAGCAACAACGACCCCATGCAATCATTAAGCGAAGGGTTTATTACTCCTTCAGGATCATTTACCATACAGCAGGAATTTGATGATAAGTATGCCATTACCAATATTGGTTTTGTAAAACAGCAAATGGGTTTTACTGCAGACGAATACAGTGCAGTGGAAATAAAACTGAAAGAGAAGACTGACCCACAGGAGGCAAAGCAGGCGATTGCTACCCTGCTTGGCAATACCTATAAAGTGCAAACCAAGTACGAACAAAATACCAGCCTTTACAATACGATGAAACTGGAGAAATGGGCCATTTATGCTGTACTTACGCTCATCCTCATCATTGCTGCATTTAATATGATAAGCGCTTTAACCATGCTTGTTTTGGAAAAAAGAAAAGACATCAGTGTATTACAAAGTATGGGTGCCAGTGAAAAAAGTATTTTAAAAATATTTTTAAGCGAAGGTTTATTGCTGGGCAGTATTGGTACCACTACCGGTATTGCAATGGCAACCATCATTTGCCTGGTACAAATAAAATTTAAAATTATAAAACTTGCAGGCGGCTCTTTTCTGCTGGATTATTTTCCGGTGAAGCTGATTGCAACCGATTTTATATTGGTAGCCGTAACGGCCACTGCCATTGCTTTTTTAGCTGCCTGGTTTCCTGCACGCAAGGCCAGCAGGCAACGTTTTGAATTGAGATAAGACCTCACAGTCAATAATAAAACAATCATCTTTTAATTTTCCTAATGCATAATCTTCCAATCGTTCTACCAGTTCCCTCTCTTTTGGAGAGAGCCTGTCCCGATAAATCGGGAGGTTGGGCTGAGGCCGGGCCCTTACCTCAGCACCATCTGCCTGTCAGCATCCAGTTTTATCAAAATAAAAATAAGAATGGTAAATGTTAAGAGCGAAGAACCACCATAACTCATTAAAGGTAATGTGATGCCGATCACCGGTGCAAGGCCAATGGTTACACAAATATTAACTGCCACATGAAAGAACATAATACCGGCAACAGCATAAGCATACACCCGGCTGAAGGTACTTCGTTGCCTTTCAGCTATTTTTAAAATACGCAGAAGAAAGAAAAGATATACAAACATTAAAAGGCCGCTGCCCAGAAATCCAAAGTTCTCCCCTACAGATGTAAAAATAAAATCGGTATTTTGTTCGGGTACAAAATCACCCCGGGTTTGTGTTCCTTTTAAGTAACCTTTACCCAGAAAGCCTCCGGAGCCAATCGCAATTTTAGATTGCTTGACATTATAATTTTGTTGATCCGATTTATTTTGTTTCAATTTCATTACCTCGCTCTCAGACAAATCGGTGGTTGTGAGTTTATCAGCAAATGGATTATCAACACCTACCATACTAAAAATCCTATCGGCCTGGTATTGTTTAAAAACATGTTTAAATGTAAATGGTATAACCAACCCCACAAATACCGAACTGATACCCCACACAGAAATAATAATTACCAGCAGGCGGTTATTTCTGCGAATTTGTCTCCGGTTAAAATAAAATGCCAGTACGGCGAGCACAGCAAATGCAATCAGCAATGTTTTTGTAGAAAACAGCAATGAAACTACCAGCAAAACTGCCATTGAAAATCCGGCAATTAAATAGCCCGGTGGCAACCCCTCACGATACATGGGTATAAGAAATGAAAAATAAACCAATGCCAAACCGGTTTCGCCCTGCAATATAGATAGCACTGCAGGTGTAAATGAAATGGCTGCAGCAATCAGTTGCGATTTTGGTTTTTTAAAATCTGTTTCGGGCATTGATAAATATTTCGACAATGCCAGTGCCGTAAAAATCTTACACAATTCTACCGGCTGCAGATTCATAAAACCCAGTGGTATCCAGCTTCTGGAGCCCTTAATTTCTTTACCCACCCCTGGTATAAAAGTTGCCAGTATTAAAACAATACCAATCAAATACGAAATATTTGAAGTGGCCGTAAAAAATTTACTATCGGTTAATAAAATAAAAGTAGCCACTATAATACAGGCTCCAAAAAAGAAAAGTTGTTTACTGTAACTTTTTTTAAAGCCTATTAATGTCTGAACAAAATTATCAGTGCTTTTATACTCAACAGAATAAATACAGATTATCCCAAAGATCACAATAATAGCATACAGCCAAACCATCAGCCAGTCTATTCCTTTTGATATGGTGGGGTTTTTATGCTGCATAAAATCGTGAGTGGTGAGACGTGAGCGGTGAGTGGTGAGATGTGAGTTTAGTACACAATCATTTTACTGAGCATTTTAAAAGTTTTAATTATCAATTCACCGGTTTGTGTTAATTCTTCTTTTTTAAAATATTCCAGCTCTTCCGCAATATCCAGGATTGTATCAATCTCAATAACTGAACCCCTGGAAATTTCATAATACCTTCTTCTTTCTACTGGCGATTTTCTTGAACTGCCTTCGGCAACGTTAAGCTGAACTGAAAGTGCTGCCCGTCTTAACTGTTGCGTCATATTAAACCTCTCATCAGGTGGCAATAATTTTGATATCCTGTAATAACCCAAGACAAGATTCTTTCCAGAAATAAAAACATCCAGTTTTGTGTGCGTTAAATTTAAAAACATAACAACCATTTTATTTTTAAAAATAAGATTTACCACTTGTAGACATATTCAACATTCCAATAACCATCAAAGCAGACTGACGGCTTCATTCCTCACGATTCTCGACTCCCCTCTCACCACTCACTGTATCGTATCTTTTATTTCCGGTTTCTTTTTTTCGTTAGGCAAAATGGCTTCAGTTTTAATTTTTATTTTATTATCACCACTATCTTTTTTCTGCTGATTTTTTTTCTGGTCTTCTTTTTCTTTTTTAATCTGGTCCAGAATTTCCTGCTCATCAGAAGCATCCACTTCCATGGTATCTTTCATAAGCTTGATATAGCCTTTGGCGATCAGGTAAGCCGAATCTTTTTTATGCAACATTGAATCCACCGTTTTCATTTCGCTGTAAATGCGTGGCGGTATCAGGTTCAGTTTAGTAAATTTTTCAACAATCGCTTCTCTCGATTTAGCGATTGTGTCATTTAAATATTTTTCAATCATCAAACCAACAATGGGCGCAGCATATGTACCACCAAACCGTCCGCTGTTCTCCACCACACACATGATGGCAATTTTTGGATTTTCTCTTGGGGCAAAGCCACAAAAGAAAGCATGATTGGGTTGTTTTACACCGCGGTAATAATTTTCTACAGTACCTGTTTTGCCGCAGATAGCAATGCCTGCAACTTTTGCGCCACCACCTGTTCCTCTTTCCACTACATCTTGCATACCATTTTGTACCACATCAAAAATGCTGTCGGGTATATCTATTGCGTTGTGCTTTTCTTTAAATTTAGACAGCATATCAAACTGGTCGCCACCTTCAATAGAATCTACCAGGTGCGGTGTAATATACCAACCCTTATTGGCGATGTATGCCATTTCATTGGCTGTTTGTATAGGTGTAGTGGTAACTTCTCCCTGCCCGATACTTACCGAACGAAAATTGCAATAATTCCAGGAACCTTTTCCGTAAATTTTATTAAAATCTGCCGGTGTAGGAATATTGCCGGGCCGCTCGGATGGCACATCAATACCCAACCTGTGGCCCAAACCAAAAGCATACATATACCTGTCCCAAACAGCCAGGCTGCTATCCTGGCTCGGGTATTTTGGATTGGTGATGACCCGTTGCATTACAGTAGCAAAGTAAGTATTGTCACTCATGCGTATTGCATTGCGCAGATCAAAAGTTCCGTAATCCAGACAACGCATAGGTTTACCGCTGCCACAACCATAAAAAGCACCCGAGCAAGAGACCGTGGTCTCCGTTGTTATAACGCCTTCGTGCAAACCAACAAGCGCCTGCAATGTTTTGAAAGTAGACCCCGGAGAATAGGTTGCACTTACCGACCGGTTAAACAGCGGCCTTGCAGGGCTTAGCAATAACTCGGCATAATGTTTTTTTCTATCGGCACCTGTTAATAATTTAGGTTGATAAGTAGGGCTGCTCACCATGGCCAATATTCCACCTGTTTTAGGATCGATGGCAACAATAGAACCGAGTTTATTCTGCATTAATTCTTCACCCAAAGCCTGTAACTCAATATCAATTGAAGTGTACATATTTTTTCCGGCAACTGCAGCGGTATCAAACTTTCCATCTTCCAGCGGATCGGTAAGCCGGTTCTTGTTATCCCGTTTCCAAAACTCTATACCACGTTGTCCCATCAATACCTTTTCATAAGTTCTTTCCAGGCCGGCACGGCCAATATAATCACCCATCACATAGCCTTCGTATCTCGGGTTCTTTAAAATATTAGAATCCACTTCGCCCAGATAACCAAAAATATTGCCACCTGCTGCAAAAGGGTAATCTCTTACAGAACGTTCCTGCATAAAATAGCCGGGTGCCAGTTTATACATGTTCTCATTCAATTTTGCCATTTTTTCGTTGTTGAGCAATGGTTCAAAAATAGATTCACGATAACCAGTTCTGTTTTTAAATCTTATATTCTCAATTCGTTTTCTGAACTCTACAGTATCAATATTTAAAATTCTGCAAAGTGCTGTGGTATCTGTATTCCGGATTTTACCGGGTACCACCATCAAATCGTAGATGACTGTGTTTTGCAGAATGGATTTTCCGTTTCTGTCAAATACTATTCCTCTGTCGGGGTAAATTACTTTGCGAAATGTGCCCTGGCCATCGGCTAGTAATTTATATTGAGAAGAAAACAACTGCAGGTTTATCAACTGTGCAAGAATAATAACAAACAGGCCGGCAAAAACCAGCATGATAACATTTTTTCTTGATTGATTAAATACAGACAATTTGAATTTGCGATTTTAGATATACGATTTTAGTTTTTTTGAAGCTTTCATTTAAACAGTATTGGTTTTAAATCTTTGCTGGCGGGTAAAAAGCATTTCAGTTATTATTATTAAAAGCAAACTTACTGCAGTTGACAATAATGTTTTTACCAGAAAATACCAGATGTTTCCAAACTGCCAGGCCTCCAGCAAAAAAAGCCAGCCATGATGAATGATGGTGAGTACACCAATAAAGATCAAGTAAGGTAAAAAGCCTCCCAGGCTTTTAAACGATGGTTCTTCGTAATTGTTATCCGCACCTTCCTGCGGAATTAAAAGATTTACCAGGAAAGGACGGATATAGGCCACCAGCACACAGGCGGCTGTATGAAAACCGGGATGATGGCGAAAACTATCCATAACAAAACCAAGTGCAAAAGCTACAAGCATTTGCTGGGTGCGGCCCATGCGGAAAGGAAGCCAAATAATGAACAAAAAATAAAGGTAAGGTGTAACCATCTGGTGCAGGTGAATTTTATCCAGCACAAAAACCTGTACCAGAATAAATAAAGAAAACCGAATAATATTTTTTACCAACGTATTCATATTTTAACCTGCTTACTGCGTTTTTCTATTTACGGTATCTAAAATTGCTTTGATGCTTTCCGCCTGTTTGTTATCTATTACAAATACAAACTCCACGTTTGAAAAATCAACGGACGTTTTAAATTTAACCAGATAATTGTTGGTGCTTTTATCAGATTTTATCTCCTGCACAATTCCCATCATCATGCCTTTAGGAATACTGCTGGTGCTTAAGCCGCTGGATATAATGGTATCGCCTTTGGCAACTTTGGCGCTTTTTGAAATACCTGTTAGCGAAATGATATTGGGAGTTTTGCCATCCCAGTTTAGTATTCCACTCTCGCCGTTTTTTAATAATTGACCGCTCAAGTGACTGTCTTTGTGCAAGAGGCTCATTACTACGGCATAGTTGGCACTTACTTCTGTTACAATGCCAACCACAGCACTATTGTGGTCTATAACACCCATCCCCTCTTTAATATTTTGCGATGAGCCCCTGCCCAACACAATAAAATTATTTTGAGCAGCCACCGAATTGTAAACTACTTTGGCCGGAAAATAATGATACTTTCTGAAGCGCTCCATCGAATCTACTTTAATAGAATCAACCAAGAAGTTGCTGCTGGTATCAGGCATTTCAAAATTGGCCTTTAATTTATTGTACAGTTTTTCGTTGGCAGCTACCAGGGAGTCGTTTGTTCTTTTAAGCTGAAAATAGTAAGTAATGCCGTTGTACTTTTCGTTTATTTTACCAGTAAATTGGTTGGCTGTTTTACTAAATACTGCTTTATGATAATTGCTGTAATGAACAATCAAATAAATGCTGAACCCCTGCAACAAAAGAAACAGGATGAAATTAGAATACCGGCGAATGAAAAGAAAAATATTACGCAACTGTGCAAGGAATTTGGAATTGGGAATTGGGAATCCAGGAATTTGGAATTGGGTATTAAGAATTAGGCTTGCCCGTCCTAATTACAAATTACTAATTACAAATTCCTCAAACTATCTCATCACAAAAGGATACCTGTCGTAATGCTTTAAAGCAATACCTGTTCCCCTAACCACACTCTTCAGCGGATCATCAGCAATATGAACCGGCAATTTAATTTTTGCATTTAACCTTTTATCCAGTCCACGCAGCAATGCACCGCCACCGGTTATATACAATCCCCTGCGGTAAATATCCGATGCAAGTTCAGGAGGCGTTGTTTCCAAAGCCTTCAATATCGCTTCTTCAATTTTAAAAATGCTTTTATCTAATGCCTCAGCAACTTCCTGGTAACTTACCATTACCTGCTTGGGAATACCGGTTACCAGATCTCTTCCATTTACAGGAATATCATCCGGCGGATTCTCCAGATCTTTCATGGCAGCACCCACCTGGATTTTAATTTGCTCTGCAGTACGCTCACCAATCAGTAAACTATGGTAGCGGCGCAGTGCTTCCATAATGTCGGCAGTAAATTCGTCGCCGGCAATACGGATACTCTGATCGCACACAATACCCGCCAGTGCAATAACCGTGATACCGGTTGTGCCACCGCCAATATCAATAATCATATTACCAACGGGTTCTTCCACATCTATACCAATACCCAGGGCTGCTGCCATGGGTTCGTGAATGAGGTAAACTTCTTTGGCTCCCGCCTGCTCGGCACTGTCCCTAACTGCACGTTTTTCAACTTCGGTAATACTACTTGGTATGCAAATCATCATGCGCCAGCTTGGTGCAAACAATGGTTTTTTTGGGTAGATGAGTTTAATCATTTCCCTGATCATAAGCTCGGCTGCGTTAAAATCGGCTATTACACCGTCTTTCAGCGGACGAACAGTACGTATGCTTTCGTGGGTTTTTTCATGCATCATCAATGCCTTTTTACCCACGGCTAAAATATTTTTCGGATTATTTCTATCTAAAGCAACAATGGAAGGTTCATTTACTACTATTTCATCGTTGTGAATAATTAGTGTATTTGCGGTACCAAGATCAATTGCAATTTCCTGCGTAAAAAAGTTAAAGAGACCCATATTTATGTGTGTGAAAAAGGATTTTAATCAATGCCAGCAAAGGTGGTGGAAATTATTTGAATTAACAACGGCAAATCCTTTATTTTTCAATATTTTACCGAAATTTTTACATTGGGCTCTTTTATGAAAGGTTCATGCTGACAAGCTTTTACAAAAATGATTATGAAATAAAAAATAGCCGGTTATTTTTAAACATCAAAAAGGCTGTTTTATTGCTCCGGAAAATTTTGGGTATTAAATTCATACCCGATATCTGTACGGTAATACATCCCGTCAAAATACAATTGCTCCAGCATGTAATTCGATTGCTCTGCCGCCTCGGTAATGTTTTCTCCAAACGATGTAACAGCCAATACCCTTCCGCCATTGGTAACGATGTCATTACTCTGTTGTATTGTTCCCGAATGAAAAATTATGCTGTTTTCAAAAGGAGTTTTATCCAGCCCGCTGATAACTTTTCCCTTTTCAAAATCGCCCGGATAACCACCACTAACCGCCACTACGGTTGCAACGGCTCTGTCATCGGTTTCTATCTTTATTTCATGCAGGCGCTGATCTGCAGTTGCAATCAGCATTTCAACCAGGTCGTTTTTAATACGAGGGATAACCGCTTCCGTTTCGGGATCGCCCATGCGGCAGTTGTATTCAATCACATTGGGTTCGCCATTATCATTCATCAGCCCTAAAAAGACAAAACCTTTGTAATCCAGTTTGTCTTTTTTAAAACCGGCAATGGTAGGTTCAATGATTCGATCTTTTACTTTTTGCAAAAATTCATCAGTAACAAATGGTAGCGGGCTTACTGCCCCCATACCGCCTGTATTAAGGCCTGCATCGCCTTCTCCAATCCTTTTGTAATCTTTTGCTTCGGGCAGCAGCACATAATTTTCGCCATCGGTTAACACAAAAATACTTAACTCAATCCCTTTTAAAAATTCTTCTATCACCACTTTTTTACCGGCCTCTCCAAATTTTGAGCGTAATAACATCAGTTCAAATTCGGCGGTGGCTTCCAGGTGGCTCTGGCAAATCAATACCCCTTTTCCGGCGGCAAGCCCATCAGCTTTTAAAACAATGGGTAGCGATTGGGCTTTGATGTATTCAACTCCCTCAAGGTATTTATCCGATGTAAATTCTTTGTATGCTGCTGTTGGAATGTTGTGCCTTTGCATAAATGCCTTGGCATAAGCTTTACTACCTTCTAATTGCGAAGCCTCTTTTGAAGGACCAATTACTTTTATATGTTCGAACCCTTTTTTATTTTTAAAATAATCGTAGATGCCTTTTACCAGTGGTTCTTCGGGGCCAACCAATATCATATCTATATTATTTGCTTTGCAGGCCAGAGCCTGGGCATCAAAATCTGAAACTGAAATGGGTAAATTGGTGCCGCATAAAGCAGTGCCTGCATTACCAGGCGCAATAAACAACTCGTTGCACAGAGGGCTTTGCATAAGTTTCCATGCAAAAGTATGCTCCCGGCCGCCGGAGCCAATTAAAAGTATATTCATTAATCAGGTGGGTTTAAATGCTTGAACTATTGGTTTGCGAATTTAAAATTCTACTGCATCATTTCATAAAATATTTTTTAAGCGGTACTGATATCATCTTTTAATTAAGATGTGATTTTAAAATAGGTCTGTTGATTTTGTTTATTCTAAACATAAATTCACTATTTTGGGTAATTAAACAAAAACTAACAAGTATAAAAAACTACAAACATGAGTGAACAAGCAGTAAAACAAAGTCACCCCAAAGGATTATGGGTTCTATTTGGAACCGAAATGTGGGAGCGTTTTAACTTTTATGGTATGCGTACCATATTAACGTTATTTATAGTTAACGCTTTAATGATGAGTAAAGAGCAGTCTTCCATCATCTATGGCGGATTTTTAGGTTTATGCTATTTAACCCCCATGTTGGGTGGTTTTATTGCCGACCGTTTTTTAGGAAACCGGCTTTGTATCATGTTGGGAGGGTTATTAATGGCTGTTGGGCAAATGCTTTTGTTCTTCAGCGCTACAACATTCAGTTCCAATCTTGAACTGGCCAGAACATTACTTTATGTAGCATTAGGCGTCATTATTTTAGGCAATGGTTTTTTTAAACCTAATATTTCCAGCATGGTGAGTAACCTGTATCCAAAAGCCGAAAGGAGTAAACTGGATACAGCCTTCACCATTTTTTATATGGGTATAAACCTGGGTGCTTTTTTAGGCCAGTTGATATGCCCTTTAGTGGGTGATGTTGTTGATAAAAGTGGTGTAAGAGATATTCATGCATTTAAATGGGGTTATCTGGCTGCATCAATAGCCATGCTGATAGGCGTAACTACTTTTTATTTCTTAAAAGATAAGTATGTAGTTACTCCAGACGGAAGGGCCATCGGTGGATTACCATCAAAAAACGATGCTTTGGATTATGAAGAAGGAGAAGCCCAAAAAGCGTCATTTAGTTCGAAATCGCTTGGCCTTGCGGTGGTTGCTTTTATTGGCTTAGGCCTTCTTTTCTTTTATGTTTTCGGGCAAAATGTTATCTATTCAATCATTTATGGCAGTGGTATTACACTTGCTGGTTTAATTATTTCTGATGGGTCAATTACCAAGATTGAACGTGACAGGATTTTAGTAATTTATATTGTTTCATTCTTCATCATTTTCTTTTGGGCTGCCTTTGAACAGGCCGGATCTTCGTTAACTTTTATTGCCGATAATCAAACCGACAGAAACTTTTTTGGCTGGAACATGCCACCTTCAATGGTGCAGATCTTTAATGGCGTATTTGTAGTTGCTTTTGCAATTCCATTTAGTATTTTATGGGATAAATTAAGAGCAAAAGGGAAAGAACCCATTTCGCCTTTTAAACAGGCCATAGGACTGGCATTGATAGCGTTAAGTTATTTTATTATTGCTCATAACGTAAAAAATCTGGGCAACAGCGGTTTATTAGCTGTGCAATGGCTTATTCTTCTTTACCTTATCCAAACTTTTGGTGAGCTTTGTTTGTCGCCAATTGGCCTTTCGTTAGTGGGTAAACTGGCACCTAAAAGATTCTCTTCATTGTTATACGGTGTGTTCTTTTTATCGAATGCTTCTGGTTATGCATTAGCCGGTACATTGGGTTCTATTTTGCCAGCAACCGGCGAACAATTTACCAAAGCAAAAGAATTAGGTATTGACCTGCAGGCTGTTTTAGACAAAACCGTTACACCAACTGCCGATCAACTACAACTACTTGTTACCAATAAGATCAGTGCTATAAACCCAAGTTTTGCAGGCGTTACCATTCACAATCTATTTGAATTCTTTATGGTGTTTGTTGTATTGTGTGGTGTTGCTTCGCTTTTATTATTTTCTCTTACGCCGCTATTGAAAAAAATGATGCATGGTGTAAGATAATTTCATTTCAAATTTTTAAAAGGCGACCAGAAAGTCGCCTTTTTTTATTTAACTTACCATTCTAAACTATCAGCATGAGCAATTCTCCAAAACATCCGAAGGCACTGCCCTTTTTATTTTTTTCCGAAATGTGGGAACGTTTTGGGTACTACCTGATGATCGGTATTTTTTTATTGTACCTTAAAAATGT
>Ga0209181_10004946_pt1 | contig 19456 bp, 15 predicted proteins | sample MAT05_FD_187208 | JGI IMG/M metagenome (GOLD analysis project Ga0209181, IMG submission 187208) | Freshwater microbial communities from Lake Fryxell liftoff mats and glacier meltwater in Antarctica - MAT-05 (SPAdes) (version 2) | ecosystem: Environmental > Aquatic > Freshwater > Ice > Liftoff... | reverse complement strand
AGATGGAGTCGAATGATAATAATTTGCTCTAAAATTTCTACTGGTGGCTGAACAAAAAGAACACCTTCTTTCTCTGACCACCCGCGAAAAGCCGTGTCAGAAATTCGCTCGGCAACGGGAATACTGAGGTCTTGATGAATTGGTACGAGCCAATTGTGTGCCGCCGATTTCTCAAAATAAGTACATTGAACAGCAACGAACTCACTGGGCACCAACATCGATATTACGGAATGTTGGTGCAATTTTTTGGCAAGTGCTGCGCACCAGTCCTGCGAAAGCAGACAACGCGTGCTACCAGACGCAGCTTCGATGGTATGCACTCTCATATCAATGGCCTCACACTCAACCGTCGTTAAGGCATTGCAAATAAGGGTGAAGCCGTTTTCTGAAAAAAATGGGCGGGGGTTCTCGACGTTAGCGCCGTTCATATCTAAGTTGGAGTCCCGTACATCGCAATAATTTTCTCGTCTTGTTCTTTCTGCGAAAAAGATTCCCACTCAAACCCGTTCACATCAAACGTACTCGAAAAACCCTCGGCCTCATCATCCTCAAAGCCGAGATGTCGCAACTGTCCAGCGCACTCAGGGTTTTCGTTGATCGAGAAATTCAGTAGATCGGTACGCCACATGGCGTATTTCTGGGGGACAACGATTGTCGGTTCTTGGCCTAAACGTTGGCTGTAATCAACGATGGAGGTTTGGAGGTCGCGGACCGCTAAGGCAATGTGGAAGCGCTTCATGGGGCATTACACCCCCTCAAAAAATTCGACGACACCCGTTTCCAGCGAGTATTCCGCACCCACCACGAGCAAGCCTTCGCTTTGAATAAGCTGCTCCAACACTTCCGAACCGTGGCGCAGCTGATTCACTGAGGCGACGACGTTGGCGCGAACAGCGTGCTGGACGAGTCTGGGTAAATCGTGTCGTAAGTCCGTCTTCAGCAACATTTCAACTGAAGGACGAATACGGTCAACAATCGAATGCAGATTGCGCGATTGGTTTTCAGTAGGCTGCTGCAACTCGCTCAAGGTCGCATCAATTGCGCCGCAATGCGTGTGCCCCAACACCACCACAAGCCGCGTGTGGAAACGCTCGGCAGCAAACTCGACACTGCCCACTTGCGAAGGTGCAACGATATTGCCAGCCACACGAATCACAAAAAGATCGCTTAGGCCTTGATTGAAAACCAGCTCAGCGGGAACACGGGAGTCGGGGCAGCCGAGAATAATCGCAAACGGCTCTTGGTCCATCGCTGTTTCAATGTGCTTGGCGCGGTTCTCCAGCGTCTCAGTGGTACGTATACCGGAAACGAAGTCTTGGTTACCTTGGATGAGGCGTTCTAGGGCTTCTTTTGCAGGGATTATTGGGACAAATTCTTTCTCACTATTTTTTGAAGACTCAACTAGAGTGGATTTTATCACCCACCCTTTTTCCCTACTACATAGGCCCCAGTCTCTTCAAATCCAATCACGGGAATCATATCCCGGTAACCTTGACGCACGTCCAAGCTCTTTCCATCGAGTGTCCAAGAGTAATGCTTTCTCCGCTCATCAGAAAATTCTTCGTCTGCACAATTAATTACACCCGCCTCAAAACGCGGCCCAAAATTGTTGCAAGGGGCATCTGCACTCCACCAATGCATATCACCCATAACATGCCGTCCATTTTTGGTTGGTATGTGCCAAACATTCAACTCGCCATTTAACCTACGCACAAACATCCAGTCTTCACTATCCCCCTGAGGGCTTTTTACATAAGCAAATTGTCCTGGTTTTAGGTCGGGGATTCGCCCGCGAGCACGTTCCGATAAAGCTTTTTCGCTTGGGCTAAGCGAAGCGGCAAATAGCCCGCCCAAACCAATCATGCCTAGTACGAACAGTGCAATGGCGGTGCGTATGAGCACTGGACGTTTCATTAGGGCGCTATCCCAAAAACAACTTATAAGCCGGGTTCTTGGTTTCATCCCAATACGCGTACCCAAGATTTTTCAGAAACTTTCCAAACGCTGCTTTGTCTTTCGCGGGAACCTGCATGCCTATCAGCACGCGGCCGTAGTCTGCGCCGTGATTACGGTAATGGAAGAGTGAGATGTTCCAGCTTGCGCTCATGCTGTTGAGAAAGCGCATGAGTGCGCCCGGGCGTTCGGGAAATTCGAAGCGGTAGAGTTGCTCATGCTCTACCAACGGCGCACGTCCACCCACTAGATGGCGAACGTGGAGTTTGCCCATTTCGTCGTCGGTAAGGTCGAGCGCTTCGAGATCATGACGGCGTAGGTTATCGACGAGTTTGCGTGACTCTGCGCGACTCGTTACTTGCACGCCGACAAAAATGTGCGCCACTTCGGGATCTGAAAAGCGGTAGTTAAACTCGGTGATGTTCCTATCACCGAGCAGCGCGCAAAAATGTTTGAAGCTGCCGGGCTTCTCGGGAATGCTCACCGCTAAAATGGCTTCGCGTTGTTCGCCGACTTCGGCGCGTTCGGCGACAAAACGCAGGCGGTCGAAATTGGTGTTCGCACCCGAGGCCAGCGCAACCAGCGTTTTGCCTTTGAGCTTGTATTTGGCGGCGTAGGCTTTGGCACCGGCGATGGCGAGCGCGCCCGCTGGCTCCAGAATGGAGCGGTTGTCTTCGAACACGTCTTTGATGGCCGCGCAGGTGGCGTCGGTGTTGACGAGAATGATCTCATCGACCACTTCCTTGCAGATGCGGAACGTTTCTTCGCCCACGTATTTGACGGCCACACCATCAGCAAACAGACCGACATGATTTAAGCGAACGCGATGGCCCGCTGCGAGTGAGCGCGCCATCGCGTCGGCGTCGATAGGCTCTACGCCAATTATTTTGATGTCGGGCCGCAGACGCTTTACATACGCGCCGATGCCCGCGATGAGGCCGCCCCCGCCGATGGGAACAAAGATGGCATGGATGGGCTGCGGATGCTGCCGCAGGATTTCCATTGCGACCGTGCCTTGTCCAGCGATTACATCTGGATCGTCATACGGATGAACAAAGGTGAGTTTGCGTTTTTTCTCTAAGGTCAGCGCGTGTTGGTAGGCTTCGTCGTAGGAGTCGCCCGCCAGCACGACTTCGGCGCCGCGCCCGAGAACGGCTTGTACCTTGATTTGTGGCGTGGTGACCGGCATAACGATGATGGCTTTGCAGCCCAGCCGCTGGGCAGCCAGCGCTACGCCTTGCGCGTGATTGCCCGCAGAGGCAGCAATGACGCCCCTCTTCAGGGCGGCAGGTGGTAGATGCACCATTTTGTTATAGGCGCCACGCAGCTTGAACGAAAACACCGGCTGCATGTCTTCTCTTTTAAGCAGCACGGTATTTTTTAGACGCGCGGAAAGATTAGGGGCGAGTTCGAGCGGCGATTCGATCGCTACGTCATAAACCTGCGCATTGAGAATTTTTTCTAGGTAATCGATGGTCACAATATAAACACGCGAGAGAGGGTAGAGAAAAGGTAAAGATAAGTTAAACAAAAGCTAAACACGTGAAGGGTAACAGGGGGCTACAGTGAGGGGCAAGCGGTGGCAAAGGGTGAGGGGGAGGTGGGGTCGAAGAGACGCGAAGTCGCAATTGAGTTAAAAACCCTAAAACCACGCTGCTAGCATGGCAGATAGTTCTGTTCCAATAGGCTAAAATCACAGTCTTCAAGAAACTCTCTTCTGGCACGAACCCAATGAACGCTCGGCTGCGCGAAATTCCGTATAACTACACCTCCTTCTCTGATCGGGAAATTGTCATTCGCCTTTTGGGTGCAGAGGCCTGGCGTGTGCTGGACGAGCTGCGCGGGCAGCGCGTCACTGGCCGCTCGGCCCGCATGCTGTATGAGGTGCTCGGCGATATTTGGGTGGTACAACGCAATCCTTACCTTGAAGATGATTTGCTGGATAACCCGAAGCGCCGTGACGCCCTGATCACCGCCCTGCATCACCGTCTTAATGAAATTGAAAAGCGCCGCCAAGGCAACGCCGCTGTTGCGCAACTGCTAAAAGCCACGCATGAAGCGGTGGATCGCTTTGCGGGCGACTTTGCTGAAACCGCCAACCTGCGTCGTCAGACGATGAAGCGCCTTGCTAAACACACTCACAAAGACAATATTTGTTTTGATGGTTTATCACGTGTCTCCCACGTAACGGACGCGACTGACTGGCGGATTGAGCACCCATTCGTGGTGCTGTGCCCCGACACGGAAGACGAAATGCCTGCGCTGGTTAAGGATTGCATCACGCTCGGGCTGACCATCATTCCACGTGGAGGCGGCACAGGCTATACCGGTGGCGCAATTCCGCTCACGCGTAAATCGGTGGTTATCAATACTGAAAAGCTCGATCGCTTTGCCAAAGTGGAAGTGATGACTTTGCCGGGTACGAGTCAGCCTTACGCCACCATTCACTGCGGGGCGGGTGTGGTGACGCGGCGGATTATGGAGGCGGCCGAATCAGCTGGATTGGTTTTTGCGGTTGATCCGACCTCCGCAGACGCTTCGTGCATCGGTGGCAATATCGCCATGAATGCAGGCGGCAAGAAGGCCGTGTTGTGGGGAACAGCGCTCGACAATCTCGCCTCGTGGCGGATGGTGGACACCAATGGAAACTGGCTGGACATTGAGCGCCTAGAACACAACCTCGGCAAGATTCACGATCAGGCGATGGCGAAGTTCCGCGTGCGTTGCACCGATTCCGCCAACGGCAAGTTGATCTCTGAAGAAACGCTGGAAGTGCCCGGCGCGCGCTTCCGCAAGATCGGTTTGGGTAAAGACGTTACCGACAAATTCCTCGCCGGTTTACCCGGTGTGCAGAAGGAAGGTTGCGACGGACTGATTACCTCGGCGCGCTTTATTTTGCACCGCATGCCTTCGCATATCCGCACCGTGTGTCTGGAGTTTTTTGGGCAAGTGCGCGAAGCGGTTCCTTCGATTGTGGAGATCAAAGCCTACCTCGACAAACTGCCAGGAGGCGCGATTCTAGCGGGTCTTGAGCACTTGGATGAACGCTATGTGCGGGCCGTCGGCTACGCCACCAAGGCCAAGCGTCATGGTTGTCCGAAGATGGTCTTGATCGGCGATATCGTGGGCGACGACGAAAATGCCGTGATGGCCGCCGCATCAGAAGTGGTGCGGATTGCCAATGCGCGCGGTGGTGAAGGTTTCATCGCTGTCTCTGGTGAATCCCGCAAAAAGTTCTGGCTGGATCGCGGCCGTACCGCGGCGATTGCCCGCCATACCAATGCCTTCAAGATCAATGAAGACGTGGTCATTCCGCTACCGCGCATGGGCGACTATTGCGACGGCATTGAGCGTATCAACATCGAATTGTCGATGAAGAATAAATTGGCGTTATGCAAAGCACTCGCTGATTTTGTGCGCGGCGATTTGCCCCTGAGTATTGGCGACGCGAATATCGACGCAGCGGAATTGATTGGTGACCGCCGTCACATGGCGTTAGAACAAATTGAGATGGTGCGTGTGCGCTGGCAGTGGTTGCTCGACAACCTCGACTTGCCGCTTGCCGAAGCGGAAGCGCAATTCGCGGCCCACGGCATTGCCGCGGAGAGCCTTACTAATAGGGCGTCTTCGCCCACTCTGTTTCATCGTTTACAGGATTATTCGGTACGAGTTTCTTGGAAGAAGGAGTTGAAGCCACAACTCGAAGGGGTTTTTGGCGGAGCTACGTATCGCCCTATTGTGGAGCGTATTGAAGCGATTCACCGCGAAGTGCTGCGCGGCCGCGTATTTGTGGCGCTCCACATGCACGCGGGGGATGGCAACGTCCATACCAATATCCCGGTGAACTCCGACAACTACGAGATGTTGCAGGAGGCGAATGTTGCTGTCGCCCGCATTATGAAGTTGGCGCGCGCTCTGGACGGGGTGATTTCCGGCGAACACGGTATTGGCATCACCAAGATGGAATATCTCCACGCCGATGAGATTTCACCGTTTGTGGAATACAAGCAGCGCATTGATCCTAACGGCCACTTTAATAAGGGCAAGTTGCTGCCCGGCGCAGATTTGTCCAACGCTTACACGCCGAGCTTTAGTTTGCTCGGGGTTGAGTCGCTGATTTTGGAGCAGTCTGAAATCGGCAAAATCGCCGACAGCGTGAAAGATTGTCTGCGCTGCGGCAAGTGCAAGCCGGTGTGCTCAACACACGTACCGCGCGCCAACCTGCTTTATTCGCCACGAAACAAAATTCTCGGCACCGGTTTGTTGATCGAGGCGTTCCTTTACGAAGAGCAAACGCGACGCGGTATTTCTATCAAGCATTTCGACGAATTCAATGATATCGCCGATCACTGCACGATCTGCCACCGCTGTCTGGCCCCGTGCCCTGTGGATATTGATTACGGCGATGTCTCTATTGCCATGCGTAACTTTTTGCGTCAGCAGGGACAAAAACAATTTAACCCGGGCAAGGCTGCCGGCATGTTTTTCCTGAACATTAAAGATCCCGCGACGATCAAGCTCGTGCGCATGGCGATGATTGAGTGGGGCTTTAAAGCTCAGCGCTTGGGCCATCGGCTGGCTAAATGGTTTGGAATGATTCAACGTTCTGTACAGGCCCCGCCTGCCACGGTCGGGCTTCCTACCGTTAAGACGCAGATCATTCATTTTATTAACCGCCCAATGCCGGGCAAGCTGCCCAAGCGTACTTCGCGGGCGCTGCTGGACATTGAAGACGACGCTATCGTGCCGGTGATTCGTGACCCACAAAAAGTCAGTGGCGATGACTACGATGGTGACTCGGTGTTCTATTTCCCTGGTTGCGGCTCAGAGCGCTTGTTCTCGCAGGTCGGTCTTGCCACGCAAGCGATGCTGTATCACGTCGGCGCGCAAACCGTGTTGCCGCCGGGTTACCTATGCTGCGGCTATCCCCAAACGGCTGCGGGTGAGCATGATAAAGGCCAGAAAATCACCACGGATAATCGTGTGCTATTCCATCGCGTGGCCAATACGCTTAACTACCTCGACATCAAGACCGTGATTGTGTCTTGCGGCACGTGTATGGATCAGTTGCAAAAATATGAGTTCGATAAAATATTCCCGGGCTGCCGTTTGCTGGATATTCATGAATACCTCATGGAAAAAGGCTTAAAGCTCGACGGTGTTTCGGGTGTTCGTTATATGTATCACGAGCCTTGCCACACACCGATGAAGACGCACTCAGGTATTAAAGTGGTGAATCAGCTTATGGGCCAGCAGGTTGATCTTAATGATAGATGCTGTGGTGAGGCCGGAACACTGGCGGTCACGCGGCCGGACATCTCCAACCAAGTGCGCTTCCGTAAAGCGGAAGAAATGCAGAAAGGGGTAGCTGCCCTGCGTGAAGACAATTTCCAAGGGCAGGTAAAAATACTTACTTCTTGCCCTTCCTGCTTGCAGGGCCTAAACCGCTATAGCGATGAAACCAGTACGGATGCGGATTACATTGTGGTGGAAATGGCCAAACATATATTGGGGCCGGAATGGATGGAACAGTACGTTGCCAAAGCTAACGCCGGTGGTATTGAGCGGGTTCTTTTGTAGGGTTTTATATAAACCAGATGAGTTAATTTTTCTGAAAATGATCAACACACTGATTTTTAACGGTTTTAATTTTTTAAAAAAATCCTAAAGGTTAGGATGGTGCTGCCGATAATTAACCTGTAACAAGAAACAATGAGCGGCCTTACTAAGGATTGAACCCCACAAGCACGTGGTGGCTCAGTAAATAAATTAGTAAAGCCAGTATCTGATAAAGGCAAACTCACCGAAAGGTGGGGACGCAAAGCTTCCGGTCTAAAGAGTTTTTCAGCAATGAAAATACTCTACGACAGCGGGGTCGCCGGATAAGGGTTGAAATGATGTTGAAGTTAACCTTTCTTTCTGTCACCACACCCAGGGGTTTCTCCCTCGGTCTTTCCGCATGTCGTAAGGAAATAAGTAGCACGCTTATTTCCTTAGTTAGCCCGGTATTTTTGCGCCTGTCGTTTTGACATTTGTCTCCAAATAGACGCCGAACAAGAGTTCGGTTGAAAAGGGAGATGGGCATGGCTCTAACAACAAAAAATATCGTTAATCTGACTTTTTTCGCTTTGGTCGTATTTTCCGTACTAGGTTTCTCTGCTACCGCTAATGCAGGGGGCTCCGCTAATGTGACTTGGACCTGCTGGTATAACGGCAATGTTGATGTGCTCTGCAAGCTGCTAAAAGCAGAAGAAGACACCGCTAGTCCAGTCGAAACAGCCCCAATCCCTGTTCCCAAACCTGCTTCCACTCGTATTGTGGGCGTAAAAAATAAAGGCTCGATGCTTCCAACACTCTTACAAGTTATTGATAAAACCCCTATTGCCTTACGCGACCGCACCATTAACATTCCGCTTCACAAGCAACCGCATGACATGGCTTTTGTTCGCTTACTTGCCGAAGATGTCATGTGTGGGAACAACCAAGCCCATACTGGAAACGCCAACTGCGTGGTTAATTTCGGTCAAACCTACGCAGAAGCCATTGGGGCAAACACTACCGTTCTTGCAATGAGCGAGTACTAAGTAGCCATTAAACCGCTCTCACGCCCTCAACAACCAAACAACGTAAGTACCGCAAACTCCACTCTGGCGCCAAAATCCTACGGCGCCAGACAGTCGCCGAGAACACCGCATCGAACGCTTCAATACTAGCCCTCTAGCCACCTACCCGCCCTGTCTCCACACCCTCTATCTGCTCATAAAGCTAGGCTACCGCCCACCATTTCTCTCTGTACAACAACAACTTAAGGGGTAGAATGCGGTCTTATTCTTAACGCATGGGCAAGTGCAAAGAATGGCCGCAGAAACCCCCTCATGTGAGCTGTGTAACAAATCATCCGGTCGAGTGCTTTGGCAAGACGCTTTATGCCATGTGGTGCTGTTGGATGCCGAAGAGGCGCGGACGGACTATCCGGGTTTTTGTCGCGTTATTTGGAACGCCCATGTTAAAGAAATGACGGATTTAAATCCTGCAGATCGCCAGCACTTTATGACCGTTGTTTTCGCTACCGAAGCCGCCCTGCGTAGTTGCCTGCAACCGTATAAAATCAACCTTGCCAGCTTGGGCAACCAAGTTCCTCACTTACATTGGCATGTCATACCGCGCTGGCAATATGACCGGCACTTTCCCAATCCGATTTGGGGGCAAGTTGAGCGCAGTACTCCGCCCTTGCTCGTCGCACTCGACCTAAACGTTATAGCGGAAAAATTGCAACGGACAATTGAAAAAACCTTGGCAGAAAATCCAGAAAAAATACTAGTCAAAGAAACTAGCCACTAAAAAATCGGGGATGCATGAGCACATTTAATTTACCTGAATTAGGCAGCGACCAACCGGCCGCATTTACCACCGCACGTGCTTGCCGGGACTGGTTAGCCGTACAGCCGCTTTCCAATGCAGCGCGCGCGCAAGCGCTGTTGTTGCGCCAACTTCTCATTACCAACCAACACCTTATTCCGGCGGGCGAACGGCTCAAGATGCTTGAGCTGATGCGTGACCCCATCGCTTTTGTGCAAACAGAATCCGCCAAAAAATTTGCAGGCAAACCTTTACCGCTTGCTGAGGTAGAACAAGCCGGCATGGAAGCTAACCGCGCACTATGGCAAGCTTTGCAGCTCGGTTATTTGTACTGCTTGGAAGCTTGTGTAGATGGCGACATCACTGTTTTGCCGCATGCCGCCTTGGTCGCGCAACGTGCCATTAGCGCTATCGATTGCGAGCTCATTGATATTTACCACGCCCCTTCAGATCCTCCCTCCAGCACTTGGCTGACCTTGCACCGAATTTATGCTGTGGCGGAGAAGCTGGAGGTTGCCAATCAACCCGTGATTGATTCGCTGCAGCCTAAGCACCCCGCTTGCACGGTGACGGCTAACTACGCGCAAACCTTGCTGCTTTCTAAAACCAGCCCTTATGAGCTTTCTGCCAAACAACTCTTACAGGTCTGGCGTTGGTTGCAGCGCTGGGGTGGCAAGGTGCCCGTACACTCCGCTCCGCCTCTCGAACCGCGTGTATCACCGATTATTGTCGATCTGGCCAGTGCACAATCCGAAATTCCCCAGACTGAAGTTGGGGAAAATGTTAATAACGAATTGAGTGGCGATCTGCGCTGGCTGGACCTTACCGAGCTTTCGCGCAGCATCAAAAAACGCATTCTTCGCTTACGGAATGGTGAAACCCCAGGCTCCATGGGCTTAGGCGAGGACATGGCACAACCTGCCTGTGAAAACCTGCTGAAGCATTTGTATCAACAATGGTTCAAAGGGGGCGCAACGCGGCAACATCCAAGACGAACAGGCGCAGGAATGTGTGGCCTCACAACAGGATTTGATTCGCTTCACTACTACCTATCCGGCAAAACCTTTGTGCAGCCTGGCCAAAGTGCTGAGCGCATGAGCAAACAACAAGCCGATCAAATTGCCACCTTTGGCAGCGTCTCAATACAAGAGGCGGACACGATTGTTGAAGAAAATAAGTTTGTTATCGAAGAGTGGAAAATTCTCGACGAATCGCCCGCTGGCTTACGCTTATCTCGCCCGCTTACTCAGGCGGGGAGCCGGATTGGTGGCGGGCAACTGGTCGCTATGCGATTCGATGGCAAGCCTTCTTTTATGCTCGCTATCGCCCGCTGGTCGCGCATCGCAGGTGAAAGCGACTTGCAGGCAGGCGCGCATATTTTACCCGGCGCCCCGCAAGCTGTTGCCGTACGTGGCACAGGGTTGGCGGCCGTGAAAGAGCTTTACCGGGAGGGCTTCGTACTGCCCGCTGTGCCTGCACTTAAAGAACCGGAAGCCGTGATCGTGCCCTCGGGTTGGTTCCGTACTGGGCGCGTCATCGAGCTTTATGACGAAGGCTCACGCCAAATCCGCCTTACAGCACTGCTGGATCGCGGTAGCGACTTTGAACGCGCAACCTTTGAGCGGCTATGAGCTCACCTAGCGGCCATAGCTCCAATAACATTTCTCTCGACTTTGACAAGTCGGATGCTAATGCATGTATCGCGTTTATCTCGGGGTTGCCGCTCACCAATGCGCGCTTAGCTCAGCCTTCACTCGCCGCACTGCTCACCGCACTTGAAGCAACTCCTTTGCAGGGTGCAGCTTATCTCGACGTACTCGAAGCGGCTCGCGTACCGGTTCACTTCGTCCAAGATGATTTAGCGCTTCGTTATGCGGCCAAACCACTCCCTCCGACTGCGAGTGAAGAAGAAACTTTTCTGCAGGTGTTACAGCTTTGGCAGGCTATGGAGCGCGCCTACGCTAAGGTCGCCACGCTAGGCGCAGAAGATCCGCTTGTGCAACTCCGTATGGCACTCATTTGCCAACGCTGTGTTTATTACGCAGGCCGAGTATTGATTGAATATCTTCGCGCACGACGCGAGCCTGCGCCCGGTGCATGGCTTGATTTGCATGGCTATTACGACACGGCGGATGAATGGCATTTGGCCGACGAACTGGTGCAAGACCCGCTCAATGAAACCCAAGGTAAAGCCAGTGCCAGTGAGGCCTATGCCGCCGTTTTGTTGATCGATTTATCAAACCCCTACAGCCGTGGTTCGCGTGAATTTGGTTGGATCGTACGCTGGGCAGAACGCTTCGCCCCTTTCGCCAAAGTTGAGCTGAATGTGGGCGTAGATACAGCGCGTGCTTTCGGCGTCGACCTGATGCAAGACCAAGGTGTGCGGCCACTCGACATTCTGACTACACGCAGCACCGTGCGGCACTTTGACACGGCTCGCCTTAATCCTGACATGCATCAGTTGCTTGCCCAGTTGCGAGAAAACGTTTCGCCTGCCTCTCTCGGTTTGGGCGCCAATTTAGAAAGAGAACCCGCCGCCCGCCTTTTAGTGCAGCTCTATCGCCCGTGGTGTTTGCACGCCGTGCCACGTCGCTTCCAGCGTCGAGACACAACAGGGGTTGCGCAATTGTGCTTGGGTTTTGAGGCCATGCATTACCACGTCAACGGCGATGAGTTTCTCCAGCCCGAACATGTGCGCATCTATTCGCGTGGTGACATGGATCGGATTTGGACTTTCCGCGATCAACTGGATCCCACGCAACCGTTAAAAATACGCGAATCCCAAATCAACTACCCACTCGAAGAATGGGCCATGGCCGACCAGTCTGTCTCTGGCTTCCGCTTGCAACGCCGCACAGCGGGTGAGCGAATTGAGCACAGCCAGTTAATTGCATTAAAGCCCAATGACGGCGGCCAGTTCCTACTCGCGCAAGTGAGCTGGTATTTGATGCGAAACGCCAGTATCGAAATTAATATTGGTGTGTATGTACTGCCCGGTGTTCCACAAGGCGTAGCAATCCGTGCAACCGGGCCAATGGTCTCGCCTTCCGAACAATACATCCGTGCCTTTTTACTGCCCGATCTGCCCGCACTTAAAGAACAAGGTTCGCTGCTCTTGCCACGGGGTTGGTACCAACCAAAACGTATCATTGAGGTTTTCACGGATCGCCAAATCACCGTTGAACTGGGTGATTTGCTCACACAGGGCGCCGATTTCGAACGTGTTAGCTATCGACCTATGACGACAGCTGCGCGCTAAATTCAAAACCTACACCTCTAGCACCTCAGAGAACAACACCATCTGCGGTATGATTACCGTCTTGTTCCGCCTTACTTTTACCCACTCTTATTTAGCTTGGAGACAATGATGGGCGACCCCTACGAAGACGCACCCCCCCCTTCCGAAATTAAATTGCACCAGAAATCTCGCCTTTTAGAAGTCATTTTTCCTGATGGAAAGAATTTTCAACTGAGTTTTGAAATGCTGCGTGTATTCAGCCCCTCCGCCGAAGTGCGTGGTCACGGCATTGGGCAAGAAACCTTACAAGTCGGCAAAATCAATGTTGATATTGCCGGGCTAGATCCCGTCGGTATGTACGCCATTAAACCCACGTTTTCGGATGGGCATGATTCCGGGCTTTACACATGGGGTTATTTGTATTGGCTGGGCGACAACAAAGACCAACTTTGGGCAGATTACTTAACGGCGTTGGAACAAGCGGGAGAAAGTCGGGAACCAGCGGCGGCTTCATCCACTCAAAGCACCACACCCAAAGCAAGTGGCTGCGGGAACAAAAATTAGGCGGTTTTAAAATATCGTGGAAAAAACTCACTTTGGTTTTAAAGAGGTTGCAGAAGACGAAAAAGCCCAGCGCGTAGCCGGTGTTTTTTCGTCGGTAGCTAACAACTACGACATCATGAACGACCTGATGTCGCTCGGCATGCACCGCCTGTGGAAGGCCTTCACGATTGAAGTGTCCGGCGTGCGTGCCGGTGATCGCGTGCTGGATGTTGCAGGCGGCACGGCCGACCTGTCCCTCTCTTTCGCAAAGCGTGTGAAGAACGACAAGAAAAACGAGCCCAGTAAAAACGGCGAAGTGTGGCTAACCGATATCAACAACGCCATGCTCACCCGTGGTCGTGATCGTCTGCTTGACCACGGCTTCAATATGCCGGCCACCCAATGCGATGCGGAAAAACTGCCCTTCCCATCCGACTATTTTGATTGCGTCACCTGCGCTTTCGGCCTTCGCAACATGACGCACAAAGACCGCGCGTTGGCAGAAATGGCACGTGTACTCAAGCCAGGCGGACGCTTACTGATTTTAGAGTTCTCCAAAATCTGGCAGCCCCTCACTCCTGCCTATGATTTTTATTCGTTCAAAATTTTGCCGTGGTTGGGCAAGCATGTTGCGAAAGACGCGGAAAGCTACCAATATCTCGCCGAATCTATTCGCATGCATCCTGATCAAGCCACGCTAAAAACTATGCTGGAAACAGCAGGACTAAACAAAGTTGAGTATTTCAATCTTGCTGCAGGTGTAGTTGCACTACATCGCGGTTATAAATTTTAATTTAAGGAGCTTATTATGAAACGAATTTTTGGCGCGTTTTTCGGCGTTTTCTTTGGTCTTACGCTGGTAGCGGTCGATGCCGAGGCCGCGCGTTTAGGCGGTAAACGAAGCGCTGGTATGCAGCGTAGCAATATTGTTAAGCGCGAGGCTCCACCTGTAAATCAAACCGCCGCACCTGCACCGCGCGCTGGCCAGCCCGCAGCGACACCGCAACCTTCAGGCATGAGTCGCTTTATGGGGCCACTTGCCGGACTTGCCGCCGGACTGGGTTTAGCCGCGCTGTTCTCACACCTGGGTATGGGTGCAGGCTTTTCCTCCATGATCATGATGCTTTTGCTTGCCGCCGCCGCCTTTTTTGTTATTCGCATGTTGTTTGCGCGCAAGCAAACGCCAGCGCCTATGCAATACGCCGGCAATGTGCCGACTTCTTACACACCCACCCCCAGTGCGCATAACGCGGGAAGCAATGTGTCTGCCATCACGTCAGCCGCAGAAACAACGGCAAGTATCCCCGCCGATTTTGATGTGGATGGTTTTCTGCGCCAAGCCAAGCTTAATTTTGTGCGCTTACAAGCGGCCAATGACGCAAAAAATATTGAAGACGTTCGTGACTTCACCACGCCGGAAATGTACGCCGAGATTAAATTGGATATGAATGAACGTGGCGACACACCACAACAAACCGACGTGGTCACACTCAACGCTACACTGCTCGACCTCACTAGCGAAGCAACGCAGCATATTGCCAGCGTGCGCTTTTCTGGCAGCATTCGGGAAAGCGACGCGACTACCGCGCCTGCGCCTTTTAATGAGGTTTGGCATTTATCCAAACCCGTTGATGGTAGCCGTGGATGGGTCATTGCCGGTATCGAGCAAATTAACTAGGCCATGGCCATGCTAAACGCTGTCGCCCTTCGCGCACTCAATCATCTGCTTGCAGATGCGCCTTGGGCGCGCGAACGGCTTCAGCCTTTCGCTGGACAGCGTGCGCGAATCACCTTCTCGTCACCACTACCCCCTCTACCCGCCGTAAAAATAGCCTTTCATATTAATGACAACGGTACGCTGGATCCCATCCCCGCCAAGTCCATTGCTAACGAAGTGGATGTAGATATCACCCTTCCCGCCGGTGCGCCACTTGCCGCGTTTCGAGGACGCGATGCCTTCATGGAAGGCGTTCAAGTAAGTGGCTCGGCACAATTTGCCGAGGCGCTTAGTTTTGTTCTGCGTAATCTAGACTGGGATGCCGAAGAAGATTTGAGCCGAATCGTGGGCGACGTTGCTGCACATCGCCTAGTCAATGGTGCAAAAAATCTTGCTGCGGCTCAGAAAGACTTGGGAAAGCGTGCGACTGAAAACGTCGTGGAATATCTAAAATACGAACAGGCGCCGTGGGCTAGCAAACAACAAGCGGCAGAGTTTCAAGCGACGAACCACGAGCTTGCGTTGTCCCTTGCTCAATTGGAAAAACGGTTGAGTGCGCTGGAATAAACTCAACAAGGGAAAAAGGGCGGTTCCTCAGAGAAGTACACGGGACATTAAATAACTGTGCAGGCGTCGTTGGCCATCTTCATCCATCCGCAAGCCACACTTGGTTCTGCGCCAAATAATATCCTCAACATCACGCGCCCACTCGTGGACACGCATGTAATCCACTTCTTGCGCATAAAGGTCGCCACCAAAACACTCTCCCAAATCGCGTACAGTTTGTGCGGTGCCAAGCACGCGTCGAACAAGGTCCCCGTGTCGCCGCGCCAAAGCCTCTAATAGCTCGGGGGGCAACATGGCGTAACGCTGCGACAAATCCAACAACAAACCGGGCAAACCCCGTGGCCCCAAACCGCCGCCCGGCAAATGCACGCTGGTTGTCCAAGCAGGTCGCAAATTGGGCAACCACGGCTTGAGTTTTTCCAAAGCCCGTTCGGCCAGGTATCGATAGGTTGTCAGCTTTCCGCCATAGATGGACAACATTGGCGCTTCTTTACCGTCACCATCCACAACAAAACGATACTCTCGCGTAACAGCAGAGGCATTCGCACGACCATCATCAAACAGCGCACGTATGCCTGAGAAAGACCACACTACCTGCGTCGACTCCACTGGCTTCTTGAAAAACTGACTTGTCACCGCACACAGATAATTGACCTCTTCTGCGCTGATGGTTGGTCGCGCATCGGGTTTGGTGAGCACTACTTCCGTCGTGCCGATCAAGCTCCATTCGGTTTCATACGGGATCACAAAGACGATACGGCCATCGGTGTTTTGAAGCAGATAAGCGTGATCGCCTTGATACAACTTTGGCACAACAATGTGACTGCCCTTAACCAAGCGCAGCGATTTTGCGGAATCAATGCCGGTGATCGCGCGTCGCACTTCCGCGACCCACGGCCCTGCCGCATTGACGATGATGCGAGCGGTGCATTGTGTCTGCTCTCTGTTTTCACTGCGTCCACTTTCGAGCGTGGCGTTCCACATGCCCTCTTCGCGCGTCGCGCTCACTAGACGTGTATGTGTCATAACCTGCGCGCCTAACTGCGCAGCGGAAACGACGTTGAGTAACGTAAGGCGCGCGTCGTCTGTTGCTAAATCGGAATATGAAAATCCATGGATGAGTTCCGCCTTAAGCGGTGCGCCAAATAACGATGCTCGGAGAGCCAATGAGGACGCGGGTTTCAGGCCAGGCATCCTAGGCCCTTTACCTGCCCTGCCTCCCCATGTCCCTCTGGCCAGGCCATCGTATAAAGCCAGCCCCAAGCGAATCATCCAGCGAGGCCGCAATGCGGGCTGATGGGGAATCACGAAGCGCTGCTCGCGCATTAAGTGCGGTGCATTGGTGAGCAAAATCTCCCGCTCGACCAAAGACTCACGCACCAAACCAAACGCGTAATTTTCTAGGTAACGCAGCCCACCATGGATCAGCTTAGTGGAAGCAGAAGAAGTCGCGCCACCGATGTCACCTTGATCTATGAGCAACACACGCAAGCCCCGCCCCGCCGCATCACGCGCGATGCCAGCACCATTGATGCCTGCCCCAATAACAAGGAGGTCGTAAGTCGGGTTACACGTCATGAGGAATAATATTTGTTAGGGGTCGCAGCCTCATATTTCCAACCTCAGTTCCAACCTCAGAAACCCGCTTCTAGTTATCAAAAGCAACCACGTGATCCACAGCAAGACGGATGCCGATATGTTCGCCGATAGCATGGTTGTGGTGACTGGGCACGAGGGACAGCACGTGAGCGCCACTGGCCAGTTTTAAGGTGTACAAAAAATCGGCGCCACGAAATGCCTTGTCGATAATTTCAGCGGTGAGCTCGCTCTCGTCGTCATGCGTCACATCGTCTGGCCGCATTAATACGCTGACATGACACCCCTTTTCTCTCGCTAGACTATCCGCATTGCCAACCACCAACATGTCGCTTGAAAGTGTGCCCAGTTCAATTCGAATTTGGTTGGAATCAAGCACTTCACCCGGTAAGAAAACGCCTTGTCCAATAAAATCCGCAACGAAGCGATTTGCTGGCCGGTGGTACAGGTTGTACGGCGCATCCCATTGCTGAATTCGACCTTCATGCATGATGCCGATTTGATCAGCGATGGCAAAGGCCTCGTGCTGATCGTGCGTAACCAAAACAGCGGTGGTCCCTTCTGCGCGCAGAATATTGCGAACTTCTAGTGCTAGCCGTTCGCGTAAGTCGATATCCAGATTAGAAAACGGTTCGTCTAGTAATAACAAGCGAGGGCGGGGTGCTAAAGCGCGCGCCAATGCAACTCTCTGTTGCTGCCCCCCCGATAATTCATGCGGGAATTTTTTTCCTTGTTCACTTAAACCAACAGTCACCAGTAGCTCGGCAACTCGCTCGCGTCGTTCTTGGGCGCGCATTTCACGCAATCCAAACCCAATGTTGTCGGTGACGGTGAGGTGTGGAAACAACGCATAATCTTGGAACACCATCCCAATGCGCCGCTGTTCCGCTGCCAAATGGATATTCCCACTACTTATCAATTGGCCATCGACACGAATTTCTCCACCAATGACAGGCTCAAAGCCGGCAATGCAGCGTAACACCGTCGTCTTGCCGCAGCCGGATGGCCCCAGCAAGCAACCAATCTGGCCCTGTGCTAACTGAAATGACAAGCCATCAACGACTTTGTGGTTGTCATACGCATAAGTGAGGTTGTGTAATTCAAGTAATGACATGGTTAAGATCAATCACGGTAAGTATCAATTATAATTCTCATTTTCATTTAAAGCTCACTCTGTGCAAACACCACGGTTTTTCTTTCATAAGCGTCGCCACAGACTGGGCTTATCCCCTTTAAGTTGGATAGCGCTGCTCATTGCGGCCTTGGTGGCTGTGCCTATATTAAGTGTCGCGGCTAATTTGCTTCTGGGTGGCTCCAGCGACACCTGGAACCACCTCACGGCCACGGTATTACCCGCTTATATCGCCAACACGCTCATTCTGTGTGTCGGCGTTGGCATCGGCGTTGTTTTAGTGGGGGTATCCACCGCTTGGCTGGTAAGCAGTCTTGATTTTCCCGGGCGACGCATCTTTGAATGGGCTCTGGTACTGCCGCTGGCTATGCCAGCTTATGTGATGGCTTATGTCTACACGGACTTGTTGCAGTTCGTCGGCCCAGTACAAACTTGGTTGCGCGAGAGTGGCGGCTGGAAAGCCGGTGAATACTGGTTTCCCGATATACGCACCATTGGCGGTGCGGTGGTGATTTTTGTCTTTGTGCTTTACCCCTATGTTTACTTATTAGCACGCACCACATTTTTGGAGCGCGCCAGTGGCATGCTGGAGGTTGGGCGCTCCTTGGGTTTGGGCCCGTGGCAAAGCTTCTTACGCATTTCTTTGCCAATGGCTAGACCCGCCATCGCTGTGGGCGCATCGCTAGCGCTAATGGAAACGCTCGCGGATTACGGCGCAGTTTCTTACTTCGGGGTGCAGACCTTTACTACCGGTATTTACCGTGCATGGTTTTCACTTGGCGACCGCGTTGCCGCCGCACAACTTGCCGCTTTATTGCTTGGCTTTGTTGCACTGGTGTTGTTCCTCGAACGCCTTTCTCGTGGTCGTGCTGGCTTTCATAACACCACTACACGTAATCGCCCACTATCGGGCCACCGCTTATACGGTTTTAAGGCGGCGGCGGCCAGTCTGCTTTGTCTATTACCGCTCATGATCGGGTTTTTAATTCCTGCTGGCATTCTGTTACGCATGGCCCTGGTTGAAGGGGATGCACAATTTGGCGAACGTTTTTTCCATTTGGCACGGAACAGTTTCGTTCTGGCGACGATGACCGCCATCGCGGGGGTGGTGATTGCCGTCTTGCTCGCCTATGCGGTGAGAATGACGCGCCATCCCATAGCAAGACTGGTTAATCGTATTGTGGGGCTAGGTTATGCCTTTCCCGGCTCCGTGATTGCAGTCGGCGTATTGATTCCGGTCACGCGATTAGATAACTGGCTATCCTCAACCATTCTGTCGTTCACCGGCTATAACCCCGGGTTGCTACTCACGGGTGGCGTCGCCGCATTGGTCTATGCCTATCTGGTGCGC
>Ga0209181_10004945_pt1 | contig 19456 bp, 16 predicted proteins | sample MAT05_FD_187208 | JGI IMG/M metagenome (GOLD analysis project Ga0209181, IMG submission 187208) | Freshwater microbial communities from Lake Fryxell liftoff mats and glacier meltwater in Antarctica - MAT-05 (SPAdes) (version 2) | ecosystem: Environmental > Aquatic > Freshwater > Ice > Liftoff... | reverse complement strand
GCGAGCTTCGCTACTACTTCCCCTTGCAAAACGAGCAGGGCTTCGGCTGGGCCGACCTTCGCTACCAGTTCGTGCGGCCGATTGGCTGGCATGACTTCTGGGTCAAGGCGCGCGGCCATCTGTCGTGGGGCGAGGTGACTTTTCATGACGAGCTGTCGGTGGCCGAGCTCACCCGCGGCCTCTTCGGCGCGCAGTGGGTCCCCAGCGGAGCCACCCTTCAGCTCGAGTTTCGCTTCTCGCTGGTTCGCGACGACATCAAGGTGGGCGTGTTCCACGACCTCGCCGTCTTCGCGGTGCCGCTGCGCACGCAGGGCAAGGCTGCGGTCGAGCTGGCGAACGGCTTCGGGCCGAGCCTTCACTTCCTCGCGATGGACATGTTCCAGCTCGACCTCTTCATGGCGTTCGGCTTCCGCCGGAACGCGAACTTCAACGCCGCTTTCTCGATGCAGTTCCAGAAGGCCTTCTAGGAAACCCATGCTCACTGCCATTCTCCTCTCGTTCTCTGCCCTCGCCGACCCGCAGGGCTTTTCGCTGGACGCCGGTACCCAGGGCGAAGTCGTCGACGCGCTTGATCCGGACGCGGGCATCGAGTTGCCGTCGGCGGCGATCACCCCAAAGGTGACGGTGACGATCATCGGCGCCGAGGTTCAGCCGCACACCTTCTACCTGGACGCGGTGCACCTGCCGACGAAGGCCGTGCCGGACGAAGCGACCGCGCAGGTGGTGGCCGCCCAGCTGGAAAAGCGGATGCGCGAGATGGGCTACGAGCTCGCCACGGTGACCGCGCGGGTCACCGAGAAGAACGAAATCGAGGCGACGATCGACGAAGGGAAGATCGACCGCATCCTCTTCATGGGCCAGCTGTCGTTTCAGCAGCTGCGATTCAAGCTGGCGCTGGCGCTGCCCTACGACGTGTTCAACCGCGATCTGCTCGATCGCCAGGTGCGGAGCCTGGGTGAGCAGCTGGGCACTCCGGGAGTCGTGTGGCAGCTGGTGCGCACCGCGCCGGTGAAGCACAACGGGCCGCAGGTCGAGGCGTTTCCCGACGAGCTCGATTTTTCGGTGGCGGGCGGCAACATGATTCACCCGCGCCGGCCGTACGAGGTGCGAATCAGCTTCCCTCCCAACGATCACAGCTACGTGGGGGTCGACATCCGCGCGTATTACATCGACGGCATCGAGCTTGGCCTCAACTACGTCGGGCGCGACCTGCTGGCGAAAGGCGACCGCTGGTACGTGGGCGGCAGCGGGGGGCTCGGCGCACGGTTCCGCATTGGCACCGCCGACCTGTACCCGTACTTCTCGCGCGGTGCTTTCGACGCGAGCTACACGACGCAGAAGCTGGCGAAGTACTTCCGGCCTGGCATCTGGACGGCGACGAGCATCACGTCCCGGCAGCGCGGTGATCTGCAGATCGAGAGCTTCTGGAACTGGACGGTCGATGCGGCGCTGCAGCTCGAGCTCGAAGTGCGGCCCGCGCTGCGTTTCTCGGTCGCGGCGGGCTACGAGTACCGCGTGCTGTTCGGCGTCGAGTCAGCGCCGGGCGTCGACACCCCGTACGAGGGGCGGATGATCCAGCACAACCGACCTTTCGTGCGGTTGCTTCACGAGTCGGTGGTGAACCCGAAGGTGCTCCGGTGGGATCGCCGCCACACGCTGGAGTCCGAGTTCCGGTACTACTTCCCGCTGCGCAAAGACCTCGGCATGGGCTGGGTCGACCTGCGCTACCAGTACGTGAAGGAAATCGGCTGGCACGACTTCTGGGTGAAGGGTCGCGGCCACGCGACCTGGGGTGACATCACCTTTGCCGACGAGATCTCGGTGGGTGAGTTCGTTCGCGGCATCTACAACGGCATCTGGGTGCCGACCGCGATCTCGATTCTTCTCGAGTTCCGCTTCTCGCTGGTGCGCGACGTGCTCAAGATCGGCGCGTTCGCGGACTTCGGGATCTTCGCCGAACGGAACCGCACGACGCAGGAGCTCTACCCCGCGTTCGGCATGGGCGTCGGACCCACGGTGTCGTTGCTCGCGCTCGACATGTTCCAGGTCGACATGTTCCTCGGCTTCGGGATCCGGCCGAGCGCCGCGTTCAACGTCGGCTTCGGGCTGATCCTCAACAAGGCGTTTTGATTCGCAGAAGGGCCAGGAAGCGAGCTCGGAATCGGTGCTCGGCCGCGTGCCCTTTGGGGATGCGCTGGCCTTGTCTGCTCTGAAGGGATGAACGGGTTTACCGGGTCTGCGCGCGCTGCGGCGCCCGCTGGCTCACGGTGCGGTTGCTCTTCCCCAGCTCGTCGACCGCCATCAGGTGCGGCTCGGTGAGCGCCTCGTCGGGAGGAACGTCGTCCAGCCAGGCAGGCGGCTTCGGAACCAGCGTCAGCGGTGGAGCCATGTCCCGAAGCGCCCGCCGCAGCCCTGAATCTTCGGACGACACGCGCAGCCCCGCGTTGATCGCCGCGCGCGCTTTGGCGGTGTGGCCGGCACTTTTAAGCAGGTGCGCCGCGACCTGGTAGGACGCCACCGCGCGATCTTTCTGGTTCAGCCGATCGCACAGCTCGGCGTGGTGCAACCGCAGCGACGCGTCCTTCGTGTTGAGCGCGATCAGCTGCCGGTAGAGCTCGGCGGCGTCGGCGAGCCTGCCCTTGCGGAGCAGCACGTGGGCCTGGTCCTTCAGGGCTCTTTCGTTGGGGACGGTGCGCATCCGCGCGGATGCACTGCAAACCCGCTGCCCACCTCCACCTTCAGTGGTTCCGCGGGCCTGACCGCTGCGCCCCCCGACACTGGAGCGTCCACGCGCTTATCCACTGCCCACCGCAGTGCTCAGTGCGGAGCGACGTTCTCGCCGACGCACTTCCGCGGGCGGTCGGGCCGCTGCTCGTCTTCCTGCGCTTCCGACTTCGCTCGCAGGTCGCGGCCGTTCACCGAGTAGCGCTTGCCGTCGGCGTCGACCAGCACGGTGACGTCGCCCCCGACAATCGACTTCTCGACGTGCTTCTGAACCCTCACGTCCGCGCCGCCGGTGATGAAGACCTTGCCCGAGGCGGCCATCGCATCGAACGCCTTCGGGGTGGGGTGGCCGTAGTTGTTGGCGCCCGACGAGACGACGGACACCTCGGGGCTCAAGACGCTCATGAAGCACGCGTTCGACGAGTGCGCCGAGCCGTGGTGATCTGCCCGGTAGACCTCGACGTCGCCCACGCGCTCAGCCGTGCTCGACTCGATGTCGTGGTAGCCCTCGCGGCGGTTGCCGAACTCGCGGTGCTGGGTCAAGCCCGTCAGGTCTCCGCCCGCGAAGAGCTCGAAGTCCTGGTAGGTGAACTTCAAGGCCACCGAGTAGTCGTTTTCAGAAGCGGGGTAGGCGTCGAGCTCGGCCGGGTTGCTCTTCGCCAGCGCCTCCAGCAGCCCGTTGCCGTTCGCCGCCACGACGTCGATCTGAAGGCCTTCGCCGAGGTCCACCTTGTCACCGACGGTCACCGCGCGGTGCGTCTTCACCTTGCCCGACGACAGCCACTTCGGCACCGCGCGCTCGTAGCCTTTCTGGGTCTCGCCCTTCTCGCCGCTTTCCCCGTAGTTGTCCGGGCCGCGATCGATGAGCTCGCCCACCGTCACGCCGTCAGACGCGATCAACCCGAACAGGCCTGTCTGGTCTTTCTCGTCGCCGATGTGATCGCGGTGGTAGTGGCTCAAGACAAACGTGTCGATGTGCCGCTTGCCGGTGAGCTCTTGCAGGCGTTCGCCGATGACGTGGAACTTGTTCGCGTCTTCGTCGGTGCGCGACTCGCCCGCGTCCATCAGCAGCACCTTGCCGCGGTAGATGACCATCATCGAATCGGCCTGCCCGAGGTCGATGAAGACGAAGCGCAGCGGCGCGTCGACGATCTTCGAAGCGCGATCGCGCGGGGGCCGCTGACGCCGGCTCGACGTGCAGCCGGGCAACACCACCAACGCCAGCAGCAACGCGATGCCGAGCCGCCGCATCGTCAGTCGACGCCGGTTTCGCCGGTGACGTACAGCAGCTGAGCCCGCGCGAAGTGCGAGGCCTGAAGGCTCTCGAAGTACGACTGCCGCGCCGTCAGGTACACGACCAGGCCTTCGAGCAGATCCTTCGCTTCACCCGTGCCCGCGACGTACGCCGTGCCCGCGAACACCAGCCACTTGCGGCCTGCGGCCGAGCCGTCATTCGCAAGCCGCGTCAGCATGTCGGCCTGCACCGCATCGTCGTACGCCTTGCGAACCTCGACGGGGATGCCCGTCGACGCGAACTTCTTGAGGCCTTCGACCTGCTCGATCAGGCCCTTGGCGCCCTCGTGGCGCGCCCACGTCTTGCGCGGGTCGATGTCGAAGAGGAAGCCAGCTGCGAGGCCCGGGCTGATGTTGTTGAAGCGGTCGTAGGCGAACTGGTCAGCCTCCGTCGGCCGCCGCGGCGACCAGTTGAGATCCAGCTGAAAGGCGATGAACGCGGTCGGCATCGACGACAGTGCCTCGCTGCGCGCGAACCACCGGGCGGCCTCGGTGCCGTACTTCACCTGCGCCATCTCAGGCCGGTGCTCCAGCGCCTTGAGGACGAAATGATCCAGCGAGGGCAGGGGCTCTTTCGGCAACGGCGCCAGCGCCTCTTCGACCAGCTCGATGTCCACCGACTGCGCCATGCCCATCGTGTGCTTCAGCGCGGCGAGCGCGAGCTTCTGGCCGATTTCCGCCTGAATCAGGCCCTTGCCCAGCACCGTGCCGCCGTAGCGCAGCTTGGCGAGGTCGACCTGGGTGACGCTGCCGTTGGCCTCGAGGTACGCCTCTTGGGCCGACTTGTTGGCCTCGTCGAGGATGCTCTTCGCCTGGTCCAGCGCGGGCTGCATCGATCGGGCGAACAGGTGAAGGAAGTAGTACCGGCGCACCTCGAGCGCGACCGTGTTGCGCACCTGCAGGTAGCGCGCTTTCTCGACCTCGAGCCGGTTCAGCGCCGCCTTCTCGCCCGCGGGCTGGCGGCCGAACGTGTACAGCGGCTGCGCCAGCGTCAGCTGGAGCTTGGTGTAGGGCCCCCAGCTGTTGAGGTTCTTCCAGTCGGATTCGTAGAGCGGGTGGGGGCGATCACCCAATTGCGCTCCGGGCGCCAGCTTCACGCCGTAGACCGGGGCCACGAACGCAAGGCCTTGCAGCTTCGGCCAGTACGCGCTCTCGACCTCGAGCAGCTTGCCCTGCCACTCAGTCACCTTGCCCCGGGCTTCGACCAGGGTTCCGCTTTCCTTCAACGCCTCCCGAACGCAGTCATCGAGGGTCATGCGGCGAACCGATGCCGCCGGAGGAGCGAGCACGGTCGGCGGCGCCTGTTCGACGCTCGCCGGTTCCGCCGCCATCAACACTGCGATCAGGAGTGGGTTCACTTTTTCGGTTTTTCGAGGTCAGCCTTGCGCTTGTCAATCTTGGCGATCAGGTCCTTCGCGCCGCCCTTGTCGATGATGCGGACCATCTGGTTCTGGTAGTCCTTCACCAGCGAGTCGCCGTCGAACGAGACGTCGTACAGCTTCAGGGTGTCGCCGGCTTTCTTGAAGTGGATGTCGACCTTGGTCTCGATGTCGCCCTTCTTCGCGTCGATCGAGACGGTGACCTTGTCGGGTGCGGTCTCGACGCCGTTGTTCACCTTGTACTTCGCGGTGCGGAAGAAGCTGCCCGAGTCGGGGTACGCGGCGAGGCGCAGCACTTCCTTGAACTTCTTGTTGAACTCGTCTTTCTCGGCCGGGCTGAACTTGTCCGCGCGCGGCTTCACCGGCTCGGTCATCAGGTAGTCCCAGTCGAAGAAGCCGTCGAGCTCGGCAAACGTCTTCAGGTTGGCGTCCTTGTCTTCCTTCGACAGCGAGCCCTTGTCGGTCGACTTCACCGCGAGGAGTCCGTTGATGAACCCTTCGGTGCGCTTCTTCCCGTCTTCGGGCAGGCCCGCGAGCGCGATCGAGGGCAGCAGGGCGGCGAGGATCAAAGCGGTCTTCAACATGGTGTTCTCCTTAAGGTTTTGCATCTGTGCTGACTGACGCAGCTGGCTCGCCAGAATTCGCTTCGACCGAGCGGATGAGGCCCTTCTTCTGCAGCCATAGCAACACCGCCGGGAAGAAAACGAGCATCACGATCAGGTTGATCGCGAAGCCCAGGATCGCAAGCCGGCCCATCGAGTTGAGGCCCGGGTGGTCGGCCAGCAGCATCGCCGAGAAGCCCACGCCAGAGGTGACGAGCCCGCCGACGATCGCGCGGCCCGTCTCGCCGTAGACGCCGCCGAAGTTGCCCTTGTTCTCGGTGATGCGCGAGACCAGGTGAACACCCGCGTCGACCGTGGTGCCGATCATCACTGGCACCAACAAGATGTTCAGGTAGTTGAAGGGCAGGTCGAGGATCGTCATCATTCCCGTCTGCGCCAGAATCGACAGCACCGTGGGCATCATGCACAGCAGCGCAAGCTTCAGCGACCGCAGCATGATCCACATCGCCAGCAGCACCGAGAAGATCGCCGCGAACAGAATCGGCTTGCCCTCGCGAAGCACCATCAGGAGCACGTCGGCGAGAATCATCGCCTCGCCGGCCGCCGAGAACTTCTCGCCGTTGGGCAGCTCGATGCCGCGCACTTCCTTCGCGAACCGCACCACCTCGAGGCCTTCCGACAGCTTGATGTTCGGGAAGATGAGGACGAAGCCGCCTTCCTGGCCGGGCTTGATGCCTTCGAACTGGCGGCGCACCGAGATGGGGATGTCTCCCCGCTGGAAAGGCCCGGGCTCGACCATCTTCTTGAAGTTCGCCAGCCGTTCGGCCGTGTCGGCTTCCAGCGCCGAGGCGTCCACCTTGTCCAGCGTCTTCTTGATCTGATCCAGCACTTCGCGCTTCTCGGCCTGCTGGGTCGGCACGAGGTCGTCGAGCGCGGCCACGAAGTCGATCGTCGACTTGGTGCCCTGTTCCTTCTGCCGCTGCTTCAGCGCCTCCACCAACATCCGTTCGCTCGAGGTCTTGTTCGTCAGAATGACGACGGGCTCCATGTTGTAGCCGAGGATGTTGTTCACCTCGGCGTCGAGCTCGAACGAAGGCAGCGTCGAGTCTTCGAGCGCGCCGAAGTCGTAGTCGAAGCGAACGCCGGGGATCTCGTAGATCATCAGCGCGAGCACCGCGCCGACACCGAGCGCGATCTTGCCCTGGTGTTTTGGCAGCAGGTGGGCCAGCTCGCTGTTGGTCATCGAGATGCCGCGCGGCTTCCAGCCGAACTTGCTGGCGAGGCCGAACACCGCGGGAAGCACCAGGAAGTAGGAGGCGACGACCACCAGCATGCCGATCGCCGCGATCACGCCGAACTCACGGAAGGCGCCGAACTCGCTGAAAGCGATCGACATGAAGGTCAGCGCCGCGACCAGCGACGACGTGATCGCCGAGCTGCCCGTGTGCGAGAAGGCGTCGCGCGTCGCTTCTTCCGATGACTCGCCTTCGCTGCGCAGCGCGCTGTACCTGCCGACCAGGTGGATGCCGTGCTCGGTGCCGAGGCCGCCGAGCACCGCTCCGAGGAAGCCGGTGAGAATGTTGATGCCGCCGAAGATGAAGAACGTGGCGCCGTACGTCCACGCCAGGCCGACCGAGACCGGCACCAGCACGCAGAACACCGGCAGGATCCCGCGGAAGTGGAAGATGAGGTAGCCGATCAGCAACAGGAACGCGAGGATCGTGGCCCGCGTCATGTCGTTCGACAGCTGCCGCTGCTGGTCGACCTTGTACTTGAACGTACCGGTGAGGCTGATGCGGAAGTTCGGGCCGAAGCGCGTCAGATCCTGCTTCTTGAAGTAGTCCTCGGCCGCGACGACGACGCGCTCGCTGAAGGTGAGGTCAGAGGCGATCTGATCCGGCTTGCCGAGCAGCACCACCAGCTTGCGTTCTTCGTCGAGGTAGTAGTCACCGCCCGAGGCGAGGCGCTGGTCTGAACGGGTGCCGTACTTGAGCTCGATGTCGCTCATGTCCAGCGACGGCACTTCTTCCTCGTCCAGCTTCACGAACATCGGGTTCAGCTGGCGGCGCTCGTATTTCTCGCGTTCCTTCACCCGGCGCGCGACCTCCTTCAGGTCTTCCAGCGACAGGTAGTAGAGCTTTCTTTCTTCGAAGAAGCGGCCCGACCGCTTGTGATCGACGTAACGAATGCCCGGCAGCTCTTTTTCCATGCGCGGCGCGTACTCGTCGGCGAACGCCTTCAGCTGCTCGGTGGTGCCGTTGACGCCGACGACCACCACGTAGCCGATGCCGCCGAACCTTTCTTTGAGCGGGTCGAGGCCCTTCACCGAGTCGAAGGTCTTCGGCAGCAGCTTCTCGAGGTCGGCGACCATCGGCAGCCGGGCCGAGAAGAAGGCGCCCACCGCGGTGAGCACGCCCGCAATCACCAGCGCGACGACGGGGTTCCGGTGCGACTTGACTGCGAGATTCCCAAGCGTCCGCTCGAATCGACCCATCCAACCGCTGTCCGCCAAGACGACCTCCATCGGCCCAAACCCAGATCGGGCGCGTCTGCATATCGCCTGTCAGCCTCCGAGCGCTGCGGATTCTTGAAGTTCAGGTAAGACGGCGCCATGGCCCGCCGAGATCCCCACTCGTACAACGACGACACGCAGCCTGGCACCGAGCTGTTGGTGTGGAAGGCGCGCGTCGACTTCGCCACCCGCCGCCTCAGCGCTGTCGCCGAGCTCCACTTCGATCGCGGTTCGCAGGGTGGCTCGGTGGATCTCGACACCCGCGATCTGACGATCGATTCGGTCGCAGCGTTGGACGGGTCGACGCTGAAGTTCGAGCTCCACGCCGCCGACCCCGTGCTCGGGTCGCGCCTGTCGATCGCGCTGCCCAATGGCTGCCGCGGCGTGCGCATCGGGTACCGGACGTCGCCCGAGGCCTCGGCGCTGCAGTGGCTCGACCCGGCGCAGACGGCCGGCAAGAAGCAGCCGTTTCTGTTCAGCCAGTGCCAGGCCATTCACGCGCGTTCCGTCGTGCCGCTGCAGGACACGCCGCGCCTTCGCATTCGCTTCGAGGCGCAGCTGACGGTGCCTGCGCACCTGAAGGCGGTGATGGCGGCGGGGTGGGTGCAGCGCGAGCTGAAGGGCGCCGAGGCGACCGAGTCGTTCGCGATGCCGCAGCCGATTCCTCCGTACCTGCTGGCCTTCGCCGTTGGCGATCTCGCCTCGCGCGAGCTGGGCCCGCGGTCGCGCGTCTACGCCGAACCGTCGCAGGTCGAGGCGTCGGCCGATGAGTTCGCCGGCGTCGACGCGATGATCCAGGCGGCCGAGCAGCTGTTCGGCCCCTACGACTGGGATCGCTTCGATCTGCTCACGATGCCTCCGTCGTTTCCCTACGGCGGCATGGAAAACCCGCGGCTCACCTTTGTCACCCCGACGATCATCACGGGCGATCGTTCGCTCGTGAACGTGGTCGCCCATGAGCTTGCCCACTCGTGGACGGGGAACCTCGTCTCGAACGCGAACGCCGAGCACTTCTGGCTGAACGAAGGGTTCACCGTGTACGCAGAAAGGCGGATCCTCGAGGCGCTGGAAGGCAAAGAGGTCGCGGGCCTTCACGCGGCGCTCGGCCGGAAGTCGCTGGACGAAGCAGTGCAGCGGCTCGCCAATCGGCCCGAGCTGACCAGGCTGCGCACCTCGCTGGCCGGTGTCGACCCCGACGACGCTTACTCTCAAGTGCCGTACGAGAAGGGGTGCTTGCTGCTGGTCGCGCTCGAGGAAGCGGTGGGTCGCGAGGCGTTCGACCGGTTCCTTCGCTCGTACCTCGGCACCTTCCGGTTCCGGTCGATCACGACGGACGACTTCATTGCGCTGTGTGACAAGGAAATGCCCGGGGCGCTCGAGAAGATCAACGGCCGGGAATGGATCGACGGCCCGGGCGTCCCTGCCAATGCACCCGTCGCGAAGTCGGCGAAGCTCGACGCGGTGATGAAGCTCAACGGCGCGGTGCCGACGCCCGCGCAGGCCCAGGGGTGGGACGTGACGCAGTGGCAGCTGTACCTGAACAGCGTCCCTCGGCCCCTGTCGCTCGAAGCCGCCGCTGAGCTCGACTCGCGCTTCCGGCTGACCCAGAGCGCCAACTACGAAGTGCTGGTCGCCTGGCTTTCGCTGGCCGCCAGCGGCGGCTACGCGCCCGCGACGCCCCGCATCGAAGAGGTGCTGGGGCAGGTCGGGCGGATGAAATACCTGCGCCCGCTGTACGAGGCGCTGGCCCGCAACCCTGCGACGAGATCGCGCGCGAAGGCGTGCTTCGACAAGTACCAGCATGGGTACCACCCGATTGCTCGGCAGGTGGTCGAGTCGCTGCTGGGGCGTTAGCTTTCGACGCATGGGCACGCTCTTCCGCTACGTCGCGCTCGGAGACTCCACCGCCGCCGGAGTCGGCTCGCAGGGCGTCGGCTACCCCGAGCTCGTCTACCGGCGCATGAAGTCGGCCGGCTGGCCTGCGGGAATCTTGAACCTCGGCCAGAGCGGGGCGGTGAGCGCAGACCTCGTCCGCACCCAGCTCGAAAGAGTGCTGTCCGTGTCGCCTGATCTGGTGACCCTGGGCATCGGCGGTAACGATCTGTGGCGGCTCGTCTCGCCCGATCGCTTCAAGGCGAACCTGAAGGCGATCGCCGACGTGCTCGAGAGAACGGACGCCGACGTGATCATCAGCAACCTGATCGACCTCGGCCGGGCGCCCATCGCGCAAGGGGCGTTGTCGATGATGAACATCCCTCCCGAGGTCATCTCGGGGCGGGTGAAGGACTTCAACCGGATGCTCGGTGAGCTGGCCTCGCGGCCGCGCACCACCGTCATCGATCTGCACTCGCTGGGCGAGAACGAGCTCGCGGGCCACCCCGAGTTCTTTTCTGACGATGGCTTCCACCCGTCGCAGCTCGGCTACCAGCGCTGGGCCGACCTGTTGTTCCCTGCGGTGGAAAGCGCACACGCGCGTTGGCGGTCTGTGAAACACTTAGCGCCCTGATGGCTGGCCCGATTCTCGGAATCGACTTCGGCACCACGAACACGTCGGCGGCGTTCTTCGACACGAAGGGCAAGCTGCGGTTGGTGCCCGTGGGCGAGAAGAACTTCATGCTGCCGTCGGTGGCGTGGTTTCACGCGGGCGACAAGGCGCTGGTCGGCCAGGCCGCGCGCACCCAGGTGGTCGACGACCCGCGCCACACGATCTTTGGCGCCAAGCGCTTCCTCGGCCGCCGCTTCCAGTCTGAGTTCGTCGCTCGTCACCGGAACCGTTTCGCCTTCGAGATCGTCGAGGGCGAAGACGGCTACTGCGCGTTCCACGTCTACGGCCAGGTGCGCCCGATGACGGAAGTCGCGTACCTGATCATCAAGCAGATGCTGACGCTGGCGAACCACACCGCCGAGTCGGCCTTCACCGAGTGCGTGCTCACAGTTCCGGCCCACGCGTCGGTTCGGCAACGCGAGGCGGTTCGCTACGCGGCGGAAAAAGCAGGCCTGACGGTGAAGGCAATGCTGAACGAGCCGACCGCAGCGGCGCTGTACTACGCGAACCTCCGCAACCCGCAGCAGACGGTGCTCGTGTTCGACCTCGGCGGTGGCACGCTGGACGCGACGGTGCTCTCGGTCGAGAACCGGGTGGTGAAGGTGCTCGCCACCGGCGGCGACGCTTTTCTCGGCGGCGCGAACTTCGACGAGGCGATCGTCGAGTACCTGGTGGGCAAGTTTCAGCAGGAACACGGCATCGACCTGCGCGGCAACACGGTGGTGATGCAGCGGCTGTTGTTCGCGGCCGAGACGGCGAAGATCGCGCTCTCGAAGGCCGAACGCGGAAAGCTGCGGGTGCCGTGCATCGCGCAAAAAGACGGCCAGTTCGTCCACTTCGAGTTCCTCTTCACCCGCGCCGAGCTCGACGAGGTCTGCTTCAAGTTGATCGAGCGGGCGGTGACGTCGTGTGACGACGTGCTCGAGAAGGCGGGCCTCAAGCCAGCTCAGATCGACGAGCTCGTGCTGGTCGGCGGGCAGACGCGCATGCCGGCGATCAAGAAGCGGCTCGACCACTTCAAGAAGTTCTCGACCGACAAGGACGTGAACCCCGAGCTGGGGGTGGCCATCGGCGCCGCGATCATGGGCCGCAACCTCGCGCGCGGAATGACGGGCCTGTCGGACGTGGTGCCGATGCCGATCAGCGTGCTGCTGCCCGGTGGCTCGACGATCGAAGTGATTCCCGCGAACTCGCCGGTGCCGTGTACCCGCGCCGTCGAGCTGACGAACCTGCCGTCGTGGTCCGCCCCCGTGCCGGTGCTGCTCTTCGAGTCGCTGGATTCGACGAGCACGGATCGCGAGGTGATCGGTACGATTCAGGTCGGCGCTGAGTGGCGCGTCGGCAGCGGTGGCTCGCCGTCGCTCGAGCTGACGCTGGGCCAGGACTTCAAGATCACCGCCCGCCTGCTCGCGAACAGCGGGCACTCGGCCGACGTGACGATCGTCGACGCGAAGCCGATGACGCGGCGGTAGTACGACAGTTCAGAAGTCCGTGCATCGTTGGGACGCCGCCCCATCCCCATTGGCTGCGTTGAACTTCCTGCGGAGCACCCAAAGTACCCATGTGCGCCTCGGTCGTTCGCCTCGCCACACGGGCGGCTCGACGTCCGATCGGGGCACGGACTTCTGAGCTGTCGTACGGGTTCCAGGGAACTGGCTACCGCTTCTTCACGGCGGCGTACTCGATCACCTTGATCAGGTTCGTCTGGAAGACGGCGTTCTCGGGCTCGAGCTCGATCGCCTTCTGCAGCAGCGCCTCGGCCTCGCGCGTGTCCTTGCGCTGGTTGAGCACGACGAGCGCGAGGCGGTTGTACAGCGGCGCCGGGTTGGGCGAGCGCGAGATGGCAGTGCGAAGAACGGAGATCGCCCCGTCGATTTCGCCGCGGCGTTCGAGCGCGAGCGCCGCCTGCAGCGAGTTTTCCAGCTGCGCCTGGGACGACAGGTGCCGGGGCTGCAGCGGGCCGGGCGACGCGCGGGGAGACTCCTGCTTGACGATCGGAGGCGGGGGCCTTGGCCGCGCCTTCAAGCCGTCGGGGCGCGGCACGGGCGGCGTGTTGAGTGGAATCGCGGGAGGCGGGGGCGGCGGCTCGCGCAGGCGCACCACCCGGCGATCCGTCAACGACGAGATCACCGAGCGCACTTCGATCGCCTGCAGGCCCGACGCTTCCGACAGCTGGCCCACCGTCATCCGCCCGTCGATGAAAGAGACCATGAAGGCCTCGAACTCGGACAACGAGCGCGCGATCTCCAGCGACGCAGCGACCTCGGGCGTGTGGTCGTCGTGCACCTCCACCGCGAAACCGACCCGCGTCGGCGCGTCGTGCACCTGGGCGAGCGAGTGCACGCGGTGAAGGCCCGACGGCTGTGACAGCAGCGCGCGCACGATGCTCGCTTCGGTGTTGTCCGTCGGAGCGTTCGCGTTCAACAGCAGGCCGCAGCGATCGCACTCGAGCTGATCGTCGAAGTACGGCTCGCGGCAGCCGGGGCACTTGCCGGCCGGGCGGATGTTGATCGCCGGCTCGGGCAGCTTGTCGAGGCCGTGAAGCCGCCGCACCGCCGCGCGAATCGCCGAAGGCATCGCCACGTTCGCGATCACGACGTCCATCTTTCCGACGCGCGGCAGCTCATCGAGCTTTCCGAGGCGCTCGGGGTCGGCGATCACCACCGTCAGGGACTTCTGCGCCGCGTTGTAGGCCAGCGGCAGCACGTCGAGCTCTTGCGAGGCCGCGAGGGGAATCATCCCCAGCACTTCGGCCGAGAGCCTCAGGTCGGCGAGGCGGGGCGAGCTGATGAACTTCGTGCCCGTTGACTGCGCGACTGCGCGCAGCAGGTCGGCTTCGGTGATCGCGCAGTCGCTGACGAGGCGGTCGGCCAGCGTCTCTTTCGGGCGCAGCTTCACCAGCGTCTGGTCGAGCACGAACTTCTCGACGAGCCCGCGATCGATCAGCACCTGCGTGAGCTTTCGCGCCTGCACGGCCGGCAACATACCTCCAGACCTCGCGTTCGCTGTGCGTACAATCGCGAGGTGCTGCCGCCCAGAAACGTGACCGTCGGGACGATGAACTTCGGCGCCCGGACCCCCGCCGCCGAGGCCCACCGCATCGTCGACCGCGCCATCGAACGCGGCGCGACCTTCTTCGACACCGCCAACATGTACGGCGACGGTGAGTCCGAACGGATCCTGGGTGCGGCGCTGAAAGGCCGGCGCGATCGCGTGCAGATCGCGACCAAGGTCGGGCTGCTGCGACAGGGCGGGAAGCCCGAAGGGTTGTCGCCTGCGCGGATGACCGCCGCGCTCGACGAGAGCCTTGGCCGGCTTCAGACCGACGTCGTCGACCTCTACTATTTGCATGCGCCCGACCCGGCGACGCCCATCGCGCAGACGCTGGATGGCGTGGAAGCGCTGCTGGCGTCGAAGAAGATTCGTTCCTGGGGTGTGTCGAACTACGCGGCGTGGCAGCTGGCCGAGCTGGGGCCCGCGTGTGACGCGCGTGGGCTGCCCCGGCCGTCGACGGCACAGATGCTCTACAACGTGCTCGTTCGGCAGCTCGACCTCGAGTTCCTCGCCTTTGCGCGCGCGCGGTCGCTGCACGTCACCGCATACAACCCGTTGGCCGGAGGGATGCTCGCCCGCGCCCCGCAACCCGGGGCTGCGCTGCCGAAGGGCTCGCGCTTCGAGGCGAACAAGCTGTACCGCGCGCGCTACTGGACGGAAGGGATGCTCGACCTCGCGCAGCAGCTTGGGGAAGTGGCGAAGCTAGAAGGCGTCGAGCCGGTGACGATGGCCTACGCGTGGCTCGCGGGGCGGCCGGGAATCGACTCGGTGATCGCCGGGCCCGCGTCGCTGGCGCACCTCGATGCGGCGGTCGACGGTTGCGGCGCCGATCTGTCGCCGGCGCTTCGGGCGAAGGTCGATGCAGTTCACCGGGCCTTCGTCGGCACCGACGCGGCGTACGCACGATGAACATGCTGCTGCCGGGAGCCGTTGGGCTCGACCTCACCGAGCCGATGAAGCACCTCTTCGAGCATGGGTACGCGCGGCTGGGGAAGGTGCTCGACGCCGCCGGGCTCGCGGCGCTGCGCGAGCGGGCCGAGGACTTGATGATGGGCCGCGTGACGTACCCGGGGTTGTTCTTCCAGCTCGATGCAGAAACGGGGAAGTACGAAGATGCTCCGATCGGGTTGGGGTGGCAGGGGCCGTCGCTGGCGTACCGGAAGCTCGAGAAGCTCGAGAAAGACGAACGCTTCCTCGCCTGGCTGCAAAACCCGCTGTTCGAGAGGGTGGCGCGCGCGCAGATCGACGGCGGCGTGGTGCTGTATCGCGCGATCCTCTTCAACAAGGGGATCCCCGGCGGCAGCGACATTCCCTGGCACCAGGACGGCGGCAAGCTGTGGGGCCTGAGCCAGGATCCGACGGTGCAGATCTGGACGGCGCTCGATGACGCGCCCGTCGATGGCGGGTGTCTCGAGGTGCTGCCCGGCAGTCACGTGGGCGGGCTCGTCACGGCGCTCGGCGGCGTCGTGCCTGCGGACAAGGTGGCTGCCGCCGATGCGAACGCGCGCGCGGTTTCGCTTCCCGCGGAAGCCGGGGAAGTCGTGCTGGTACACAACAAGGTCTGGCACCGGTCTGGGCGCAGCCGCACGGGCAAGCGGCGGCTCGCGTTCTCGGTGTGCCTGATGAGCGACGAGACGCGCTGCCTGCGAAAGAAGCGGGCCCCTCGCGTGTTCTTCCCCGTGTTCGCGCCGCCCTGAGCCTGACGGGGTGGGACGCCGGGGCCCGGTGGAAGAATGCTGCATCGCAACACGCTGCGGCGTCGGGTTGCCTTGTCGCCATGTTGCAGTGCAACATAAAACCGGGTATCTCGGCCTGGCTTGATGCGCCAGCCAATGAAACCGACCGCCACCCTCGATGCTGCACTGCAACATTCGGCGGGCCCGGAAGACCGGATGGTCGGCCTTGCCTCGGGCCCGATGCGGGTGCGGCGGCACGGCGCGGCGACCGCTCCGCTGGCCATCGGGGTGCCCGGGCTGTCGGCGAACTGCTTCACGTTCGAGGCGATCGGAGAATCGTTGGCAGGAAAGGGCAGGGCGCTGGCGGCGGTCGACCTGCGCGGCCGCGGCCGCAGCCCGGCAGGCGCGCGCGGCACCCACGGTTGGGAAAGCCACGCGCGCGACGTGCTCGCCGTCGCCGATGCACTGGGCGCAAGCCGCTTCGACTTCATCGGCCACAGCATGGGCGCGTTCATCGGGCTGGTGGTCGCGAACCTGGCGCCCGAACGGGTGCGGCGGCTGGTGTTGATCGACGCCGTCGGTGTGCCCGATTCGCGCGCGATGCCGCCCATCTTTGCGGCGGTGAACCGGCTCAACACCGTGCACCCGTCGGCCGACGCCTTCATCGCGAAGGTGAAGGCCGCGGGCATCGTGCCCTGGAGCCGCTTCTGGGAAGCGCACTACCGCGAAGATCTCGTCGAGGTGCCGGGCGGCGTGCAGCAGCGGGCGAACCAGACCGCGGTGCTCGAAGATCTCGGCTACGCCGCAGTGACGCAGGTGCGCGAGCTCTGGCCGGGCGTCGGCGCGTCGACCCTGCTCGTCCGCGCGGCCCAGTCGCTGGGCCTCGGCGGAGACGTGATCACCGCGGACGATCGCCAGGCCTTCTTGAAGACGGCTCCGCGCGCGAAGGCGGTGGAGATCGACGCCAACCACTACGGGGTGATCAACCACCCGGACACCGCGAGAGCGGTCGAGGAGTTCTTGCGATGACGGGTGCACTGAAAGGCAAGCGGGCGCTGGTCACCGGAGCCGCGTCGGGCATCGGCCTCGCCATCGTCCACGAGCTTCACGCGCAGGGGGCGCAGGTCGTCGCCAGCGACGTCAGCGCCGATCGGTTGACCTTCGCGTTGGGCGTCGTGCCCGCCGTGCAGCGCGTGGCCGCAGACCTGTCGCAGCGCGCCGCCGTCGAGTCGCTGGTCGTTGCCGCAGGGAAGATCGACATCCTCGTCAACAACGCCGGCCTGCAGCACGTCAGCCCGATCGAGACGTTCGAGCCCGCGAAGTGGGATCTGATCCTGCAGGTGATGCTGTCGGCTCCGTTCGCGCTGATTCGGGGGCTGATCCCCAACATGTACGAGCAGAAGTGGGGGCGGATCATCAACGTCGCGTCGGTGCACGGCTTGATCGCCTCGCCCTTCAAGTCCGCCTACGTGTCGGCCAAGCACGGGCTGCTGGGGCTCACGAAGACCGTCGCGCTCGAGGCCGGGGCGCGCTGCGCGGATCTCACCGCGAACGCGATCTGCCCGAGCTACGTGCGCACCCCGCTGGTCGAGAAGCAGATGGCCGACCAGGCGAGGGTGCACGGCATCCCCACCGAAGAGGTCCTCGAGAAGGTGATGCTGACCCAGAACGCGATCAAGCGGCTGATCGAGCCGGAAGAGGTGGCGCAGCTGGTGACGTTTCTCTGCCGCAAAGAGGCGTGGAGCATCACCGGCACCGCGCAGACGATGGACGCGGGCTGGCTCGCCCACTGAGGCGGCGCACTACTTCTTCGACTTCTTCATCATCGCCTTCGCTTCGTCCTGCGCCTTCTTCACCATCTGCTCGCCGGCCCAGACGCCGGCGAGCTGAAGACAGGCCGAGTCGAAGGCTGCGACGGTCGCCGCTCGAAGGATGAGCCCGTCGCCGTCGCCCTTTGCTTCGTTGGCGTTCTGGTGAACGAAGCCGCCGAAGGGGCCCGCGAAGGCGGCGCCGGTGCGATCCGGGTAGCCGTAGCCGCTGCCAGAGGCCTGGCCGACGCGGCGGCCGCCTTCGTACCGGTCGACGACGACCTTGATCTCGTAGTGCGGGCCGGGCGTCCACGCGACTGAGACGGACTTGATGACGAGGGCGCGATCGCCATCGGCCTCGCTCCAGCTGGCTTCTTCGAAGTGGCGGCGGGCGATCGCAGGTCCGAAGCGCGCAACCGACCAGACGGGCTCCCGGCTCGCGCTCGCAGAGGTGCCGGTGTCCTTGCGGATGAGCTTCGAGACGTCGTCGGTGAGGGTGACGTCGAAGCGCAGGGTGACCGGCAGCGCGAGGCGCGCGCTCGACGGCCCGGTGACCGCAGTCGCCGGCGGCTCGAGGTTCTACTTCTGGGGCATCGACGTCAGCAGCGACAGCAGGGCGAGCGCGATCATGGGCGGCCTATCTCTGAAGCAGTTCGGGAAGGCAACGGGGTGCGCGATCCAGCAGGCGGGTGCGCGAGATCTTGCGCAGGCCCCAGTCGTGCGGCGCAGTTGCCGACGGGCACGCTTCCTTCCTTGCCGGCCGGAAACCCTCTTCCGGAGCACCCGTGAGACTCTCGTGCGTCGTGGCGTTGGTGGTGGTGGGTGTCGTCGGTGAGGCGCGGGCCCAGGGCGGCGCTCTTCCACCGTCGGGTTCGTTCGACGGCGTGGTGGCGGTGTTCGCGTTGGCGGACGCCAGCATCGGGATCGTGGGGCTGGTGACAGGCGTCGGGAGCTCGATGGCTGTGTCGCGGGAGCGGGTGAGCAACCACTGGTGCGTGGGAAGCCTCATCACCGGCACGATCAACCTGGCGGTGGGTGGGGTGGCGCTGTTCGGCGCATTCGAGCTGGCCTACGGGGGGAGGCAGCTGCTCAACCCATTCTTCGCCGGTATTGCTGCCGCACACTTCGCGGTCGGGCTGTGGAACATGGTGATGCCGGCGATCGGCTGGAAGACGGGTCTGCGCCCGCGGTCGCCGGCTGATGAGTCCACCGTTGCGCCCGTGTTCGTCACCGGGCGGCTCAACGGAAATCGCTGGAGCGGCGTGGCGCTCCAGTTCTCCGGACTCTGACCAACCTCAGCTTCGCCGAAAAAGTTGAGCAAGGCCTAAAGCCCCGATGACGCTGTTCGTGGTTCGATGCGGTCCGCCTTCAACTCCTGCCGCGATCTGTCCGCGCCCTCGCTACTCGGTATGTTCAAGCTTCGCTTCGTCGCTCTCGCCTCGGTCGCGCTGCTCGCTGGCTGCTCCGGAACGGGGGGCGAACCCGACGGTGGCTCCGTGGCCGGCAGCGGCGGAGGTTCCGGAGTCAGCGGAGGTTCCGGAGTCGGCGGAGGTTCCGGTGTCGGCGGAGGTTCCGGTGTCGGTGGTGGCTCGGGCGCCGGCGGCGGTTCGCAGCTCGACGCGGGAACTCCCTCGTTCACCGAATCCTTCGGCACGGGGAACTCGGCCGCGTGGCCCTCCCCCTGGACGATCGGCGGCGGGGTCGCGACCGCTGACGTGGTCGCGGGCCGTGGCCGCCTCACCCCAATCACCAGCACCTACTCGCTGGCCCGGATGCGAGCCCCCCCTCACGCTTGATCCGCGATCTGCGGGTCGAGTCTCCGCGGCCGCATGAACTCGGAGCGAGACTGCGGCGCGCGAGTAGGCGACGTACCAGTGCGGCGCCGATGACGACGAGCACGTG
>Ga0209181_10004940_pt1 | contig 19478 bp, 9 predicted proteins | sample MAT05_FD_187208 | JGI IMG/M metagenome (GOLD analysis project Ga0209181, IMG submission 187208) | Freshwater microbial communities from Lake Fryxell liftoff mats and glacier meltwater in Antarctica - MAT-05 (SPAdes) (version 2) | ecosystem: Environmental > Aquatic > Freshwater > Ice > Liftoff... | reverse complement strand
TAAGGCAATCTGCGGCACCTGTCCGTTGTTCTGGAACGCATGAAAAGAGCTGCCACCAAAGTAGGCCGTGCGGCCCGTTACGCCCTGTGCCAGAAATGACAGATCGAAGCCCCGGTACTGAATGGTTGGGTGCAGGCTAAAGGTCAGCATCGGCGTTGAGGGATTGCCAATAGGGCGGGTATCGTTGCCATCAATCAGCCCGTCGGCGTTCTGATCTTTATACTTGATGTCACCCGGCTGCACGGGGGCAAAAATCTGCCGGGGGCTACCGGCAATGTCGGCGGCATCGCGAAACAACCCAACCGCTTCCAGTCCAAACGGTTGCCCAATCGGCTGCCCGGAGGTGTACTGGTAATCGTAAAGCCGGATGGCCTCGGCATTGTCGATGATCTTGTTTTTGGCGTACCAGGCACCGGCTTCCACGGAATACTGCAAACGGGCTTCGGGTTTGCTGCTGTAGCGTACCATAGCCTCAAAGCCGGTATTTTTTACCTTGCCCACGTTCAGCAGGGGCAGCGTCACACCGGTGTATTGGGGCACGGTGCGGTTAGGAGCCGCCAGAATATCGTATCGGTTGTGGCTAAACAAGTCAAGAGTTAGGTCGAACCGCTTCGCCAGGGTCAGTTCTACGCCCAGGTTCATTTTTTTCTCCGTCTCCCAGCGCAGGTCGGTCGTTGCAGCCGCGCCTTCGGCTAATCCGAAAGCATTTGCGTTGGCCGTGCCGAAAAAGTACTGGGCCGTGAAGGGATACCGCTGCTCAAACATGAACCTGTTGCCTCCAATCTCACTGTTACCGGTAAGTCCATAGGATGCCCGCACTTTCAGGAAGGTAACGAGCGCATTATTTTTCAGGAAGGCTTCGTTGGAGGCAATCCAGCCCAGCGAAGCCGCCGGAAAGAACCCGTAGCGGTTGCTCTTGGGGAAGGCTTCTGATCCCATGTAGCCGAACGACCCCTCCACAATGTACTTGCTCGCGTTGGTATAGGTCACGCGCCCCCCCAGGCCGACGTGCTTGTAGGGCAGGCTCTGGATGGCCGTTGTGGTGTTGTCGATGCTGGTGTAGTTGCTCGAATTATAGAGCAGCACCGCCGAAATGTCGTGTCGGGTGCCAAACGTGCGGTCGTAGTTCAGGAATCCCTGAAAAATGGTTGCCCGCCACTGATCGGAGTTATCCTCGTTGCCTATCAGCGAGGTATTTTGCCCAAAGCGGCTATAGACCGTTTCGCCAGCCGCGTTTTTGGTCGCCCCAAACCGCTCGTAGGTTCTGGTTTTGTTGGAGAAGCTACGAAAAAAGTTATTGAACGATACCGCGCCCGAAACGCTCAGACCAGGCAAAATTGCATCTAACTGTTCGGTCAGTTTGAGAGTGGACTGTAGCGTCCGGCCATTGGACGTATAAGACCCCGTCTGGAGCAGGTTGGCCAGAGGGTTGGTCAGCGCACTTGTACCCCCAAACGTGCCATCGGCATTATACACCGGAAACGAGTTAGGCGGCAGGGTGGCTAACGCACTGAATACCCCGCCCGTTGTATTAGCAGCCGGGTTGGTTTTGTCTTCCACCGTGCCGCCCAGGGTGAGCGATGCCGACAGTCGGTTAGTCACATTAATATCCACGTTGGAGCGGAAGTTAAACCGCGAGAAGCGCGAGTTGACACTCTCGTCGTTCATGTCGCCCACGTTTTTATAGAGTCCGTTGCTCTGAATGGCGTTCAGCAGCACAAAATACCGAACCGTATTGCTGCCCCCCCGGAAGTTCAGGTTGTAGTTGGAGATGGGAGCGGTTTTTTTCAGCACCTCATCGTACCAGTTGACGTTGGGCCTGAAAAACGGATCGCTGTTAGTGCGGTAGGCTTCAAGGTCGGTGTCGGTGTAGAGAGGGGCGCGACCATCGTTTTTAAGTCCCTCGTTATAGAGCCGGGCGTAATCGTAGGAGTCCAGAAACTGAGGCAGGCGCGAAGCCGTGTGAAACCCCTGCTGGGTGCTGACACTAACCGTCAGGGGTGTATTACTGCCCCGTTTGGTTGTCACCAGCAAGACCCCATTGGCTCCGCGCAAGCCGTAAATAGCCGTTGCACTGGCATCTTTGAGCAGTGAAATCGACTCTATTTCGCTCGGCACCAACTGCTCATACGACCCCTCGAAACCATCGACCATGACCAGCACATTGCGGCCCGCGTTGAAGGTGCCAATACCCCGCGACAGTATCGAGGGGGAATCACTGCCGGGCTCGCCCCCGTTTTGCTGCACCGTCAGGCCGGGCAACCGACCAAAGAGCGTATTGGCCAGATTAGTGGTAAAGTTTTTTTGCAGGTCATCTCCCGACACCGTCGAGAGTGCGCCCGTTACGCGCCAGGCAAGCTGGCTGCCGTAGCCAATGGCCCGCTCGGTGTTCTGGTTGAGGTAATGTCGGCTCACGATCTGTACCTCCGTCAGCGAATCTTTGGGGGCTTGTTGAGCCTGCGTCGTTCGGATCCCTCCGATGGTCAGCAGAACCAGCAAACCCGAAGTATAGTAGTGTTTCGTAGTCATACGGTTGGGAATTAATAGCCAGGATTTTGAACGAGATAGCCTTTAAAGACTTCCGTATTCTGAAAGGGGTGCAGGTACATCCGGGAGAAAAACGACCGGTTCTCGAAGGTATAGACCTGATACGAAAACTCGGTTCCACTCGTCGGTCTGGTAATTCTCAGGCCCTGCATGGCCCCCTGCATGACCCCCTCATTTTCCGCGATTTTCCAGCGACGAATGTCATACAGCCGGTGATCTTCAAAGGCCAGCTCTATGTCGCGTTCGTTACGAACCCGGTCGCGGAACTGGTCTTTGGTCAGGTTGGCCGGCAGTCTGGGCATTCCCGACCGCTGCCGGATCAGGTTCACTGCATCGTGGGCGGCCTGAACCGGTCCCTGGGCTTCGTTGAGTGCTTCGGCATAGTTAAGGTAGGCTTCGGCCAGCCGGAATACCATCCCGTTCGGTACGGCAGTTACGGCAGCAGAGAGGGCATCGGGCATGAACTTCTTCAGCCAGGCTCCCCCCTCGCAATCCGACGCGTGACGACCACCCTGAAAGGTTTCCAGCAAGAGTACGTCGCCATTGTAGCGGGACGTTGTAAAACCAACCGACTGGGCAAAGCGGGGGTCGAGTTCGCTGTATTTTTTCAGCAGATCAGCACCACCCGGCCAGGTTTGGGGCGTTCCGTCCTTTTTCTCATACTTTCTGACGTGGTTGTGCGTGACTGATATGCCCCCCCAGGAGTTGATAATCGATATGGGCTGCAGGCCAACCCAGGGGAACTGAGTCCGGCTCCGGGCGGCATAAACTTTTTCGGCCAGTACGATTTCGGCGTTGTCGTTCTGCTCCCAGGCAAACTTGTAGTTTCTGTCCACACCCTTGTCGGTAATGAGGGCGAAGTTGCCCGCCGGGGCCGCGTCGATGGCGGCTTTGGCAGCATCGGCAGCCAACTGCCAGCGCGTATTGTTTTGGTTGCCGTAGCAGATGAGCTTGTTGTCGGCTTCGCTGCCCAGACTTATGTAGGGAGTTGCCGAGTTAAACAACGGACTCGCGGCATAAAGCAACGTCCGTGATTTGAGCATGTGAGCCGCCGTTTTGGTGGCCCGGCCCCGAAACGTGGAGGGATAGGTGACAGGCAGTTTGGCAATGGCATCGTCGGCATCGGCCACGATAAAATTGACAACCTCGTCAACCGTACTCCGCTTTACGTTGAAGTCGTCCGTCAGCCCGAACCGCTTGTTGAGGATCGGCACCCCGCCGTAGCGTTTGAGCATCTCTGAATAGTTGAGGGCGCGGATGAACTTCATCTCGCCAATCACCTGATTCTTGTATGTCTCGTCCAGATTCGGGACCTCATTAAGCCGCTCCAGAATGGTGTTTACATTGCGGATGGCTGTCCAGCGGATAAAATACCGGTAATCTTCCTGGCCCACTAAATTGCCTACCGAAGTGATGTTGCCCGCGTTCCACTGCTCCGGGTGCATAAAAGTGACTTCGCATTCGGCCTCATCCGTAATGGGGGCATTGATGCAGAAGGTCCGCGAGGTAGGAATCAGGGCGGCATCGTTATAGGAGAAAATCGAGTGCATCCCGATCCGGTACGTGCCTGTGATAAAGGTTTCTAACTGCACCCGCGAGGAGAAGATGGTATTCTCGTTGACATCAACACCGGGTGCTTTATCTAAAAATTCGGTGAGGGGTTTGTCGCAGGCCGATACGGCCAGGCACAAAACACCCCCCAAAATGGCTTTACTTAGTGCGTTCATGGTTGCTTTAGAATCGTAGGTTAAGGCCGAAGTTGATGGTCCGGGTAAGCGGATATGGCTCCTCATTGGTGATCCCTCCGCTGGTAGCGCCGGGAGCTGTTCCCGACTGCTCGGGGTCAATACCGGGGAATACCGAACTCCAGGTAAGGAGGTTGTTGGAACTGACAAACACGCGGGTGTAGCTCAGACCCAGCCGCGAAATCAGCGTTTTGGGCAGGGTGTAGCCGATTTCAGCGTTTTTGAGCCGCACATAACTCCCGTCGCGTACCCAGTACGTGGACATTCTGTTGTTGTGGTTTTCGTCGGCCCCCGTCGTTACCCGTGGGAACTGAATGGGTAATCCCCGTTCGTACCGATCCGCCGACCAGCTATTGATCAGGTAATCTACCGCGCCGGAGTTCTCGAACCAGCCCCGCACGTGCCGCCGGTTGTAGGCCATCGAAACGTTGGTAGCCCCCTGAAAGAGCACCGAGAAATCGAAGCCCCGGTAACCGCCACTCAGCGAGAGGCCGAAGATTTTTTCGGGGAAGTTGGAGTAACCAATCGGTACGGCGTCGTCATCGTTAATGATTCCGTCGCCGTTGATGTCCTTGTAGCGAATATCGCCAGGTTGCAGGCGGTTGCTGTTCCACAATGACACGGGCCGGTTGGCATCGTTCACTTCCTCCCAGGTGTTGTAGAGGCCATCGGCCACCAGGCCAAAATACTGACCGAAGCGTTGCCCGGTGCGGTATTGGTACGAGAAGGGCCGCACTACCTCATCTTGAAACAGCACCGTGTTACGGGCGAAGGTGAAATTACCCCGCACCGTAAAGTTAAACGCGCCGATGTTGTCGTTGTAGGTCAAGTCGCCGTCGAAGCCCCGGTTCCGCATCCGGCCCAGGTTATAGGCGGGCAGGTTGGCCCCCACCGTAATAGGTACCGTGCCGAGATTAGCCAGAATGTTGTTGCGCTCCTCGCTGAATACGTCAGCCGTAACGCTGATTTTCCCTTTCCAGAACAAGAATTCAGTACCGAGGTTCTGCTTGACGGCCCGTTCCCAGGTCACGTCGGGGTTGCCCAGCCTGCCTTCAATCGAGCGTAGGTAGCCGGTCTGTGTGCTGCCCACTTCGCCGAAGAAATACCCGTTCGGGGCCGAGGTGTAGGCCGAAGGGCGGTAGAGGAAGCGGTCGCCCCCAATGCGGTCGTTACCCACTTCGCCGTAGGAACCCCGGATTTTCAGGTAGGTCAGCACGTCATTTTTCGGAAAAAACGGCTCATCCGTAACTACCCAACCCAGCGAATAGGCCGGGAAGTAGCCGAAGCGTTTGCCCTGCGCGAAATTTTCGGTTCCGTTGTAGCCGAAGGTATATTCGGCCAGATAGCGGCCCTTGTAGCCGTAGGTAGCCCGGCCCACCACGCCCTGATACCCGTTAGGCACCAGAAAGGCCAGCGTGGGATCGAAGTATTTGGTTTGGTTATAGTTGACCGTCCCCGTTACGGTATGGTCGCCGAAAGCCCGCTTGTAATCGAAGCCGAACTGGGCGTAGGTACGCCGGTTTTTGCCGATGGTCTGCGCAAACGTAAACGGCTGCTCAATGTTCTGAGGGACATAGTTAATGGTATTGTCGGGCAACCGAACCGCGTTATACGTAATCAGCGGACGCCGGTTAACGAGCGTTTCGGTGTTGTTATTCTGGTAGTTCACAATCCCCGTCGCGCTCAGACCCGGTACCAGAAAATCGAGCAGGTAATCGACCTTGATGGAGCCTTGCAGGAAGTTGCGGAACTGCCGGTTATAGCCATTCGAGAACATATCGGCTACGGGGTGGTTGGCCGCTCCTACGCCCGTTAGGTTTACTATTTTGCCATCGACAAGACCCGGCGAGGTAAGCGGGTTGGCTTTGGCAATGGCTTCGATAATCCGTCCGGTGGGCCAGTTGCTGCCCCGCAGGTTTTCGGTTTGCGAAGCCAGGTCAATGGCCACTTTGAGGCCCTTGGTCACGTCGAAGTCGAAGTTGGAGCGGAAGTTATAGCGTTTGTAGTTCCGGTTCGCATCGAAATCTTTGACAATATCGCTGTTGTTGAACTGACCGCCCTGATTAAAAAAGCCCGCCGACACAAAGTAGCGCACCTTCTCGGTGCCGCCGTTGATGCTCAGATTATGCTGGGTTTGAATGGCCTGTGGTTTCAGTACCAGCGAATACCAGTCGGTGTTGGGGAAGAAAATTGGGTCGCTGCCGGTGCGATAGGCTTCGAGGGCGGTTTCCGAAAAGCGGGGCGTATAAACCGCTCTGGTCACGTAGGCATCGTTGCGGGCGGCTTCGTTGGCCAGTCTGGCGTAGTCGTAGCCGTTCATGCCCTTACGCAGATTTGTGAAGCTCGTGATGGCCAGGTTGGCCGTGTAACTCAGTTGCGGCTTGCCCACCTTACCCCGTTTGGTTGTAATAATCAGTACCCCGTTGGCACCCCGAATGCCATAAATGGCCGTGGCTGAAGCATCTTTCAGGATGGTTATATTCTCGATCTCGTTAGGGTCGATGTTGTTGTAGTTGTTCACCTCGATGCCGTTCACCAGAATTAGCGGATCGGCAGCTCCCGAAAAGGTGCTGACCCCCCGAATGCGGAGCGTGGAAGCATCGTTGCCCGGTTCGCCACTGCCCTGCACGGCAAAAAGCCCCGGCACCCGGCCCACCAGCGAGTTGCTGATGTTGGCCACCGGCGATTGCAGCAGCTCTTTGGTCGAGATGGAAGCAATGGCTCCTGTCACGGTCGCTTTTTTCTGAGTGCCGAAACCCACGACAACCACTTCGTTGAGCGATTTGGCTTCTTCGGCCAGCGATACGTTGATAATGGCTTTGTCGCCAACGGCTATTTCTTTGGATAGGTAGCCAATGTAGCTAAACACCAGCACGGCCCCTTTTTCGGCGTTGGCCAGGGTAAAATTCCCCGACGCATCGGTGCTAGTGCCGCGTACACTGCCTTTGATGGTCACGTTCACGCCGGGCAGCACCTCGCCTTTGTCGTCGGTCACTTTACCCCGCACGGGGTTATCAACCGCTTTCTCGACCATCCGCCCCCCCCCGATGGTCATAGTTGGGAGGGTGGGCACACCTTCGCCCAGGCTCGTGAAGACAACGGGGTTTTGGGCGACATCGGCTTTAAACAGAACACTCTGGCGATCCCTCACCCGCCCGACAATGGCATAAGTGCCGTTTTTCAGTTTCCGATACTTCAGCCCCGACGTACTCAGAATGGTTTCGAGATTTTTCTCGATAGAGCGGCTTAAGTTGATGGTGTTCGAGACTACGGTGTATTGTTCGATCACCTGATCGCCAAACACGATATCGACTTTGTAATGGGCCTTCAACGCAGCCAGGGCATCTTTCAGCGTGAGCGTTGTACCCGGTACCATTTTATCGGGTCGGGAACTTCCCTGGGCAATGACTGCCGGGTTTCCCAGACAAAGCAGGGCCGATAAGCCCACCAGATGGACTTTTCTGTAGATGTGTTTATTCATAAAGGTAGAGAGTAAAGGATTACATGGAATGATGCGCCACGCGCCGGGCAATCAGCACGGTATTTTTTTGCCGGGTAGCCGTGATGCCGAGCGTCGCTTCGAGCAGTTGCAACAGCTCCTCGGCATTGCTCGCCGTATAGGAGCCGGAGACGGTCAGTTTCAGCAGTTCGTTGTCGTTGGTTGTTAGCGTCAGGCCGTAATTTTCACGGAGCAAATGACCGATTTCGGCCACCGTCGTCTTGTCGAACACATAGCGGTTATCGCGCCAGGCAGCATGGTCTTCCGGGGCGGGGGTTTGGGTGAGCCTAACCCGTTTCTTCGGGCCGTCAATCTGTGCTATCTGCCCCGGCTTGAGGACCACTTTTTTCCGCGTGGAGCTACCGGTGAGCAGCACATTCACCCGGCCCTGACTCAGCACGACTTTACCGCCACGAGGCCGTGCAAACACGTTGAACACCGTTCCCAGCACTTCCACATCAAACTGGTTATCGGTATGCACCACAAAGGGTCTGTTCGTTTGGGTATGCGTCACCGAAAACAACGCTTCGCCTTCCAGGTGGACCTGCCGCTTACCGGAGCTAAACCCAAAGCGCGTCACCCCGAGGGTGGAGTTGGCGTTGAGCACCACAGTGCTGCCATCGTCAAGGGTTATGGCCTGTGTTTGGCCATAGGCAGTTGAGTAGGTCTGATACCGGATGGTATGCCGAAGGCTCCAGCCAGCAGCCATCATCAGCAAGGCTACAGTGGCCGCAATGGACCAGCGCATCCAGATGGGCCGCGATTTCACCAGAAAAGGCCTTTCTGGTGGCTCTGATACGGGCCGAAAAGCCCCCACATCGGATGTGCGTTCGGAAGGAATACCCTCTGGTTGCCCGGTCGTTTCCAGCTTCTCCACAAACTGATGATAACGAGCCATCGCCCGGTCCACATCGGCAGTATAGAGGGGTTGTACGGTTTCGTACTCGATGAGGTATTGGTAAAACAATTCCTCATTGTGTTTTTCCTTCAGCCAGTTTTCGATCATCTGCTTCTGCAAAGCAGACCCTTTACCGGCCAGGTAGTCGTTTAGTATACCTTTGTTGATGGTCATGTTTGTGGAGTCTAATTAATGGTAAGACAAGTAACCCTGTGCTTTTCACGTACAGCGCGTGGCTATGGGGCTTATTGAAGACCCGTGAACAGCACCAACAACAGATACCACTTGTTTTTTAGCAGGGCGCGAATGTGTTTATTGGCCCGGTATAACTGCACCTCCACCGTCTTGACCGACAGGTGTAGTTCGTCGGCAATCTCCTGGTATTTTTTTCCTTCAAACCGATTCAGCAGGTAAATCCGGCGCCGGTCGATCGGCAGGCCGTTGATCGCTTCCTGTACATCGTGGTACAACTCCTCGAACTGAATCAGCGAATCGGGCGATTCGCCGACTGAGACCGCCAGCGCATTCACCTCCTCCGTTCCGTCGTCTACCGATTGTCGGCTCAGTTGCTGTTTGAGGTAGTTGAAGGCCCGGTTTCGCACCGTTCGTAATAGGTAGAAGCGGTACGAAGTGGTAATGTCGGCGAAAATATTTTGCTGGTAGAACTGACAGAAAATATCCGACACTACATCTTCGGCCACACTTTTTGAGCCAACATATTTGACCGCATGGCTACACATCGGCGCGTAGTACCGACGAAACAAGAGTTCGACTCCCAGTTTGGGATTCTCAGCCATCGCTTTGCGGATGAATAATTCGTCATCCTGAAATTCCATTCGGGTAGCATTAGGCTGATTAGACGCCCCACTATTAGATGGAACGTTACTGGTAACAAGCCGGGGCGGTGTTCCGGTTCGCCGGTCCGGTGGTTGTGCGTTTGCCAGGAGCATGGTATTGGGTCAATCAGGTGCCTTGTTCAATCAGCCCATTTGAGCTTCTTTTTGAATAAAGACAGTGTCCCCCCTGAAAGCACTTACAGGCATTGTAATTTTTTGTCTTTTTTTATGGCAATAGCTGCGTTGGATACCAATAGGCCCAGTACTATGCTGATGGAAAGGCCAGATTGAGATTAACATTATGAGATCTTTCCTGAATTGCGGGGTTTCGATCAGGACAGCACGCTAACTTTGGTATGCCAACAATTCCCAAAACCCGTTATTCATCGCCCAAACCCGTGAACAAATCCGTATTCCTCCAGCGCCTTGCCCTGTGCCTGCTCGTCGGACTGACTCTCTTTGCCGCCTGCCGCCGACCCAACGACGGGACCAGCCTGACGGGCAACGACCGCACCGACGGTGATGCAGCGCGGCACCACACTGCCACCGACGACAGTACGCTGTTTGGCGAGACGGCGCCGATTATGATGCCCTACAACCGGCTGCTCGACCCGGCTGGGCAAGCGGTTTTCTTCGGCGACGCCAGTGCCGAAAATCACAGTTTAGACGCTGTGCTGCTGCCCGATGGCAAAACCGTGGTGGTGGAAGACCGCTTTGGGCTGGCTTTTTTCGACATCAAATCCCGAAAACTCGCTGCCCGCTGGAGCTATAAGGATTCGGACAACAAGGCCCTGATGAGTTCATTTTCGGGCCTGAAAGCCGTTGTATACCACGATTCGACCTTTATCTTCTGGGGAGCCGGGGGGCGCAGTAAACCTGTCAACTCGTTCGTGATGCAGGCGTTCTGGGACGGCAACCGCGCCAAACTCGTGCGCTCAATTCCGTTTGAAGCCGTTGCACCGGCCACTATTGCGCTGCCCAACGAGGTCGTCGTGCGCGAAGAAGCGGGTGAACTGATGCTCTACACCGTGCTAAACGGCAACAACCAGTTAGCCAAAGTTCGCGTTCGCGACGGGCAACCCATCTGGTCGGTATCAACGGGCGTGTGTCCGTTTGGACTGGCGGTGCTGGGCAACACGGCCTACGTAACAAACTGGGCCGGACCAATGCCCGGCGATTCGGCGACGGATGCCACTAACGGCCGGGAAACGGCGGGTATTCCCTGGGGCCGCGCCTATATCGACCCAAAAACCGGCGCAATGAATCAGGGAACGGTCTCAGTCATTGATCTGACAAGGGGTCAGGTCACCAAAGAACTCGCCGTTGGTCTGCACCCAAACGCCGTGCTGGCCAGTCCCGACGGGCGGTTTGTGTACGTCGCCAACGGCAACAGCGATAATATCTCGGTGATCGACGCGCAAACGCAGCAGGTGATCGATTCGATAGCGGTCGGTTTGTTTCGCGAGGGTGTCGGCTACATCGGCAGTACGCCCAACGCACTGGCCATCAGCCCCGACGGAACAACGCTGTACGTGGCCAATGGGTTGGACAATGCCGTTTGCGTGGTGCAGTTGGGCCAGAAAGTTGCTTCCAATGGCCGGGGAACCGCAACGGCGGACCGCTCCGTTCGGGGCTACATCCCGACGCAGGCATACCCGTCGGGTTTAGTGCTGCTTAATAATGAACTGTTCGTGACGAACCTCGAAGCCACGGGAGCCAGAATCGCCAATCCGGTTGAGCAGGCGGGTTCGGCGGGCAAACCCGCTCAGAAAGCGTTCAACGCGCACAAGCAGTTGGCCTCGGTTTCGTTCATCCCGCTGCCCACCGACGGGCAGTTGCGCCAGTACACCGAACGGGTCAGGAAGTTGAGTTCTCAGTTTCGGCTGGCGTTGGCCGAGCAGTTACCGCGCCCCAACATGGCTCCCCGGCCCGTGCCGGCCCGTATTGGCGAACCGTCGGTATTTAAACACGTGTTGTATATCATCAAGGAAAACCGGACGTATGACCAGGTGCTGGGCGACATGCCCGAAGGCCGGGGAATGCCATCGTTGTGCATTTTCGGGGATAGCGTCACGCCCAATCAGCACCGGCTGGCACGGGAATATCTGCTGTTGGACAACTACTACGTGTCGGGCAAATCGTCGGCGGAGGGCCACCACTGGGCCAGTGCGGCCATGGTGACCGATTACACCGAAAAGAGCGTTCGGGCCTGGTTTCGGTCCTATCCGCACGTGCTGAACGACGCGATGGTTTATAACAAAAAAGGGTTGATCTGGAACAACGCGCTCGACCATGGCAAAACCGTTCGTATTTATGGCGAAGCCTGCGATACTGAATACGACAAAAAACAATATGACTGGCGTACGTTATATGGCATTCAGCAGCGGGGTGAGACCTTTCCCTACACCAACACTACGACTATTTCGCGGGTGCGGCCCATTCTGGCCCAGAACTTTCCGGGATGCGCCGACGAAGCGATCAGCGACCAGATGCGAGCCGATGCATTTATCAAGGAACTGAACGAAACGGCTGCCCGCCCCGGCGACGAACTACCCAACCTGATGGTGATGGCGCTGCCCAACGACCACACAGCGGGCCTGAGCCCGGCCTATCCCACCCCCCGCTCGATGGTGGCCGACAATGACCTGGCCGTTGGCCGGATTGTGGACGCGGTCATGCGCAGCCGCTTTGCCGAGTCGACCGTGATTTTCATTACCGAAGATGATTCACAGGCAGGCTGGGACCACATTTCGGCCTACCGCACCACCGGTTTTGTCGTGAGTCAGTATTCGCGCTTGCAGAAAACGGTGCGGACCAATTACAACCAAACCTCGATGGTGCGGACGATGGAGCAGATTCTGGGTTTGCCGCCGATGAACATCATCGACGCTACGGCCCTGCCGATGTTTGATTGTTTCACCGACAAACCCGACCCCGGTTTTCGTTACAGCGTGGCGCAGAACCGGGTGGCTCTCAATCAGATGAACCCGGCCCAGGTGGGCCTTAGAGGTGCCGCCCTGCGCTTCAGCCGCCTGTCTCAACAGTACGCTCTCCACGAGATTGATCGTGGCCACGACGACCTGTTGAACCGGATTCTGTGGTTTTCGGCCAAGGGTAAACGGCGCTATCCGGCTAAACTAGCCGGGGCCGACGATGATGATGAGTAGTGCATTCGCTTGCAGCGTAAGTTACGGGTTAGGTTAAACGCATTTAATGAAACGCTGGCAGTTTTGAAAACTCTGTCTACCTACTCCCTCAGGCTAACCCATGCTCCACCGCAAACTTCACTAAGTCGGCGGGTTTGTTGATACCCAGTTTGAGGTTGATGTTATTGCGGTGCGTTTTCACGGTGGCGACGCTCAGAAACAGCTTCTCGGCAATTTCGTCGTTGGTGAAACTCTGCCCAACAAGGCCAATAATTTCGATTTCGCGCTTGGTAAGCTGAAACTGTTTCTGAAACGAATCGTCGGCGTGTTGGTTGGGGTTGGTGCTTTTGGTGAGTTTGGGGTCGTAGTATCGTTTGCCGGCCAACACCGTTTCAATGGCGGTCAGCACCTCATCGACGCCGGAGTTTTTCAGGATGTAGCCCGACACGCCTAACCGCTGGCAGTCCTCCACAAACTTGCGGTCGCTATACATCGTAAGCATGATAATGCGCACCGTCGGGTAGTTTTTGATGAGTTTTTCGGCGGCTTCCAGCCCGTTGAGGTGGGGCATATTAATGTCCATCAGCACCACGTTGGGCTGCATCCGATGCACGGCATCGAGCACATCTTTCCCGCTGAATACCTGCCCCACAATCTGGAGGCCGTCTTCGGCGGAGAGCATCATTTTCATGCCATCATTAAACAGTTGATGGTCGTCGGCGATCAGGATTTTGGTCATTGTATGTTAGAATGAACTACCTCACCCCCAACCCCTCTCCTACTTAGAGGGGAGTCTTACACGTCTTACCGCTTCTGTTCAGGAAACTCTATCTGCCTTAACAAAACAAAGCGAACAGTAGCGTCCCCCCTCTCCTTTTGAAGGAGAGGGGTCGGGGGTGAGGTAAAATTAATACGGTATCTCAGCCAGCACTGTTACCCCGGAGGGGCTGATGTCAGCGTCGATTTTACCGTTTATAAAAGCCACTTTCGAGTGCAGGTTATTGTATTGCGGGGGGTTAGGCCCGTCGTCTTCGGCAATCAGCATCAAACTCGTGTCGCCATAGACCAACTGAAAAGTGGCCTCGGTAGCATCCGAGTTTTTCACAATATCGTTGATAAGTTCAACGGCAATACGAAAAATCTGGACTTCCGTACTCGCATCCAGCCGACGCTCGGTGCCGGCCACAATGTACTGAAACTGAATGTCGGTACTAGCCGACACTTTATCAATTGTTTCGGCCAGTGATTTAGCCAGGCCCAGTTCAGCAAAGTTCTTGGGCATCAGGTTATGCGACACCGTCCGTAGGTTGTCCACCGCCCGCACCAGCAGCTGTCGGGCTTCGGTAAGCAACGGGAATTTTTCGCGTACGTCGGGCTTCCGCAACACACTCGACACGTAGCCAATGGCCGTGGAAAGCATGGCTCCCACATCGTCGTAGAGGTCTTCGGCAATGCGATTACGTTCAATTTCGAGGGCCTCGATCACTTTTTCCGACTGCGCCTGTTCCTGTTGGTGCAGCGTGGTGAGGAGTTGCTCATTTTGCTGGCGGTATGACTGAAACCAGAAAAACAGAACGCCCGATGCCAGTATCACCAGATCGAACAGAAAGTTAATGACGATCACCACGTAGCTATCCATCTGAAAAAGCGGCTCCCGGCCCTGCGTGAAGGCCAGATTGACAAAGAAAACCACCAGATACCCCACCAATTGAATCGAGAAGGTGAATGTGTAGAACAACACCACTTTTTCGCGTTGCCGGATGCGTTCAAAAATAGACCAGAAGGCCAGCAAAATGCTGATCACCGTGAACATAAGTGTAGCGTTGAAAGTCCACCGGAAATGGCTTTCGGGAAATGTGTCGAAAAAACGTAATCCGACATTCAGCACCAATAAGCCAATCAGGGCATATTTATACACCTGAACGGCCCAAAAAGCGCGGCTTTTCTCGGCTTTCTGGTTAATGAAATGATGCATGAACTGCAACTGCGCCAGCATAATGAGCCAGCCCGACAGTAGTTGCGGATCGTAGCGGTTTAGTCCCGGAGAATTGGGCCAGAGATACTGAAAGCCCAGTCCCGACTGTGTCGAGATATGGAAAGCAATGGCCAGAATCAGGCCAATGAACCAGAAATAAACGGCCTGTTGGGTGGCCACAAACGCCACGAGGTTAATGAGCAGAATGAGCAGGGTAAAGCCCAACAGTAGACCCCAAAACAGATAGCTGGCCCGTTCTTTCCGCTCAAACGTTTGGGCATCCCAGGCTTTAACACGCACGCCCAGGACCTCATGCCGTTTGGCCACCATAACATACAGATCAGTGGGAGTTTTGCCATCGAGCACAACCGGAAACACCCAGTTATAACTCGGAAATCCACGCGAGCTAAATGGCCGTTCATCGCCCGTAACCACCTGGCTTACAAGCTTATTTTGAGTCACCTGATAAAACCAGAAGGCATTGATCCGGGGATTGTCTAATTCGAGGAAAGCCGTTTGGGGGGTTCGGGCATTCAGGCGGATGTGCAGCCAATGATGCGAAGCCGTATAGCCCCGATTCAGTAAACTGCCAGCCAACAGCCTGAACGGGTTCTGCACTAAGCGAATCTGCCCGATTCCAAGTTGGGCAGTCGAATCGTCGTAGTGCGTCATGAACCCATCGAGTGAACGCGCCCCGCCCGGCTCGATCCAGTAGGTTGGTTGAGCGCAAGTTGGAGCCATAACCCCAACCAGCAAAAGCACTATGTAAACAATTGATTTCAATGGCCTTGTGATTTCCCCAAAAGTAAGGGGCCGTGCCGCTCCGTAACATACAAACAAGTTTGTATTTTTTATCCAATTACCCAAACCCGCGTCCCTCCTGCTCCCGACTCGATTTGCACGGTGGCCCCCAGCGTCTGGGCGCGGGCGTGGATGTTTTTGAGGCCAATTCCACTCTCTTTTGGGGACTGATCGGCATTGAAACCCTGCCCATTGTCGGCCACAAGTAGTTGCCAACCCGTTGGGGTTTGAGCCAGCAAAACCTGCCCTTCGGTGGCTTGGGCGTGTTTTATCATATTATTAACCAGCTCATTACCAATGCGGTAAACCTGCCGGGTCTGCACCACCGAGAACGACACAGTTTGTTTTCCGTTAGTGGTCTCATCGGAAAATAACAGCCGAACAGAACCTGTTTGGGTGCGTTGTTCCACCAGTTCGGCGAGGGCAGTGGCGAGGCCTTTCTCTAAAAGATCGGAAGGCAGACTGTCGCGGAGAATCTGGTCGAGACAGTCGTCGGTTTTGTCGATCAGGCTTACGGCCTCGGTTAGCAGTGGGTTGGGCGAAAGGCCCGACAGCAGGGCACGGGTTTGGGTCAGTCGGCCGCCCACGTCAGTCAGGATGAGGTTACCCACCTGTTGCCGTTCCGATTCGAGCACGTCGATAATGGCTTCGTTCGTTTGTTGCTGCGTTTGGGCCAGAACGAGTTTTAATTGCCGTTGCTCGTCGATGGATTTTCGGTAGCGGTAAGCCAGCAGATAGGCAAGAATGACGAGGTCGATGAAGAAGTTGACGATCACAATCAGGTAGGCATCCACAAAGAAAACCCCATCGGGCTGGTAGCGCATCAGGTTTTGTGCATAGACAAACAGTTGCCCAAATATCTGAATGCCAAACCCGATCCCATAGAGTTGTTTAAGCGTATCCGTTGATTTCAGCCCCACCACAATCCCGCCAATAAATGCCAGAAAAACCAGGTTAACCAGTATAGCGTGAGTCTGGGTGATGAGTCGGTATGAACCCGTGTAGGATTCCGTAAGTCCAGTTATCTGGGCTATAACCAGGACCAAAAACAGGGTCAGAAACACATATTTGAGTATCTCTGTAGCCCAAAACATGCGCTTAGATTCAGTTCGGAACTGCAAAAAATACTGCTGAAACTGAAACATAGCCGGGATGTACAGCCACAGGGCCATAATCACGGCATCGGGGTGATTGATGGCCGGTGTTTCAGGCCATAGGTATTGAAATCCCAGCCCCGTATCGGCAAACTGCCGGAGTGCCAACGCCAGCACATAGAGTCCGTAAAAGGCATAGACGGGGTCGCGGGTGACGGCAAAAAACAGGAATGCCAACAACACAATCAGCCCGACAACGCCCGAAAAAATACCCCACAACAGGTATTCACGTTGTTCTTTGTCCTCAAAATCGTTGGTGCGCCACAGAATCAATTCGGTGGCCAGATTCTCGTAGCGTTTGTCGAGCCGTAGGTAATAATCGGTTGGCTGATCTGGTTTAACGGTCAGCAAATAGGCAAAGGTTTTGGTGGGCGACGGACGCTGCACAAATGGCAACCGACTACCCGTTTGGCCGAGCGAATTTATACGGCCATTTTTCACCGCGAATAGCTCAAGCCAGTCGATGGTTGGATTACGGATTTCAAACGTCAGATCCTGAGGTGCCCTGTTGGCCACCAGCCGAAACCGAAACCAATGCACCGATTCGGTATAGCCAACGTTGACCCGTCGTTGCCGAACGGGCCTGAACCCTGCTGTTCGCATCACGGCCTGAACCGTTGCTCTACCGCCCGTATCCTCCCAGTGAAAAAGTTGGACGGGCTGTTCGCCAATCACCCTCACCGACCGTAGGTGATAGGCAGCCATGCCCATCACAACCACCACCACGATCACAAACAAAACGATCAGGTTCCGAATCATGCTGCTGTGAGGTTAGGCATTAAGATACTCACCATCAGCGAATTACCCGCTTCTGTGGAGTCGCTCAGCAATTCGGCTTTGAGCAAATCGGCTTTGGCCCGCAGGTTGGCCGCGTCGGTTTCGGGCAATTGGGCAGGCAGGCCATCGTCCTCCACCGACAGGTTTACCTGGTCATCGTGATAAAGCAGTTGAACCGTTATGTCGGTGGCGCCGGCATGGCGTTGGGCGTTGCGAATCAGTTGGGTGGCCATGCTGAAGAGCAACTGCTCCTGTTGCCCGCCCATTGGCCGAACGGCACCCATACTTACAAACTGCACCGGCACCCCCCGGCGGCTCAGTTTGCGGGTGGCTTCGGCAATGGCGTTCACCAAACCCGTTTGCGCCAATTGCGGGGGCAACAACTGATGAGAGAGGGTACGCAGTTCGTCGGCGGCTTCGTCGAGCAGGGTTTGGGCCTGTTGCAGCGGTGGCGTTTGATCGGTGCGGGCCAGTCGCGAGAGGTAGCCTTTGGTGGTTGCCAGCAACGGGCCAACGTCGTCGTGGAGGTCTTGCGCCAGTCGGCGGTGTTCATCTTGGAGGGAGGCAATCACCTGTTGTTGAGCATCCTGACGGGTTTGCAACAGGTTCAACACCAATTGCTGGTTGTGCTCTTGCGCGTGGGAATAGCGGTAGGCCAGGCCATACGTAAAAAATACAAGGTCGGCCAGCACCGTCATCCCAAGCAGCACATAGGTCTCCACATCGAAGGGGAGTGGCCAACCCTGCGACTGACAAAAATTCATGATCGCCACCAGCAAATAGCCCGTAAACTGCACGGCCAGCGCGTAGCCGTAGTAACGCACCATAGGTTCGGCTCGGTTGGCCAGCCTGCTTCGGCGGTTCGCTTCGGTTAAACTAAGAATAGTCAGCACCACAATGACCGGCACAAACACCGACGTACTCAGCGAAACCGCCTGATACATGTAGGTTTCGCGACCCGGCACTTCCAGCAAAGGCACCATAATTGCTGCTGTCAACGCAACCGTCACGACTATTTTGAAGGCATTTACCCACTTGAAAATCTGACTGTTACGGCGGTTTTGGTGGATAAAATACTGCATGAAGGTGGTTTGGCACACCATGGCCGCCCAAACATACAGATAGACTGGCGAAAACTCGTTCAGGCGGGGCACAGTGGGCCATAAGTACTGAAAACTCAGGCCGGCATCCGTAAACAGGTGCATCGTAATAAAGTGCAGATACAGGTTGTACCACCAGTAAATCCAGTCGCGCAGGGCCAGCAACAACACCAAACTCAGCATGGCCACAATAATGACGATTCCGATAAACATACCCCAGGCAAAATATTCGTTGCGGTCGGTGGCCACAAAAGCCGGGCGGTGCCACAGCCGAATAAAAAACGACAGAATGGCGTGGGGTTGTTTCACCCGCAGAAAGTAGCCCGTTTTCGCCCCTGCCGAGAGTCGAATCGGAAACACATAATTATTATTCTGGTAGGGCCGCTGACTATACTGAAACCGGTCGCCGGTCAGCCCCAGCGACATGATTCGCCCATTTCCCACTTCCGTCAGTTGCAATTCGTCGAGGTTGGCATACTCGATTTCGAGCATCAGCCGGTTTTGTTGGGCGTTGGTATCGGGTGCGTCGATCTCAAAATAAAGCCAGTGCGTAGCCGTGGTATTGAAGCCAAAATCCTGCCGGTTGGTTAGGCTGACCGAATGCTCAAACTGTCCCGCCTGCTGACGGTCGAATACCTGTTTAAGACTTAACTGACCGGATGAATCGGCAAAATGATACAGATGGCCTCGTAACGAAACTTCACCCGTAGCATCGGGCCGAACGGTGATGATCTCGGTGAGAGGCCGGGCTTGCTGCGCACTCACGGTATAGCTGAGCAATAGCAAAAACCAGAGGTAACCGGCGTGTTTCATTCTGTGGATCAAAGAGGAGGAAAGGAGGAAACATCAAAAGAACGTGGTTTTTTGGCAAAATACAAACTTGTTTGTATGGATTTGCCCCTCTCCCATCCGCCACCTTTGTATCACCCAAACGGGATACCATTTTTCTCTTTTTAGCCAAACGGGCTAACAGCCAACACAAACAAACCAATTCAATGAA
>Ga0209181_10004939_pt1 | contig 19480 bp, 14 predicted proteins | sample MAT05_FD_187208 | JGI IMG/M metagenome (GOLD analysis project Ga0209181, IMG submission 187208) | Freshwater microbial communities from Lake Fryxell liftoff mats and glacier meltwater in Antarctica - MAT-05 (SPAdes) (version 2) | ecosystem: Environmental > Aquatic > Freshwater > Ice > Liftoff... | reverse complement strand
AAAAGCCGCGCGCGATGCAGCGGCCCGGCCCGCAGTATCCCGGTCATCAGGGACAGCCCGGACATCCTGGGCAACAAGCTCAGCCGGGTCAGGCTGGATACGATCAGCAGGGTTACCCGCAGCAGCAATACCCGCAGGGCCAGGGCTACCCTCAAGGCCAGGGCTATCCGCAGCAATACCCCCAGCAATATCCCCCCCAGTACCCGCAATCATTTGGGCAGGGTGGCCAGGGGGGTCAGGGAAGTCAGGGATTTGGCGACCCGATGATGGGTTCGGGGCAGCCAGGTGACTTTACGCAGTTTGGACAGTACAACCAGTTTGGCGGTGCGCCGGATCAGTTCTTTATGCAACCGGACGCCGTGCCTTTGCAGCAGTTGGCGGCCAATCTGGTGTCACTCGTGGATCGACTTCAGCATGTGGTTCCCGCGATTTCTGGCGGCCCAGCAGCCGCTGATCCGTCGCTCTCAGCGATGGTGCGCAACAAAGAGGCCATGCAAATCAGCGCGGCGCTTGGTTTCGCGGCCAACGGTGCATTTCGCGCGCCATTGATTGCAGGCGTTGATCGCAAACTTCTCGCCTCGCTCACTGACCTGCAACTTCGTCCCGATCAGGGCTACCCAAGTGTGGGTGGCGACGGTGTGGGCGGTTCAGGCGGCGGAGCTGGCGCAGGCGTGCCAAGAACGGTGTTGCGCGAAGTGGTGCCTGGCTACGCGTCGGGTGAAATTTCGGTGCTTGATGCGACAACCACTGAGCTGGTCGCCATGTTGTTTGATTTCGTGTTGGCCCGCAAAGAGCTGCGCGACGAAATCAAGGTGCTGCTCGGTCGTTTGCAGATTCCGATGCTGAAGGCGTCGATGGTGGATCGCGGGTTTTTCTCGCGCAAAAATCACCCTGCTCGACAACTGCTCAATCGCCTGGCCGATGCAGGTCTGGGCTGGGCACCGGAAGACGGTTTTCAGGATCCGCTGTACCTGAAAATTCGCGATGTGGTGGACCACATCAACCGTGACTTCGTCGATGATCTCGGCATCTTCATGGCGTCGCTGGTGGACCTTGAGCAATTCATCGCCGAGCAAGAGCTCGACGCCCGACCGATTATCGAGGCTGAGACCGCCGAGGCGCAGGAAGCAGACCGTCACATCGCCGCTGTCAAGGAAGCGAAAGATACGGTTGACGCGCGCATTGGTCAGCATGCGCTACCCGAGCAGGTCAAGGAATTTATTGAGGTTGCATGGCAGCCGCATTTGCAGGACGCGCTTCTGGAGCGCGGCAAAGATAGCGTTGAATTTTCAAAAGCGGTTGACGCGCTTGATGAGTTGATCTGGAGCGTTTCGCCGAAAGACCAGCCGACCGAACGTGCGCAGTTAAGCCAGCGCGTGCCGTCGCTGGTGCGTCGTTTGCGCGAGGGCTTGAAGTCGCTCTCAGATGAAACGATTGCGCCGTTTTTTGACAAATTGTTTGAGGTTCATTCGGGCTTGCTCCGTGGCGCAACACCGGAATACGAAGAGCCCGCCGTGTTGCCGGAGGCGAGCAATGACACGTCGTTCGACCCGTTTCAGGAACTGGTCAAGAACATTGAGCGCAATCAGTGGATCGAGATGAGCGACGAGAAGGGCGCGTTAACCTACGCGAAGCTCGCGTGGATCAGCCCGCAAGGCACGACCTATCTCTTCACCACGCGGCATGGACGCAAAGCTGCGTCGCTGTCGCCGGTCGAACTTGCTGAGTGGTTCCGTGATGACAAGGCTCGCATGATTGAGTCCGAGCCCATTGTGGATCGTGCACTCGCGGGCATGTTCCAGACCGCCTAGTCGCGGCGTCGTATTTAGCCATGGCGTCATTAGGCCTCATCGTGGTGGGCGATTTTGCGCTCGCCACGGGCGGCGATCAACATGTGAAATTTGTCGCCTCTGTCCTTGGCCGGGCGGGTCAGTCGCTGGCGTGGGCCTGGTTTATTCCGGCGGATCGTGTGCAACTCGCCAGCGCGTTGCATGAGGCCTGGCAACGACCGCACGCCGTGGCTTCTTTTGGCGGGTTGGGCAACGGTGTTGATGACAGCGTTCGAGTGACGCTCAATGCGTTGCAGCTTGGGCGGGAACAGGTGGGCTTGCCGCGGCTGGCAGCGACCGAAAGCGACGACGTTTTAACCTGTGCGAATGCCGTATTTTTTTCGGGGCATCCGCACAAGGCGCATGCCGCGTTTGAGCGTTGGTGGCTTGCGCAAGCGCCCGATGGCGATGCGCACGCCACGGAACGTGTTCGCTGGCCGTTGCCTGAATCAACGCACGCGGCTGGTGCGCGCCGCAAAGTGAAGGCAGACTATCCCGCCGTGGCGCAGCGCCTGACCGCTGCGGGCGATGGTGAAGCGATGCTCACGTTCACAGGAACCAGCAAAGGCAAGGCGCAGGGCGCGCGCAAGGCGTTGCAGCGCGCACTGGCGGCGATCAGTTAGCCGCTCAGCGTGACTTGACGTCGCGCACCAAGTCACCTACAAATCCCGGCCCGCGATAAAGCATGCCGGTGTAAATCTGCACCAGACTCGCTCCGATGTCGAGCTTTCGCTGCGCATCCGCGACTGACATGATGCCCCCAACCCCAATGACGGGAACCCGGCTTTTGCTCGCTGCGACGACCTTGGCCAGTACCGCGTCCGCTCTGGCCGTTAGTGGCTTCCCGCTCAGGCCGCCGGCTTCCTTCGCAGCGACGTGATTGGCAACGCCGTCGCGACTAATCGTCGTATTGCTGGAAATGATCGCGTCTGCACCCGCATCAATAATGGCGGACACCACGTCCGCGATGATCGCGTCATCAATGTCGGGCGCGATTTTCACCGCGATCGGCTTTCGTTTACCGTGCTTTTTGCCGAGCGAATTACCTTCGCGCACAATCGATGCGATCAGCGCGGCGACGGAATCCGGGGCCTGCAAATCCCGCAGATTTTTTGTGTTGGGCGATGAGATGTTGATCGCCACGTAGTCGGCTGTTTCGTACACAGCCCGCAGCGCGATCAGATAGTCATCCACGGCCCGCTCAATCGGTGTCGCTGCGTTTTTGCCAATGTTCACACCGACCGGAACCTTGGTATCGCGACATTGCAATCGCTTCACCGCGTCCTCGACGCCACCGTTGTTAAATCCCAGCCGATTGATCAATGCCTCATGCTCGGGCAACCGGAACATGCGCGGCGCCGGATTGCCGGGTTGCGGCTTGGGGGTGAGCGTACCGACCTCGATAAAACCAAAACCCAACTGTGCGAGTCCGCGCAAATGCTTCGCATCCTTATCGAGCCCCGCCGCCAGACCAATCGGATTCGGAAAATCGAGTCCCATGACGCGAATCGGCTTGGGCGCAGGCAAGGCACCAGCCCAAATGCGCGCCAAACCCAGTGCGGCCTGTGCGTCGAGTGCGGCGAAAGCGGCGCGGTGTGCGCGTTCCGGATCAAGCGCAAACAGTATCGGACGGAAAAGTGAATAGGCCATCCCGCTATTATCTCTGGCATGTCCCGACGCCTCACCTCCCCGCTGCTTTCCATCGTCCTGTTGTTCGGTACGGTTGCCAATTTTGTTCACGCGCAAGACTACAAAGACCGCGCGGAATGGGCCGCGCTGAAGGCCGAGCTCGTCACTGAAAACAACTACGATGCCGCAGTGCTGGACGCCACCATCGCGCGCGTCAAGCGTCAGGACAAGGTGATCACCTACATGGATACCCCCATCCGCGCACCGACGCCGTGGCACGTCTACTGGCCGCGCCACATTGGTGGTGATCGCCTGCAACGCGGTTCGGAGTTCATGCGTGCCAATCGAGCCAGCTTCGCCAACGCCGAACAAAATTACGGCGTGCCGCAACAAGTAGTCGCGGCGATCATCGGCGTGGAAACGGTCTACGGACGCATGACCGGAAATTTCCGCGTGGTTGACGCGTTGGCAACGCTCGCCTTTGACTACCCGCGCCGCGCTGAATTTTTCCGTTCAGAGTTAAAGGAATTGCTGCTGTTGGCGCGCGAACAAAAGCGATCACCGCTCGATTTCATGGGCTCGTTCGCCGGCGCGATGGGCTGGCCGCAATTCATGCCAGGCAGCTACCGCAAATGGGCGGTCGATTTCGATAACGATCAGAAGATTGACCTCTGGAATTCGCCCGCCGATATCGTCGGCTCGGTCGCGTCGTTTCTGGCCGGGCACGGCTGGCAACGTGGTGAGCCCGTCATGCTGCCGATTGCGACACCGAGCGCAGAAATTATCGCCAGTATCGACGGTGGACTGTCACCACGAAAGCCGCTGCGAGAATTCCTCGCTACGGGCGTCACCATCACCGCTCGCGACGCAGATGTTGTGCTGCCCGCAGAAGACGCATCCGTTGGAATCATCTCGCTAGATAACGCCGATGGGCAGAACGAATACTGGCTGACTTTCGAGAATTTCTACGTCATCACCCGCTACAACCGCTCGCGGATGTATGCCTCGTCGGTGTGGTCGCTGGCCTATGCGTTGAAGAAAGCATCTCCGGCTCGATAAGCGGGCGAAACGTCACGCCGTGCGCGGCGGCCGATCACATTTAATCAGAAGCAAATTACCTTACCCGTATGACAACTCGTGCATCCTCAACATCGCCTGAATCTTGCCACGCTACGTTACCGCTCTCTGCTATTGTCACCGGCGCATCCTCCGGCGTCGGACTTTATGCGACTAAATCGCTGACCGAGCGCGGCTGGCATGTGGTGATGGCTTGCCGCGATCTGGCGAAGGCGCAGCGTGCGGCGGCTTCGCAAAACATTTCCGACGCGCAGAGCAGCCTTCTCGAAATCGATCTCGGCTCGCAGCAAAGTGTGCGCCATTTTGTTGCAGCGTTCGTCGCAACCGGTCGCCCGCTCAACGCGCTGGTGTGCAACGCCGCGACCTATCAGCCGCTATTGAAGACGCCCGCTCGCCCGAAGGCTATGAGATCAGCGTGGCGACCAATCACCTGGGACACTTTTTGCTGAGTCATTTGTTGCTTCCTGCGCTGCAAGCGGCGATATCGCCGCACACGCCGATGTCGCGTCTGATTACGCTCGGCACGGTCACCGCAAACTCCAAAGAATTCGGCGGCAAAGTGCCGATTCCCGCGCCGGCAGATTTGGGGCAATTGCAGGGTCTGGAGGCGGGCTTTAAAGCGCCGGTCGCCATGATCGACGGCAAGCCGTTCAAGGCGGGAAAAGCGTACAAGGACAGCAAGCTCTGCAACATGATGATGAACCGCGAATTTCATGCGCGCCACCATCAGGACACCGGCATCATCTTCAACACGCTCTACCCAGGCTGCGTCGCAGAAACCGCGTTATTTCGCGACAGCCCGGCGCTGTTTCGCAAAATTTTCCCGTGGTTTCAGAAAAATATTACGAAGGGCTACGTCAGTCAAGCGCTGTCCGGTGATCGCGTGGCACAGGTGGTCATTGACGATCATTTCCTGCAATCGGGTGTGCACTGGAGCTGGGGCAACCGGCAGAAGCCGGGTGCGATTGCCTTCGCGCAAGGCATGAGCAGCAAGGCCACTAACGTTGAAAAATCTGCGCGGCTCTGGCACCTGAGTTTGGCGATGGTGGGACTTTAACGGGTCGAATTGTTCTGGCAATTTTTGTTGAACAGCTTTTCCTTGCAAGCCTCGCCAAACTGGGGCTAGAGGCAATAAATTGAGAAACCCAAGAAATGCCGTTTAGTACATCCAGCCCATATGCGGCAGCGCTTTCAGAGAAAAGCTGTAGCTCGGAATTATGGCGAAATCGAGGTTAATCGCACCTTGCGACGGGTGTCGCTGATCCTCAAAGTAACGCCTTGAGCGCCACAAGCGTATCCGCCTCATGAATCGGTTTATCGTCACGGATGCGCAGCATGCGTGGGAAGCGCACGGCGATCCCGCTTTTGTGGCGCTGGCTCAGGTTGATGCCCTCGAATCCGAGTTCAAACACCAGCGAAGGGGCCACGCTTCGTACCGGGCCAAATGAGTTCACCGTGGACTTGCGGATCACGGCGTCGATGCGCTTGAATTCAACGTCGGTCAGACCGGAATAGGCTTTGGCGAAAGGCACAAGTTGCAGGTCACCCGGCGGAATCCCCGCCTTGATGGCTGCGACGACGGTTTGCGCTTCTTCAGGCGACTGCGGCGCGCGATTCCACACAGCGAAGGTGTAATCGGTGTAGAGCCCTGCGCGGCGACCATGACCGGCCTGCGCATAGATCAGCACGCAGTCGATGGACATCGGATCGATCTTCCATTTCCACCATGTCCCATCGCTCTTGGTGCGGCCACTGCCGTAGCGTGAGTCGCGCGCTTTCAGCATAAAGCCTTCGACGTGACGATTACGGCTTTCTTCACGCAGCTTTGCGAGCGACTGCCAGTCGGGCGCATCGACGACAGGCGACAGCGGCCACGCGCTCGCGGCGCACATCGCTTCGAGTTTTTCACGACGCGAGGCGAGCGCATCGTTACGCAAATCAACACTGTCGAATTCCAGCAAATCGTAGGCGAGCAATTGCACAGGTACATCGCTAAGGATTTTTTTGCTGAGCGTTTTGCGACCGATGCGTTGTTGCAACAGATTGAACGGTTGCGGATGGTCGTCACCGTCGCGCATCACCAGAATTTCGCCATCAATCACCACACCGTCGGGCAATGCCTGCGCACGACTCACGATTTCCGGAAAACGATCCGTGATCAGCTCTTCCCCGCGCGACCAGATCCATACCGTGCCGCTTCGCTTGATGAGTTGTGCGCGAATTCCATCGTATTTCCATTCGACGATCCAGTCGTAAGGACTGCCTAATGTTGCGTCGAACTTTTCTACGGGCTCGTTCAGGGCGTGCGCGAGGAAAAAGGGATACGGTGCGCCGTCCACCCGAGTTGCGCTTTCGCATTCATCTAACGCTGCAATTAAAGCCCGAAACCCCGCCCCCGACGGCTGCGCATTCTTGTCCGTCCAGCCCATCAGCCGCAGCGCCACCGTCTTCGCATCGACGCCACTAAATTCAGCCAGCGCACGAATCACCAAAAGCTTTGATACGCCGACACGAAAGCCGCCGCCAATCAATTTCGTCAGCAAAAACCGGCGTTCAACGTCCAGCGTTTGCCAGTAGCGATGCAGGGTCGCCGTCGCGTCTTCGAGCGTCGCACCTCGCATGGGCGCGAGCCGCGATTCGATCCACGTTGTCAAACTAGCGTCGTCGTCAGTCGTAGGTGGCGGCAACACCAGCGCAATCGTTTCAGCGAGATCGCCGACCGATTGATAGCTCTCTTCGAACAACCATTCGGGCAAACCACTGGCCTCTAACGCAGCCATGCGCAGCACTTTTGTCGGAACACTTTGGCGCGGTTTTCCACCCGCGAGAAAGTAGGTTGCCCAGGCCGCGTCGTCATCGGGTGCAGCCGCGTAAAACCCCTTTAGTGCGTCTACTTTCGCGTTTGTCGAAGTCGTTGCATCAATGGCGGCGAAGAGGGCGGCGAAGCGTTTCATGCGTGCACGACCTCCACGCTGTCATCCAGCGCATCATCCCCAAACTCGGTCGCAAACGCACGTGCAGACAGCCCCTTTTCTGCAAGGTAGCGCACCATCACCGGCACCGAACCATGCGTAACGATGACCTGCTCGCATCCGGTCGCCGAGATCGCGCTGTGCAGCCCCGGCCAATCCGCGTGATCCGACAGCACAAAACCACGATCAACACCGCGCCGTCGCCGGGCCCCGCGCAACAACATCCAGCCGCTCGCAAAGCCGTCGCGATATTCGCCAAACCGCTTCATCCAACTCGATCCCGCGACCGAAGGCGGCGCGAGCACCAACGCCCGCTTAAGCGAAGCTTTGTCCGCGACTTCGGTCACCAACCGCGTCTCGGGCAAGACAACGCCACTGGCGCGATAAGCCGCGTTCAGCACCTGCACTGCGCCATGCACAACGATAGGCCCAATCGATGCGTCAACGCCTGACAAAATACGCTGTGCCTTACCAAAACTGTAGCAATACAAAACGCTCGCCAGTCCCTGCGCCGCATTGGCAGCCCACCACGCGTTGATGTCGGCGAACACCGCCGCATCAGACGACCAACGATAAATCGGCAGGCCAAATGTGCTCTCGGTGATGAAGGTGTCGCAGGCAACCGCTTCGAATGGCGCACACGTCGTGTCAGGCGCTGTCTTGTAGTCGCCACTGGCCACCCAGACACGCCCGGCATGTTCCACGCGAACCTGCGCGCTGCCCAATACATGGCCGGCTGGATGCAAGCTAACGCGCACGCCGTTAATCGCGATCGCCTCTTCATACGCTAGCGTCTGCAAAGCAATCGAACCCAGTCGCGAGCGGAGCACATGCTCGGCGTCCCCTGCGGCCAGGTAATGGGCGTGCCCCGTGCGCGCATGATCCGCATGTGCATGAGTGATTACGGCGCGATCTACCGGGCGCCAAGGGTCGATGAAGAAATCACCAGCCGGGCAATACATGCCCTGGGGGCGCAGTACGATCAGATCGACTGGACTGGATTGAACGTCAGCCATGGTGACAAGGGTTTACTCGGGTGAGGGCGAGTACCGTTGAATAGAGCTAAACCGCCGCCGGATTGGCCAACCCAAATCGCGTCAAATCCACCGCAGGCTTGGCCGTCCAGCCCGCGGCTTGATGCTCGGCGACCACATTCGTGTAAATCCCGCCACGCACGTTCCAGCGCGCCGTGACGCGGGCAAATCGCGGCGAAATCGTCGCCACGATTTTGTCGAGTACGTCATTGGTCACTTTTTCGTGAAACGCACCGATATCGCGGAAGCTCCACATGTACATTTTGAGCGCCTTGAGCTCGATGCAAAGCTCATCGGCGATGTATTCAATGGTGAAGTGCGCGAAGTCGGGTTGACCGGTGAGTGGGCAATGGCAGGTGAACTCGGGAATCTGGATGTGGATCAGATAATCCCGGGCCGGATGGGCGTTGGCAAAAGTGTCCAGCGTGGTTTGCGGTTGCGAGGGCTGGCTTGACTGACGTTCGGACATATTTATCTTTGTGTTTTCAATGAGTTAGCAGGGTGCGAGGAGCACCTATAATCAACCCTGATTTTATCGGGTCTGCGCAGTTATTCCATTTCCAAATCAATACTGACTTTGTCGCTTTCGCCTTGCCGTGCTCACGCACTGTCTGCGGCTCAGCTTCGCGTCACTATCGATTTGGAAACGGAATCGGAGCTTTCCCTTCCTAGCCTACTGCCCGTACTGAATGCGCCTTACTTCCATCAAACTCGCCGGGTTCAAGTCGTTTGTTGACCCGACCACCATCGCGCTTCCCGGCCAATTAGTCGGCATCGTCGGCCCCAACGGTTGCGGCAAATCCAATGTCATCGACGCTGTGCGCTGGGTGCTGGGCGAGAGCAAGGCGTCCGCGCTGCGCGGCGAGTCGATGGACGACGTCATTTTTAACGGTGGCGGTGACCGAAAGCCGGTGTCGCGTGCGAGCGTTGAGCTGGTGTTTGACAACAGCAGCGGTCGCGCGGCGGGCCAGTGGAGCCAATACGCTGAGCTGTCGGTCAAGCGCGTGGTGCAACGCGATGTCGGTTCGAGCTATTACCTGAACAATCAGGCGGTTCGTCGTCGCGACATTCTTGATGTGTTCCTCGGCACCGGTCTTGGGCCGCGCGCGTATGCTGTGATTGAGCAGGGCATGATTTCGCGCATCATTGAGGCCAAGCCGGAAGAGTTGCGCGTGTTTCTGGAGGAAGCGGCTGGCGTCTCGCGCTACAAAGAACGGCGCAAGGACACCGAAGGACGGCTGTCCGATACCAAAGAAAATCTGTCGCGCGTCAACGATATTCAGGTTGAGTTGACGACGCAAGTCGAGCGACTAGACGGGCAGGCGAGAGTTGCGGCTCGTTATCGCGAGCTGGAAAAAGAAAAGCTCGAATCGCAGGCCTTGCTGTTTGCGCAGCGTCGTGACGACGCGGTGCGTCAACGCGAAAGCGCGGTAAAAGTGCTCGCCGAAACCGAGACCGCGCTGTTGTCGAAAGAGACCGATCTGCAAGCGCTGGTGACACAGCTCGAAGGTTTGCGGCAGGACGTGTTCACCCAGAACGACGCGCAGCACACGGCTCAAGGCGCGTTCTACGAGATCAATTCCGAGGTTACGCGCACCGAGCAGCAACTCTCGTTCGAGCGTGAGCGAGCGCAGCGCGTGGCGGCTGAAGTTGAGCAGCGTCAGGGGCGACTGGTTGCAGCGCTTGAGCAATCGGAGCAGTTGGCTGAGGCCGTGGCGGACGCCAATGATGCGGTGGCCGTGGCATCGGTCAAACAGGCCGACCAGAAGGAATTTGTTGACGTCGCGAACGTCAGGTTGCCGGTTGCCGAGCTGGCGCTGCGTGCCGCTGCGAGCGCGTTGTCCGACATTCAGCAATCGCTCAATGCGATTGACAGCGAGGCGCAGCTCTCGAACCTGAAAAAAGCTAACGCCGAAAAAGGCATCGCCCAGTTTCAGGCGCGCCGCATACGCCTTGAGCAGGAGAGAGATCGCCTGAACGCGCCGGAAGACGCTGAGATCATCGAGATCGATGAGCAGCTCGAAGGCGAACGCGCAGAGCTGGAAGCCGCAGAGCAAACCGCGCAGGAAGCTGAAGCCGCCGCAACTCACGCCGATGAAGAGCGTGGCACGCGTCGCGCCGAACATGAGCAGGCTTCGCGGCGCTTCAGTGAGCTGAAATCGCGCGAGCAAGTGATCGCCGGTGTGCAAGCCAAGTTTGACAATCGTGGCGAGGGGCAGCTTGCACAGTGGCTTGAGCGTCACGCGATTCGTGGCGACAAGTTCTGGTCGAAACTCACGGTGGACGCCGGTTGGGAAGACGCCGTTGAAGCGGTGCTTCGTGATCGTTTGAATGCGCTGCCAGTGGCTTCGCTCGATGCTGCTGCGGCGTTGCCGGTGCCACCAGCGCGGGTGACGGTTTTCTCGAAAGTGCCGGGTGCGGTTGTGCCTGCGGAAGCCATCGCTGGACGACTGCTCGCTCATGTGAAATCGCAGGATGCAGCGGTATCGGTGGCAATCGTGAACTGGTTGCACGGCGTGCATGCAGCAGCGAGTTTGTCCGACGGCTTGGCCCAGCGCGCGAGTCTCGCCGCAGGGGAAGTGATCGTGACCCGAGAAGGTCACCTCATCGGCATCAACAGCGTGACGTACTTTGCGCCGGATGAAGCAGTGCATGGAGCGATCGCGCGGCAGCGTGAGCTCGCCGAGATTTCGGCCGCGCTCGCCGCCGCACAAAGCGCTGCGGGTAAAGCGGAAACAGCCTTCGCGGCGGCCGACAAAAAGTATCAGGATTCACGCGTACTCGCCACCCAGCAACGTGGCGCGATTGTCAGCGTGCAGCGCCGCGTTCACTCGCTTGAGGTCGAGCGCTTGCAACTTGAGCAGGCGCGCGCGCAGGCCACCGAGCGCACGCTGCAAATTAGTAATGAGCTGGCTGAAATTGCCGAGCTCGTTGCGGTGGAAACCGAGAATGTGCAAACGCATATTGAAGCGATTGCGATAGCTGACGAGAAGCGCACTGCCGCTCACGGCGAACGTGAGGTAAAGCGCGGCGTGCGTAACGAAGCTGACGTGACATTGGTTAAAGCGCGTGAAGCGTTGCGCGCCGCAGAAATCACCTTGCGCGATGCGATGTACGGCGAACGCGCTGCACAGGATCGCGTGCAGGAATTGTCGCGCCGCATAGCCAGCAATCAGCAACAGATGAAAGAGCTGGAAGCCGACGTCGCACGGCTTCAGGGCGAACAGAAAAGTATTCTTCTTGATCCGCTTGAGCAAAATTTGCAGGCGCAGCTCAATGTGCGTGTCGAGCGCGAAGGCTTGCTCAAGGCGGCTCGCGAAGCGGTGGATGCGGCCAACGCTGCGTTGCGCGCGTCCGACGAAGCGCGCCTTGTAATCGAGCGCGATCTGGAGCCGATTCGCAAGCGCATCGAAGACGCACGCATCAAGCAAAACTCCGCCGAAATCAATCTCGCGCAGTTTGATGAGCAATTGGCCGCGTTAAAAGTAGACGCTGAGTGGCTAGCCAATGCGCTGGAAAAAGCGCCGCGCGCAGCTGAGCTTCAACGCACCGTCGCTCGTGTTGAAGCGGAAATTGCGCAGCTCGGTGCCGTGAATCTGGCCGCGCTCGATGAGTTGAAACAGGCCTCGGAAAGAAAGCTCTACCTCGACGCCCAGGCGGGCGATTTGTTCGAGGCTGTGCACACGCTTGAAGACGCCATCCGCCGCATCGACCGCGAGACGCGCGCGCAATTGCAGGAGACCTATAACAAGGTCAACGAGCAATTCGGTCGTCTGTTCCCGATCCTGTTCGGTGGTGGTCAGGCCAAGCTTGTTTTGACGGGCGATGAGATTCTTGACGCTGGAATTCAGGTTGTGGCGCAGCCGCCCGGCAAGCGGAACGCCTCCATTCAACTGCTCTCCGGCGGCGAAAAAGCACTCACCGCTACCGCGCTCGTGTTCGCGCTATTTCAGCTCAATCCCGCGCCGTTCTGCCTGCTGGACGAGGTCGATGCACCGCTCGATGATCCGAACACGGAGCGCTTCTGCCGTCTCGTGCGTGAGATGTCGGTGAACACACAGTTTCTGTTTATTTCGCATAATAAAATCGCCATGGAAATGGCGGAACAGCTCATCGGCGTCACCATGCCTGAGCCGGGCGTTTCACGAATCGTCGGGGTGGATGTGTCGGCGGCGCTGCGAATGGCAGAAGCGGCCTGAAATGAGGTGCCCGTGAAAAATTTTGATCGGATAGTCCAGTCATGAACGCGCTTCAAATTGGTTTGATCGCTGTCGGTGCGCTGGTGGTTGCCGTGCTGTTCTTGTGGCAGTGGTGGCAATCGCGGCGCTCGCGGCAACCCGTGCAGGTCGCACCACCCGCGCCACCCGCGATGTCGCCCGATCAATCGCCGCGAGTTTCATTGCGTCCTTCGCCGATTGCCGGTGACGAGTCGGACAACGCAGCCGCTGCACGCGTTGAGCCGACGATGGATGTTGAAGCCGCTGGCGTGTGGACGCCGCGCGTTAGCCCTGCGCCCGCGCCGCATGTCGTGTCCGACGAGGCTGCCGACTTTGCGGTGGTGCTTTCTCCAGTGAGCACGCCGCCCGCCGTTGAGCCCGAATATCGCGAAGCCACTCCTGCTGCAGCGCCGGTACCGCCGCGTCCTAAACTCCTGTCGGAATGGCCCTTCGATGAGCGCCTGCATGTTCACGCGTCGGTCGTGAGTTTGTCGGGTAGCCCGTTTGACGCTGCGCCTTTCGTGTCCGCCGCAGGTCGCGCGCTAGCCTGGGTGCGCTTGTTCCGCCAAAGTCCCTGGGAGACATTTGATCCCGCGAATGTCGGTTCGGTGCAGCAATTGGCGCTCGCACTGCCACTGGCATCGCGGGCCGGACCGATTGAGCCGCAGGACATGGATGAGTGGCGCTTTGTGCTGACCGAGCTGGCGCATGCGCAGGGTTGCGAGGCGCATTTTCACGGTTTCCGTGATGGGCCCGAGCGCGCGGCGGAGCTTGATAGTTTTCTGGCAGCGGTGGACACTATTCCCGTTGCGTATCTGGTCAAAAAAGACGGTGGTCATTGGCTCGGTACACGCCTGCGTGGCACGCTGGAAGCCAATGGTTTCCGCTTGCAGTCGGATGGTCGCTTCGCGTATCACGAGGTGGAATCGGACGCAGTGATCTTTCACACGGTCGATGGTTTCGAGCGTCCGTTCACCCCGGAGCGATTGCGCACAGAGAACTTCACGGCATTGCGCTGCACGCTGGAACCGGTGCGTCTGAAGCAGCCGCTGGCACGCTTTGACATGTATCGGCAAAGTCTGCGCGCGTTGGCGAAACTGCTCGACGCAGATATTAAAACCAGCGAAGGTGACGTGCTCGATGATGCTCAGTTCGCGGCAACGCGTGACGAAGTAAAGACCGCAATGGACGCGCTCGTCAACGCCGGGATTGAGCCGGGTTCGGACACTGCACGTTCGCTGTTTTACTGAGCGACATGTCTCTTGTTGCAGACGAAATGGCGTTCAGGCGCGCTGCAGAATTGCGGGAAGCTTTGGCCGAGGCCAATCGCCGCTATTACGAGCTGGACGACCCGTCGATTCCTGATGCTGAGTACGACCGCTTGTTTCGTGAATTGCAGGCGCTGGAGACGCAGCATCCCGAGTTGCAAACCACGGATTCACCGACCTTGCGCGTCGGCGGTGCGCCGCTCGACGCATTTCCTACCGTACGACATGCGGTACCGATGCTCTCGATTCGCACCGAGACCGACGTCACAGTGGCGGGCGCACGGGCTTTCGATGCGCGTGTGCGAAAAGAGTTGAAGCTCACTGAGTCCGACCCACCGGTCGACTATCTCGCTGAACTCAAATTTGACGGTCTCGCGTTATCCCTGCGTTACGAGAACGGACGGCTGGTTCGCGCGGCGACGCGAGGCGACGGCGAGACGGGCGAAGAGGTGACGCAGAACGCTCGCACCATTAAATCGGTTCCGCTCAAGCTGCGTGGCAATCATCCTCCCGCCGTGCTCGAAGTGCGCGGCGAAGCCTTCATGACGCGCACCGATTTCGACAAATACAACGACAGGCAACGCGTGGCAGGTCTGACCACCCTGGTCAATCCACGTAATGGCGCAGCAGGCAGCATTCGCCAGCTCGATCCGAAACTTGCGGCGGCGCGTCCGTTGTCTTTCTTCGCGTATGGGCTCGGTGAAGTGACCGGCTGGACGTTACCGCCGTCGCAGTCCGCGCTGCTGGATGCCCTGGCCCAACTCGGGGTGCCAGTGAACACAGATCGTCGCCTGGTGTCCGGGCCCGATGCGCTGGCGGCGTTTCACGCAGACATTGCAACGCGTCGCGATGCGCTGGGCTTTGATATTGATGGTGTTGTCTATAAAGTCAATCGTCGCGACTGGCAGGAGCAATTGGGCTTCGTCACCCGTGAGCCGCGCTGGGCCGTGGCGCACAAGTTTCCGGCGCAGGAAGAAATTACGCGCGTATTGGCGATTGAGGTGCAGGTGGGGCGCACCGGTGCGATCACGCCGGTGGCGCGGTTAGAGCCGGTGTTTGTGGGTGGCGTCACGGTGTCGAATGCAACACTGCATAACCTCGATGAGGTCCGTCGCAAGGACGTTCGTGTTGGTGACACGGTGATTGTGCGCCGTGCGGGTGACGTGATCCCCGAAGTCGTGCGCGTGGTGCTGGATCGGCGGCCTGCTGACACCGTTGAATTTGCGTTGCCGTCGAATTGCCCGGAGTGCTCGTCGCCCGTTGAACGACCCGAGGGCGAAGCGATTGCGCGTTGCACGGGTGGCATGATTTGTCCGGCGCAAAGGAAGGGCATGCTGCTGCATTTTGGGCAGCGCCGCGCATTGGATATCGAAGGGCTCGGCGACAAGCTCGTCGAGCAACTGGTTGATGCCGATCTGGTTCACGAGGCGGCAGACCTCTTCGCGTTGACGCAGGAGCAGTTAGCCGGGCTGGATCGCATGGGCGAAAAGTCTGCCGCCAGCGTGATCGTTGAGTTGAAAAAAACGAAACAGGCCGAACTGCATCGCTTCATTTTCGCGCTGGGTATCCGGCATGTGGGCGAGACCACTGCGAAGGATCTTGCGCGTCATTTCCGAAGCATCGAAGCGGTGATGAACGCCGATGAACATGCGCTGCTTCAGGTGCATGATGTCGGCCCGATTGTTGCCGCCAGCACCCTGCATTTCTTCGCTAATCCGAAAAATCGAACCGCCGTCGAGCGCCTGCTGGCTTGCGGCTTCAAGTTCGCGCCGATTGCCGAGCCGGTTGCGCTGTTCGAAACTGTGTCAGGCAAGACCTTCGTGTTGACGGGCACTTTGCCTACGCTCAAACGCGAAGATGCGAAGGCGATGATTGAAGCGGCAGGCGGTAGAGTGTCGGGCTCGGTGTCGAAGAAGACAAACTACGTCGTCGCTGGCGCGGAGGCGGGCAGCAAGCTCGACGACGCCGTCCGTCTGGGCGTGACCTTACTCGACGAAACACAATTACAAAATTTATTGAGTTCAAAATAGATATGACCGCTCCTCGCCGTATTCGCAAAGCCGTTTTCCCCGTTGCAGGACTTGGCACCCGCTTTCTGCCAGCCACCAAGGCGATGCCAAAGGAAATGCTGACGGTTGTCGATAAACCGCTGATTCAGTACGCGGTGGAGGAGGCGGCTGCGGCGGGCATCACCGACATGATCTTCATCACAGGGCGCAACAAGCGCGCGATTGAAGATCACTTCGACCGCGCCTACGAGCTTGAGAACGAGCTGACGCGCGCCGGTAAGCAGAGCCTTCTCGATGAACTCGCCGCGGCAGTTCCCTCCAACATCAACTGCATTTTTCTGCGGCAAGGCGACGCGCTGGGCCTCGGCCATGCTGTTTTGTGTGCGCAGCCGGTCGTGGGAGATGAGCCGTTCGCCGTCATCCTTGCTGACGAGCTCATCCGACCCACGCAAACTGGCCCGGGGGCATCGGGTGCCACAGCTCAGCTTTGTGACGCGTATGGCCGCTTGTGCATCGACGGCGGGGCTGTTATCGGCGTCAATCACATGCCCGGCGATTCGATCTCGCGTTACGGCGCGATCAAAATCGCCGAGACGATCCCGCACCCTGACGGCAATGCCATGCGCCTTTCGGGATTCGTCGAAAAGCCGAAGCCCGCCGATGCGCCTTCGCAGTTCGGCGCAATTGGCCGCTACGTATTGCCTGCGCGCATTTTCGAGCACCTGAAGCACATCAAGCGCGGTGCTGGCGGTGAGATTCAATTAACTGACGCTATCGCCACGCTGATATCCGATCAGCCAGTTTATGCAGTGGAAACCGTAGGTCGTCGTTACGACTGCGGCACCAAGCTCGGCTATCTTGAGGCCACGGTCAAACTGGGGCTTGAGCACACGGAGTTTGGTGATGATTTTGCGCGGTTCCTGAGGGAACAGCTTTAGGCTGAAAGCACGCCTGATCCGGGGCTAACTGCGATTTTTTATTACAAGTCGAGTTAGGCGGTATTTGCGTGTTGCTGACCGCTAGCCCCAATACCGGTCACTTAACGGTAGGCGCGACCCCGGTCGCGCTTGTCCACCGCGGAGCGCGACCGGGGTCGCGCCTACAAAGTCGACAAATCGGCGCTTAAGTGACCGACATTGGGGCTAGCCTCAATGCAGCGGTCATTTCGTGCGAAAAGCATCAAAAGCTGTCGCGTCTTTTAGATTCTTTCGCATCGATGGCGCAACGTTGTGCTCGGGGTAATGGCACTTCCGAGGCAATCAACAAGAACCAACGCTCATGCTGGGCTCGCGAAGCATCAGGTTGCGAACGCTGCAAGCCCGATATTGACGCTTTCGCCTGCCACCTGATTCTTCGCTTGGGGCTCAGAATGACCGGCGACGAAATCCACGTTGAATCTGTATTTGTCTTAACGCGTCGATGTATGATCGTCACTTTAAAAGTAAACGCGAACGGTTCGCATTACTGTATACTTCACCAATCGCTTTTAGATGGTAACCCGCAAATCTGCGGGATCGATTGATGAAACACAACGCTTTTTTCAGAACGGGCTCATGGGTGCGTGCTGGTCTGGTCGCGCTCACCACCGTCGCCGCGCTGGCGGGCCTCAACGCCCGTGTGCAGGCGCAAGACAAAGTGCTGAACCTGTATTCGGCACGTCACTACAACACCGACGAAGCGCTATACACAAATTTCACGAGGACGACGGGTATCAAAATCAACCGCATTGACGGTGGCGAAGACGCGTTGCTTGCACGGATCAAAGCTGAAGGCGTGAATTCCCCGGCTGACGTTTTCCTCACGGTCGACGCCGGTCGCCTGTGGCTGGCCGATCAGGAAGGCGTTTTCGCCCCGATTCAGTCGGCGGTGCTCAACGAGCGCATTCCCGCTGCGTATCGCCTGTCCAGCGGCACCTGGTTTGGTTTTTCGACGCGCGCCCGCGCGATCCTCGTCGACAAATCGAAAATCAAACCCGGCGAAATCACCACCTACGAGGATCTGGCCGACCCGAAATGGAAAGGGCAGATTTGCACCCGCTCCGGCTCCCATGTCTACATGCTCTCGCTGTTGTCTTCGATCATCGAGCATGATGGCGCGGCCAGGGCAGAAGCGTGGGCCAAGGGCGTGAATGCCAATCTCGCGCGGCAGCCGAAGGGCGGCGACACCGATCAGATCAAAGCGGTTGCCGCAGGCGAATGCTCGATTGCGCTGGCGAACACGTACTACATCGCCCGCATGATCAAGTCGGACAAGCCCGACGAGCGCGCCATGATGGAGCGCCTGCGTGTGGTGTGGCCGAATAGCGCGGGGCGCGGCGTTCACATGAACGTGTCCGGTGGCGGCGTGCTCAAGAACGCGCCGAACAGGGAAAACGCGATCAAATTCATGGAATACCTTGCGAGCGATCAGGCGCAGGCGTTCTTTGCCAATGGCAACAACGAATGGCCCGTCGTGCCAAGCGCTCGCGTGAACAACGAAGCGCTCGATTCGTTGGGTAAATTCAAACCTGATCCGGTCAACATCGTAGCCCTCGGCAAACACCAGCGTCAGGCGCAGGAAATCGTGAATCGCGTTGGGTACAAATGACGTCAGCGCCGAACGTTGGCTTTTGTAAAGACAACTTAAAATACACTTTGCTGTCTATAAAGCCAATCAATCCATTCAAAAGACAGAAATTAGTCTTTTAGTTAGATTGTTATGAAAGCTATAATTACATCTATTATCGATCTTTAGTCGATTTAAGGATGTAATTATGTCCACAGCAGTTGTTAAATCGATTCAGCCTGATAGCAACTCCACGATCGAATGGGAGCGCTATCTCGGCGAGCAATTTCGTGCAATGCGAATCCGTGCCGGTTTGGAGCAAGTGGTGCTCGCCGCGCGGGCCGACGTCAGCACCGGTGCCATCAAAAATCTGGAGTCGGGCAAAGGCTCGTCGCTCAAGACGATGATCAAGATCGTGCGCTGTCTCGGTCGCACCGATTGGCTGGAATCGCTGGCGCCGCAGGTCAGTGTGAGCCCGATGCAGATGCTCGCCACCGCACGTCGAACGGCGCCCCGTCAGCGTGTCTCCAGGCCGCGCAACCTGTCCACGATTCACGCTTAAACCGCCGTGTACAACGCGGTCGACCTGATCGAGGTTCGCGCCTGGGGCGCGACTGTTGGCGCAGTCACGCTGGAGCCGCGTCTAGGCTTTTACGCGTTTGAATACGCCGCGGCATGGCAAGCGCGCGGCATTGAGCTGGCACCGCTGACCATGCCACTTTCAAAATCAATTCACGTGTTTCCGGGCTTGCCGGAAGCAACTTATCAACGCTTGCCCGCCTTGCTCGCCGATGCCTTGCCAGACGATTTTGGCAACGCGCTGATTGACGCCTATCTCGCGCGATCAGGCGTTGAGCGCGACGTCATCACGCCGCTGAATCGGCTCGCCTACATGGCTGCG
>Ga0209181_10004936_pt1 | contig 19487 bp, 19 predicted proteins | sample MAT05_FD_187208 | JGI IMG/M metagenome (GOLD analysis project Ga0209181, IMG submission 187208) | Freshwater microbial communities from Lake Fryxell liftoff mats and glacier meltwater in Antarctica - MAT-05 (SPAdes) (version 2) | ecosystem: Environmental > Aquatic > Freshwater > Ice > Liftoff... | reverse complement strand
CTGATGGTTAATGGTGTCCTAATCACTGCTCAAAAGTCGTCAGGTAGATATTCATTATGAAAAATCAATTGCTAAAACCATTTCCTAGCAAAAGTTCTGGGAGATGTGATACCTGATTGCCAGGAACGGTGTCAGACCCCTGACGGACGCTGATCTATTCATAGATTTGATGGCAGTCTTAGAAGAGTTTGCCACTGAGGGGTCACGGCGCAATGAAGCGGCGGGTGACCACGCTCCGTTTGTGTTGCTGCTCGAAGAAATCGGCGCGATCGTGTCTGGGGTTCTTTGCATAACCCCCCGAAAAGGTATATTCCACTTTAAGACATCAGAGTCTTAGCGTGATATTGGCTAGCCGATTTCTGTCTCATTGCCTTTATATCAATGCTCTTAGCTATTTGTAGCGCCGTCTGGAATTTTGACGTATCCTCGCTTTTCAGCGGACTGTCACTCAGCAGCGTCTCAAAAGGTATACTTTCTGAGACGTAGTGATTAACGTGTCTCAATCCATGTCTCAAATAGCCTTTCTCACAAAGACTTAGACCTTATGAGACGGCAGAACACTTGGTATGACGTTCTTTAATCATGCAGTCGCTGCTTGATTTGGAAACCAGCGCAAAGGGTTTCTTGATATGAGACTTACGCATCTCGTTATGGACTATACCTTTTTGAGGGGTTATGCAAAGAACCCCAGAGAGAGCTCGCTCAGCAGCCTAGCATCAGGTCAGCAGGATTGCCAAGCTGGCTTTAGGCGGAAAAGCAAGCCAGATCTAGCCTTGCTCCTTTAACGACACTAATGTGTCTTCACGACAAATAAAAAGTCACTGTACATTGGCTAAACCTTGCCTTTTAGAAACCCGACCAGGTGGTGTAGAAAAGAGTGGCTGACGGTCGTTGTTTCGATCTCAGCCGTCTCCACTGCCAGTACTTGTGGTTTTGCAGCAGGCATAGCAGTGACTAACGGGACTTCCTCCACTAAGCCTGCCGTCACCAAACGAAACGCGATTTGTTGCACTTTCACCAACGGTAATTGCAGTTGCTGGGCGATTGCCTGCAAGGCGATCGTACCGTTAGCAAACTCCCAAAGCTGCCACTCAGTTTGGTTCAGTTTCTGTTGCGGTTTGCCCTCGATGATGCTCATCACTGCTGAAGTCGGTTCCGGTAGTTTATCAGTGAGCGCACTCCAATCCTTCAGTACCCGCAGGGCAGCCAGGGTCACTTCTGAAGCAGGCGAATTTAAGCCAGTCATCTCAGCAAAGGGTAGCGGCGCTTTGCCGTCAAATTGAAACCAGGCATCCTTGAGCGCAAATAAGGTACAGACCTGCCGCATCACCTGCGTGTAAAACAGCAGCTTGAGTTGCTCCACTGTCAACAAGCCTTGGGTCTTCAGGCTGAGACCGATGGGCGTAGTAGCGGCACATGTCTGAGCGACGCGCAAGGCAGTGTGTTCACCTAGCCAGCCACGTTGCCCAATCATATACGCTAACCCATGCTGATCGAGCCGATTGGCTGCCGCCACAATCCGCCCTTGATTAAACCAGATGTAGTGGTTCTCACGGTTCTCAGGCTGAGCGTCTGAGAGCGTACAGAGGGAGAGTAAGCCTGTTTTGTTACCCTGATCCAAAAAATTGAAGAGTTCTGCTAGGGAGAACTCTGATAAATAGCCAGTCACTGCCATACTGTTTTTCCTTACAGTTTTCAACGTTGTGGTTTTTAGGATCGGGGGATCAGCGGGTCGCTATACTAAGCAGTCTTGCATGGAGTGTTGCACCAAGGTGATGACTGCTTGCGCCACAGAGGCTGTCTGGTTTGGATCGACAGGAATGATCGGGGGTCGGGTATGGGCACTGCGATAGCCCAGCGCGACCGCCGCATTTTCGAGATCCCAAGCGTCTGGCGCATCCATGTGGGTCAAACCAATAATCATGGGTACTAGCGATCGTTGGCGCATAAACGCACGAATACGACGGGCATCAATAAATTCACTCGGTCGATGGGCGGCGACTAAGAGAATATAGGCATGCGCTTTTTGAATCAGAATGTCCCACATGAAATCAAACCGGGATTGTCCGGGGGTGCCATAGAGATGCAGTGCCATTTCGGGTCCAAAGGACAGCCGCCCAAAATCAAAGGCAACCGTCGTTTTTTGCTTCAGCAGAGCGGTCTCATCGGTCGCCCGACGGTCTGTATCGACCACGGCGATTTCACTCACGGAACGAATAAAGGTTGACTTGCCAGCGCCAACTGGACCCGTCACAACCAGACGCATAATCTCCATGAAGTTTCCTTAGCTTGAAAACGAGATGTGTAGGTACGAATAGGTAGCGTTTTATTAAGTAGGCGGGTGCTCTAGTCTCTTGGTGCCGTCAGCACTCGCCTGTCACTTGTGTTGTTCGATTTTTAGGCGAGAATCAGTTTTAATTCGCCTAATGCCCGCTTAATTTCTAGCATCAGCAATCCCTGTTTCGCTGATTGACTGGCAAGGACAAGAAAGACAGCATCTGTACCGCAACTGGTCAGGATGCCATAGCCTTTATTGCCTTCGACAAAAATACGATCGACTTCCCCTCTGGCAAATTCGCTACTAATACGTTCACCCAGTGAAAGCATGGCAGCAGACATCGCCGCTGCTCGTTCTTCGTCAATGGCTCTTGGTAAGCTCGTTGCTAGGGGCAAGCCATCTGGGGTGACAATTGCGGCTCCTTCGACATCGCTGGTTGAGCTGACAAAGTTTTGGAGTACGCTGCTGAGTTTTTCAATATTGATGGACATGATGAGATCCTCTTGTAGGGTTTGTAGTTGATAAATGGATGCGACAATCAGGTGAATTCAATGGGTTATGCTGTGGGCTGCTTCTAGCGTGTGGTGTGGTGAAAAGTTTTTAACTCTACAGCATTGACCTGTTGAAGAACTAACCAATTACTTCAAACTCAATGACATCGTGACCACTGCCACGCAGAACGGACTCTATTTGCTTACCGCGTAGGCGTTTCCCTAAAATTTGCTCCAGTACACCCTGGATAGCCCCTAATGTAAACGTTAGTTTACGGGGAGATCCTTCTGGTTCACCAGCAGAACAAATTGTTTCCCGGCAGTACACTGTGATTGATTCTCCGGCTTCGACAATCTTTTCGATGATGCAGAGGCGTGTGCCCTCTTTACCAAATGCGGCTTGAAGGACTGTAATGATGTTTTCAGAAGCAAGATCTTTGCCTGTAAGGTCAAGCTGTTTTGCAACATGTTTGCCACGTTGACGACCAGCAGAAATTAGGGCGATCGCTGCTGCTTTTTCACCCAATGCCTCTTCAGTTCCCACAACCACCGCTTTAAAGCAAACAATGCTGCTAAAGTCACCCAGCTCAGAACGCAATTGGTTAGAAACAGGAATTTCAACAGTAGACATAATAAACACCTGAGAGATTTTCAGAATAGACAATTGGGAGCAACAACGTTACTGCCTCTAACGGACAAAAAGCAGGTAGTTTTAGAGATATAGATCCAAATACTGAGCGATCGCCATTTCGCTGCTTGGATTAACAAGGAAGTCTCTTTTGCTATCATGCTGGATGATTTGCTTGAGCCTAGATCAGAGCTTCTAATCAGATTGGTTGACCAGCAATGCTAAGGTCTGGTCACACAACATGCCCGTTGACTCTGCGTTTTTTCGGCTTGCCGCAAGTATGCAGGGTTCAGACAGCCGTTGTTGAATGGGTGCTTTGTTCACCGAGCTAAACTGCAAACAAGTCATGTGGCAAAGACTGCCGAATTGTGAGCAGGATTGGTTGAGTTGAGAGCGCTTCTGAGTTATGAGCATCGTGCTTACATTGCGCCTGCGCCAGACGTAATTAATCGTCTGAATAGACCTTCAGTCCAGCCTGTTTCTTTCAGTACAGCGGCGGCAGACACTTCAACGTAAGCCTGCTCAATGAATGCGAGGTCAATCATACAAATCTTGCTCAGAGATTCTTGCAATGCCGCAGATTTACCTTCGGCGCGCAACCGCTCGCCTACGGCTTGAACCACAACTGCCATTGCTGGAACTACGTGCTGCGGACCAATCCCGATGCGGACATGGATTAAACCAATGCGCCAGCGGCGATCGGCATAACTATGACCCCAACTATCCATCCCTGTAAACATTTCTCCAAACCAATCAACAAAGGTTTCTCGCAAGCGATGTACACGACCTTCAGAGGCATTCAGAATTGTGTTCATCTCTTCGTCGCGCCCCATGAACGTGTAGAAATGATCAGCCATGTCAGGCGCGATTGCAGCACCCCAGTCAGCGCTTGATTGTAGCAATTCTCGATCAGCAGCAGTAAAGCTAATGCGATCGGACATCTTGCTCATAAAACTGTGTGGATCTAAAGCCATTATTCAAATTCCTTCAAGTTTTGATGTCGATTGAATAACCCATTTATAGCAAGTGAACTGGTGCAAGCGTAACAGAAGTAATACCTAGCTTTTAATTAAAAAATGTCATTAAATTCAAGTGAAATTTGCAATGATTTCTGTTAGTTGAAAAAGGATATAAGGCTCGTATTGAGGTTGATTTAAGGGCGCTAAAGTTAACTTTGATTGCGAGATTCAAGCTTGGACTTAAGTTTTAAATCTCTAACAAGCGACCCGCTGTATAAAGGCATTGGGTTTCAAATTTAACAATAAAATCATTGTTTATGTACTTTGTTTAACTGAATTTCTGCGAAGACACTAAGTTTTGTAGAGCCATGTTATTAATACCCCAATAAACAAAATTTTAAACCTGTTTTAGGATTGAAAATATGTATAAACTTATCATGGCATTAGTTAATGAGTCTAAACTTGTCTACATTGGCTATACGTAATTATGCTGAGTTAGCATTTCATAGTTGTGGTATGACATTACGCGATTAAATTCAATTAATCTCACAAGTCATTTAGGACTGCAATAGTTTCCTAAGAGCCTAGTGGAGTAGGGCTTTTGGGAAACTATTGTCCTAATCTGGCAGGATATCGCCACAACACAAATTAGGATAAAAGTAAGGAGCTTGGCTTCGCCCAACTCTTTGCTTTTATCCTAACCTAACGGGTAATTTCGATAAAAAAAGGATGAATATCAAGTGATATTCATCCCTTCAATTCACTTTTAAGTAGGTGGACGCAATTAAACATAAAACCCTAAAAGTCTGCGCTGCCCACTGTGCGGCGTATACTTTTGGAATCTTGATTTTATTTAGGTTGGAACTACTTTATTTTGATCTATCTCATCTTAAGCAACAGGACTGTTAAAAATACGTCTAAGCTTTCTGATATTGGTCTAGATTCATACTTTTTTAAGATCCATTAGCATGTGGGAGTCATTAAACTGATCAACTGGAGTCTGGGTAAATTAGCAATGGTTTGATGTAATATTATTTCGCGAAGGGTGGGTTGCCTGCGATAACAGGAGTAACCGTAAAAATCGAAAGGGTAAAGATGTTTGAATCTGCAAAATATTCACACGTTTACGTTGTAAAGGAGAAATGCAAGGAAGTATCTTACTTTTGTAATTCAAGCGACCTATCTAGTGGGAAGTAAGCTACGCTTTCTAACTCTTTTTTTCAGAGGAGCAGCAGAGGAATTGGAGCGCGTCGGAGTTCCTTCTCGTTGACTAAGAGAAGCATTGAGAGTAAGGGCAGATCGATGTTCTTGCACAAATGGAATGATCCTAATGGAGGCGGATAGTGTTAAAGCGACTGAAACTGTATCGGGAGTCTCTACTAGCACGGGCATTTCTTGCCAGCATTGGCGGCAAAACCAGTACATCTGTTGATGACGAATGTGGCGTAGTAGTAAGTGAGCACAGCAAGGGCAGGAAGTCATGATTCGATCGCGTCATAAATATGAGGCAGGGAATAAAGGGACGATCGCGTGAAACAATCGATCTCTTATCGGCTTCAAGATATAAAAATAGTTTGAGGAAAGTTTGAAGTAGGCGAAAGCGGCAGTGATGCTTTGCCGAAGATGATAGAGTATCCCTGGTTTCAAGGATGCAGAGTTTGGTGCAAGGACATCAGCAATTCTTGGACAGTAAAAGGCTTCATCAGAAAGTGATCAACTTGAATCACCATTGCTGCTAAATCTTTAGGCGTAGTTAACCCACTAGTCGCCACGATTTTGAGTTGAGAATTGATCGCTTGCAAGGCGGGAATAGCTGTGGTGCCATCCATTGCAGGCATCATAATGTTGACTAGAGCGAGCTGGATAGTAGCTTGATGTTGGGTGTAAAGGGCGATCGCTTCAATTCCATTACTTGCGGTAAGGACTCGATACCCGTGCGCTTCCAGGATCGTTTTGGTTGCTTCCCGAATCGTCTCTTCATCATCGGCTACTAGAATCCATTCCCCTGACCCATCAGCCATTTCCGAGATGCCAGATGCTTGGTGTTCGTCGTCTTGTGAGGCTGGCAAATAAACTTTAAACGTTGTCCCGTTTCCGACTTGGCTAGAAACCGTCATAAATCCACCATGGCGGTTAATAATGGTCATCACGGTTGAAAGTCCCAATCCTGTGCCTTTGTCGAGTTCTTTGGTGGTGAAAAAGGGGTCAAAGATGAGATCGAGCACATGCGCTGCAATACCAGTGCCCGTATCGGCAATTGTCAGCACAATGTAAGACCCTGCTGGTACGTTCACTTGCAGGCGATCATCATTTTCCTCAAGCTGACAATTCTCACCGTTGATTCGCAGAATGCCACCGTTAGGCATGGCATCACGGGCATTTACACATAGATTCATTAAAATCTGATGCAATTGGGTGACATCCCCCCAAAGTGTCCATAGGTTATTAGGGATATGGGTCATGATAGTGATTGTTTTCGGAAACGTTTCCTCAGCAATTTGTTTGATTTCGTCAACTAAGTACTTCATTTCTATTTGCGATCGCTCGCCTTCGGTGCCGCGTGCAAAGGTCAGCACTTGCTTGACCAAACTCGCGCCCCGTCTAGCACTGGCATCAATCATTTCCAGCCATTTTTGGCGTTTTGAACTTTCAGGCTGCATTTCTAACAGTGGCACCGCCATCAGGATGGGTGCCAGCACATTATTCAAATCGTGGGCAATACCACCTGCTAGGGCACCAATGCTTTCTAGTCGTTGAGCGCGTAGAAACTGCTGCTCTAGAAGTGTTTTTTGCGTGATGTCAGTGTTCACAATTAAAAAGGCTTTAGGCTGTCCATTGGGGTGGCGTACCAGGCTCCAACGGCTGGCAACAATCACTTCTTGTTGCGCCTTCGTGAGTTGGGTCAACTCGCCCTGCCATTCTCCCTTAGAAAGAACAATCTGATATATGTCTTCCAACTGGGAGGATGGCTCTCGATACAACACTTCAGCCGCCGATCGACCAGACACTTCCTCGCTTGACCAGCCGTATAACCGTTCTGCCCCCTGATTCCAGAAGGTAATATGATGGTTGAGATCCCGCACGACAATGGCATCCGTAGCGACATCCAACAGCATTGCCTGCTCTCGCAGTTGGGCTTGCGTGTGGATACGGTCTGCGAGTTCAGTTTGGACTTGTTGATAGAGGGAGGCTTGGTGAAGGGCGATCGCCACCTGGTCTGCCAGTAATTTCAGCAATTGAATTTCGTCTTCAGACCACTGGCGCGGCTGGGCGCATTGATGGGCAATCAACAAACCCCACAGATGCCCCCTTTGAAGAATGGGCACGACCAGATTTGCCCGCACATCGAACTGTTTAAGATACTCGGCATAGCAGGGCTGAATGCTACCGTCGTTGATATCGGCAACGGCACTGACTCGTCCCTCAAAATATTTCTGGATGTAGCTGGCTTGGAAACAGGGATCAACCAAATTTTTTCCCAGAATCGCCTGCCAGTGGGTATCGACCGACTCTTGCACTACGTATCCTGAACCGTCTGGCTCTAGCTGAAACAGCAACACCCGATCGGTCTGCAACACTTGACGGATTTCCGTGACGGTCGTGATCAGGATCGTGTCAAGATCAAGGGATTGGCGAATACGTTCCGTCACCACTCGCACTAACGTTTCTTGCTGGACTTTTTGCTGTAAGCGACGTTCGCTTGCTTTCAATACCGCCCAATGGCGGCGCAACTCCAACTGGTTAACCACCTGGTGACTGAGCACTTGTAGTGCTTGCATTTGTTCAGAGCTTAGTTGACGAGATACTCGATCGATCACGCAGAGAGTACCAATGCGATAGTGGTCTGGGGTCGTCAACGGGATGCCAGCATAAAACCGGATGTTGGGGTCGCCAGTCACCAACGGGTTGGTAGCAAAGCGCTCATCTAGGAGGGCATCTTGCACAACCAGGGGTTCTGGCTGCAAAATTGTGTGATCACAAAAAGCGATCACACGCGGTGTTTCTGAGACCGTTAAGCCGACTCTCGACTTAAACCATTGCCGATCGTGATCGAGTAGAGAAATCAGGGCGATCGGAGTCCCGCAAATTTGAGCTGCCAACTGGGTTAAATTGTCATAAGCAGCTTCAGCGGCTGTATCCAGAATCTGGTAACGGGCGAGTGTCTCTAACCTGGCAAGTTCATGGGCGCTGTATTCAGATTGTTGCGGACTGGTAGCTACCCTTAAACGATCGCTTTCAAATGCTTGTACCTGAGTCTTGTAGAGATTCACAGACAGTCCTCCCGGTGCTCTAACGCCCAACCGAGCAAGTCTGCCACTTGCTCAACCAAATCAAGTGGGTCAAAGGGTTTGGCGATCGCGCCTATTGCTCCCAAGGCAGAACAACCACCGGGGTCAGTAAAATCACTCGCGATCGTCAGCAGCACGACAGGAATCGCTTCTGTGATCGGACTTGCCTTCAACTGGCGCAGCAGCGTAATGCCATCAATGTCTGGCATCAGCACATCTAGCACGATCGCATCGGGTTTTTTTGCCAGAGCTTGCTCTAAGCCTGCTTGTCCAGAATTAGCCGTGATGACCGTCCACCCAGCCAAATCCTCAAAGCAGCTTTGCACCACTTCCTGCACTATCGCTTCATCGTCAATGACTAAAATTTGTTTGGTGGACACACGCCGCCTCTACAGGATAATTTTGACTTCATCCTAAAGAAAGAGTTTGAAGAAACTTTGAAGTCCGTCATGAATTATTGATAACCTTCACAGCGTCCACTTAAAGACTGCTGCCACTTGATCTGCCAGCGCGATCGGGTCAAAGGGCTTCAAAATGACCCCTGCAACGCCTGTTTGAGCAAATTTCGCCCGGTCTTCTGGTTGCACTCTGGCAGTCAGCAGCACCACGGGAATCGATCGCGTCACAGCATTTTCTTGCAACTGCCGCAGTACTGTCAATCCATCCATACCGGGCATCGACACATCCAATAAAATCCCATCCGGCAGGGCAGTCTGAGCCACCTGCAAGCCCTCAATGCCTGATGCTGCCATCAGGCATTCCATGTCTCCCAACTCTTCCAGGCACCCTTGAATGACTTCTAGAATGACTGTTTCATCATCAATTACGAGTATCCGTTTGGCTGGCATTGTGTCCCCTTTGCTCCCGCGTCTTCTTCTACCATCGGCAATGTGAAATAAAACGTACTTCCTTCTCCTAAACGGCTCTCGACCCAAATGCGTCCGCTGTGCTGCTCAATTATTTTGCGGCAGATCGCCAGACCGAGTCCGGTGCCGCCTTTATCACGAGAATCAGACGCATCAACTTGCTGAAAGCGTTCAAAAACGGTTTCTAGCTTGTCTGAAGGAATACCACGCCCTAGATCTTTGATGGCGAAGCGGACGGAGGAGCAAGAGTTGGGGGCTGCTCTCATCCCTGTGCCCTCGGCTTGAAGCGCTGGCTCTGCGCTTAACCAAATCTGTCCACCTGTCGGCGAGAATTTGATGGCGTTGCTCAACAGGTTGGTGAGGATCTGGATAATGGCATCGGGGGCTGCCCAAACGGAGATGGGCAGGGGCGTAACGCTGAGGTGAACTTGGTGTTCTTCGGCATAGACTCGCATCGCGTCAGCAGCTTGCTGCATCAGGGCAGCGGCATCGCAGGCTTGTAGGGCGAGTTTCATACTGCCGGATTCTAGACGTTGCAAGTCGAGGATGTCGTTGACCAGACGCACCAGGCGATCGCTCTGCTCAGCGGCAATTTCAATCATCCGATGTTTTTTGTCGGGCTTTTTGTCATAAACTCCCCGCAAGATTAAGCCCAGCGATCCGCGAATGGCAGTTAGCGGGGTGCGGAGTTCGTGACTAACGATGGAGATAAATTCATTCTTCATTCGGTCGAGAGTGCGTTGCTCGGTGATATCGCGAGCAATTTTGGAGGCACCAACAATGGTGTCTCTGGCATCTCGCACGGGTGAAAGAGTGAGTGCAATGTCAACCATCGTGCCGTCTTTGCGCCGACGGACTGTTTCGTATTGCTGAATTGATTCTCCCTGGCGGATTTGGGTTAAGAACTGCATTTCTTCATCCAGGCGGTCTAGGGGAATGATCAACCCAATGGGCTGACCGATCGCCTCTGCGGCTGAGTAGCCAAATAGTTTCTCGGCGCTGCCGTTCCAGCTTACGATCACGCCATCCAGCGTTTTACTGATAATGGCATTTTGCGAGGAGGCAACAATCGCAGCAAGGCGGGCTTGAGCGGCTTCGGCTTGTTTGCGATCGCTGATTTCAACCACAATCCCGCCGATCTCCTTTACTGCCTTGGTTTCATCCAAAATAGGAAAGTAAGAGGTTAGCCAATGCCGCATTAGTCCAGGTTTACTCGGCACTTCGGCTGAAACTTCTAAATTGAGAATGGGCTGTCCAGTGGCAAGGATGCGGTGAAACAAGGGTTCAACAATGGGTGCCAATTGGGGCAAAATCTCGGCAACGGTGCGACCAATATGCTTTTTTGCAGGCTGCCCATTAATGGCAGCAAGGGCTGTATTGATTTGCAGAAAGCGCAGATCCTTGTCATGAATGCAAAGACCGATCGCCGCCGAAGACGCGGCGTTGAAAAAGCTATTCAGGAGTAGATTTGATTGTTGGAGTTCAAAGGTGCGTTCGGCAACCCGTTGTTCCAGGTCAGCATTGAGTTGTTTGATTTCTGCTTCTGCTTGCTTCTGCTCAGTAATATCGCGTGTGACGGCTAGAACTTGCGTTGTTGCTTCACCTGGAAAGTGTAACGGAACAGCATGAGACTCTAACCAACAGCGAGTGCCCCGGAAGCCAATAATTTCAAACTCTAAGATGCCTGGTTTTCCCTCAGAGACCTGACGGATGAATGCTAGAAATGCCTGTTGGTGGGCAGGTGCGATGAGTGGACAGACATTCTGCCCACGGACTTGTTCTAGACGATCGACTTCGATCATCGCAAGTCCCGCAGGATTCATCTGCTCTAACACACCGTCGGCTGAGATGATTTTGATGCATTCGGGTTCAGCCTCAAAAATGGCGCGGAGTTGCTGTTCACTGCGAGTAAGCGCCATTTCCGCCTGTTTACGCTGGTCAATATTCATCATCGTGCCGGATATTCGCACCGCTTGACCTGCTTCGTTATAGGCTGCCTGCCCTCTGCCTGCCAGCCAATGAACGCTGCCATCAGTCCAGACCACACGATGCTCATGCTGATAAAGGGTATGGTGCTGAAGCGCTTGCTGGATCGCCTCGCTGACTTTGGCGCGATCGTCTGGATGCAGTCGAGCCTCAAAGGTTTCATACCGACCGTCAAAGCTGCCGAGAGCGAAGCCAAACAACTGTTCGTGCTCTGGCGACCAGACAATTTCTCCAGTGACAATATTCCAATCCCACAACCCCATCTGGGCAGCGGCTAATGCCATTTGTAGGCGATCGTGATTTTCCTGGATTAACCGCCGACTGAGTTGCTCAATCGTGGCTTTGCTTTGCTGTAAATCGCTGTTGAGCAGGTTGAGGACAAAGGACACCAGCGCAAAGCCCCCCAGTCGTATGATATCGGCGGAGTCAGCCGTTGTGAATTGGTACAGGGGCGGCATGAAAAAATAGTTGATTGCTAGAGTCGAGAGGACGATCGTCACCATGACTGGTCGAAAGCCACCATACAAGGTAGTTACGATCACAGCGATACAAAAGAATGCGCCAATGGTGCGCTCCAGGAAGGGCTGTAGCCACAAGGAAAGCAGGATCGCGACCACTGTAGAAGCGATCGCGATCCCATAAGAAGCCAATCGACGGTAGATCGTAGAACGCATAGATATTCCCTGCTGCTACTTAGTTTGAAATCCGCTGCGCTTTAAGCGGTGGATGATTCGCGTGGCTAGCTCTGTAGCAGTCATGGCTTTACTTAGGTAGTCATCAGCCCCAGCGGTAAAGGCGCGTTCGATCGCTGCTCCTGCGGTGTGTGCAGATAGAAACAAAATCGGCAACCGCTGCCACTGAGGGGCACTCCGCACTGCCTGACACAGCTCCACGCCATTAAAACCAGGCATTTCCAGGTCTAGCAACAGGAGATTGGGCATGGTTGCTGTCAGCCCCTGCCAAAACTGCTGAGGTTCACTCAGTCCGGTCACATCTACCCCAAAGGGTTGCAATAGGTGCGCCAGGTTGGCTGCGATCGCGCCATCATCATCCACTACCAGCACCCGGTTGTGATGCTGCACCTGCGTTTGATGCAACACATCCGTCACGGCTTTAAGGATTTCATAGGTTGGCAGTGGTTTTTGTAAGAAAATACTGCCTCCCAACCGTACCACTTCTAAGCGGCTGGCTAAATCGCCCTGCCCCGTGAATGCCAGTACCGGAATTTTGGGCGATCGCTGCATCAATTCCCGCAGCAGCATAAACCCATTCTCCGCACCCGGAAAATTCAAGTCCAGTAAAATCACATTGGGGGGAGACTGGGCGATCGCTTTGCGGGCAACTATTAAATCAGTTGCGACTTCAACTCGCAGCCCCCAAGCGATCGCTTCAATCCTGATCCGTTCTGCCAGCATCAAGTCATCATCAATGATCAAAATTAACGGAGCGTAGGCGCTTGTCTCTAGCGTTAGAAGTGTCGTCTGAGGCTGTTCCAGCATCTGCCGCAACGATGCCGCCATCTTGTCGATGTGTTGCACCTGTACTGCCGTCAACGTCACCTCTGGTTGCAGCAACGCCTCCAACTCTTGCGCCAACTGCGACCCAGCCATGAAGCCAAAAATACCGAGCGATCCAGCTAATTTATGCGCCTCCTGCTGGGCACACTGTCGATCTACTGAGCTGAGTTGAGCGCTCGTCAAGGCTTGTGCAGCCGTCTCTATGACCACGACCTGTGCCAAAATCTTGTCCCGATACTTGTTCCAGACTTTGGACGTTATTGTCACAGCCTTTTGAAGTTTGACTTCCCGTTGCTTCTCCATGAAGGCTAAAACGGGGGGTTCTACTGCCTGAGCTGGCGTTCTGAGTCGATAGCCCAAGCCGTAAACCGTCTCAATTAAGTCTGCGGCACCTGCCGCTTTCAGTTTTTGGCGTAGGCATTTAATGTGAGTGCTGACGGTTTCTTCTCCTGGCGGTTCGGCAAAGTCCCATAAGCGATCGAGGAGGGCACTGCGGCTAAAAATGCGTTTGGGATTGAGCAAGAATAGTTCCAGCAGACAATATTCTTTGTGGGTGAGCCTCACTGACTCGCCATTACAGGTGACTTCGTTACTGACCGTATCAAGCTGCACATTTTCCCAGGTCAAGACCGAGGTGGCAACAGCTTCCCGTCGTAATAAGGCACGCACACGCGCCAGTAGCTCTGGTGGATCGAAGGGCTTGACCACGTAATCATTGGCTCCTGCATCTAAACCCATAACCCGCTCATTACTGCTAGCGTTAGCCGTCAACAGTAAAATTGGACACTGGTAATCCTCATCCCGTAAATGCTTGCAGACACTCAGTCCATTCATTTTGGGGAGTGTTACATCTAGCAGAATTAAGTCATAGGTAAATTCTCTGGCTAACTCTAGCCCCATTTGTCCATCCGTTGCCAGGTTGACCATGTAATGCTGGGCAACCAGCAGCTCAGCCAGCATAGAACTTGTAGGTTGGTCGTCTTCAATCAGCAGGATTTTCATAGGCGATCGTGGGTTTCGTAAGCTGGAACGGGCTTATGACGTACTACTTACATCGCAAGCATTCTCGCCTGGATGGGCGATCGCATCAGGCTTAGTTTAGCAGTGAAAAAGTGGTCGTCAGGCTAAAAGCCTTGATATATAAGTTTTTCAGCGGTTGCTTCGTTTGAGTCTCCGTCGTTTTTGTACAGTGACTTTTTACCTGTCGTGGAGACACATTAATGTCGTTAAAGAAGCAAAGCTAGACTTGGCTTGCTTTTCCGCTTAGGGTCAGCTTGGCAATCCTGATAACCTGATGCTAGGTCGTTCAGCAACCTCTCTCTGGAACCTGGCAGCAGCAAAGTTTGCTGAACGACACGAATTTGCCTCAATGTCATTTAATTTGGCACTGTACAGGGGTTGTGCAAAGAACCCCTTGACGAAAATTGAGGCTAATTCCAGCTTTAAAAACCGGGTCGTAGGAACGCTGAAGGCTGCTGGTAAAGAAACTTTTAAGGAAGCGATTGATCATCTATTGGTGAACATCTTATGGCTGCGATTGAAGGTTGGCAGGAAGGGAAATAAACCAAATGGCTGTGAGTGGCTGCATTACCCCGATCGCCCCTCTTCCCTCAATAACAAACTTTGACATTACAATTGAGCTAGTCCGCCACTCATCGCTACCTCATGAACGTTTCCCTTACCCCAGAACTAGAGCACCTGGTTCATGCCAAAGTCCAAAGCGGTCGCTACCTCTCAGCCAGCGAAGTAGTCCGCGAAGGGTTACGGCTACTAGAAGAGCGCGATCGCCTGTTTGAAATGCGCCTCGCCGACCTGCAACAGAAAGTGACCGTGGGCGTAGATCAGGCTGACCGGGGTGAGTTGCTTGACGAAGAGGATGTCTTTGCCGAACTAGAAGCCGACACCCAGCAGATTGAAATGCAGCGGGCATAAGTAATGGGTCGCGCTCAGTTCACCCCGCTTGCCAAAGACGACTTGAAAGCGATTAACCGCTACATCGCTCAAGACAATCCAGCCGCTGCTCGTCGGTTGATCGCCCAAATCAAAGCCCAATGCAAAACCCTGGCAGATTTTCCAGAGATGGGGCGACCGTGGGAAGAATTAACCCCACCCCTCCGCAGTTTCCCAGTCGGAAACTATCTGATTTTCTATCGCCCCGGCACTCAAAGCAGCATTGAAGTCATCGCCGTCGTCAGCGGCTATCGAGACATGGGACTATTCTTCACTGAGCGCTAAGGATTCAATCATGAACCAAATTACGAATGTGATGGCTACAACTGTCATTACAGCAGTCCTCTTCCCCACCATTGCCCTTACCCAAACAATCCCCAAAACGCTCAAACAGGGAATGCCTTACGCCCAGGCACGAAAGACCTTAATCAACACTGTCCGATACTACCCGAACCCCTGAAACCTTTGCCTTCCGGGTCAATGCGATCGCTAATGGCTCGTAAGAGGCTCCATTTCAGGTAATTTCTTGCCGATATACTTGCTCAAAAGCTTGCCTTTGTTCTTTGAATAAGCGTACCAATAAGGTCCGTGCAAACTCCCCTTTGCACATTTTCAAGTGACCTTGCCACAGCGAATTTTCTCATGCTTGAAGGTCACACCCTTGTGTTTTTGGATGGCTACTACTTCGCGATTCGTTCCACGATCGCTTTGCGAATCTCCGCGTGGGGGGATGGGTTCATCCTCTTCAATCGTCGATAGTACAAGACTACTACTCGAATATGGTTGACATATCCAAGCGCTTGGAACGCCTGAATACACCATCAAAGAGGTTCCTTATTAATATGTCACAACCAAATGAGAATAAAACCCAACCCAAAAAGCCTCACACTGAGTTCTCGGTGGATATTTCGGGTGAACAGACTCACCTTGAAATTACTATTCCCTCTGAGCAAGCCAAACAGATTATTCGCCCACTGGCATTACTATTCAGTCACTTACTCGCGGCAGGATTAGCAACCATCAGCATGAACCCGGCACAGATTGAAGCGCCAAGGGCAGTACCGAATACTGCTGCTCATCCTCAAGATTCGCTCCAATAGTTCAGCTTCAGTAAGCGGGGCATTCTAAGGTAATGGGAACCTGCGTCTTTGCGTAGGTCCCCATTACTTTTAACGAAAAGTCCCCTCAACTACCGGAGCCTGCAACTCGGTGTCGGCGGAACTTGTAACTTTCTACTACAAATCTATTTAAAGTAATTACGGATTTTTTTGAGACCCTTAGGAAAAACTCAGGAGTGTTTCTCTATGAGTATTAGTTTCTTAGGAGAGGGTTAAGCAGGCTTTGGCAAATAGGAGAGATGAAATTGAGCAGCATCACACTTTGCACGGGATTGGACAACGCCACAATGTTAGGCATGATTCACCGATTAGTCATGACATTGCAATGTAGGGGAGATTCCAATGACTACTCAAGATTCAAATCGATGTGGTCATTAAAGCGATCGCTCATTAAAAATCTCAGGAGTGCCTTTCTATAGTTACTAAACCAATAGTCAGACTATGTTTTGCTTGATTATTAATCATACGTTCAAGCTTTTTTGGCTCTATTTGTAGTTGCTATTTAACTTTGGATGGCTTCTCCAAGTTATTTATCAAATCATTCGGTTGCTGTTCTTCTGAAGTACCTGCGTTTGTCTCTATCTTTTCCTTTCGCTTCTGCTTTTTTGTAGCAGGTGTAGTAGGTTTTGAGTCTTCTTCTTGATTCTTTCTGGCATCACTCACATATTTTTTTAGAGTGCCCTCGGACAAGGTGATTTTTAAGTCCTCAGAAATCTTCTCAGCTACTACTTTATAGGAGTGACGTTTAAGGGCTTTTTCTATTCCCTCGTACCCTTCAGTAATTAGCTCACGAATTGTATATACAGTTTTAGGCTGATTCGATAAAGATTCCATTGATTCGTTCAAGGTCTGCACGGATTCCAAAGTTAATGTAGTGCCTCTTGGTATGTTCATAAATTACGCTCCCATCTTTTAACTCTTATTTTCGCAGAGTAACTCGGTTTCTACCAATTAGTGAAAACTCGGAGGTTTCAAATCTTTACAGGTGTGTGGTTTCAGCAATTCTCTTGAGGTCATTTGTCTGTTTTTTGGCTTACCTTTAGTTTGGCGGTAGCAAGCTATAGCCTGTCGCACAAAATTCAAACCCCAACTGCAATGGCTACGCTCTCAATTCGACTCACTCCAGAACAGAAGCAGGAGCTAATAGCACGGTGCAAAGCCAGGGGGATTAAGCCGTCTAAATGGGTACGCTGGCGAGTATTTGACTTGCCACTGCCACACCCTAAACGAGAAATTCCCGCGACGAATCGGGAACTAGCTCTAGCACTCAATCGCATCGGAGGAAACCTAAATCAGATTACTCGATCGCGCAATTTTGGCAAGTTCGCTTTGGATGAACAAGACAAGCAAATTCTGACCGCATTGCAAGCAACACTCGATCGCGCTTGTCTGGAATTGGTCAAGCTTAATAGTGGGATAGGAGAAGTAGAGCAGGGAGAAATACAAGGGCAGATAGAATTGTGAACGGGAAGATTACTACGTCTAACTCCCTGAGAGCGACATTTCGATACTGCGTCTGGAAGGACGATGCGGCAATTATCGGAGGCACGATCGCGCCATTGGTTCAGTCTGGAGCGTTGCCAGAGGCAGAACGGTTGGAATTAGTTGAAACCACTGCGGCAAAGTTTGAACTGTCTTCGGCGCTCAACGGAGTTGTCGAACGGAACTGCTACCACGTCTCTTTAAGTCTGCCCGTTTATGAGAAGTTGGGAGACGGCGAATTCTCGCAGTTGGCGGATGAATATTTAGCAGGATTAATTCTGTCGTCGAGAGAGCCAAAGTTGTTTGAAGCGGAAGATAAAGAGATTAAAGAAAGAATAGATAAATTTATTCAAAGTGAACTTTCTAGTTATCAATATGCCGTAATTAAACACGACGATGCAGAACACTCTCATATCCATATTGTTGCCAGTCGCGTTAGTTTGAAGACAGGAAAAGCAATTCAGCGTGACTGGGATAGATACCGTTCTCAGAGCCTTTTAAGGCACTTGGAAAGGGTTCACGGACTAGAGCAAAATCAGAACTCGTGGACGATACCGCTAGAGCAGAAATTTCCGTCTACGAGTCAAAAGAATTTAGCAAATCTATGTGCAAAGCAGATTAAGTCGGAACTGAATCAAGTGCTTCAAAGCGTCAAGCCAGGACGGAAGTTTGATTTTAAGGGGAACCGTTACCATTTACGCACAGGAGAAAACTCGATCAACCTACATCGAGTTGGACGAACCAGGGCGTTACTACGATTAAAAAGAGACGGTTCTTACTCCGGTTCAGGGCTGAAGTCAGAAGATGTTGAAGCGGTCAAAGCAGCCTATCAGGAGTTGGCAGAAGTAGCCAAGGCACAATCCAAGAAACAGGAAGAGGACGTGAATCGCCTGACTTCAATCATTCGGGCGATATGGAAACGGGAACGGGTGAATCGACCAAAGCTGAAAAATGTAACCGTTGGCGATTACCGGATTCGAGTTGAAACTGAGGGTCAACCGGAATTGTTTAAGCGAGATCTCAAACTACTGGGGTGGTCTGAGGGCAGGTGTGAAAGTTACGAATTGACGAGTCAAGATGTAGACGCAATTGATAGATATAACTTGTTATCCCAGAAACAGTCTGAGGGTCGCTTGAAAGACCAACAAGACAGGGCGAACGCAACATCACAGGTAGAGCAAGCTCGAAAGCAAGATTTGGCGAAGGCAAAGGCGGTAAAAGCACAGGCACAGAAGGATGGGCGTTGACGAATGAGTGAAGAGATTATTGACTTCTCTCCGAGCTAATTTAGGAGCCAAGAGCCAGGAGCCAAAAATATAAACAGTGGCAAAACGACCGCAGCAATCCATTTATGTAATTGCTCAACTCAGAAGAAATGCGGGTTTCAGCCATTTTTTGCTCGGAGAAAATCCTCTAAAAGCCCATAACGCAAGATTCTGAGCTGGAAAGGAACCGAAAATGGTTGAAAAAAGGGCTGTAACTACCAATTTGCCTAGGTTGAGCAATTACCTTTTTATTTCGCAACAAAACAACCTGCAATCCATCCTTGATGATTTGGCTGGATTCGCTTGCCAGATTGTGCGATCGCATTGGGGGTGATCGCTCCATACCAAGTTTCACCGTCAAGAAAATGTCACCCATTTAAGAAGTGGTGGACGCTTGGCTTAATAGCCGAGGACATCGCTACACCCTGCTGTACGGGAACATACCGCTGGAGCGATCTGCTGTTACAAGGACAAGTGTGTGTTCTTGGGGGTGAATCATCAGCGATTTGGGCAGGGTTGCCACAGAGCAGCAGAGGGGAAGCAGTTCTGGCAAGGGAAGTCTCAACAGCCGGGTAAGGACTGAAGCAGCCAAAAGGCTATTGATTACCAAATTTCTCCATCATTGACTGAGCGCGACGTAAATTAGCGATATTTTGTC